>JABAHQ010000443.1_pt1 | contig 53216 bp, 43 predicted proteins | sample 7062091 | NCBI WGS metagenome assembly JABAHQ01 (sample SAMN14534359, study PRJNA622989) | marine sediment metagenome | biome: marine biome [ENVO:00000428]; feature: marine pelagic biome [ENVO:01000023]; material: deep marine sediment [ENVO:00002113] | place: India: Gulf of Kutch | collected...
CTGCACATGAAGGCGACGATGATGAAGGTTTCCGATCCCATCATCTTCGGTCATTGTGTTGAGGTGTTTTTCGAAGACGTCTTCACCAAACACGCCGACACGTTCCAGGAGATCGGCGTGAACGCCAACAACGGCCTGGGCGACGTGTATGCCAAAATCAAGAGTCTGCCGGAAGACAAGCAGAAGGAAATTGAAGCGGACATCAAAGCGGTTATGGATCAAGGCCCGGAGTTGGCCATGGTGGATTCGGACAAGGGCATCACAGGCCTGCATGTGCCCAGCGACATCATCATCGACGCCTCCCTGGCGGCGATGATCCGCAACGGGGGCAAAATGTGGGGTCCGGACGGCAAGGAACACGATTCCCTGGCGCTGGTCCCGGACAGCAGTTACGCGGGCATCTACCAGGCGACGATCGATTTCTGCCGGGATAACGGCGCGTTCGATCCGACCACCATGGGTACCGTTCCCAACGTCGGCCTGATGGCGCAGAAAGCCGAAGAATACGGTTCTCACGACAAGACGTTTGAAGCGCCGGGCAAGGGTGCCATTCGTGTGGTGGATGGAGCCGGCAACACTCTGTTGGAACAGGATGTGGAAGAGGGTGATATCTTCCGTTCCTGCCAGGTGAAGGACATCCCGATTCAGGACTGGGTCAAGCTGGCGGTCAACCGCTCGCGTTTGTCCAACACCCCTGTGGTGTTCTGGTTGAATAAGGATCGGGCGCATGATGCCCAATTGATCGAAAAGTTGAATACCTATCTGAAAGATCACGACACCAGCGGTCTGGATATCAAAATCATGGCGCCGCTGGATGCCATGAAGCATTCCCTGGAGCGCGCCAAAGAGGGCAAGGACACGATTTCCGCCACCGGCAACGTGCTCCGGGATTACCTGACCGACCTGTTTCCAATTCTGGAACTGGGCACCAGCGCCAAAATGCTGTCCATTGTTCCTCTGATCAAAGGCGGCGGTCTGTTCGAGACGGGTGCCGGCGGATCGGCTCCCAAGCATGTGCAGCAGTTTGTCAAAGAGGGGCACCTGCGGTGGGAATCCTTGGGTGAGTTCATGGCACTATCGGAATCCTTTGCGCATCTGGCCCGGAGTAAAGGCAACAAAAAGGCCCAGGTACTGGCGGATGCGCTGGACAAGGCGACCGGGAAACTGATGGAGAACAAGAAATCCCCCGGGCGCGAACTCGGTCAACTCGATAACGCGGGCACTCATGTTTACCTGACCCTCTACTGGGCGCAGGAGCTGGCCGCGCAGAATGACGATCCGGAGATCAAAGACAAGTTCACCTCCATCGCCAAGGATCTGGAGTCCAATCTCGATAAGATCTTCGAGGAGTTGAACGCGGCTAAAGGCAAGGCGGTGGATCTGGGCGGGTATTACCATCCCGATCCGACAAAAGTCCGCACCGCCATGCGGCCGAGCCAGACCTTCAATTCGATATTGGGGGGGTAAGCTCGAGGAAGCGGTTCGGTGACGAATCCGCACGCCGCGGTATTCTAATATAAAATAAGGGCTTATGGGGAATCCCATGAGCCCTTTTTCCTGCCGTGTTCTTCACTATTAAGCACATCCCACTCCTCTGGGATGCTAAAATTTCACTCTCCTCAAAAAAAAATGGATGATCCGGGAACTTTTTATTCCCTTCCGCGTCTAGGCACATAGAACGGAGAAAATCGAAATGACTAAGCCTGCTCAACCCGATCACAGCTTCGAAGAAAAAATTCTCGGTCTGCTCGACGCCCTTTACGGAGCGGCGTTACGACTGGCCAAGAATAAAGAAGATGCCGAGGATCTGGTGGCGGAGGCGGTTTCCAAAGCCTGGGCCGGCCGGGAGCAGTTGAAAGAACAGGATCGGTTCCGTCCCTGGGTGTTTCGAATTTTGACCAACACCTTTTACAGCGACTGTCGAAAAGGATCGCAAAAAATGAAAACCGTTTCTTATGATGAAAACATTTCCGATGAAAATGAGTCCTTTTCCCTTTTCGAGGAGTTGCACGAACCCATTTTATTCTGGAACCGGAACCCGGAAAGCGAATTCCTGAATAAGGTTTTAAAGGAAGATCTCAATAAGGCGGTCGATGAACTTCCGGAAGACTATCGCATTGCGGTGGTGTTGTCGCAACTGGAAGGATTCAATTATCAGGAAATCGCGGAAATCCTGGAAGTCCCGATAGGCACCATCCGGTCCCGCCTGGCCCGCGGAAGGCAATTGTTGCAAAAGGCCCTCTGGAACCATGCGGTGGAAGCTGGATGGGTCTCCGCGCAGAAACCCAAACAAGAGAAAACCCAATGAAAAAGATTCGAACCATAGGCTGTCAGGAAGCGATTTCCAATCTCTTTTCCTACCTGGAAAACGATCTCAATCCGACCCGGAAGGATGAAATCGAAAATCATCTGGATGCCTGCCGCACCTGTTTTTCCAGGGCGGAGTTTGAGAAAAAACTCAAAAGCAAGCTGGAGGACACGGGCGAGGAATCCGCGCCCGATAAATTGAAAAGCCGGATCAAAGATATTTTAAAACGCTATTAATCAAAAAAGTGAGGAGACATGTCATGAAAAAGAATTTCAATAAATTTCTGATCGGTTCAATCATTTTGTTGACGATGAGCGCCTGTACCACGATCGCTCCCCAAAAAGAGGCGTCTCTCTATGACCGGCTGGGTGGTAAAGATTGCCTTCAAAAGGTGGTGAGCGACTTTGTCGATAAGGTGGTTGCCGATGAACGAATCCAAAATGCCGCGGTGATCAAACGCATGAATGAAATCGATTTGGATCAATTGAAAAACCATCTCACCAATCAATTCTGCATGGCCACCGGCGGTCCGTGTCAATACACGGGAAGAACCATGAAGGTGGCGCACCGGGATTTGGGCATCTCCGGCGAGGATTTCGATTATGTGGTGGACGACATGTGTAAAACTTTGGATAAATATAATGTGCCCACGAGCGATAAAAATGAGGTTTTCGCGATGCTCCAGCAAATGAAACCGGATATCGTTGAAACCCGTTAATCCGATATGATATAAGGCGGGCATGAAAGTGCCCGCCTTCGTTATCTTAAGGAGAATAAGTGATGCCGGCCTTAACCGATACGAAAAAAGAAACGATTTTTAAAGCAGTGTCTGAAATGTATACGGATGTCGCCAGCAATCCGCAAAAAATTTTTCATTTTCCTACCGGCAGGCCCGCCTGCCTCTTTGTCGGTTACCCCGCAGAACAACTCGATGCCATTCCAGCGACCGCCCCGGAATCCTTTGCAGGAGTCGGTTACCCTTTTGCCGTGGGAGCCATCCAAAAGGGAGATACGGTTCTGGACATCGGCTCGGGGTCGGGCACCGATGTGTTGATCGCGTCGACCCTGGTGGGACCGGGGGGAAAGGTGTACGGTCTCGATATGACGGAGACAATGCGGAGCAAGGCGAAACAGAACGCGCAAAAAATGGGTGCCGGGAACGTGGAAATCGTGGAAGGCAACGCCGAGAAAGTGCCTCTGCCGGACCAGTTCGTGGATGTCGTTACCAGTAATGGCGTACTCAACCTGGTCCCGGACAAGAAGCAGGCCTTTGCCGAAATTTACCGCGTACTTCGTCCGGGAGGGAAAATCCAGATTTCTGATATCGTTCTTGGGCGCCCGATCAAGGAATCCGCGCGGGAAAACCCTCAGCTCTGGTCGGAATGTATTGTCGGAGCACTGATGGAAGAAGAGTGCGTGAAAATGTTCCAGGACGCGGGTTTTCGGGATGTCCAGGTCATTTCTGAACTGGATTATTTTGCCGAAAGCCCCGAAGATGAAACCCGTGAAGTGGCCGCAAAATACGGCGCGAAAACTATTATTGTGAAAGGAGCCAAGCCCGGAGAATAGTTATAAAGGAATGGCCCCTCTGAACATTGAATCCTTAAAGCTGCCCTGAGGCTGGCAAGATAGTAATGTTTTGCGACCCGATTCCGACAAATGTACGATTTGGAATCGGGTCGCTTTTATTATGCCGTTAACTACCGCGCACTCATTTGAAGGTCAATTTCATTGATTTTTTGTGTTTTGACGGGTGGCGGTCCGCGATGACTGGGAGTTGCAGGAATCGGCAAGCAAAAATGAATTTTATTAAACTATAGATTTCCCTTACACTGGAATTGATCCTGAATACCCCTGTTTTTAGAGGAGCTTATGGCGTACGATTCCAGCGGAAGAGGGCGGTTTCATCCCACAAACGTTAAGCGGTTCTTTGAGAATGTGCGGGATGCCGACGAAGAGTTGATTTGGGGAGGCGGATCGGAATTTGTTCCATTTGTTATTTCCGGTATCCCTTTTTTAATATTCGGGATTGGTTGGGGAGCTTTTGACTATTTCGGTTTTTTGCAGCACGCGGACTTTAAGAAAGAAGGCGGATTTTTGATCCCATTTTTTCTCATTCATCTTACTCCCTTCTGGCTGGCTATCGGAAACCAGATACGCTTGTTTCTGGTACATGGCAATACCTTTTACGCGATCACCAATAAACGGGTCCTGTTGCGGAGTGGGTTCTGGGGGACTGATTTTGGTCCATTGACCACGATACCGTTTCTGATACCTCGGTGAACGTGAATCCCATCGACAATATTTACCAAACGGGAACCATTCTCATTAACGCGGGCCGGTCGGATTCCAACGGGAGAATCGCCTACGAAAAAATTCGAGCAGTGGCGGATCCTTATAAAGTCTTTAAAATTCTTAAATCCGTTTCTGTCGACGTGAAAACCGACTGGAATTATCCTAACGCTATGCGGCCCGAATCCAATCCCGGCTACCAGTCCAAATATCCAGGCTCCAGATTCTGATTGCGATGGCCTCATCAATCTCCAGCCCGTTGCGGTGATCCTGGAATATCTCCACATCATTCTTAAAAAATTACCGGCATTGTTTGATATGATATGTGGCAGATTTCTATCAAAGGCTTGCCTGTATGACTCAATCAACCCCCCAGCCGGATCGCATTGCCTTCCTGGATAATCTTCGTTCCCTGATGATCCTCCTGGTTGTTATCCTGCATTCCTCTCTGGCCTATTGCAATTTAACTCCCTGGTGGCCGGTGTGGGACGACAACCGGAGCGTCATTTTTGACATCTTTGTTTTGATCCGGGACAGTTTTGGTATGCCGGTCCTGTTTTTCATCGCCGGGTATTTTACGCTTCCCGCTCTGCAAAGAAAGAAAGCCGTCGCCGCATTCCTGATATCCAAACTCAAAAGACTGGGTATTCCGCTGATCCTTGGAATTTATTTACTGGTACCCGTCATGCCTTACCTGGGCCGTGTGACCCGCGAAACCTCTCCGTCCACCGGTTATGGGGAATTCTGGCTGGATTTTGTAAAATTGTCGCTGGATTTCAAGTTGGAAATTATGAAAACCGGCCAGGTATTTACCCACGGTCATCTCTGGTTCCTTTCGCTGTTGCTGGCATTTTATTTTCTATTTTTGGTTTTTTATGTGGGGCTGCGGAAGCCCGTGGAGGAAATCATAAAAGCCCGCCCGGAAGGCCGGGACCGGACGTCCGGAAAAACCCTGAGTGTCCTGTTGATCCTTTGGTTCATTCCGGCCGTTCTGGCGGCCTGGATTTCATTATATGTATCTAATCTTGCCTGGATCAATTTTTACAATATCCTTGTTTTCAGGCCTGTCCGGTTTCCGGTTTATTTTGGATACTTTTTGTTTGGAATTTATTTTAATTTTCGAGGGGGATGGCGTGGCCTGCCGCTTCCGGGAAACGTTGCCATTATCCTGGCTTTTTCAGTTCTTTTGTCCGTTGCGTATTTGACGGAGGTCAAAACCGTTTTGGAGGAATACCCTGATTATACCCTGACGGTTGCCTTGACCCATCATGGTTTGCATTCCGCCGTCTGTCTTTCTTATTTTTGCCTGCTGATGGCCCTCCTGTTCAAATATGGCAACCGGTCTTCAAGATTGAGCCGGGCTCTTGCGGATAACTCGTACTATATCTATTGGGTGCATATGCCCATCGTATTGGGTCTTCAATGGATATTTCATGGAATTGACTGGTCGATTTATATAAAATTTATCCTGGCAGCCTGTTTTTCCATTATGTTCAGTTACGGCCTCAGCGAATGGCTGATCCGGCGGGCCGGCAAATTATTAAAGTAAATCCTTATTTTAATCCAGACGGTTTCTCCTTAATGATGAGCGATCCCATCCACTGGCATACCCTCTCTGTTGAACAGGTTTTGGAGCGGTTACAGGTTTCAAAATCCGGACTTTCGTCCGAGGAGGCCGGACGGCGAATGGCCGAGTATGGTCCTAACGAATTGATCTCTGCAGACCGTGTTTCCGCCTGGGGTGTCCTGGGAAACCAATTTAAAAATGTACTGATCATCATCCTGTTGATGGCAACCGCGTTTTCCCTGTTTCTGGGTCATTTCCTGGAATCCATTGCCATTTTCGTGATCGTCCTGTTCGCCATTGCCCTTGGATTTATCCAGGAATACCGTGCCGAACGTGCCATCGAAGCGCTCAAAAAAATGGCAGCCCCTCTCGCACGGGTGTTTCGCGATGGCGCCGAAATCCAGATCAACGCCCGGGACGTAGTGCCTGGCGATCTTCTGCTCCTCGCCATCGGCGACAAGGTGCCGGCCGACGCCCGCATGATCGAGTCGGTGAACCTGAAGGCGGACGAATCGGCGCTGACCGGTGAATCGGTTGCGGTCGAAAAGCAAACGGCCTCTATTACCGGCGAAACCCTCCCGGTCGGTGACCGCACCAACATGATGTATTCCGGAACCGTGGTGACCTATGGCCGGGGTGCCGCCGTGGTCGTGGGAATCGGCATGGCGACCGAATTCGGCAAAATCACCGGATTGCTGAAAGGAGTACATAAAGCCAGAACCCCTCTCCAGGAAAACCTGGACCAGGTGGGAAAGGTTCTGGCGACTGCCGCCCTGATCATTATTGTGGCCATCGTTGCTTTCGGTTTGATGCGGGGCTCACCCTGGCTGGAGATGCTGTTGTTCGGAATCGCGCTGGGAGTGGCCGTGGTTCCAGAGGCATTGCCCGCCGTGGTAACCATATCCCTCGCGATCGGGGTTCAACGTATGGTCAGGCGCAATGCGTTGATGAGGCACCTGCCTACGGTCGAGACCCTGGGCAGTATTTCGGTCATCTGTTCCGACAAAACCGGAACGCTGACCCGTGACGAAATGACCGTCCGCAGCATCTGGCTGGGCGGACGCCGGATTGATGTTTCCGGAACCGGCTATGAACCCAAAGGAGAATTCAGCGCCGGGCAGGAGCGGAATGAGTTTTTTTATCCACTGATGGAATTCCTGCGTTCCGCATCGTTGGCATCCGACGCGAAACTGGTACAGGTGAACGGTGAATGGACCTTGAATGGAGACCCGACCGAAGGCGCCCTGGTGGTCGCCGCGGCCAAGGCGGGACTCAATAAAGAGTCCCTGGAGCGCGAATGGCCTCGGGTCGATGAAATTCCCTTCACCTCCGAGCGCAAGCGCATGACCACCCTGCACCTGGGTCCGGAAGGCAGCATGGCCTATTCCAAGGGAGCACCGGAAGTCCTTCTGGCCTCCTGCAACCGCTGGCGGAGCGAACAGGGAGAACAGGTATTGAACGAAGCGGCGGTCCGCCGGATATTGGAAGTCGCCGGTGAAATGTCTTCCGAGGCGTTGCGGGTGTTGGCGGTGGCCTGTAAACCTCAGGCTTCAAAAGAGGATGCGGAACAAGGCATGGTGTTTCTCGGTCTGGCGGGGATGATCGATCCGCCCCGGCCGGAAGCTGAGGCGGCCATTCGAATGTGTGAAGCGGCCGGGATTCGGCCGGTGATGATCACCGGAGATCATCCCGGAACCGGAGAGGCCGTGGCGCGGGAACTGGGCCTCCTGAAAACCGGAAAGGTGGTTACGGGGCCGGAACTGGAAAACATGCCGGAGGCCGAGTTCGAACAACAGGTGGAATCGATCGAAGTATATGCGCGAGTGTCGCCCGAGCACAAACTCCGCGTGGTGAAAGCCTTGCAGAATAACCGTCATGTAGTCGGCATGACCGGTGACGGGGTGAACGACGCCCCGGCGCTGAAAAAGGCCGATGTGGGGATCGCCATGGGAATCACCGGTACAGACGTCAGCCGGGAAGCGTCTGATATGATCTTGACCGATGACAATTTTGCGTCCATCGTCGGGGCGGTGGAAGAGGGACGTGGCATCTTCGGCAATGTAAAAAAATATTTGATGTATTTAATTTCCTCAAATATAGGTGAAATCGGCCTCATTGCAGGGACGGTACTGATGGGTTTGCCCCTTCCCTTGACGGCGGTTCAGATCCTTTACGTCAACCTGGCCACCGACGGTTTGCCGGCCCTGGCCCTGGCGTTCGATCCGCCGGAAGATGATCTGATGCTCCATCCTCCCCGGGATTCGAAAAAGGGAATCTTTACCCGTCCTGTTATTTTTCTTATGCTGGTCGGCGGCTTCTGGTCGACGGTGGTCAACTTGGGCCTGTTCTACTGGATGTTGGACTCCGGGCATTCTGTTGGGGATGCGATGACCCTGACGTTTTTGTGCCTCATCATTATACAGTTATTGAAGGCATACAATTTTCGCTCGGATCGACACCCCGTGTTTCATAAGCCGTTCGCCAACAAGTGGCTGAACCTGGCCGTGTTGTGGGAACTGGCCCTGATGAGCCTGATCGTTTATGCTCCTGTTCTTCATAAACCCTTCGGTACCTATCCACTGAGTGGTGAGGACTGGCTGATCGTGACGGGAACGGCATTGACGGTGATTCCCGTACTCGAATTTGGAAAGTGGATCCTCCGGCGGGCCGGACTGAACAGCGAGGGGAGCGCAGTTTAATTGCTGGATAAAATTTCGACCGCGACCTGACTGTTATAGACCTTGCCTTCCTTGGCGATCTCTTTTTCAATTCCGTCCAAAGTGTCCTGAATGTAAATCACCTTATCGTTTCCTCTCGCCAATGATTTCAGGCAGGCGTATTGCACGGCGTTGATGATATTTCCTCCGGAAATTTCAAATCGTCCGATCAGGGCTGGCAGGTCGACATCGTTTTCGAACCGAATCCCTGCGGGAAAAGCGCTGCGCCAGATGCGGATGCGCTCTTCTTCATTGGGAAGGAGAAAAGGAATGCAGGTGTTGAACCGGCGGGAAAACGCCTGATCGATGTTGGCCTTGTAGTTGGTGGCGCAGATGACCAGGCATTTGCAGGTGGCGGACCGTTGCAGCAGGTAGGAAACCTGCTGGTTGGCATACATGTCGTGACTGTCCTTAATGTTGGTTCTGCGTGCAAACAAAGAATCGGCCTCATCGAAAAATAAAATCCAATTGTACTGTTCCGCCTTGCGGAAGAGGTCCGCGAGGTTCTTCTCCGTTTCGCCGATATACTTGGAGACCACGGTGGAAAGGTCCACGCGAAAGACTTTCAGTCCGGTGAATTTTCCCAGGAGAGTGGCCGTGAGGGTTTTACCCGTACCGGGAGGACCGTAGAAGAGAGCCCGGAAACCGGGAATAAGCTTGTCCTTCATCTTCCAGTCGTTGGCCAGGGTCTTGTTGAACACCAGCCAATTCTTGATTTCCTCGATCTGCTTCAAAATATTTTCGTTCAAGACCAGATCACTCCATTCGAGGTGGGTGTGAATTTCCTGAGCCGGGAAGGTGGCGCTGAAGTTGGGACTGGAGATATATCCCAGAGTGAACAGTTCCACAAAGTCGGGATTGAGGACCAGCCGCCCGCTGTAATGGGGTTCCTCCGGTTTGGCCGGTTCCAGTTTCAGAATGTTGTCCCGTGCGAACCAGTGATCGCCGGCAAAAATCTTCTGCACCTCGAAACGTCTGTCCAGATTCCGGTCCGCCAGCACAAACAGGGCGGTTTCCCCGGTGGGCAGGAACACCCGGTTTTCGTTGTCGCGGGTGCCGCCGATTTCCGGGAAATTCTGGGAGTCCTTTAAAAAAGGCTTGACGGTGGCGTCCAGTAGTCCCGGTTGCACATGCGGCGCCAGTGCCAGCAAAAGGATGATGTATTCATCGAAAGTCGGCTGGCGTTCCTGGATAAATTCCGACAGGTTGGAGCCGTCGCCGTAATAAGCCAGCGGCGGCAGTTCGACTTCTTCGCCCGGCTGATGAGTTTCAAAATGGAGCGTCAGCCGTGCCTCGATGGTTTGTTTCAGATAATCCAGCGCGTGAGCCAGATTCTCCGCATTGGTATTTTTCATGATCTGTTCCTGTCTGGCAAAAGGTTACATTATTTTTTTTGGAGAAAGACGTATGAATTTATTTTGCCGATAAATATCGGCTTTGTGGGTCACCATGGTTTTCCTTCCTGGGTCGTCTTTGCTGATTCCCTTAGTGTCCATGACTCTCTCCGCAAGGTCCTCATATTTTAAGAAATTATCTGTAGTGCTTGCCTTCGCCTTTTTAATATCATCAACATGAATTTTGACGCTGTCTTTTAGAAATTTTGGATCCGGCGGTGAGTTAAGCACCTCATTAACCACAAGATCCCTCCATTCGATTTTCGGCGAACCAGCCAAATGGTAATCTACCGGACTCCTTTTGATGGGGTTGGGAATGGAAAAATTACGGGAGTCCTTTGCTGTGAATTCCTTTCCCTTGGGTTCCAGCTCCTTGACAATGATCTCGAGGCCATGCGGAACATAGTCTTCCGCATCGATGATATTTTTGAAATCTGTCTTTTGATCCTCAGCAACGTCCTCCGTGACTTTGGATTTTAGAGCTTCCTTGTCGCCTCTCGCCCCACCGGGGTATTGAGGAGTGACTGAATAGCTGAAAATTGACCCCTTGCCTACCTTTGTTTTGAGTTCACTTTCAATGCCCTGCAGATGATTTTTATTACCTTGAACTGACAAGGGCGTCATGTTGTCCCATTTTCCGGGCCCTCCCAGATTGTGATTTAAAAGATGGCCTTTGACGTAAAAATTGCTACCTCCTGGAAATCTTCTCAGATTGAGGCTGTTTTCATAAAGTTTGGCGGAAGTATCCCTGGGAGTGCTTCCTTGGGTTATTCCCTTACCTTTAATGGATAAAATGCCAATATCCATCCTGACCCCAAAGCCAGCCGCGTTTTTTCCGTGAGTCTTATATTCTCCCCATTCAGGTATTTCAGGTCCTGCAATCTTGGAAACTTGTAAGCTGAGTTCGTTCAACAATTTCTGAAAATCATCTTTGCGCTTTTTGGAAGCCGCCTTTTTCTTGGCATCGGTTTTACCTTTAATGGGATCGCTTGTTAGCTTTTGAATAGCCGTATTAATTTTTTTGGCTTTTTTGTAAGCGGCCTTTTTTTCTTTATCTTTGAGTATCTCTTCCGAAATGGAACTAATATAGGCGTCAAATATTTTCTCGCTACTTCGGATAACGAGCTTGGCGCTTTTGCCGCTTCCTTTGAACGCCAGCGTGTGTTTTTCGCCGTTGTCCATGGTGAAGCTCTTTTTGGCTTTCCACCACTGGACCAGTTTTTCCTTGACCTTCCCGACAGCGGCTTTTCCGCCCTTGATTAATTTTTTAACAAAGGTGACAGCTTTATCGATTATTTTGTCGAGTAATTTGTTTACCGGAGCGCTGACTTTTTTGATGATGTTTGTTACCGTTTTCCCGATGCCTCCCAGGCCCACCATGGAGGCCAGGAATCCGATCACCACCGGCAGACTGCGGGCCATGGCATTTTCCACCGCCGCTTTGGCCCCGGCCAATTGCCCGGCAGCAATTGCGGCAATGGAGGAGTATACCGACACGACAAAATCCTTGATCTGCTGGAAGCGTTCAATGAGAAACATCACCACATCGAAAATCAGTTTAAGAGCTTTCGCCAGCGCGCTGGCGGGATTCAGGAGGCTGATCAGCCAGACAATGGATTCCTTAATCACCGTGGTGATGGCGAAACTCTTGATGGGGCCCAGGATCATTTCTTTAAAATTGGAGAGGGCGTTTTTGATTTCATCCCATAACGAGGCGGGCCAGTTTTTCCTCAGGCGTTGGAAAAGTTCAAAACCTTTTTCTATCAGGTGAAACGCTTTTTCGGCGGGAGGGTAGCGCTTGATGATTCTTGCCTTTATATTTTCATACGTCAGCCCAAGAATCTGTGCGACCAGAGAAAAAATTCCTTTAAGATCCCATTTCTCCGGAAGGGTGATGGGAACTTCCGACAGGGCGCCCGTCAGCCAGCCGATAAACCCGCTGATGAGGTGCTTTTTAATATTCTTGCCGAAATTGGTGACCCCGCCGCCCACCGCCAGCATGACATTGTTGATGAACTGGCCCGGCTCCTTCAGAATTTTGAGGACCAGTTTCCCGGCGCGGTCAAAGAAATCAAAAACAGGTTGCGGATCGATCCCGGCAATCTCGCATCCCGCCCGGATGGCGATGCGCAGGGCCTCGACGAAATCACCCGTGAGAACCGCCCCGGCAATTTGAACCGCCGCCTTGAGACCCGCCTGGAAACTTGCCAGAATCTTGTCCAGGGCTTCCGACAATTCTTTAGCCAGCGCTTCGATTCCCGCAATAAGAGTGTCCGCCACCGCGTTGACCCCGGCGACCGCCACGTCCGCTACCGCATCAATGGCGGAATTGATTTTTGCGGCCAGCCCCGGAAACGTTTCGGCCAGGTATTTATTGACCTGTTTTTTGGCCCAATCCCGGAAATCATTTATTTTGTTGACGATCCAGTCGCGGGCTTTGTTGATTAAACCGATGGCGGCGTTCTTGGCTTTTTCAATGATGGTGGCCACGGCGGCACGCAGGGCATTAAAGATGCCGTCTATCGCCGAGGTGATGACTTTAACGGCTTTTTTTAGAAAACTTCCCGCTTTTTCCCACCAGCTTGATTTTTCCTGTTCTTTTTCCAGTTCTCTTTTTTTGGCCGCGGCTTCGGCTTCCTTTTTCTTTTTCTCAGCTTCGGCGTCCTTCTCGCCCTTTTCCAATTCTCCCTTCGCCTGTTCTTGGGCGGTATCGGTTTTATCTTTGATCAATCGCTGGTTTTCCTGCTGTTTGTCATTGGATTGCTTATTGAACTCGTTGGTTTTCTTGTAAGTATCCTCAATCCCTGCTTTTTGCTGGGCGGCCACTTTTTTCCGGTTTTCAATAACGATGTTTCTCTGGTCGGTGTCCGCCTTTTGGTTGGCTTCCTTCGCCTTCGCTTGGGTTTCCTCAATGGCGGATTGCTTGTCGCTCTCCTTAGTCTGGGCGGCCTCAACGGTTTGATTTTTGACTTGAGCGGTGTTGGCGGCAATGCCGGGCTGGAGCATTTGATCCGCCCGGTTGCGGATGTTTTCCGGAAGGGAGGCGTTGGCGTAATCCGCCATTCCCGGATCTTCCGGAGTGGTTATGGGCGGCGGGTTTTCTGTAGAGAGTGTGACCGCCTGTTTCTTTTCAACCTTTTTGGGTTTGATGTTTTTCTGCCCCGGATGATTCATCAGTTGTTCCGAGGTTTTGTCTCGCTGTGCCTTGACCTGATCCGCCGAATCCTGTTTCTGGGTTTGCATGTTATTGGGATCGGCCGTGCCTTCCAGTTGGACTTTGGGAGCGGGGCCCGCCTGGGTATTGACACCGGGATCGCGGGTTTTAATGGCGCTCATAAAGGAAGTCAGCTTTTGTTTCAGCCAATCGCCGAAACTGCTGTCATCCTGCCGGTCGACTTCTCTTTCGTTTTCTTTATTGCTGGGAACGGGGCCTTTATCTTCATGAGGGGTGGGGGTTAAGGGCGAAGGATCTGCCTCCGTCACGCCATCATTAATATCGGACGCAGGCAGGGAGACCGGCTCCATGGGAATGGGATTGCCTTCCACCTCGCCGGTGGATTTGGCTTCCAGCACCGGAGCGTTGGCGGCTTCTTCATTTTGCTCCGTGCCCAGTTTTTCAGTTACGGCGCCTCCCAGGTCGGGATAGCTCTTGGCCATAACGGAGGGGGAGGCATCGGTAAGCTCGACAATCGATTGGTCGGACGAGCCGGCAAATTCCAGTCCCGCCACCTCGGCCGCGGGTTCTGCTTCCACGGGTGCCGGCGCTTTCGGCATTTCAACGGGAACCTGGCTTTCGCCAGGCGGCGGCGCTTCGGCCTCTATGGCGGGTTCGCCAATGTCCTCTGTTACCGGCGGTGCGGTTTCTCCGGCGGTCTCTTCAGCCGTTTCTTCAGGGGTGGTTTCGGGGGGTTCCGGTTCCACGTCTACCGGTTCGGGTTCGTAACCGGTCTGGACCAGCGGGACTTCCGGCAAATTCAGTTTGGCGAGGGGATCAAAAAAGGCGTTCCACCTGCTTTTGGATTCCCACTTTTCTTCAATCTGACCTCCCAGGTTATCGTCGCCGGAGGTGTTGCCGTTGATGGTGGCGATTTTTACCGTTTGAACCGGTTTGCCAGCGGCCGACTCCGGACTTTCGACACCGGTTACCATGGCGAAATGTTGAAAGGAATTACGATAGGCGATGTATCCCTTTTTAGGCAACTCTCCCGGCGGAAGCACCCGCATGGTCTCCAGAATATTCAGGCCGATTGCCCAATCCACGATAGGGAGCCCGGATTTTTTGAGCGCCCACCAGACAAAGATGCCGCACCAGCTGGGCATCGGGTATTTTTTATTAATATATTTGATGACATCCTTATGGATGACTTCCTTGTTGCCAAAGGCCGTAAAAAAATACTCATAAAGCCGTTCCCATCCCATCCGGGTGCCATCCGCTCCCGTCACCTTGGCGTTCACCTTTCCGATTTCCCGCCTGGCCAATTTGATGGCGTTCAGAATTTCCGGCCGAACCAGATAGGTATCAGAATCCTCTTCCTTTTTCTGAATCACAGAAGAATTGGCAATCGGGGAGAGACGGCTTTGAAGGGACGCGCCCTGCTGAAGGGTATGAGTCAGTTCGTGAGCCAATAGATGTTGACCTTTCCGGGTTTCGGGCATAAACCGGTTTTTATTGAAGTATATGTCCTTGCCCTGGGTGACGGCCTGGGCGTTCAGGGCCTGAGTGATTTGGACGGCGGGATCATCGGTATGAATTTTGATGCCGCTGAAGTCCGCGGAAAAACTATTCTCCATCGACTCCCGCGTGTTTTCCGGGAGCGGTTTCCCTTTTCCCCGAGCAGCGTCGAACAGGGTTTCTACGGATGCCAGGGTTTCGCCTTCGATGGCCAAAGCGCTTTGGGCGGCAAGGGATTCCTCTTCCTGACTTTGTACTTCGTCATCGTTTTGCAGTTGAGCCTCTTCATCTTGAGAGGGGGGCAGGTGTTCTGCGGGATCTTCTTTACTCTGGATGCAATGCGTATCCCCTTCATCTTTTTGAGTTTCCAGAGGCCGCGGTTTTTCCTCCAATTGACCCTGAACCTGCCGGTCCGCTGAAAGCTCTTCAAGGTTTTCCGAAGAATTTTCTTCTTCCATCCGGGCCTGCAGGGCGCCTTCGGGCAAAGTCGTTTCGACAATCCGGTTTTTTTCCAGCAACTGAGATTGAACCGTTGCTTCCTCCAGGTCTTCCTGTGGCTGGGAATCCGGGTTTTGTGATGTTTGAATTTCCTCTTTTTGGAGATCCTGAGTATCTGGGGAAGTCGGCGGCTTAATGATCCTGTTGGGTGCCGGGTGGCCATTGACCACCCGATCGGCCACGGCATCGGCCTGACGTTCGTACTTGTCTCCCGGTTTGCCGGTTTTCAGTTTGGTTTGAATTTCATTATGGAAGAATGGGGGGCTGGGAGAGAAATCCGACCCGTTGATAGAAGAGCGCGTTGTGGCGGGTTGGGGCCGCTTGCCCTTGAGTTTTTGTTTTTGCTGAATGGCCGTGGTTTTCACTCAAGTGCCTCGCTGAAAATTTAAAACATACAAACGGTCTTTATGCCCACTCCACCCAAAGGGTTTGATCCATCCAAGGCAATTTCACAATGGAGTAAGTCCAGGGTAAATGACTGATTAAGATATCCACCGACCGTTGCTCGACCTTTAAAATCCAACCCTGGTCAGTGATTTCCAATTTACCTTCGCGCTGAAAAAACGTTTCCCGCAGTCCGTTCGGAGAAGTGTTTTTGAGAATTTTCCAATGACCGATGGCGGACCGGAGCAGGGTTTCCGATTCCTCCAATTCTTCCTTAAATAAATTCAAGTTTCTGGGAATGGCCTGTCCCAGGGGAATCCCGCACAAAATTTTATATAATCCCGATTGGAATTCTTCCAGTTCCGTAGTCCCGGTGGCGAGAAAATGAAGAAGGAAAATCCCGCGTACAGCGCTATCGATATTTGTAAACAGGCGTGCATTATCCAGCAAACCCAGCTTGCCGAAGAATTCGGAAAGAAACGGGTGGATCAACACGATCCCGGCATTGCCGGTATATATCACGAGGGTTCCTTCCTCAATATCTTCTTCAGAGGGCTGGGTTTCTGGAAAAGTGTCCTTTGTCGCCCTGGAGGGAGTTAACGTGTCGGAGTCCGAATCTCTTTGGAGATCCGTTTTTTTGATTGGGCGCTGGATGGCCGGGTATTTTTTTGAATAAAGATCTTTCACCGCAGGAAATTCCTTGTTGAATGATTTAAGGTCCTCTGACGGGGAAAAATGGGCAAGGCAGAATAAAATAAAATCTTTTCTATAAAAATCATCCGAATAGCCCGTCACCGTATCTGGCAAAAGCCGGGTTAGAAGGTCCTGGTAGCGGGGAATGAATCGACGGGCCAGCCAGGAAATAAAATCCTCGCTGTGTTGGAAAATAATTCTTTTCCTCACATTTTCCGACCTCAGGGAAGATTTCAATTCAGGTTCGAGCCATTGGGTCTCTTGGGGGCTGAGTTTGCGGATAAGCCTCTCCATTTCTTCAAGAGTGAACGCCGCGGTGTCGTATTGAAACCGGCCCGTTTTAATGTAAGTCAAATACGATTCCAGGGTATGGCGAGTTTCGTCCTTGATTTCATATTCATGGGACTTCAATTTCCGGAGGGCTATTAAAACCTGCCGAAGAATAATTCTTTCCAGTTCGCTTTTGCTGATACCCGGCGGAAGGGTTCCCAAGTCAATATCGAGACGATCCAACTTAACCAGCCGATCCTTTGGGGCGAATCTGTCAAGAGCCTGATTGAGAGCCGGAATGATGGATTCCGAGAACATTTCAGGCAGTTTGTCCTGGTATTGGAAGGCCAAGGCCCTGTCCGAAAAGGCGACTCTGAAATTAGCGCTCTGAATCAAATGCGGGTTGTTTTGTTTCATGACTTCAGACACTTTAATTTAGGCCTGGCCCATGATTAACGAGGCCTCGTTATTTTAGGAAGCTTGAACCTGCCCAAAGGCCTGGTCCTGGATTTCCGCTTGGGCTTCGGCTTGGGTTTCGGCTTCGGTTTGGGCTTCGGCTTGGGTTTCGGTTTGGGCTTCGGTTTGGGCTTGGGCTTGGGCTTCGGTTGGGGCCTCGGCTTCGGCTTCGGTTTGGGCTTGGGTTTCGGTTTTGTGGTTTTTCTAGTGGATCCCTTTTTGATCATTTCTATGTTCAGGGTTGGGTCCGAAGTATTGTCTAAAATGATTTCTTTCTTGAAAGTATCGAAACCCCTGCCCCTGGCTTCCAGAGTGTAAGTTCCCGGAGGAGCGGAGAAAATGAAATTGCCTTTATGGTTGAGGACTTCAACTTCTTTGTTCGTATCCTTATGAACCAATCTTATTTTTGAGTTTTCAATGGGGATGGTTTCGGCATTTAAAACTCGATGGGTCAATCCCTTGATAACAATCAAATCCGGTGAGCCGGCATCGAAATAAATCCTGTTGAGGTCGCTGCAATCGGTATCACAGCACATAAAAGGCGTACAGAAGTCCGCGAGGACCACGAAATCCTCCAATGGATCTTTGAAACCTTTGGGGTTGGCCGCACCGAGTGTGGCAGAAAAGCCCAGATTTGAAGCAGTCATACGGCGGAGCCTTGTTTCCACGGAAGCGGAAAAGGCCTTCATATTTTTAATAGTAGTGCCCACTCTCCCTCGCGGACGGGAGGGTCTGTTGGGAGGCAGATTGTCCACATGCGTGTACAGAAGTATCAGGGTGCCTCCTTCCGGTACCCCGCACTGATGCTGCATGCCCGGATGCTTTCGGGAGTAGGTTTTTAATTCGTATTCCGCGAAAACCTTTTGCAATCTTTTTCGAAACTCGTGAGCGACATTGGATAACAGGTCCGTGCTTCCGGAGGTGGCCAGGAAGCGAAGGTTTTCGGCAACCTCGGCCTGGATTTGGGACGGACTCCCCTTGGTTCGGGCGCCCTGATCCTGGTCCAGATATCGGTCTGCGGCGGTTTTAAAACCGTCCAACTGGATTTCGAAGGCATTGAAATCAAAATCCACGATGGATTTGACACTGGTTGTTTTCATCAAAGTTTCGATGCTGTCTATGAGCAATGCCGTGGGTCTCAGCTTCATTTCCTGATCGGCGATTTTTCCCGTAAAACCAAAAGTGGGCAAAGCTTTTATCAGCACGTCCGTTGGATTGTCGATTCCAGGGGATAATTTATAGGCTTTAGACATTAAGGCTCCAAAGGATTCCTTGGCCTTTTTCCCGGAAGAAAGAGAGTTGGTCATATTTCCCTTGGAATAAACTTTGAACCTTTTCCTTCCAAACTGCGTGTTGCTTAAATTTCGAACGATACTTTTATCCCTAGAGGTATATGCTTTACCCCAGGTGAAACCTCCAAAATCCGGTAAAGGGGAAGTGGGAGGCGGCTTGGTCGAAATAGGCGGAACTTGTGGAATCTTGAGGATCAGGTCGGTGGGGTTGACTTTGTTTAGAAGGACGAGAAGGTGGGAGAAATACTGGAATAAAGAGACCACCAGAACCATGAAAATGGAATCCAGATCCTTGAATTTGCAAAAATACATTTTCATCAGCCCGTTTCTCGCATTGCCGCTGATGGAAGCGAGGGAAAACTTGGTATTCGGGGATTTTTCATCATCCAGGGGCATGAATACCGGCTCGATGGCGAAATTGAGACCATATAGTTTTTTCTGGCTGGTTAAGTCGGTCAGGCATTGTCCCAGGCGTTTGCCCAGTATTCCCTCGATCCGTAAAAAATTATGCGATTCCAACCGGTATTTCAGGGGATGGTCTGCCGGGTTGGTGAATTGATAGGAATGGACATCGCTCAATTGATTGGTGACGGATTTAATATAAGCCCAGTTTCGATGCAGATCGTCTGTGGGTTGGAAGGCGTAGTAATAAGGAACGGCCTTTTCCGAGAGCACGGCTGGACCCGTACGGCTGGGTGTGATCCGGATGTTCCCGGACATCAGGTTGCCGGTGCTGTATCTGTAAATCAAAAGCCAGGTCCGGTAAAACAGGGAGCGAATTTTTTGGATTCGCTCGTTTCCCCGGTTGAATAGTGGGCTGGGGATGAAATGATGCCTGTACGTTCTTGGCTTGATGGCAGCCCCGGCGAGGAAGTTGATTTGGGAAGGGTCGGTCCGTGGGCCGGGCCGCACGGGAGACACGATTTTCCCCGATAGGGGTTCGCCCACAAAAACATGTCTTGGGAAGACTTGAGGGTTCAGGCAACAGTGGCCTCTTAATGGAAAAGCGGTATCCAGAACTTCATTATGCGACTGAACCAGATCGTAAACGAGATCAAACAAATGCTGAATCGTAAATGGATTGCTTTCAATATCCCGGCCCACATGAAAGAAGTTCTGATTGGCAAAAGGCCCATGTGGAAATTGGGATTTTGGAAACATGTCCTCGAGAGCATAAGCATAGGCGTTGTAGGCGGCATTCAGATCCTGAATGATTCCGGGGACGCTTTGTTCGGTGATGTTTAAAATGCGTTCGCGAAGCTCCTCAAAACTTTGAACTCCGTTGGCATAGAGGTTGATCTTTTCCATCCGTAACCGGCTCAGGTCATATTTGGGATCGCGGAATTGGGCGACAGGGCGTTGAGCCAGTTTTTCCTCCTTGGCCAGTATGGCATCCGCGTCCGATTTTTTAATCAGGAGTTTTCTTACGGTGAAAATAACCTGTGTGCCTTTGTTGTTGCACTCGTTGATGTCACAGGTTTTGAGGGGTTGGTTTCGCTCCTCCAGATATAACAAGAGGGCTTTATCCTGCAAAAAGGCCGAAGAGAGGTTTTGCAGAGTTTCTCCGCGTTCCGCTTTAAAGGAGGCCTCTTCCAGCGACCAGAGATCCATGGGCTGGTTGTTGCCTTTCAGAAAAGGAGGGTAGCCGGATGTTCCCAGATCGGGCGCCGAGGCAGGGCCGCCATTGCCGTTTGCCCGGGGGTTTTTGCCCAGTTTCCAGAATTGTGTGAGTGAGACGGCGTCTTGAGCGATGAGGTGCCCGGCAGTGGTGATTGCGCTTCCTTCCGACAGTTGGAGGGTGTTGGAGTTGTTGTCGTAATAGGCTTCCAGACCGCAAACAATACCGGCTCCAATGGCTTTGCGCCGCGTTAACTGATCCTGCTCATTCAGCCAATTGATCGAGTCATTGAGAAGATCGGAAGTGAGGACTTGTCCGTGCTCAAAACTTGGATAATAGGTCTGCATGATGATTTTCCTTAAATAAATTTAAAAGTTTCCCAGGTTGGTGTTTTCCAGCCGTATGGCCTCACCTTCCTCTCCTTCCAGGCAATCGTGCAACCGGGCTTCCGGGTGGTGAGACCTCAACCCCTGGAGCGCTTTTATTAAATTTCTGGATGCGGTCTTGAGTTTGGCGGGAACAGCAATTTTCCTGGATTTTTCTTTCAGCCAGGTTTTATACCGTTTTTGAAAGTCCGCCATCTGATCGTTATTGATCCAGCAGATCTTGACGAGAATATGTGCGGGAATCTGCTCTCTCAGGGTTCTCTCAAAAAATCGTCTGAACTCCCGATCCTGAAAACCGGTAGGCCAATAAGGCAGAACGATGGAAACCCGAAATGAGTAGGGATCTTCGTCGCCACAGCCTTCGCAATCCGGCCCCAGGCAGATATCCATCAGGGTGTCCCCTTCTTGAAAAGGGCGCAGGAGAATATGTTCGATCAAAAAAAAACCCTCTTTGTTGCACAAAATTTTTTCAGAACCTCCAGGGGAACGGCCGGTTAATAAATCTCTGTAGCGTTCCTGGACGGCGTGCCAAATGGCAGAAGCTTCCACCTGGGAATCAAATAACCGGTCATGGGTTAACTGAGTGGACCCCTTTTTGAAAAATAAAACATATTTGCCGTCAGAGGGTCTTTGCTGGATGGTTGCCGTTTTTTCGTCTTGAAATACCGAAAATATTATCTTTGCTTTCGCCATGGCCGCTTCCCTGCTGGGGAATTTTTCTCTGGATTTAAAAATCTGCTGGCTGGAAGAATCCTTGATTTTCAGTAGAAACTGAGCTCCGGATTTGGAAGTGGTGAACAAGACATCCAACAGTTCCGGGCAATCGAGGTTTCGCCTTTCGTAAGAATCAATTCCCGTCAGCCGGGAAATACGTTTCTGAGCGCCTGAAACGTTGTCGGTATCCCAAATTTCTGAATTCGATTGCGGCCTGTAATTGAACGCCTTGTTGCGCTCCCTGCTGATTTCCGGGTATTCGGTCAAAAATTGAATTTTGTCGGCGATCAGTTCATTATCCGGCTTTCCGGTACGGCCATTGTGTCTCCGGCTGTTCATCAATAAAACGTAGTTGGTGAATTGTTCCGCAAACCGCGCCATCAAATGATCCAGAACGCGGTTTCTCCGATCGTGGAATGAAGTGTCATCTTCGGAAAGCTTCCATTGCCCTTCGAGGTCTAAAACCTCCTGAAGATCGGTGTAAAACTCTGTTTCAAATGATTGAGTGGTCCCGGCGATATTTTTGAGAAACTGAGAGAAGTAAGTTCTGGATATCGCAGGATCCAGCGAAAACAGTTTGGGGAAATGGGCCAATTGCGCCAGGTAGTCGGCCAAAATCTGATCATAAAAAATCAGGTAACCTTTTAGTTGCCGCGCCTGCATCACTCGCTCCGGAGAAGCGGTTTTAGACAAACCCTCCTGTCCGATATGGTAGGTTTGGGGAAAGTCATGTTGAATGGAATAGTGATCCTCCACTTGCCGATAGGTTCCCACCGGCAGGCTTAGAGTCTGGGGCGGCTCGACATAAACCTCCTTCCGGGAAGCAGCGCGCAAATGGTCCAGCGTGGCGGCGAACTCCCGGAATCTGGCCTCAAAGGGAAGGCCGTTTTTGTAGAAAAGAATTTTTGATTTTTCAATAAAGAGGATCGGTTGATGATCCTCGCTGACCGTCATGCACCAGGGTTCGCTGTCTTCCGTTTTTTTTCCCCCGTTATCGTATTTTTGTAAATGAAGATCTTTGATGGAGACGATTTCTTTGATATCCATCAGTTTGTTGATGATGTCCGAGGTCTGGAGGGTTTTTCTCAGTTGGCTGGCTTCCAGGTCTTTCCGCTTCACAAAGCCGGGTTTGGTGAACACCGGTTCGCCCGCGCATTCCAACTCAAAATCGATATGCGGGCCGTTGAAAATATCCTCCGTCGGCCAGCCCTTCTGAAGCAATTCCTGTAATGAAAAGTAGGGGATGGGGGGATTGAAGTAATGTTCGATGGCCAGATAAACTTCCGCCTGCACTCTTTCGATATCCGCGTCGCTTTTTACCTCGATGTCAACACACACCGCAACCCTCTCAGGTTTGACCTGCCGGATATCCGAATAATCCTCACAGAGATTTCGATGGGCGTGTAAAACACAGCAGGCGAAATCAAGGGTTCGCCGAATTTTCAACTGTTTTTTCCAGAAAAAGAGCGCCGCCTCGAATGGGTTGCCCTCTTCTACGACTTTTTGGATTCTTCCGGTGGTAACTGAGACATCTTTCATTTCATAAGGTTTATACAGCACCCGGATGACAAACTTTTGGAACTTTACTTTATTTTCTTTGTTGGGATTAAAGGTGACCTGGAGGATAAATGTATTTTCCCCTTGAGTGGCAATAGAATTAACGGCCGCCCTTGAAAATTCTCCGGAAATCTCCATTTTTCCTTTAATAAAATCTTCATCCTCAGCGTCCAGGCCAATACGAATTCCTTTTAAGGGTCCGGACGGAATGGTGTAGATCAAATGAGTTTCATTGAGTGACCCCAGCTCCGGATCGATTTCAAGTTCCAGCAGGACTTTGTAAAGCCCTGAAATATGCAACTGTTTGTTGGGTGTGGCGGTAACAGAAAGCGGTTCGTCGGTCAGTTTTCCACGGGCGCAGTCAATATAGACCGGAGTCTCTTGTTCCGCGGAAACTCCAGGGGTAATAGGAATCAACCAGGCGTTGCGGATGCCCTCTACCCGGATCAATAGAGTTCGATAATCGTCGAGGGTCAGCGGGGTGGTGGTGAGAATATCCTGGGCGGGAAAGAAGCTGGTGATTTTAGGATCAAAAGTCTGGCCCTCGGGGCCTGTCATTAAATCCTTGATATCAAAGGATGTCCTTAGTCCGAGATCCGTCAGGGCATAACAGAGGATTTCCAGCAGGGTGATCCCGGGATCATGCAGATTATGGTCGGTCCAGATTTTTCCCGAAAGGTTGCGGATATGCTCCATTCCCAGTTCGCGAAGAGCGCGGTAATTCTGGTGGCTCTCTAAAACTTTATTCTTGAGGATCGTTAAGGATTCCATCGCGCCGCTTCACTCAATGGGGTTGATCGTATGTTCGTGATGAGAAACCAATATGGACCGTGCTGTCGTGGGGACAACCACCTCCGTGTCCTGAAAGTTTATGGCGCTGTCTTCACTGTCGATATCGACCTTGTGATACATTTCAAAGTTTTTAATAAAATGAACGTAAGGTTGCTCTTCAATGAAATTGATAATGGCGGATTTGTGCCATTGACCGCCGAAGCTGATATCCGCTCCCTGGCGGTACGCCCAGGGCGTGAGGTGCTGGACTATCGCGGAATTGAGTTTGTCCTCGTAGAATTTCATATCCGCGATGTTTTCATTAAAAGCCACTTCGAAACTGACCTGGACCTCCTCGAATTTTGGGTTTTGCACTTCCAACTGCACGAAGGGGGAGATTCGTTTTCTCAGAAAGCGATCTATTTGACTCAGGAGGTCCCGACGCGTGTAGGGGTGCCGGGGGTTCAACGCCGTTTTTGGATTGATATATGAAATGGGGATTACCAGAACATGGCCGGGCCTCATTTCGTTGTCGGCCAGAATCCTGTTCTCCTCATCCCGGCAAAGCTGGGTATGGTTGATGCAGCGGACCCGATACACTTCAGGGAATTGCTCCAGAATCAGATTTTCATAATCCCACAGGGTGACCGCCCGGTCCTTGTGACGGAGCCGTTCGCTGACCCTCCGGTAATAATGGGTTTCATTTTCCACCGGTTTGCCGCCGAACGAGTCGAGCGGTTGTTCAATCGTCTGAATCGTTCCGATACTGGTTTTCAATTTGGAGATGGTTCCCGCGGCAAGCGGAGTTTCCAGGAAATCATCCGCGTTGTTCCGGTCGCAGAAGGTGGCGGTAACCGCCTGCGCACGGATGGACAGTAAATCGTTCAGGGCATCGGTGTCGGAGGTGACCGACATCCGGAGCCAGTGCAGTCCGCCGGGCAGGATGTCGTGTTGAGTGTCGGCCTCTTCCGGAATCCCCACCGCGATGATGCCGGTGCCGGAAAGATTGGCGGTTTTGTCGCTGATNNGCCAGGTTTTTGATGCCGATGTAGAGCTCGCCTTCATTGGGCAGAGGAGGAAATAAGGGTCCACCCGCCGCGTTTTCTTCCTTATGGCCGAAAGGATGAATGTGAAAAAACTGCTCGGGTTCTGCGGGCACCGTCGAANNGCTCCGGCGGGTCCGGTTTCGTCGAATAGTTGAGACTGATATCGGTGATTTCTGGCGTATAGGGTTCGAGTGGAATCCCATTGACAATATTATATTTCCTGTAGGCAGGCAAAATGGGATCAAATGAACTTTTGGGATTTGCCTGTTTAATCAGCGCCAGGGTATAGATTTTGTTATATTCCTGATGTCCGAATCCCTGGTCGATGGATATCTTAACAAATCCGACGGTGGAGTCTGATGAATAAGGCAGGTTTTCCAGTGATTGTTCAATTGAGTAATTTTGCGTAGCTGGAAGATTGACGGCGATTAAAAGGGTACCTAGGGGTTCATCAGAGGAACCTCTCCGAGGACCCGAAGGTTCGATAAAATCCTTGCTATTTCCTTGCTCTGAAAATTTATATTCCGCTTGATAACTTGAAGGTTTTTTAAGCCTCTGCCAAAAGCCGTTTTCCAAATAATCCGTGTAAATTGAATAAGAGTTGGATTCTAATTTTATAAAATGACTCATGCCATTAAAAGCTTCTTTCCAAATCGCCTTCAATTGAATGTTATTCAATTGCTTGCTGAACAGTTCACTGCTTCCCAGAATGAAGAATGATCCTGCTTCCGGGGCAGAGCCAAAAGGTAAAAATGGTTTACTGGTATCCAGAACACCGTTTTCATTTTGCATGAAAAAATTCCGAGCCCCATTCACCGCCACTTCTAATTGAATATTTTTAAACGTAACGTTTCTCAGCTTAGAAAAATTCTCAGGGGAGCTGAAATCGAATTCTAGTCTGGCGATAGCCCAAGACGTTTTGAATTTGCCCTCGTGCAGGGATGGATCGTAAGGAATGATAGCCGGGTCCTGGCCTTCCAGTGTAATTTCTATTTTCAGTTCATGGATGGAGCCTATGGTTTGATGGGTAACCGTTATTTTGCTGGAGTCCACTGCCAGCCACTCCTCTTCGCCGGTCAAAAAGATTTTAAATGGCACGACGGGGCTCAAAAAGGAGATCGGAGCGTCCAGGGTCAGGGTCAACGTGATGGTCCGCATGCCCTCGCGGAGAAACAACTGCCGGTCCGCGACGGCAAAGCCGATCCTCGCGTGAGACTGAACGTCGGGACGCCCGAAGGGTTTCCATTGAGGCTGTTCTTTGGACAGTTTTTCCCCCTGTCCGTCGAGGGAGTTGGTCTGGTGAAAGGCATAAGCCGTGGCGCCTGCTCCCTCTTCCAGAATAAGAAGAGATTTGAGTTGATCGATTTCCCCCTGGTTGACGACGAAATCCTCATCCAGTTCGTAAATGACTTGATTGCCGGCATTGTCCTTTCCCGCCTTGAATTCAGTGCCCTGTGTCAAAAGCTGGTCGGGGCTGTTCTTTTTCAGCTTCAGCAGAAGATGGACCTTGTCCGCTTCCGCTTTCCTGCCGGCCATTTGGAGAATCTCTTTATAATAATAATCCAGGTGACGCTGGGTCAAACCGTTGAGGTGAGCCTGGTTGTGCTGGAAAAGTTTGAGGAAAGCCAGCCACAGGGCGTAATGAGGATCGTGATCATTTTTCTTGTTAATGGACGCCTCGAAATAATGTTTGCCTTCTTCCATCATTCGCTGGAAAGTCTGAAAAATGGAATGATAGGGAGTCATGAGCAGATTGAAATTCAGCGCCCTGATAATCCGCTGGGGAACTCCGGGTCCCGGTGAAAAGGGAGAAGAGTTACCTGTGGTGGCAGTATAAAAAGTTTCCCAGGTTGCGCCCCACAATTCTTCAGCGAAAGTATCCGGCATTTGCAATTGAGGCAATCCGTTTTGGGTGTCGGTTTCTTTCTGAACAGGAAGCGGAAGGAAAGGAATATCATTTGGGGTGGTGTTGGGATCGGTATGATAATCTCCCGGATTGAGAGGTGTTTTCCAGAAGTCCGGGTTTTGAATCAAATGAGCTCCCTTATAAAACTGGGTGAGGACCCTCAGCGGTTCTTTGAGATCCCGGACTGCCAGTTGCAGGAGAAACTTCCTGAAAGGATGATTGCCGGGTAAACGGTCATAAAGTATCCCCATCTCCCTGGCCAGCATGAACGGCAGGTGAAACCATAGTTTGAAATGGTGGGATAAAACCAGATTTGGCGGCTGTGGGGTTTTATCCTGCAGGAAATCATTCAGGGAATTGGAAAAGGCGGTAAAAATCGAAATGGGAAAAACCTTGATGTTTGCCAGAAGCGCCGTGACCTGGGTTCCGAAAAAGGGAAACCAGTTGTCGACCTGGCCCGAAGCGCCATAATAGCGGATATGCCGGCTGAAGCGCTGGGCGAACATCAGCAGATCGGGCAGGGAACGTTCGTCCACCTGGAAATAATCGGATTTCAGGCCGGGTAAAATCCGTTCCTGCTGATTGGTTCCCGCCCTCGCAAGCGGATTGCGTCGGTCACATGGGTGCGTCATAAATCATCCACCGGCTTCTTTGATATAAAACGGATAAACGAAATTGAATCTCGAATTGGTCCCTCGAACGGTATATTCGATTTGAATCATCACTTCACCTTCATTCAATCCGGGTTGGACATCGATGTTGTCCGCATCGATGCGCGGTTCATGGTACAGAATGGCGGTCGTCAGCAGGTTTCGGATGAAAGCGACCGCCGAAGTGTCCATGGGTTCAAAGAGCATCGATTTCAAATTGCATCCGTACTGAGGATTCATGATCCTTTCACCCAGCGAAGTTGTAAAAAGAATTTCCAGGCTTTTGTGAATATCCTCCGTCCCGGAAGTCATTTCAACTCCCCGGGTATCGATGTTGAATTGCGGAGGGAAACTCCACCCCGAACCGATAATTAAATCTTCCTCAGCCACCTTTAACCTCCAATCAATACTGTAGGCAGACCCGCAACGATCACACCCCCATGCGCAGTGGAGTCACCCAATCGAGCCGCCGGCATTCCGCCGATCGTTACCGTACCGGACCCGGCGGCGATGGTATCCGGCGGTCCCGCGCAGGTGGCCATGTCACCCACACGTGCGGCGGGCTGGCCTCCGATCAGAACAGTGGGGGCTCCCGGCGGCAGAACCGGTCCACCCACATGCGGTGCGCCACCGGGGTTGACCAGTGGGCAGGTGTGCATATCCGTGATGCGTGCCGCTGGCGGCATGATGTCTCCCGGGTTAATTGATTTTTACCGTCGCTCCCTGAACGTTGGTGGTTCCACCGCTTTTCAAATTAGCTTCCGAGCCTCCCTCCAGGGTTGCGCTCATATCGGCTTTTCCCTTCACATTCTTCCCTTCCAATGCCAGGTCATCCGTCGCTTTAACGGATATTTTTTTGGGCGACTCCAGAGTGATTCCTTCCGAATTCATGGTGAGCGAATTGTCGTTTTCATCGGTCAGGACAATCCCTCCGTCCTGGTCGCTCATAAGGATTTTGTTGCCGTTGGGTGTTTCGATCGTCAGGCTGACCTCATCGTCGTTAAACGTGATTTTCATTTCACTGCGGGTGACCCATCCTTTTTCATGGTTGTCATTGGCGGCTTCAAACGGGGCGGGATGCTGACTGCTGTGCAGCATTCCCAGCACCACCGGCTGATTGGGATCGCCATCGACAAATCCGACGATCACTTCATCATCGATTTCCGGCCGGAAAACCGTTCCCCGGTTTTCTCCGGCATCCAGAGTGGCCAGGCGCGACCAAACCCCCTCCCCATCCAAATGAATGGTGGGGAGCCGGACCAAAATGCGGTTTTCCCCATCCGGATCTTCCAGGTCCGTTACCTTTCCGATATGTAAACCCGCTATGCCCGGGTGAAGGCCGGAAGCCGGCTTGTCCTGGATGTGAAACCTTTGGTGATGCCAATCCGGATGAGTGCCGACTTGAAGCGAAGTAATCCAGTCTCCCTGAGACAGGGAATGGCGGACTCCCGATACCAGCGCCTTGCCGTTGAACCGGTCTCCCAATCCTTCCAATTCCACCAGCTCACCGGGGAGTACTTTATCGGTGCCCTGGGTATTGAGCGTGCCGCGGATTTTGGAAAACCGGGTTTTAATCATCTGGGCCTCGACCCAGCCGTCCAATTCCTGCTGGCTGAGGCGGCCGCTGTGCTTGAGCTCAAAAATGAGATCGCCGTGGGTTTGTGCCAGTTCCGTCGCCGGGATATTGCCTTGCGACGGAGTGGTCACATCATCAATATCGGCATCCAACAGTTGTTGCTGGCTCGCATCCCAGCTGGATGCTTTGACTTCCGAAAATTGGAGGCGGGAATCCATTTCCAGGTCCAGGTCGAATACATTGACACCATAGGAAAGATTCAGTGCAGGTTCCGGGATTTCGTCGGGTTTGAATATTTTGATCTTCCCGTCCAGTGTCAGGCAGTGCAACCCTGCGTTTTCCGCCTGGGCCACCAGAAAATCCCAGTCGCTGATCCGGAACTGAACTTTTTCGGGATGTTTTTCCGTAGTGGGCTTGGTTTCGATATTGACTTCGGGATAACCCGCGGCAATTTCCTCGAACATCTCGGAATAAGAGACATCCTTGAAATATCTGGACCGGCGGGCCAGAGTCATACGGTAAGCGGCGTCTCGGCATTCCACATACAGATAACTTTCACCCGGTTTTCTCATTTTGATGTTTTGGGTGACGATGGTTCCCTTGAACATCAGATTTTCATCACTGCTGTATCCTCCGAAAATTTCAATGGACTTGCCGGGAACCAGGTGCTCTTCACTGCTGACCTCAAACGTTTGTTTGGAGGAATCGCCGTCCAACAGGACGATGGAGGCGGAAGCGATCCTTCCAAATTCGCGGGAAATGTCGATGGACGAAATTCGGTAGGTATCGGGCAGGGGCTGGCCTTCCACCTTGAGTGTGAAGGTCGTCAAATCCGAGTTTTGGGGTGCCGATTCGCCGATCATTTCGATTTTTCCTCCTCGGCTTTCAGCGGGGGCAATTGCAAGCTGGCGCCCGATTCCAGTTTTCTCAAATTGTTCAGGCCGTTAAATTCAGCGACATGGTAATAATAGTTCGGGTCTTTGTAGATCAGGTGGGAAATCAGGGACAGATGTTCATTTTCCCTGACCGTATACAAATGCATTCGATCGGGAGAACTGGCGTTTTTTTCCTTTTCCTGCTCCGGCTTGGGTTTATGTTCCTTGAAGGTGGCAGAAATCACCACCCGCAGAGGGGTGCCGTCCGGACGAAACAATTTGTAATTGATGGAATGGCTCTCCATCACACAAGTGGCGATAAAGTTCCCCCACTGAACTTTCAGAAATTTGGTGCGATGCGCCTTTCCGGAGTAGCCGACCGTTTTTTCAAAATCCTCAATTGTCTTTTGAACATCGAGGGGCGTTCCCGATGCCCCCGTGCCGTCGAACAACAGGTCCAGGCTGAATTCGCGGGATTTAATCGAATCGAACTTGATTTCCTGGCCCTTGTCGCCGGGCGCCGGTTCCCGCGGGCCTAAATTCAATTCCGTTTTAACGCTGAAAGATTCCGGATTGAACTGGGCGATAAAAGGAGGTCCGGCGGGTTTTTGTGGATCCTGAACCGTTTCCGCCGCCTCGTAAGGCGTGATTTTCAGCTTGGTGAGATTGCCCGTCTGTAACATTTCAGCCCTCCCCGATTATCGTTCGGCCTGGCGTTCGAGTATTTTTAAAATTTCCTCCACACACTCCTGGATGAGAGCTTGCTTGTCGGACCTGCGCAGGGGCGGCCCGCTCTGGAGGGTGGGTGTTTCGGACCCCAAATTTTCCTGGATCCGGGTGGTGACGATCAATTCTTTGATGACGATTGCCATAGGGTTACTCCATCGTGAAATATTGAAAGGCCAGCTCCAGCGTCTCCACGACCAACTCGCTGCTTTCGGCGTTGAAATCGGAGATGTTCCATTTCTTGGGCCAGGCGTTGAAAAAAGTGTAGGTTTTCAACGGCTCATGCTCCTCGTTCAACAACTTCACAAAAATCGTGGTTGGCAGGATTTCATAATCCTGAATGGCTTTCTGGCACCATTTCAGAATCGCGGAATCCACCAGTTTGCCACGCTTGAGCACCAGATCGGAATACTTGGCGCGTACCGGCAGTTTATGAACGAATCCATTTTCTCCGCCTTCGGTCACCGTTTCCTCCTCCATTTCCAGGGAAATCCCCGACACCTCACGGAAACGATTGTCGTTATCCGTAATGTCGGGCAGATCAAACTCAACCTTGAAATGAAAACCGACCGGTGGAAGGTACATGATTCGTTCTACTCGCTTTTGGCTACCACGCCTTCATGGACCAGCTCCAGAGTCTCGATGGCGGTTTCATTGCCGTCCGCTTTCATTTCCGTGGGCTGGACTTTGGTCGGCCAGGCGTTGGAGACACTCCAGGTCATGACCGGTTCGTGTTCTTCGTTCAACAGGCTGATGGTGATATCCCTCCTGTCAATCTTGTTGAGTTTGACGGTATTCCACCATTCAAAGAATTCGTTGTCCGATGTGAACACGCCCCGCTTCAATACGATGTTGCTGGTTTTGATCATGCCGGGCATTTTCTGTTTGATGAATTCGCTGCTGGCGCCGTCCCGGTATTCGATCACTTCGATTTCCATATCCAGTCCCGTGACCTCGGTGAACCCGATTTTGGTGCCGCCCCAATCGACGGAAAAATGATATTTAGGAAGTGGGTAATTTTCTGGCATGATGTGTTTTCCTTAAAAATAGATTTAATTGATTAACTTGATCGTTCCAAAATCCGATCAGGATTCCTGCATCTTGTGAGAGAACCTTAAAATGATGAACTCCGCCGGCCGGACCACGGCCATGCCGATTTCGATGATCATCAATCCATTGAGAATATCCTCGGCGGTCATGGTTTGATTGAGCCCGACGTGAACGAAATACGCGTCCTCCGGCTTGGCTCCCACCAGAGCGCCATCCCGCCATTGCAATTTGAGGAAATTTTCAATCATCGAACGCACTTTGACCCAGGTGTTGGCGTTATTGGGTTCGAAAACAAAAGGGCCGGTGGATTTTTTGACGGATTCCTCAACGAAATTAAAGAAACGGCGGACCGAAACATAACGCCATTCATTATCGTTGCCCGCCAGGGTGCGGGCGCCCCACACCAGGGTGCCCTTGCCGGCGAATGAACGGATGGCGTTGATCGATTTTCCGGCCGTGGTGTCGACGTTCAGAGTTTCATTGAGGTCGTTGGTGATCTCAATGTCCGGCCCGGAAACCAGGAGAGCGCTGGCGTTGGCCGGGGCTTTCCAGACTCCCCGGGTTCGGTCGGTGCGCGCGTAGACTCCCGCGGCCATTCCGCTGGGAGGAACAATGGCTTTGGCATGAGTCCGGATAAAGGCTTTCACCGCATTGTACAGTTCGGTATTTTCATTAGTTTGCTTGGGTAACAGTGTGTCCAAGGTAGCGTCGGACGGTACCCCGGTTCCGGGCGCTTCCGCTCCGTTGTTGTCCAGAATGGTTACATTGTGGCTGGCAATGGTTATATTGACATCCTGGGTTCTCAGCTCGATGTTGGTTTTAAGGTATGGAAAATATACCGCACAATATTTGGTTAGATCTTTATCGATAGCGCTGTTGCCGCGAAAATTATCAATGAGAAGTCCCGGGTTGGGAGTTTTTTTGGCGTTCCGGATATCGCCAATGATGAAACGGTCCTGCATTTTGGAACAACTGTTCATGGCGGCATCAATGATGGTTTGATAATCCTCGTCACTGCCCGCCAAGGCCGCATCGGGAAAAACATAAAGCGTGGGTTCGTCGTAGTTTTCCAGAATGGTAATGGCATCGGTAAAATGAGTCGTATCCATAGCTATTGCTTCGTTGATATCGCCAGGATAATTTCCTATCGGCAGAATGTAGCAGGGGCCTCCGCCATTGGCATAGTACAATTGCACGGAGTAATAAAGAAAAGCTTTGGGAAGTTGAGGGTCCGAAGTGGGGTCGGTAAACTTTATTTTGAGTCCGGGGTTGGACACACCCGCCGCGCGTTCTTCCACGTCCACGGAAACGGGATGAACGGGAGGGCCTCCAAAATAGGTTTCATATTCGAGTAGGGAAGTGATGCGGACCGGGGTGGGATTGGCCGGGTCGATCGCGTTACCCATTTTATCAAAAGCCTCTTCGGTGTAACCGATGAAAGCCGGGATTGCGGTGGCGACCGGAGCGATGGATGGGGGGAGTTTCTGAATTTCTTCAATATAAACGCCGGGTCTGTTGTAGGTAGCCATAATTTTTCCTTTTTATTAAGGTCAAAAGTGTTTATATGAAAAAACCGGACTTCGATTTAGGGTCTAGTGTGATATTCGGGTTTTAATCCTCCTCATTGAAGTTGAAAATTAATTGTGAAACTGGCGCCTCCCACGGGCATTGCTGTTTGAGGGCGGTCCAGGTGTATGCTGATCAGCCCCAACGGTTTGGACTTTTTGACTTCGCCGTCGATATAAATATTTTTCTCTTGAATGGTGTTGCCGTCGGTTGTCAGAATATAAGCCCCGTTCGCCAGGCCGGACAGATCAATTTTGACCGCCAGGCTTTCGGGAGAAGCCTGTGATTCAATGGCCACTGTTTTCATAAGATCACCCGTGAACCGGTCTTTGATCAGAACACTCGTCGCCTGCGTCGAGGGGTCTATGGATTCGTGAAAAACAGAATCGTGAAATTTCGCGGCATCTTTCTTTCCCGCCACTTCTTCGACCGTGAGTTGGGAGGCGGCCGCAGACTGAATATTGCCGTTGGCATCCAGATTGTCGAGAAAGATTTGGGGTCCGGTTTCCTTTGTCAACCCACCCAGGTACTGTTTTGAGAATCCGCTTCTTTCTGAGTGGATCACAAAATCAAAAGAAACCCGTTTTTCAATTTTGCCCATCACCGGATCCTCCGCGTTGGGATTGAGCTGGTAATAAACTTCCGCGCCGGTTTCCCTCTGGCGCAGGACCAATTGGTGATTGCCGAGCCGCTTGCGGCACTCCGCCGTGGGCTTGAACCGGACCCCGGGCAGGGGGGACTCTCCCTGGGAAGATTTCTCCTGCGCTTGCAGGCTGAACAGCTTGTGATATTGCCTGATGAATCCCATAATCCTCACATCAATTCGGTATCCACTTGAATAGTATCGATCTCTTTGATGATTTCCGGTTCCGCTTGCTGAATCTCTATCAATCGAACTTTATATACGATGGAGGGAAAATAATTACCGCCCTGAATGCCCCACAGATAACTCAGACGTTCAAAGTCCAGGCTGAACAGATCAAAAATCAGTTTTTTCAATCCCGCGGGAAAGGGGACTGCGGCATTGGAACCGTCGAAAAATTTCTTGCGCTGAAAAAATCCCATGGTTTGAGACAGCCGTTCCAGGGACGTTTTGTAATCGCTGAAGGCGAAAGAAAAAAGAATAAAAAGATTGAGATGGATCGGAGGTTCCTTGCTGTGGGTCTGGTTGTTGATCCTAACCGTGAAAGGGGAATTTTTGAGTGAGGTTTCTTCCTGAAGGTTGACCAGGGAGAGAAAAATGGCGTTCTGATGGTTCTGCTCTTTTAAAGCATGGGGATGGTCAACGATGATTTCCGTATCGAGAATATCCAGATGCTCTCGAATCTCCTTGCGGATATATTCAATGGCCTCATGGATCATTGGACAGCCCCCCCAAAGTCCCTGTTTTCAATTTTTGGTGTGATTTCGGATAGAGTATAAAAAAGTTTTTAAATTCTGTCTACACATAATTTGAAACTCGGAAACTTCAAAAAAAATGATAAAAATTCAAAGGTTGCAATAAGTTGGTGACAATTCCGGAAAAAAATTGTTTTGGAAAACCGACCGAATGCTGATAGGTTTGCCAAAAATTGAGCTGTTTTTGAAAAAAGATTTGCTGGGATTTAAAACTTTTTCCGAGTGGTTTGAGACAAAACATGTTCAGGAGGGAAGAACCATGGCTGAGGTAAAAGAGATTATAGATTTTATTGAGGACAAAAAACTGGATTTGCCGTCGTTGGAGTCATTGGTTAAAAGACTGTCCGCCAGGAAAAATAAACGAGCCAATGAAAAAGCTGAAAAAAACCGGATTGACAAAGAAATCGAAAGCCTGGCCGAAACCTATAAAAACCGGATGGGCGAATGGGAAGATGAGAAAAAGGAGAAAAACAACTATATTAAAATCAAACTGAAGATGTTGGAAGAGGGAATCGGAGCCAAAAAAGATCAGGTGACCAATATCGTTAAGGACTTTGAAGCAGAGATCGGCGATAAAGATAATCAATTGACGGCTGCGAAAAAAGCGTTTGGAAAATCCAAGTCGGATTATGAGCAGGCGCAGAAAGAACTCAGTCAATCCCTCAAGGATTTTGAAGATGGGAAAAATTTTCCCTTAAAACTGAAAAAGGCATTTTCCGGTTTGGATCAACTCACCCCTTTGCTGAAGGATGAAGGGCCGGGCAATCTTTCCTCTCTTTACAAGGCTTATTATTTTGCGGATAAATACAACAAACAATTAAAGAAAATTAAAATCGCAAATGTGACGGATTTTAAAAAGAATCTGAAGGCGAAGTGGAAAGTGATCGGAGAGAAAAAAAAGGAGTTGGACAAGAAAGAATCCGCCCTGGAAACGGCCAAGCAGGAACTGGAGACAGCCCAAAAGGAATTGTCAGAGATCACACAAAACCGGGAAGCTCAGATTTTACAGAATATCGATAAGTTAAAATAAAAAAACGATTCGTTGTTTTAAAATTACGGCTTTCAGAACGTCGCGGTGGAGAAAAGGGGAGATTAAACCCGGCTGACCAGGGTATTGGATTTCAGTTCGCTGCGGTATTCGTGGCCATTGGCAAAACGGGCGAAACGCGCTTTCAGCCGTTCGGCCAGGGTTTTTTGCGTTTGGGAAGGTAATTCCGCGAGTTTGGGAGCCAGGGGAGTGGCGTCCAGGGCTCGAACCGCCTGGTCGAGGCCGTCTTCAAAGGTGAGTGTGAGGGAATGGGTTTCGATCTGAATGTCTTTCAAACCCGCTTCATCTCCCAGGGCTTTCAACCGATCCGTTTGGCACAAACTGAACGGGACCTTCATCAAATCCGCGATTTCGGAGGCAACGGTTTCCTGGAGCGCGGCATGAATTTCTCCCCAAAACTCGCACTCCTGGAGCGATCCCCAAACCGTCACCGCCAAACGGCCTCCCGGTCGGGTCACGCGGGCCATTTCCCGGAGGGACTCCACCTTCTCGGGAAAAAACTGCAGGCCCTGCTGGCACAGGGTTACATCGAAGCGGGTGTCATCGACGTTCAATGGAACGGCCGGGGATTCCACATAATGGATGGCGGCGCTGTTGGGTGGAGACGGTTTGGCGCGGGCGATGGCCAGCATGGGCGGGCTGAAGTCCGTGGCGGTCACTTTCCCCTTCGGCCCCACCCGCTCCGCGGCTAAACGCGAAACGGTGCCCGGTCCGCAGGCCACGTCCAGCACGGATTCTCCGGGGGCCACCCCGGCTTCATCCAGGAGGAGTTTTCCCAGAGGCACAAACATGCGCGGCACCAGCAGTTCCTCATAGGCCTGCGGCACGGAGTTGCCGGAATTCTTGAAATCGAATTTGGCCGGGTCAGACATGGGCAGTGGCTCAAACAAGGTGAAATCGTCAATCAATCCTTCAAGCCCGTTTACCCTATAATAGAAAGCGCGCCGGGCCAATATAATTTTGCTTCCGGGTTTGATTTTCAGTTAAAATACATCCACAGGCTTGATTACCCCCACCTTAAAGCCATTCCATTATTGATCCGGCTACTTTTGCAGGGATCAGAGTGTCGCTATTATCCTGTTTTTCAACTGATTGAGTCGATAAATTCGATCGCCCTGTTTTTTATTTTATTTTCGCGAAAAGGGGCTTTATTCTGAAAAGACCGGAAGGCTGAAAATCAATCCGTTTCACCCTGAAAAGGTTTTATCATGAAGTTTGCTTTTCATCATAGGGCCGTCGCCTTGGCCGGCGTCTGTTGCCTCGCTGTTTCCTTTCTGGCGAATCCCGCCTGGAGTTTGACGGGAACCCCGCAGAAGACTTATGAACGTTTCAGTCCCTCGGTTTTCCAAATACGCATCATTGACATCCGGTCGGGGGAGAAGTCGATTATCGGGTCCGGTTTCAGCATTTCCAGGAAAGGGTATTTCGCGACCAATTATCATGTGATCTCGGAGATTGTGAACACTCCGGACCGGTATCGCATCGAGTATTATAAAGGAAACAAAAAACAGGGAGACCTCACGCTGGTCGCTCTGGATGTGGCCCACGACCTGGCCATCCTAAAGGGGGAAAAGCGGAATCCCACCTCCCTGAAACTGGGATCTTCAAACCTGAAAAAAGGCGCTCACGTGTTTCCCATGGGCAACCCGATGGATCTGGGAATGAACATCATCGAGGGAACCTTCAACGGGAGGATCGGGGTGGATCCTTATCAGCATATCCTCATTTCCGCTCCTCTGAATCCGGGTATGAGCGGCGGTCCCGCCTTCGATGCCTCCGGCAAAGTCATGGGAGTCAATGTCGCGATATCCGGCAACGATTTAAGTTACCTGGTCCCGGTCGAGTATCTCATCAGGCTGTTCAGGGAAGGCATCGAGCAGCAAAAAGAGGCGGACTGGCCCGCCGTGATCCAAAAGCAAATGCTGGCCCGGCAGAGTCATTTGATTCAAAAGTTCGTGGATGCCGAGATATCCCTGGAGAAATTCGGCTCCCTGAAAACCCCCAAAAACCTTTTGCCCGCCGGCATCAAATGCTGGGGAACCAGCGAACTGGAAGACCTGAAAGAAAACCGGTTTTATTCCTTCGGGCACAAGCAATGCCTGAGCGAAGGAAGAGTTTTTCTCAATTCCAGCTCCTATACCGGCTATATCGGTTATTCCTTTCTATGGATGGAAAGCGACAGCCTGATTCCCACCGTATTCTATAAGGAATACTCCGACATATTCTCCAGCACCAAATTCTATCCCTACGCCCGGAAGAAAGAGGTCACCGAATTCAATTGTTCCAACGAATTTGTCGAACTGGCGGGTCAAACCTGGAAAGGGGTGTATTGTATCCGCCAATATAAAAATTTTCCTGACCTGCATGACGTGGTCCTTAATTTTGCGGTCCTGGGAGATCCCAAACGGGGCCACGTGATTCGTATCGGGCTGGCCGGCATCAATGAAAAACTGGCCCGGAGTTTTCTGAAAAAACTGTTGGGAGGGGTCGAATGGACCGGTTGATCGTCGAGCAGTTTCATCCTCACAGCCAGAAAATCGAGCATCGTTTCGTATTCGACCATGGCAAAGCCACCGTCGGCCGGTCGTATTCGAACGATATCATTCTGGACGATCCCTACGTCTCGCCGAAGCATCTGGTGATTTCCCGTAACGGTACCGGTATTTTTATTGTCGATCTGGCCAGCGAGAACGGCACGGAAATCAACGGCAAACACGTTCTGAGAGATAAAGGCGTTAAAGTATATTCGGGGGACCAACTGCACATTGGACGAACCACTTTAAAACTGATTTTGCCCGATCATCCGGTGGAACCGGCAAAGCCTCTGGATAAAATGAGAATCCTGAGACAATGGCTCGACCGGCGTACCGTGGCGGTTGGATTCACCGTGTTCATGGCGATTTTCATTGTGACCCTGGATTATCTGGATGAACCCAGCGCCCGCTTTTGGAAGAATAAATCCATCAACAAAATTCTGGAATACCTGTGGCTCGCTTTTATCTATGTGGGTATCGCCGGCCTGATCTCGCATTTGAAATTGAAAAAATCCTATATCAAGCGCCACCTGGCGGTTTTTAACGTTACCGTCCTTCTCACGTTTGTGGCCATTGCCCTGGAACCGTTTTTGTTTTTCTGGATGTCCAGCCCGGGTTGGATCACCCTGATACAAAGAATATTCATCTTCTTCATTATTTCATTTATGATTCTGGGCAGTATTCACCTGACCAAAGACCTGGTGAAATGGAAAGACTGGTCGCGGGTCACCGGATTGGTGTTGCTGTTTGTTTTGTATGTCGCCTGGGATTCCGATGATTTTAAGATGAACTTTTCGTCGAGTCCGGAATTTCCCAGTTATCTTTCCCCCCACCTCAACCCCATCCACGACCCGGTTCCGTTGGACGAGTTTCTGGATCGATCGAGCCGCGAACTGTTTCGCCCGCTGGAGAACGGAAAGGTCATGGAACCTCCCCCGGCCACAGAAATCTCCGATACCCTTCGAGAAAAACCCGGGAATTAAAAGACCTCATCCTCTTCATGCGGGTTTCGTTCTTTCCCGCCATAGAAGGTCAAATACCCTGGATATACCATCGCGATACGATGAACAAGCCCGAGGCGGTCTGCCTCGGGCTTTTTGTTTTCAACAGGTTAGAATTAATTAAAAATTTAAGTTGACACTTACGTAAGAATATACTAACATTTGGCTATGTTTGAAACCCTACAGGCGATGGCGGAACCCACCCGGCTGGATATTCTGCGGCTGGTCCAAAAGCAGGAGATGCCGGCCGGCGAAATCGCGCAACAGTTTAAAGGCATCACCCGGCCGGCGGTGTCCCAGCATTTGCGGGTGCTCAAGGACGCCGGGCTGGTTGACGAGCGCCGGCAGGGGACCCGCCGTCTCTACCGTCTGCGGCCGGAGGGATTTGCGCCTCTGAAAGCCTTACTTGAGGATTTCTGGGATGACAGGCTCTCCCGGCTGAAAGCCGCCGCGGAACAAACAGAAAAGAGGCAACAATGAATGAGAAAGCCATGAAAGAACCCTACGAGTTGACGCGTGAGATTGACATTCAGGCTTCCCCGGAAACGGTGTTCACCTTTTTAACCCAGGAAGCGCGGATCAAAGAATGGCTGGCCGAAGTGGCGGAAATCGATGCCCGGCCCGGAGGGGTGTTTCATATCGGGACATTCGACGGTATCCATTGCCGGGGAGAGTTTCTGGAAGTGGTTCCGAATGAGAAAGTGGTCTTCACCTGGGGCGGGGTGGAGAATCTGGAGGCCGGTGAATCGACGGTGGAGATCGTTTTACGATCTCAGGGGAACGGTACTCATTTGACCCTGCGGCATTTCAATATTCGCCTGAAACCCAGCGCCGAATCCTTCGGCGAGGGCTGGAAAGACCATGCGCTGCCGCTCCTCAAGGAAATCGCCGAAGGGCGGACGCCGGATGGATTATGTTTTGAATCCGGCAACGATTGCGACAAAACCTGAAACGCCGTTTCAACCCTGATCCAAAAGCGCGAGGGAGGCCTGCACCGCCTTGCGCAGGGTGGCTTTTGGAAAGTTGGCCTTGCCCATCACCATGAACCCGCTGAAGATGCTGGTGATCGCCGCCGCCGTTCCGCCGGCATCAAAGTGTTTGCCGAATTCCCCGTCCTTTTTCGCCTTCTCCAGGCGCTTCTGGATCAGCTTTTTGAAGGCGTGCATCGCCTGCTCGATCAGCTCCTGAGACGCGCCGTTGTGCTGGCTCCTTTCCATCAGGGAAAGAGTGATCAAACAGCTTTGCGGTTCCGGCCCGTAATTCAAATCCACCACCTTGTGGAGCAGGTTGGAAATACCTTCCCGCGCGGTCTCCGCCTCGTCCAGAACACCCTGCCAGCGTTGTCGTCCGCATTCCACGAACTGAATCAAAACCCGGTTGAATACACAGCGCTTGTTGCCGAACGCGTTGTAAATGCTGGTGCGGTTCAACCCCATCGCTTTTTCCAGATCCTGCAGGGACGTGCCTTCGTAACCCTTATCGCAGAACACCCGGCTGGCGGCCTCCAGCGCCTCTATTTCATCAAATTCCTTTTCGCGTGCCATCGCAAACCCTCGATATCGTATTGATTGTTTATACCACAGTTTGGGCCGCGCCGGGAAGATTATTTACCGAACAGTACAAAAAGGGTGCTTTCTCCGGAATATTTTTTACCGATCGGTACAAAAAAAGGTTGACGCCCGGTCCGGAATGGTTTAGGTTATTCTGTACTGAGCGGTACAAAATTGAGCCGGGCGCGGGACGCCCTGAAAGGAGATGGCATGAAAAGCAATACGGCATTTGGGGAATGGGTGATCCGGTTCCGGTGGCGGATCATTCTCGGGACCCTGCTTCTGGTGGCAATCGCCACGGCGGGAGGCGTGTTCCTGAATTTCTCGTCCGATTACCGGGTATTCTTCAGCGCGGAAAATCCGCAGCTGAAAGCTTTCGATACTCTCCAGAACACGTACACCAAAAACGATAACGTTCTGATTGCCCTGGAGCCTGAAAACGGAGATATGTTCACCCGTGAAAACCTGGCCGCGCTGGAGGATTTGACCCGGCAGGCCTGGCAGACTCCTTATTCCATCCGCGTGGAATCGCTGACCAATTTTCAGCATTCATGGGCGCGCGGCGACGACCTGGTGGTCCGGGATCTGGTGAAGCAGGCCCAGAGCCTGACGGACCCGCAGTTGGAGGCCATCCGTCATACCGCATTGACCGAACCGCTTTTAGCCAACCGCCTGATTTCTCCCCTGGGTCACGTGGCCGGAATCAACATCACGGTGCAGTTGCCGGGGAAATCCCTGACCGAGGTTCCCGAAGTGGCGGACTATGCGCGGAAACTGAGAGACGACTTTCTGGCCGTGCATCCGGAATTCAAAGTGTATCTGACCGGCGTGGCCATGATCAATAACCAGTTTGTCGAGTCGGGTCAGCAGGACATGATGACGCTGGTGCCGGCCATGTTTGCGGTGATCGCGCTGTTGATCTGGGTGGTCCTGCGCACGCTGGCGGGAACGCTGTCCACCCTTCTGCTGATCGCGATTTCCAGTGCCGCGGCCATGGGTCTCGCCGGCTGGTGGGGCATTCTGCTGACACCCGTCTCCGGGAACGCTCCGGTTTATATTCTGACCATGGCGGTAGCGGACAGCATCCACATTCTCATCACGCTGTTTCACGAGATGAGGCAGGGCAAGTCCCGCCACTCGGCGATTGTGGAATCCTTGAGGGTGAATCTGAAACCGGTATTCATTACCAGTGTGACCACGGCGATCGGTTTTTTGAGTTTGAATTTCAGTGATTCGCCGCCTTACCGCGATCTGGGGAATATCGTTGCCGCGGGCGTAACCGTCGCCTTTGCGGCGTCGGTGACTTTCCTGCCGGCGCTGATGGCGGTCCTTCCCTTGAAGGCTCCGGCCCGCGCTTCGGGCTCCGGCGATGCCATGGACCGCTTTGCGGGGTTTGTGATTCGGCGCCGCCGTCCGCTGTTCTGGAGTCTGCTGGCGGTCATCATCGTGCTGGCGGTGCAGATTCCGAGGATCGAGATCAACGACACCTTCGAAAAATATTTCGATCACCGCTACACCTTCAGAAACGATGTCGACTTCACCTCGGAGAACCTGACGGGGTTTGAGTCGATCGAATACTCCCTGCGGTCGGGGGAACCGGAAGGGATCAGCCGGCCCGAGTATCTGGCCCAACTGGAGGCGTTCAAGGACTGGTACCGGCAACAGCCCAACGTGACCTACGTCGGCAGTCTGTCGGACATCATGAAACGGCTCAACAAGAACATGCACGGCGACGATCCGGCGTTTTACAAACTTCCGGAAGAGCGCGAACTGGCGGCGCAGTATCTGCTGCTGTTTGAGATGAGCCTGCCCTACGGCCTGGATCTCAACAACCAGATCAACGTCGATAAATCGGCCACGCGTTTCACAGTGGTGTTCAAGGAAATCAACACCCGGGAAGCGCTGGCGCTGGAGGAAAAGGCGCAGGGCTGGCTGAAAACCCACGGTTTGCCTTCCATGCAGCGGTCGTACGGGTCCAGCCCGCTCATCATGTTTTCACACATCGCCATGCGCAATGTGAAAAGCATGATTGCCGGAACCGGATGGGCTCTGGTATTGATCTCCGGCATTCTGATCGTGGCTCTGCGCAATTTCAAAATGGGGCTGATCAGCCTGATACCGAATCTGGTGCCGGCGTTCATGGCGTTCGGGTTCTGGGCGCTGACGTTCCGGGAGATCGGTATGGCCGTGTCCGTGGTGATCGCCCTGTCACTCGGGGTGATCGTCGACGATACGGTCCATTTTCTGAGCAAGTACCTGCTGGCCCGGCGTGAGAAGGGGATGACTCCCGAAGAGGCGGTGCGTTATTCCTTTCATACGGTCGGCAAGGCTTTGTGGCTGACTTCGCTGGTGCTGGTTTGCGGATTTCTGGTGCTGGCCTCATCCGGGTTCACCATCAACTCGCACATGGGGTATCTGTCGGCCATCACCATCGGTTTTGCGCTGGTGGCGGATTTTCTGTTCCTTGCGCCTTTGCTGATGTTGCTCGAAGGGCGGCGCGGCGAGAAACGGGGGCAGCCGGCAGCCGTCCGGCCGACCCAGGCGGTTTCCTGAGCCGGCCATGGAGATCAGTTTGAAACTAAATGCGTTTGAACCTTTTGTTGAATAAGGAGGATTATCATGAAGATCATTATTAGGTATCTGTGGAGTGTGTTGCTGACGGGAAGTCTGCTTTCTCCGGCGGCGGCCGCGGTAAGCCCTGAAGAAAAGGGGCTGGCCATCGCCCGGGAAGACGACCGGCGGGACAACGGGTTTCAGGACTATCGGGCGAAATCCATCATGATCCTGAAAAACCGGCAGGGCGAGAAAAGCGTGCGCCATCTGCGTTTCAAGGTGCTCGAAGTGAATGGGGACGGGGATAAAAACCTGACCGTGTTCGATCGCCCGCGGGATATCAAGAAAACCGCTTTTCTGAATTACACCCACCCGCTGGGCGACGACGATCAGTGGCTGTACCTGCCCGCGCTCAAGCGGGTCAAGCGCATCAGCTCGTCCAACAAGTCCGGGCCGTTTGTCGGCAGTGAGTTTGCGTACGAGGATATGACCAGCCAGGAGGTGGAAAAGTACACCTACAAGTGGTTGCGTGACGAGGACTACCAGGGACAGAAGTGTTTCGTGGTAGAGCGTTATCCGGCCTACGAGAACTCGGGATATGTCCGGCAGGTGGTGTGGATCGATCAGAAGGAATACCGGATGCTGAAAGTGGAGTTCTATGACCGGAAAAACGCTTTGCTGAAAACGCTGGTATTGGAAGGGTATCACAAGTACCTCGATCAATACTGGTATCCGGACCGGATGTTCATGGAAAACCACCAGACCGGCAAGACGACTCTATTGAAATGGTCGGATTACAAATTCAAAAATGGTTATTCGGACAAGGATTTCAACAGGAACAGTTTGAAAAGAGCCCGCTGACCAGCGTACCGCCGCGGGTAATAATAGGCGGGCGGTTGCGTCACTCATTGTTCCTTGGACGCAAATGGGGACGCTCCCGCTGGCAACGTGCGGGCTGTTAAATTTATTATGAAAGGAAAACGTAATGAAAATCAAAGATTCAGTTGTATTGGTCACCGGTTCCAATCGCGGGATCGGTAAGTCTTACATTGCCGCTCTCCTGCAAAGAGGAGCGAAAAAAGTTTATGCCGGGATGCGGGATACCGGGTGGTTTGAAACCCTGGCGCGGGAGTGGCCGGAGGCGGACCGGCAACGGGTGGAACCGCTGATTCTGGATATAACGAATGAAGGTCATATCCGCTCCGCGGTGGCGCGGGCGGGAGACGTGACGGTGTTGATCAATAACGCCGGCATTGCCCGTTTTGCCGGTTTGATCGCGGCGGAAAACCTGGACCCCGCCCGGCAGGAAATGGAAGTCAATTATTTTGGCTCCCTCCGGATGAGCCGCGCTTTTGCTCCCGTTTTGAAAGAGAACGGCGGCGCCATCATCAATGTTCTATCCGTCGCCAGTCTCGGAAACTTCCCGGTGCTCGGGTCCTATTCGGCTTCCAAGGCGGCGCTTCATTCCATGACTCAGGGAATACGGGCCGAACTGGCCGCTCAGGGAACCCGGGTGTTCGGTGTGTTTCCCGGGCCGATACAAACGGATATGGCTGAAAACTTTGATATGGAGAAAAGTCCGCCGGCCATGATCGCCGAAGGGACTCTGGATTCGGTCGAGCGGGGTGAGGAGGATATCTTTATCGATCCCATGGCGGTTCAATTTCGTAAGGATTATTTTGCCGACGCCAAAGCCCAGGAAAAAGAATTATCGGCTTTTCTTCCCGGGAGCGGTGCTTGAAACCGTCAGTGGAGACTTCCTTTAATCAATGAACACTACCATGAAAAAAATCCTGGTTCTGTGGGTGGCATTGGCCGTGGCTTGGGTTTGGCTGCGGACATCCCCGGCCCTCGCGCATGAGTTTTCCGGGTATCTGGCCGCCGAGGGCCGATGGTATCCGGAAAATCCCAATCACTTCGGTCAAAGGGACCAGTCCGCCGCGCTCGCCGTCCAACCCGAGTACTATCACGAATGGGACAACGGCAGCAGCTTTACTTTTGTCCCGTTTTACCGGTGGGACAGTGCCGACTCCAAGCGTACACATTTCGATGTCCGGGAAATGACCGTTCTCTGGCTGCACGATGATTTCGAGTTGCGCCTGGGCGTTCGTAAAGTGTTTTGGGGGGTGACCGAGTTTGTTCACCTGGTGGATATCATCAACCAGACGGATCTGGTGGAAAATANNGACTGGGGAACGCTGGACCTGTTTGTGTTGCCGTTTTTCCGGGAGCGGACGTTCCCCGGCTCCGGAGGGCGCTTGCGGTTCGGCCTGGTGGTGGATACGGAAAATCCTCAATATGAAAGCGCCGCTGAGGAATGGCATGCCGATTGGGCCGCCCGCTACAGCCATACGTTCGGCGATTGGGATGTCGGTCTCCATTATTTTATCGGGACCGGCCGCGATCCTTCTTTTACATTGGGAACGGATGGAGCGGGAAACCCTGTTATTTTTCCCGTGTATCAGCAGATCCAGCAAACCGGCATCGATATTTCCTACGTCGCCGGCAGTTGGTTATGGAAGCTGGAAGCGCTGTTTCGAAAAGGGCAGGGTGACCGCCGGGGATTGGCGGCGAACGATTATGTCGCGGCAACGGGAGGATTTGAGTATACCCTCACGGGAGTTTTCGGCTCACAGATGGACCTGGGCATTATCGGCGAATATTTATTCGACGACCGCAAGGACGATGCGTTAACTCCCTTTGCAAATGACCTGGGTTTCGGATTGCGACTGGCGGCCAACGACCCCGCCAGTACGGAGTTTCTGATTGGAGGTTTGCAGGACGTCGATTCCAACGCGCGGTTTGTTTTTATCGAAGCCGGCCGACGTTTGGGGGATCATTGGAAGCTGATCCTGGAGAGCCGGATATTTATGGATCAGGAACCCACTGATTTTCTATTCGGTTTGCGCGACGACGATCTGGTACAACTGGAACTGAAATATTATTTTTAATAAAAGCGGGAGGGGTTTCCGAGGGGGTTTACGGGCCGTCCGGTTGTGCCGCCAAAGGTAAATCTATGATGAGTTTACTGCGAAAATGACAAGCCACCCGGCCGGCGGTGGTTTTGCGGTACCAGGCCCATAAATCGTTAGCGGAACCGGAGCTCATAAGAGGAACACAGGAGTTGAATAATATAGAATTTTGTTTATATTGAAAGATCAGTTGCTTTTCTTTGAATTTCAAGATTTAAATAATTGGTAAGGAATCGAATCTCCAACGGACTTTATATTGGCGGTAAATTGGGGAGGGCGGGTTTGCCCCTTAACCTGAATTAAAAGGAGCGAATAATGGGAAAAACGTATCAAACCACGGTGATCCAGGCGCCGGTCGATCAGGTGTGGAACAAAATCAGAAATTTTCACGATATGTCCTGGGCTTCCGGCGTGGTGGAAAAATGCGAAGCGGTGGGAGAGCATGCAGGAGACCAGATCGGCGCCCGCCGGGTTCTGAACGGTGTCTTCCACGAAACGCTGGTCGAATTCAGCGATTTGGAAAATTCCTTCAAATACCGGATCGATGACGGCCCGGGCCCGGTGTCGAAAGATGCGGTGAAAGATTATATCGGCGCGGTGCGGTTGATCCCGGTGACGGACGAAAATACCTGTCTGATCGAATGGTCCTCCCGCTGGGAATCGCCCACCGATGACGCCTGCGATTTCTGCCACAATATTTATTTGTCTCTGTTCGACTCGCTCAAAAACTCGTTTGAAGCCTGAAGCGGGGTTGCCGGGAGGGATATTCAGCCTTTTTCCACGGTGACGTTCACCGATTTAAAGGAAGGCGTTCGGGATTGCGCGTCGTAGGTGCGTGGCACCAGCACATTCGCCTCGGGAAAATACATCATGATATTGCCCGGTTTGAGGGGGTAGCGGACCAGGCGGCCGGACAGCGAACCGGTGGCGTTGGAGACGGTGACCCTGTCGTCCTCCTGCCAACCCTTTTCCTGCATGTTCTCGGGGCTCATGAACACCACGTCCCGTGACTCCACTCCCCGGAACTTGTCGCGCGTTTCATACACTACGGTATTGAACTGGCCTTCTGAACGTACGGTCATCAATCGAAACTGGTGTTCAGCCGGCGGCGGTACCGGAGTCTGAGGAACTTTAAAGGCCGCGCGGCCGTTGGCGGAGGGAAACCGCGGCTGGTGCAGAACGCGGCCCTCGATATGAAACTCCTCCCGAGTGCGGTCGATCTCTCTGACCTTCTGCATGCCTTTGACCACCGATCCGATCACCTGCCGGATGTTGGAGGTGCGCTGAAAGTCCCGCCAGGGGAGAGGACTTTCCGGCATCACCCGCCGCGCGATTTCCGAAATCAGTTCCACTTCGCTCTTCAGTCCTGGAAAACGCGTGGGACCCCCCTCGCTCATTCGTACGAAACTGAACATGCTTTCCTGCGTGGTCGGTTCCGGTTCCTCATCGCGGGCCAGGACGGGCAGGATGAGTGTGGTTTTTCCGCGTCCCAGAAAATGACTGGGATTGAGAGTCGTATTCATATAGAGAACAAAGTCGATTTGCGACAAGGCCCGCTCGGCGAATTGCGAGTCGGGATTGGAGCCGTACAGATTACCCCCCAGGTTCCAGGCGAAATCGAATCCTCCCGCGTGGGCTTTTTCCATACAGGACAGGGTGTCCAATCCCGGTTCCCCGGGCAGGTGAATCCCGTAAGCGGATTCCAGGTTTTCCATGAATTCCTGTTTCAGCTTGGGGGTAAAACCGACGGTGCCGATGCCTTGCACGTTGCTGTGCCCGCGCAGGGGCAGGAGGCCCGCCCGTTCGCGCCCCACCATTCCCCGCAAGAGCGCCAGGTTGACGATACCCCGTACCGTTTCCACGCCGTTGGCATGATGGGTGATGCCCATCGCCCAGGCGAACACCACGTTTTTAGCGCGGGCGTATTGCCGGGCCAGGTCTTCCATTTGGGTTTGTGAAACCCCGGACAACGTCTCGAGCTCTTCCCAGGAGGTATTTTCAACATACTGTTGGTACTCACCAAATTGATCGGTATGCTCCTTTATAAAGGAATGATCGATGATTTCCGGCCGGTTTTCCGCAAGCCGCAAAAGAGCTTTGGCAATGCCGGTACACAACGGAAGATCGCCGTTGATATGGGGCTGGATGTAGGTGCTGGCGATTTTCGAACCGAGCAGGAGACTCCGGATATCCGAGGGAACGTAAAATTTTTCGAGGCCCCGTTCACGCGCCGGGTTGATCACGATTACTTTTCCGCCGCGACGCCGTATATCCATCAGAATGCGCATGAACCGCGGATGGTTGGAGGACGGATTGGCGCCCATGAGAAAAATGAGATCCGTGTGATCGAGATCGTCTAACTGAAGGGTGGCCGTGCCGGTGCCGAGGCTCTGGTTCAAACCCACGCCCGAGGCTTGATGGCAATAGTAGGAGCAGTTGTTGACGTTGTTGGTTCCATATACGCGGGCGAACAATTGCAGGAGGAATCCCGCTTCGTTGGAAGACCGGCCGCTGGCATAAAAAAACGAACGGTCCGCCGGGGTGGCCTGGAGTTTTTCCGCGACCCGTTCCAGCGCCTCTTCCCAGGAGATCGGCCGATAGTGGGTTGCGCCCGGTTCCAGGATGACCGGGGCGGTCAATCGTCCACTGTATTCGAGTTCCAGCGGGGTCCGTGTTTTTAATTCTTCCAGGGCAAATTTTTGGAAAAAATCAGAAGGGATGGCGGCCTGTAAATCGGAAGCCTGGGCCCAAATCGCTTTTTTGCAGACGGAAGGGAAGGCGCCTTTCTCATCCCGCATTCCGCCTTTTTGTCCACCCATTCCCAGGGCGCAACTCTTGCAGCTGTTTTTGGAAAACAGGGCTTTCAGCATGGAAACCGGTCCGGTTTTCAGTGCCTGTTGGATGGAGAACAGGATGGAGTCCCACCCGGCGATCTTTGCTGGAATACGCGATGACATGTTGGAACCTCTATTTCCGTACGTATTCAAGATGGTCTCTTTTTACCGGAATATCAAGACAAAACATCGGCTTCTTTAAAGGATGAAAAATCCTGAAGGACAGGACCGCAGGCGGGGGCGAGTGAGGCGTGAAGAGGATCCTCCGCTGGTCCGGGGATCGGGAAAATTCCGGGCGTCTTTGCTTTCGGCGGGGGGTGGGGGCAGTGTTCGGGCGCGGTCAACCCTTTCAGGGGATCACCAGAATTAAGTACCGGAATTTTGTTGAAAGGCCCCGGCGGTTTATCATAACTTATTGTAAAGTTGTTATTTATTCCATTTTATTGGAGGGCTGTTGAGGGGGGAACAGGGGGTGAATCCTGCTTGAAATTATAAGAATTACGGCTATAATAAAGGTAATTCTATAAAATTATCTTTAAAAGCAATTCATCTGAAGAAGGACGTGCGGATGTCAGATAAAGTGGATTTTAAGAGCATTAAAGTATTGCTGGCGGATGACTCATCCACCGCTCGGCAGATCATCAAAAAGGAATTAATCCAGATGGGTTTTGATGACCAGAATATTCGGGATGCGGCGGATGGGGAGCAGGCCATTAATTTTCTGGGGAAAACGGAATTTAATTTGATTATTTCCGACTGGTACATGCCGAACATGGACGGTCTGGAATTACTCAAAAAGGTGAAGGCGGACGGCCGTTTGAAAACCATACCCTTTTTAATGCTGACTTCGGAATCGGAGCGGGAAAGGATTTCCGAAGCCTTTGAATCCGCGGCGGATCAATACATTGCCAAACCCTTTACCACCGCACCTTTTCAACAGACCATTAACAAGCTCCTGGTGAAATCCCAGTCTTTTGAAGACAAGAAGGTGCTGATCATTGACGATTCCGCCGTTCTCCGGACGATCCTTTCAAAAAACCTGGAGCAGGTGGGATTCGCCAAACACAATCTAATCGAATCTCACGATGGGGAAGACGGTCTCGAGAAACTCATCGTGGATAAATTTGATCTGGTCATCACCGACTGGTATATGCCCAAGATGGACGGCCTCGAGTTTGTGAAAATGATCAAAGAGAAAGAGCATCTCAAATCCATTCCTCTTCTGATGGTGACGTCGGAAATGGATTCCAGAAAGGAACTGGAAGCATTCAAGGCCGGTATCAGCGCTTATATTATCAAACCTTTTACGGCGAACGATCTGGAATCCAAGATCAGGGAAATTTTTGCGAAAGGAAATTGAATTTCTCCGTCCTTTGGCGGAAGGTATGAGCGCGGGTCCAGAATTACAGGGACCCTTCAGCGACCCTTCCGTTTTGCCGGTTTTTTCCTCTGTTTATATTTAATGCCGGATTCCTTCAGCCGGGGTTGATGGCCTGGGCGGGAATTTCCGCGAAGTAGTTGAAAGTATCCTTCAACCCTTCCTCCAGGGGCTGAACCGGTCTCCATCCAAATTCCTCTTGAAACCGTGCAGAGTCGATGGAACTGCGGCGCTGTTCTCCCATTCGCGGGGGATCGTATTGCGGTTGAATATTTTTCCCGGACGCTTTCGTGATGAGTCGGGTGATGGTGTTCACGGAAGTTTCCGCTCCGGTTCCAATGTTATAACTCCCGCGGCAATCTTGCGTCAAAGCGGTCAGGTTGGCGGCGGCCACGTCAAAAACGGAAACAAAGTCGCGGGTCTGTTCCCCATCTCCAAAGATAACCGGTTTCTGATCCTTGATCAGTTTCTTGCAAAAGATCGCCACCACCCCCGCTTCTCCATGAGGGTCCTGCCGGGGACCGTAAACATTGGCGTAACGCAGCATCGCGGGCTGGAGTCCGAAATTGTCACGGTAAAATTCCAGATACCGCTCCACGGTGAGCTTCGCAATCCCGTAAGGACTCATCGGCCGGACGGGATGTTGCTCGTCGGCGGGATAGGTTTCCTGTTCTCCGTAAAGTGCGCCGCCGGTGGAAGCGAAAATAAATTTTTGAACGTTATACGCCTGAGCCCATTTCATCAGCTTCAGACTGCCGAGAATGTTGATTTCCGCATCGAAGAGGGGGTCTGCGACCGACTGGGTGACGGAAATCTGCGCGGCATGATGATTGATGGCGTCAATATTTTCAACCTTGAAAATATTTTCCACGTCCGGACTCATGATATCCATTTCGTAGAATTTCGCCTGCGGATTCACCTGCTCCCTTTTGCCGCTGGACAAATTATCCATTACCACCACCCGGTGGCCTTCCCGAATGTAGGCGTCGGCAATATGAGAACCGATAAAACCCGCGCCGCCTGTTACCAGTATGTTCATTGATTCATCGGTGTTTTTGGTTGTTGGAAAATTTTCTTTTTATTAGTATAAGTGAAGTTGGCCTGATGAAAAGAAAAAATTCAACGCTTTATGCGGACCACGGGCGGATTTTGCAAATGATGAATCCTGAATTGCATATGCAGGGAAGAGAGAATTGAAAACTCCAGAGCGGTTGTTTTGTTTCGGGTTGGGTTTCGTCGGTTCAACTCTGGCCCGTGAAATAAAAAAAAGGCATTGGAAGGTCGCCGGGACCTGCCGTGAAACGGATCACATAGAAAGGCTGCGGCAACAGGGCATTCAGGTCGTGGTATTCAACGGTGACCCGCCTTCGCAGGCCGTGACCGATGCACTTCAAAAATCCAGCCATGTTTTAGTGACGATTCCTCCTCAGAAGAGCGGCGGCGATGTGGTCCTGAAAAATTTCGAGCGGGTTTTGGTGGAGGGGTCCCATCTCAAATGGGTCGGTTACCTCTCCACCACCGGCGTGTACGGTAACCGGAATGGAGACTGGGTGGATGAACGTTCGGAGGTGCGGCCGGAGTGGGCCCATCAGAAACGGCGGGCCGCTGTAGAATCTCAATGGCTCGCTTTGCATCGGGAGCATGGAATTCCTGTGCATATTTTCCGGTTGGCGGGAATTTACGGGCCGGGCCGTAACCTTCTTCAACGCGTCCGGCAGGGCGCCGTCCGCCGGATCGATTGTCCCGGGTTGGTATTCAACCGGGTTCATGTCGATGACGTGGTGCAGGTGCTGACCGCTTCCATGGCCGATCCCCATCCGGGAACGATTTATAATGTCAGCGATGACCGGCCCGCCTCGCCCCTGGAGGCCGTTGAGTTCGCCTGCCGATTACTCCAGGTCCCAGCGCCGCCTCTGGTTTCGCTGGATGACGCCGGACTCTCGGAAATGGCCCGGAGTTTTTATCTGACCCACAAGCGTGTGCGGAATTCGAAAATCAAGGAAGAGTTGGGCGTGACTCTGCGTTATCCGGATTACCAGTCGGGTTTACGTTCTTTATTGGAAGAGTTCCCAGAAGAGTGAAGGAATGATGGAAGAAGGTGTTTACCGGTTGATATCCTTTTCGGGTTTTCTGGCGCTCGGTTTTCTGGCCTGGGTGACGGGCAGGCGCAGCCGCGTTTCATGGAAAACCGTTATCGGCAGTGGAGCCTTGGCCTGGGCTCTGGGAGGTTTGACGTTCGGACTGCCCTGGTCGCGTAACGCGTTGAACGGGATCAATGATATTTTAATCGCCCTGCTGAACGTCTACCAGAAGGGAAATATTTTTCTATTCGGACCCCTGGCTCTGGGACCCGGAGAAAAACTGGCCGACGGCACCGCCTCCATCGGTTTTGTCCTGGCCATGCAGGTATTGCCCGCGGTGATATTCTTTTCCGCTCTGGTGTCCGCCCTGTATTATTTGAAAATCATGCCGGTGATCGTTCGCGGTTTTGCCTGGATATTTTACCGGGTGATGGGCATCTCTGGCGCCGAAGCGCTTTCGGCCGCTGCCAATATTTTTGTCGGCATCGAATCCAGCCTGACGGTCAGGCCCTATCTGGCCGGGATGACCCGATCCGAATTGTTGACGCTGTTGACCTGCATGATGTCCACCGTGGCCAGCACCGTGATGGCGATTTACGTCATCGCTTTAAAAGGAGTCTTTCCGGAAATCGCGGGTCATCTCCTGTCCGCTTCGATTATTTCCATCCCCTGCGCCATTCTGGTCAGCAAGCTGGCTTTACCGGAAGACCAACAGCCCGTCACCCTGGGGGACTTGCCGAAACACGATCCACCCACTGAATCCGGGGAAGGGGATGCGTCCGCCAACCTGATTGTGACTTTAATCAATGGCGGAATGCAGGGAGTCAAAATGGCCGTCGGCATCGCGGTAATGCTGATCGTTTTTCTGGGGCTGGAGGCGATG
>JABAHQ010003237.1_pt1 | contig 53027 bp, 53 predicted proteins | sample 7062091 | NCBI WGS metagenome assembly JABAHQ01 (sample SAMN14534359, study PRJNA622989) | marine sediment metagenome | biome: marine biome [ENVO:00000428]; feature: marine pelagic biome [ENVO:01000023]; material: deep marine sediment [ENVO:00002113] | place: India: Gulf of Kutch | collected...
ATAGGTATAAAACTTTCGCCAGAAGGGATGGGAACTGCTGGCGGTTTTAAAAATCACCGCCAGAATTCCCATCAAAATACCTAACACAATTGCATCGTTTGTGAACAGCGGCTCCATCTATATATCCTTTGAATTATGGTTGATGTTTTCTTGTTATTGAAATTGCGCAATTTTGCAAGCTAAATAATACATTTGCCTTATTGATTAATCAAGGATTGATGATTTTTAATTGCCTGATATGGAGTACCGTTCCGAATACCGATTATTTGCCTGGCAAAAGTGTTTTATTCTTATTAATTTAATAAATAAGTTATTTTTTAAATAATTACTTATACCATCAAATAAATACAAAAGAAACTAAATGCCATATACCGTTCACCTCTTTATTCCCTGCTTTGTCGATCAACTCTTCCCGGAGGTTGGAATTGCCACGGTCAATATTTTGGAACGCTTAGGCTGCGAGCTAATTTATCCGCCAACTCAGACATGCTGCGGCCAGCCGGCCTTTAACAGCGGATACTGGGAGGAAACCGCGGTATTGGCAGAAAAATTTCTAAACATTTTCAGTGAAGCCGAATATGTTGTCGCACCGTCAGGAAGTTGTGTGAGCCTGGTAAAAAACCTCTACGGTGAATTACCGATGTCTGAAGAGATGAAAAGTTTATGGCAGAACTGGAATTCCCGTGTGCATGAATTTTCACAATTCCTGTCCGAAATACTTAAAATTGAAACGTGGCAAGGCTACTTTCCCGGCAAAGTCACCTATCACGATTCCTGTCATGGATTAAGAGAATTGCGAATTTCGGAAAAACCACGGCAATTGCTGAAATCTATCGAGGGTCTGGACTATATCGAAATGGATCACCCGGATACCTGTTGCGGATTTGGCGGCACCTTTGCCGTAAAATTTGCCGACATTTCCACTGCCATGGTGGAAAAAAAAGCGCAATGGATTGAAGAGAGCGGCGTCGAATATGTTGTCGCTACCGATTCCAGTTGTTTAATGCAAATTGACGGATATCTGAAGCGGCAGAAAATTCCAGTGAAGACCATGCACCTGGCTGAGCTGCTTTGGAAGGCGATCGAGGAAGAAAATGAAAGCACTTGATGTTGCAGCCTTGCGGAAGGTTGTTGGGAACAGACAGATCGAATGGCGGAAACACGCTCTGCAACGCTTAGCCGAACGTGGCATGGCCCAAAAAGATGTCTTGGCTGTTCTGCAATCCGGGCAACCAATAGAAGACTATCCGGATGACACACCATTTCCAAGCGCTTTGTTTTTGGGATTCATTTCTGGCAAACCGCTGCACCTTGTCACAGCGTTTGTGATGAGATCAATCAAATTGCGTATATTATAACGGCTTATGAGCCAATTCTGGATGTTTTTGAAACAGATTACAAAACCAGAAGGAACCAATGAGGAAAAATACAAAGCAGAATCTGTGTCCTCTCTGTGGCGGACGAAAGAAACCTGGAAAAACCACTTACAGCATGGATTTAGGAACGGGCGTGATAGTAGTTAGGAATGTCCAGGCCCAGATTTGCGTCCGGTGTGGAGAAGAATGGATCGACAACCAGACTGCCCAAAAGCTGGAGAGCATTGTCGAAGAGGCACGCACAAAGCAGCGCCAGGTGGAGGTGTTGGCGCTATGAACCAACATCCCTTTCAGAAAATTTTAGCTCCACTATCGCCCCTTTTTATACCGCTCCATTAAAATATCCAGAAAGGCGTGCTTCTCATTGATTTCCCTGGTCAGCCTGGCTGCTTCTTCTTGCTTTTCACATTTTTTGCGTTGTTCGCGTAATTCTTCAATCTCTTTCTTCAACTCAATTTCATGGGGGAGGCAATTGCTATTTTTTAACAAACTGTAGGCCATTCGTAAATGGCGAGGTGTGTTGAAATATTCCGATAAATCAATAAACTTTCCCTTGCAGGGGTTGTTATCAAATTCCCCTTTTTCCATCGCTTCCTTAATTCTATCTTCGGCGATTTTAGTAAAGACAGACATGATTATTCCAATTTATTCAGTTCAAAGAGAATTATCAAGCAACGAAATAGGGAGCAAATTATCCTATGCGCCCTCAAACTCTTAAAGCAGGATTATCATCTCCCCAAAATAACCTACTCAACAATCAGGCGTGGAATGTCCCGATCGATCCGGGTCACAATCTCATAATTGATAGTTCCGCAGAGACCGGCGAGATAATCGGCTGTTATTTCCTCCTCTCCCTGTTTTCCGACCAATACCACTTCATCATACAATTGCACATCAGGTATATCGGTTACATCGATCATCATCAGATTCATGCAAATGCGCCCTCTCACCGGCGCCCGCTTACCGCGCACCAGCACATAGCTTTGATTGGAAAGGCCGCGATCGTAGCCTTCTGAATAACCAACCGGCAAAATTCCCAGACGGGTCTTGCGGGTAGTCTTATAAGTACGCCCGTATCCGATGGTATTCTCTGCCGTCACCCATTTTAGCTGGGTTATCCGAGTTTTCCAGCTCAACACTGGTCGCAGAACTTTCCCAACCGGTTCACCCAATTTCGCCTGATATGAAATTAGTGTCTCTGCCGACGGCCACAGTCCGTATTGGCTTATCCCCAAACGGATCATATCCAGATGAGTATCCTTAAATAGAAGTGCTGCTGCCGAGCAAGCGGCATGTTTTTTGACAACCGGATAACCGCTGGATTGCACTCGCTTGACCAATTGATTAAAATGGTATTTTTGATATTCGGCATAGTCGTGATTTGTGGTATCCTCAATATTGGCAAAATGGGTGTAAACCGCTTCTAATAAAATGTTTGGCATATCCCGCAGTTTTTCCAAAAGCAATTTTAATTCTTTCTGATCCAATCCCTGCCGATGAGTTCCGGTTTCCAATTTCAAATGAACTCGCGCTGTTTTCTTATTTTGGGCAGCAGTTTTCTGGAGTTTAATTAAGGATTCCTGATCAAATACTACAATCCGTAAATTTGCATCAATGGCATCAATTAACCGGGAAGGGGGGATCGGTCCCATTACCAGTATATTCTGCGTAATATTCGCTTCACGCAGTTTAAGCGCCTCATCAAGTGAATGGACACAGAATGAATCGGCGCCATGCTTTACCGCCAGTCGCGAGATCGGTTCCCAGCCGTGGCCGTAGGCATTGGCTTTGACTACCACCGAAAGTTCCGGCTTCGGGCCACTCAGATTGCGGAAAAAGTTCACGTTATGAGCATAAGCGGATTCGGAAACTTCTATCCATGTATTTTGAAGATATGAGCGTGCTGCCATTGTCATCCCGCCATTTTTTGCGTTTAATCAAAGAAGATCCAGTCGACCCCAATTCTAAAAATTAAGAAGTCTTCTAAGGTATTATCAATAATGAAATAATCCTCGGAAAGGAAATTTTCCCAGATAAAAAAAAGCGTCGCCTGGTGGAAATTTGCCTGTATTCGTGCGTCGCCAATGTAATAAGGTCCATTAATCTCATCACTAACCCGATACTGGTACAGTAATCGATTAAAATTAACGGTTCGGAAGTTACTTATAAAATGCCAGTGCAAAATGCCGTCAACAACTAAAGCGCCTTTAAACAAGGAGATTGAGGTTTTCAAGGTGGCGGTGTTGTTAATTCGCGGCGCATAGGCTTCTTCATAATTATGGTTGTAAGTAAAATCATTGCGCACTTGAAATCGCCAAAAATTCAATCCGCCCTTAGCTCGAATCCCATAGTTTTCGACGGTTTCTTTCTGCCAGTTTAAGTCTTCCTTTATAAAAATCGGATAATCGATACTGCGCATAGAAAATGGTTCTAATTGCAGCCAGAGGAAATCGAAAAGATCAGCTTTTAAAAATAGATTGAGTCCCTGCTGGTTAATAAAATGCTCAGCATTATAACGCGGAATGGAATCATGATAAATAGTCCGCCACAACAGCGGAACAACTTTGGGTTCCGAAAAAGCAGCGATACCGATTTGCTCCCCTTCCCCCAATTGTTTTGATATCCGCAAATTGCCCGCGGGGTGCTCTCCGGTTTCGCTGTGGTAATAGCCGCCTCCTTGCAACGTGTATTGAAAACTGCCCCGCTTTTTTTCTACAAATGCGCTGACTTCTCCATCAGCTTCTTTGCGCTCTCCCCAAAAGCGTTCGCCCTGGTTGGAAAACAGCTCTCCTTTGACTCGCAAGCCGAGAGTTGTCTTTGAGAATTTGCGCCTGAATTGCCCCTCTATCTGAGCAACGTTATAATCGATTCCCCGCTGCTTATCGTTTCCGATTCGATAATTATCAGAAACAGTGGTATAACCCGGTACTATAACCAGAGAATCGCGGCCGTTTAACTTTCCCTGAATTCGTATCCAAGCCTGGTGACCCACCTGCTTCATTCGTTCACGTTGAAAGCTTCGCTTGGGTGCCAAATAGAATTCCTGCCGATTTTGCCAGTAAAAGGCGTCCGCAATCCAATTTTTATTTAACTGATAATGCAGTTGTGCATTATAGGGATTAATCTTGAAGCTTGAAAACCCATCCGGACGGGAACCCTGGCCAAGAAAATTGAATCCGCCCAATTGGATATAATTAGTAGGGGAAAATTTTAGCGCAAAGTTGATATCCACAAAGGAGAGGTCTGTAACGTAATCTTGCGAAAAAATTATCTCTGTTTTCGGAGATGATGTTTGGGGAACGAGTGGTGCTAATTTTTCTGTTTTGCGACCCGGAAGATGTAGACGGTTATCAATGCGATAGTAAGGGAGCCACTGCTCATTCCAGAAACCGATTACCGGATTGGAGAAGTCATTGTCGGCAAATCGGTATTGGTAAAATCCGGGCGGCATCCCTCGATAGGCGCTGGTGACCAGGCGACCCCGCTGCAACAATGACAGTTGAAATAAATCCGAGCGATAAAATCGCACTCCTTCTTCGGTTAACACACCTTTGAGGACAATGTCTTTCATTCTCGTTTTCACCGGTAAGCTGGTGGTGGCGGTGTCAACTGATGCACGCTGTAGCGTATCCACTTCTACACTATCTTTCTTTCCCGATTGTGCCCAGACTTGAGCAACCATCATCCAACCTATTAGGAAGCAGGCAATAGCACCGTGGACGCGGCCCATAGATTCAACACTTTTCTTCAGTAAAATTCATATGACGTCAACCCTCCATTAAACTGCAAAATATACGGTGAAGTTGTTAAGATTGAAAATCCTAATGAGAATTTCAAATAAATTTGTAAAATGAACTTGCAAAAGAGGGTGAATCATATTACTGTTTCTGTTTATTGACGACTGATTAAAAAATCAGCCCAATTTGGGTTTGTCGTTCTGAGCAATAGTGGCTCATGGGGCCCGCTGGGAAAGAATCTCATTTCGACACGATAAGCTTTTTAAGATTCTTTACCAACGGGACCACCATGTGGCGGTCACTGGGTTCCCTCAGAATAACAACCGCAATAATTCAGCAAAGTTCATAAAACACATATTTCGTTATTGAAAATTTTGAAGAACAGGAGAAAAAATGGTAAATAAAGTAAACACGGTCTTAGCCACTCTAATTATTGCGTTGGTCTGTGTTAATTTAAGTTTTGCTCAGGTTCCGGAGGTAAAGGTTGCGGCGGAAGATACCACCAAAAAGGAAGACGATGACCAAGAGGAGGACTCAAAAAAGAAAACACCAAAAGGCAAACCTTTTGAAGACATCATTGAGGATTACCAGAGCATTGAAGGATTGTTTAACCTTTATTATAAAGCAGATGAAAACAAGGTATTTCTGGAAATAAAACCGGGGCAATTCGGTAAAGTCTATCTCTGCAATATTACCCGTGTCTCCGGTGAAGGGTATTTATTCGATAGTGGGGCAATGCTGAATGAATTCCCTTTTTTCTTCAAAAAGGTAGGGAAACAAGTGCAGATGATTGAGAAAAATGTAAATTTTCGGGCGGATAAAGATGAAGCCATATATGCGGCTGTTGAACGGGGTATATCCAATTCGCTTTTTGCGAGTGTTAAAATTACCGGATTGCCGCATCCCGAGAAAGGCAGCGTTTTGGTCGATGCCTCGGATTTGTTCATTAAAGATGTAGGAGAAGTGAATTATCTCAGCGGACAAGCCAATATGTCTTATGCATTTGATAAGGGCAACAGCTACTTCTCACAATTAAAATCATTTCCCCTGAATACGGAAATAGAAGTTACCCTGCATTTTAAAAGTTCCAAACCCCGGCCGTTGTTTACTTTAGCAAATTCTCAAAGCATGCAACATCGCTATCACTACAGTTTATCAACTATACCGGAAACCGATTACGAACCTCGTCCGGCCGACGATCGGGTGGGGCATTTTCATTCTATGCATCAAGATTATAATGCATTGTTACGTGATGATCCTTACCAGCGATATGTACGCCGCTGGAATTTGAAGAAAGCCGAACCTAAATTTGATGTTTCCAAACCGGAGAAACCGATTGTTTTCTGGTTGGAAAACACCATTCCGGTGGAATACAGGGAGGCAGTAAGTGAAGGGGTGTTGTTATGGAATGATGCCTTTGAAAAAATCGGTTTTAAAGGTGCCATCGAAGTGCGCCAGATGTCCGATGATGCCGAATGGGATCCGGCAGATGTGCGCTATAATACGATTCGCTGGATTGTACAGCCGGGTGCGGCTTATGCGGTAGGTCCGTCACGGGCGAATCCTTACACCGGACAAATTTACGATGCTGACATCCGTATCAGCGCCGATTTCGTGCGATTTTACTACACCGATTTCGAAGAGTTTGTAACGCCGTCTTCCTGGAAAGAAGCCAGCATCGAACAATTCTTGCCCGGTTTAGCGCCATCAAAAAATTTGAATCCGCAACAAATACCTTATCAATGTCAATTTGCGCAGGGTATGCGGCATCAAATAGCCTTTGGTTGGAATCTGCTTCTTGCTCAGGGAAAAATGGAACAGAACAGCGAGGAGTTGAAACAATTTATTCACGAGGGGGTTGTTTCATTAGTAGCCCATGAAGTCGGCCATACCCTGGGACTACGCCATAATTTTAAAGCCAGCTCAATCCATGATTTGGATCAATTACAAAATCAATCATTTACCAGAAAAGAAGGGCTAACCGGTTCGGTTATGGATTATATTCCGGTAAATGTATCTCCTAAGGGTAAAGAACAAGGGCAATATTTTCAAACCACACTCGGCGCGTATGATTATTGGGTAATTGAATACGCCTACAAACCGTTTGCTGAGGATTCCGAACAGAGCAAGAAGAAAATGCTGGAAGAAATTGCCAGTCGAGGATCGAAACCGGAATTGAGATATGGCACCGATGAAGACGCCTTCGGATTCTCTACTCGCTCGATTGATCCCACCTGCAATTTGTTCGATATGGGCAGAAATCCATTGGAATATTTTCAACTACGGTTAAACTTAACCAGGGCGCTTTGGGATAATCTGCTGGCTAAATTTGAGAAAGATGGCGAACGATATCAAAAATTGCGCAGCGTTTTTAGTCAGGGTATAACCGAATATGCCATTGCCGGAATGACGGTCAGCAAATTTATAGGCGGCATCTATTACCATCGCGATCATATCGGCAATCCGGGTGACAGGCCCCCCATGGAAATTGTGGCCGCGGAAACACAGCGCCAGGCGTTGGACTTCTTGGCAGAAAAATTTTTCTTGCCCAATTCATTTCAATTTTCTCCTGAACTCCTCAATAAATTGGCGCCGGAACGCCACTGGGATTTTGAAGGCACGGTTTTTCGGATGCAACGATTGGACTATCCCATTCACGGCATCGTTCAGGTGCTGCAGGCGCTGACACTTTTTCGTCTTTATGATCCGCTGCTACTGGCTCGCTTGCAGGATAATGAAATCCGCTTTCCTGAAGATGAGACCCCATTTACAATGGCAGAAATGTTTGCCACGCTTCGGGATGCCATCTGGGAGGAATTAGCGGAAAGACAAAATATCAATAGCTTTCGGCGGGAATTGCAGCGAATGCATCTCAATGTCTTAACCCAATTAGTGGTCGGAACGCCGCCGGGTTATCCGCATGATGCAGCTACCTTAGGGCATAATGACCTGCTCACTATCCAAGCACAAATTGAGGAAACACTGAACAACCAGGACTTGAATACTTACAGCAGGGCTCATTTGCGGGAGACACTTGGAAAAATTGAAGCGGCATTGTCAGCTCAAATGCAGCGTCGTTTTTAAGTTCGCTGCTAATAAACATTGAAACTCAATTGTCCTTGTTACAGTTATTATAATCGTTACCGAACGGCGGGTGACAAAAAGGCTGAAAAAAAGATGAAATAAGGAGCATACATGAATAAGGCGAAAATTTTATGGGTTGATGATGAAGTTGAATTTTTAGAACCCCACATCCTATTTTTACGCGAGAAGGGTTACGAAGTGGCAACCGCCGTCAATGCAGAAGACGGCGTGGAGTTGGTTAAACAGCAAAACTTCGACCTGGTGCTTCTGGACGAAATGATGCCGGGCCAGGATGGACTAAGCGCATTGAGTGAGATTAAAAAATATAATCCCGGATTACCGGTCATCATGATTACCAAGAGCGAAGAAGAAAGTTTGATGGAAGATGCAATTGGCGCTCAGATTACCGATTACCTTACCAAACCGGTCAATCCCAGCCAGATACTTCTTGCGGCAAAAAAAATTTTGGAAGGCCGCAATATCTCTCAAAAAAAGCTGACCCGCGATTATCCCCAGGAGTTGAATAAAATCAACCTGCAATTAATGTCTCCACTTTCTCCCTCGAACTGGATTGATATTTATTTAAAGCTGAGTTCCTGGGACGTGGAATTGGATTTAGTTTCGGACAAAGATCTCCGCGAAATTATTCACAGCCAGCGAAGAGAATGTAATGTGGAATTCGGAAAATATGTGGAGAAGAATTACATCAATTGGGTGAATTCGAATCTGGAAGACAGACCGACGCTCTCTACAGATGTAGTCTCCAAATATATTTATCCCGAATTGGCTGAAGGGAAAAAGGTGGTATTCTTTGTAATCGATTGCCTGCGACTCGATCAATGGCTCACTCTGGAAAAATATTTTTACAATTATTATGCTATCCAAAAAGACTATTACTTCAGCATTTTACCTACCGCAACGCCTTTTGCAAGAAATGCCATTTTCAGTGGGCTGTTCCCCAGCGACTTGGAAAAACGTTATCCGGAAATGTGGGCCCAGGGCGAAGACGACGATCACAGCCGCAATCGTAATGAAAAGGAATTGATGTTCGATCAACTCCGTCTCCTGGGACTAAAATCCAAGATTGAGCCTCGATACAGTAAAATTATTAATGTTGAAGAGGGACGCCAGCTGGAGAAAAACTTGGATTCTTATCTGGATACACCATTGCTTAGCGTGGTGGTCAATTTTGTGGATATTCTCGCTCACAGTCGGTCCGATTTGCCGATCCTCAAAGAGATCGCGCCGGATGAGGCCTCTTATCGTTCGCTAACCCGTTCCTGGTTTGAGCACTCATCCCTTTACACTATTTTTCAAAAACTGGCGGAAAAAGATGTGACCATTTATTTAACCAGTGATCATGGTAGCATTCGCTGTATGCGGGGCACCAAGGTGTTGGGTGATCGGGAAACCTCGACCAATCTGCGCTACAAATACGGACGAAATTTAAAGGTGGATTCCAAACATGCGTTTTTTGTCAACGATCCCCTGAAGGCCAAATTACCCAAACGAAATTTTAATATCAACTACATCATCGCCAAGGAAGATTTCTATTTCGTATATCCCACCAATTACCATAAATATTTATCATACTATCGGGATAGCTTTCAGCACGGTGGTATTTCTCTGGAAGAAATGATTTTGCCGATGGTTAAACTGCAACCGAAATAGAGCATATGCCGCCAGAGACCAAATCCATCGGAACCTTAATAGAAGAGAAAACCGTCAAGTCTCGCCGGGAAACCGCTGATTTTGCCAAAAAATTTGCAGCACGAATAAAGGCCGGCGATGTGGTAGCGTTTTATGGGGAGTTGGGCAGTGGCAAAACCTTTATCATTAAGGAGATTGCGCGTTACTTTCAAACTGAGGAGGAGGCTACCAGTCCGACGTTCACCATCATCAACGTCTACCACACCGGGAACGATTGGGATATCTATCATTTTGATTTTTACCGCCTCGAACATGACGCAGAACTGAGCAACATTGGTTTGGACGATTATTTCTACAGAGATGACATTTGTCTGATCGAATGGGCGGATAAAATTCAAAAATATTTGCCATTAGACAGATATGATGTGTTTATTGAATTTGTGGAGGGAGAGACGGAGAGAAGACGGATTGAAGTATATCAGGTGGCGGAGTGAATGCTATTGAAATTAAACAATGGAACAAATTCAATATTCCTCGTTAATGTTAATTCCATAGACAAATGACTGGTGAGTGGTAGAATGGTGCTTGGTGCCCTGCCTCATCCCGCAATTAAGGCATCCTATTCAAAGTGTGTTCCCTCCTTCCAATTATCCGAAGATTCATTTGTTAAATAAGTGCCTATTCATTAATATTTGAGCACATGAAATATTGGTGCAATTAACAGAGCGTCTCAGACTGATGAAAGAAGCTTTAGTACAATGGACTCTATTGCGCAATGAGGATTATCTTTCCGAATGTTTGGGATTTGACATTGCAAACAAAATCGGACAGGAAATTACAACTGATTATGGAAGAGTAGATTTTATTTTAGAAAACAGAGCTCAACAACATTTACTTGTAGAATTAGAGACAATCTTAAATACACAGAATAAGTTGGATAATTGTTTTAAACAAATAGTCAACTATCGTAATGTACGATTTACGAAAGACACAAAATATTGCATTCTCTTTGCAAAGGAAACGCCAAAAAACAGGATTTCGCAAATTGAAAATTTTGGAAGAAAGAATGAAATTCTCATCCATACCTATTCGCTAGATAATGTTAAAAAACTGTACTCAGATACCATCCAAAGATTAAGTTTAAATGTTGGATTAGCGCTTCCCAGTCCCCGTAATTACACTGTATGCTTTTTAAGGTGGCTTAATAAAATATTAAAGCCTTTCAAAGATTCCAACAGAAACACTCTAAGTGCAAATGAACTCTTCAATTTGTATTCTGGGGGAACTACAAATTTTAATTGTTACAAACGTCTGGCCCTGGATTTTGAAATGATTATAGAAGAAAAGAATGGTTACACCCTGACGGAATATGGAGAGGAATACATTAAGAACTTCAGTCCATATGTTTATCACTCAGATAATGTTTCATCAGTAGTATTGACAAACCAACAAAAAAGACTCTTGTTGAAAATACTTACGAATGGTAATTGGGAAGATAAATATCACAAGATAAATATATACTGGTTCTTAAGGTTTATTGAAATAACAGATGGAAGTTGGTTGCCTTTACACTTTCCATTTGACCAAAACAAGTTAGAGATCGCAAGAGGCTTGTTCAAGGTTACTTATAAGCATAGGACTATGAAAGAGTTCTTGAATTGGTGCTATAATTATTGTGAGGAACTTGGATTAGTTGAACGAATTAAATCTTCATCGGATTACGACTGTCTTGTCCTGACGCCATTAGGTATTGATGTCAATAATATTTTTAGTATGGACTTATCTCTTAAAAAAAGCAGGATGAATTTAAGCTTTAAATATTCCGAATAAATGAACTGGATAAATGACAGATTTACGTTTGACGAAATGTTCAAAATTTTACTCCGAAATGAGTATTCTCATGAAGAAGCCAAAGATCTTCTCATGAACAATTATTCTTTGAGTGCTCTGGTTTTTCAGGAAAAAATTGAAAATTGTTCATATCTTACTATAAAGGCTACGGATAAAATTTTACCCGATTTTTTAAAGTGGGGAGCTGATTTTCTTAAAAACTTTGTCAAAATAATGATCTTAGACAAAAACGATGTAAAAATATCCAAACTTATTCAATATGAAGTTGAAGAAGTAACCGAACAAGATTGTATTGATTACATCAAGCATGTTGTCATCAATAGAACATTTGACGGATATCAAACTGAAAAACAGACCGTTTACGGCCAACTACAGGAGTTGGTTGGCTATCCCATCAAACCAGCACCGGATGAATGGGATCGCCTTTACAACGTTGATTTTTATATAGAGGTGAATGACAAATTCATCGGAATTCAAATTAAACCGACCACCTTCGAACATACCTTTGAAGATCACCGCTGGCGAGAAATGCAATTAAAAACCCACAAAAAATTTGAGGAGAAATTTGGAGGGCAAGTGTTTACGGTCTTTTCCGTAAAAGTGGGAAATAAAAAAGAAATCAAAAACAAAGAAGTTATCGAAGCGATAAAAAGCGAAATTAACAGGTTAAAAAGAGAGTAGAATATGATTTCCCGTTTACAGAATATAAATTTGAAAGAACGAATATCCTTTCCCGTCTTTTTCAGGGATTTTATAAGCGCTCCGGTTAAAATCGGTGCGATTACGCAGAGCTCCAATGTTCTGGCAAAAGCCATGATTGATAATTTGGCGCTCAATCCCAGGGCCACAGTCATTGAATTAGGTCCTGGTACCGGCGTATTAACCGAGCAAATATATGAAAAAACCAATAACTATCTCGGTATTGAACAAAGCCCCAGATTCACCCAATTTCTAAACAGACGTTTCCCGGAACTGGATTTTGTTAATGGCTTGGCTGAGGATGGTGTTTATCATTATAAAAACAATGGCATGTCTCCCCCGGACGTTATTATTTGCAGTCTCCCCCTGGCGGGGTGGTCAACCGAAACACAGGATCTTATCCTCAATACCCTGGACAGTTTAATGCAACCCGGTGGTATTTTCAGGATGTTTCAATATGCCCACTCCTATTTTTTCCCCGGAGCCATTCAGTTTCGGCGGAACATGAGTGCGCTTTTTGGCCCTCACCGGAGAAGTTCGGTCGTATTATGGAACCTTCCACCAGCCTTCGTTTTGACCTGGCAACGTGACCAGCTTTATAGAGAGTAGCTGCATTTTGAAAGTTTTTCCTTATTTCAAATAATTCGCCAGATATTCAAATGCGGGCGTCAGCTTACCCCGGTGCACAATCGCAGCTCGTTTAAACTTCGGGGAGATATTTAATTTTTCATAATGAACACTATAGTCAGCGGAAGCCAGGTTGGGAATGTAAGGCAACAATGCATCTCCGAAAAATGCCGAGGCCTCCCGTGGCAGTTCAGCCGGGAGTTTATCCACTGCCATCATCACCGGTCCCCTGCCTTCCCAGCCGTCGGAAACCTTTTCCGTCAGCGGATCGAAGACGTAAACCGGGTTTTGAGAGTTGGTCGACTTAACGGTTAATTCCACTGAACCGTCGATATCACAAGTAATATCTCCGATTACACGTAGCCGCGGTTGATCTTCTTTTTGATAAAGCTCCTTCATGAAAGATTTCCTCACCAATCGCGGACAGCGTGGCTCCCAGTAAATGCCATTTATCATCATGGTTAAATAAGGTATATACTGATCGAAGTTGCGTTGATACCGGTCCGGGTATTTAAAATATTCTGGCAAGTCAAACGATTTTCTATCGTCCTTCGGTTTAAACATGTCTTTTTCATAAAACTCCACCTTATACACCTTGTGGGCAGAAAACTGCCCTTCCTCAAAGAAAGAAATTAGCTCTGAGGGAGAGATTCGCTCAACAGGCAAAAGATCGAATATGTGCTGCGCTCCTTTGGAAACCTGTCCGTAACCGGTGAATCCGGTCACAAATGGTGTTACGCGTGAGGGCAAGCCTTGCTTTTCAATATCCTTTCCAATTTCTCCTATAGCCTGCTCGGCTGCCAGTAAACCATGATATTGAGATGCAGGTAATACATCTTTAAAAGGGGTATCAATCCCTTCCCAGGCTAATCGTCTGCCCAGCGCCCATAAAGAATCGATCATACCCGCGTACCCTGCAAAATTTCCAAAGAAGACAGTCCGCCGACCCTTATCGTCTTTTACCAATTCGTAATCCAGTAAAGTGGTATTCAATTCTAACATTTTGGCCAGCATCGGCATGTTGTAATCCTGTCCCTTTATGGTATGGGAGAAAAAACAATAGGCCATTTGAGGAAGGAATTTGCCAAGTGGGATTTCTTTGACACCCAGGATCAGGTTGCTTTCCGACAAGTCGGATGAGATAGTGGCACCTGCGGTTTCATAATCCTGTTCCGGGAATACCCGGTTTTCAGCCGGCTCTACAATTACCTTCAACTGATGTTCATCTACAAGTTTTTTCACATGAGTGGGCGTCAGCGGGGCTCGCCGTTCGGTCAAATCCTTATTCTCTTGACGAATTCCGATACAATTTTTCATAAATCCCTCTTCGGTTTTTTCAATGAGTAAAGCAAAATTTACATATTTAAGAAACGTTAGTGAAGAAAAAACAAAATCAATATTAACTTCCTGTCTTGCGATAGAATTCAACTTTGTTTAATTTTATTTTTTATGCTACTGACTGGTTGAAAAATAAGTTGTTTAGGACTTTCGATAAATGTTCATCAATTAAAAAAAGTGAGAGGAAGAAAACGATGACTGAAATTACATACGTTATAGCTCGGGAAATTCTGGATAGCCGGGGGAATCCTTCTGTTGAAGTGGAAATTGAAGTAGAGAGCGGCATTATCGGCAGAGCCGCCGTGCCTTCCGGTGCTTCCACCGGAGAACATGAGGCGGTGGAGTTGCGCGACGGAGATAAGAAACGATACCTGGGTAAAGGGGTACTCAAGGCAGTAGAAAATGTGAATGACGTAATTGCCGAAGAAATATTGGGGATGGACTCTCGCGACCAAATCGGTATTGATAAATTGTTAATTGAACTGGATGGCACCGATAACAAAAACAAATTGGGCGCCAATGCAATTCTGGGCGTTTCGATGGCAGTGGCTAAGGCCGCGGCAGAGACAGTCGGGCTTGCACTGTTTCAATACTTGGGCGGCATTAATGCAAAAACACTGCCGGTTCCGATGATGAACATTCTTAACGGCGGCAGCCATGCCGATAATAATGTCGATTTGCAGGAATTTATGATTGTACCTGCCAATGCACCCACTTTTGCGGAATCTTTGCGAATGGGCGCTGAAGTTTTTCACCGTCTGAAAAAAGTGCTTGCTTCTAAAAAGTATAACACTGCGGTAGGTGATGAAGGTGGCTTTGCGCCCGATTTAAAATCCAATGAAGAAGCATTGCAGGTGATTGTGGACGCCATTGAAAAAGCCGGTTATAAACCCGGCGATGATATTTACTTTGCGCTCGATCCCGCCTCCAGTGAGTTTTACAATTCCCCAAAAGGCGTATATGTGTTGGAATCGGAAAACCGCGAATTATCTCCGGAAGAAATGGTTGATTATTATGCAAAGTTAGTGGACAACTATCCGATCATCTCCATTGAAGACGGCATGGCCGAAGACGATTGGGATGGCTGGAAGACACTTACCAAAAAGCTTGGGGACAAAATTCAATTAGTTGGTGATGATTTGTTTGTCACCAACACCCGGCGATTACAAAAAGGCCTTGAGATGGGCATCGGCAATTCGATCCTGATCAAAGTCAATCAAATTGGCACCCTGACCGAAACATTTGATTGTATGCAGATGGCCCATCATGCTGGCTACACAACCGTGGTATCTCATCGTTCCGGTGAGACCGAAGACGCCACCATTGCCGATATTGCGGTAGCGGTCAATGCCGGGCAGATTAAAACCGGATCGGCCTCTCGGAGCGACCGAATTGCAAAATATAATCAGCTTTTACGTATCGAAGAATTGTTAGCGGATACAGCCGTATTCCCGGGTAAGCAAATTATTCGTTAAATAGCTTGCTGTTGGTATCACCGTGCGGGTTGCAGGGAAGCGTTGAGTGCACTTCTCTGCAACCCGACGCAAACCGACTATTTCGACAAAACCTATTATGAAAACAAAAACCAAAACGTCAACCCGAAAAGGCAAAAAAGCAACTTCTCTGCAGAGATCACGGCGATTATCATTGGTGGTTTTGGTCATCGTATTTATTTTCATTTTGTCCTTTTTTCTATCAGGTAATAAATCGCTTTTTACACTGTATTCCCTGTATAAAGAAGAGCAAGAATTAATCGAAGAGAAGAAAAGGTTGGAGGAGAAAAACAAGCAACTTCAGGAAAAGATTAAGAAATTAGAAGATGATATTGACTACATCGAAAAAGTGGCGCGGGAAAAATACAATCTGAAAAAAGAAAATGAAGACGTCTATAAAGTCGTTCCGGAAGATTAGATGCCGGACACATTTAAGCAATCATTATCAATCTTTGCGTCAAGTACATGGTTAAAATTCGTCGATTCTTTTTGAGAAGAAAGGACTTTCATCAGCTTCTTTTAATAACCGCCGCCTGTTCTGCTCTGCTTTTCAATTCAATTCCCCTTATTGCACAAACACCATCGTCCTATCAATTAGAGCTCAGGAAAGATTTTATTAGTTGGGGCTGGGATGCTGATCTTGAGACTACTATTAAGACCGGGAAAAATTCGGAAATAACCTTTAGCAATCAGTTTGCCAGTAATCTTTACCGACAATCATCCCAAACCGACAAATGGCGCGACGAGAACACCCTTGCTATCGGCTGGACACAACCGATTAGTTCCGTTTTTCAGACGCGGACTATGATAAGGTCACGCGTTTTTTCTGATGAAAATACTTTTGTGGAATTCAGCAAACATTTGGCCGCTCAGGAACTGGCAATTCAAGTCCATCCTCAAATTCAGCTAAAACCTGCTATCGGGTGGACTATGGAAGAGGCTTTTGGCATCCAGGATCAGGGCTGGTATTCTCATCTGGGATTGGACATCAGCAAACTGGACATGGGTGGCTATTTAAATACATCAAACTTAAAAAGTGTGCTCCGGTCTTTTCCGGGAAGGAAGAACCAGGAGCACACTTTTTATACCGGATGGAGTAAAGAATTTTCCGAATATGCCAGCGATTCATTGCGGGTAGGATATCAATTTTCAGAGAGTCGGTATTATATATCTCCCCGGCAGACTGAGCTAAGTGAAGAAAATATTCAGGAGCAGGTGATTATTAATTCCAGGTTTTTATTCAATCAACTGCATTATCAAATCACTGATAATTCTGCACTGGCAGTCATCACCAATTTCAAAAATCGCGATATCGATCAAAGCAATCCCTTTCTAAACAACCGCCGTGATGAGTTGACACTAGAAAATCAATTTCAATATCTCTTAAATCTGGGCAGCTTTCAACTGCGCACCGGATTGCTGTTTGCCCAAACCGGAAAAGATAATCCGGGTGTTCGGACGGATATTAATACGTTGCAATCGGCTATCAATAACTCCTTCTTTCTTCATCCTTCCGAATCAGATAGAATATGGGGACGTTTTTCATACATGAAATTGGAATACAATACCCCGGAAACGTTTAATAATGATATTGATCGCAATACGCGGGATGATCGAGACGAGCAACGCTTTGTTATCGAAACCGGTTATCGTCACCATTTTAGCCCTTTTTTTTCGTTGACGCTGAAAGGGCATGTCTATCTTTATCATCAGATTTATCTGCGCTCCGGACGCAGCGCCAACAATAACTGGAATCGCATCTACCAACTTGGCGCCCAATTCGATCATAAGCTTAGCGAACGGATTCACCACGGACATCAACTTAAAATTTTATCCAACTTTACCGTTTTTGATTTTGNNTGATTTATAGCGATTCTCTTACCATCCATTTGAGTGATGAGATGTCTCTGAATAATATTTACCAGTGGGAGAAAGAAGACAATGGCACTTTTTTCAAACAATCATTTACCCAGCAGGTTACCAAAGATCTGTCTGCCCATTTCATCAGCGTGACACTGAATCATAATGATGTGCTTGGCTTAACAATAAGCACCGGCATTTCGCTATTTCTTCGGGACGAATTTAATCTGGTGCCGGAAAAGAGAAAAGTTCGAGAATTTCGCAGTATCTCACCTCGATTAACCGTAACTTATCCGGCCCGCAAAAAATTAATGCTTTACATGACCTATGCCCCGAATCGCACTTCCGATTTCGGAAGAGATATCCAACACTTCACCAGCGGGAATATTAAATTACAGTATAATTTTTGAACGCTTGGGTAGGGAAAACTTAAAATGCATAAACTGCTCTCGTTCCAAAATTCTATTTTGCTCCGTANNTCAATCATCAAAATTTGTAAACAAGAAATGTCACCCTCAATTGCCAGCCATACTCCCCATAAAGTTCATTGTGTGTGTTCTCGATTGTGTATATATTTGTTGCCCTGAATTATCGAGCAGCCAATTTGCTAAAAAGATGAAATTCAAAAAACCGGAATATTTAAATGCGATCACATTTTGAAACTCTTTTCAAGTCCTTCATACTGTCAATTCTGCTTTTCATCTTCACTGCCTCTGCACAAGACTATCTCTGGCCAACCGATGCCAGCAAGCGATTAACCAGCACCTTTTGTGAATTTCGCCCCCGGCATTATCATGCTGCGATTGATATTAAGACCTGGCGCAGAACCGGCTACAAGATTTTTGCCATTGAAGACGGTTATGTGTATCGGNNAAACGACGGTAATTTTGCTGTCTATGCGCATCTCAAAGGATTCACAAAGGAGCTGGATGCTTACACGGATTCACTCCGTTTAAGAAACAAAAACAATGTGTTAGACCACTATCCCCAACCGGGACAATTCCCGGTAAAGAAAGGACAACATATGGGTTATACCGGCCAAACCGGAATTGGTGTGCCCCATTTACATTTTGAATTGCGCAATCCTCATCATCACCCCATTAATCCCTTGCCCTTTTATAAAGATCAGATCAAAGACGATATTCCACCCAGAATACGCTACTTGGCGATTATCCCGGAAACCGCGAGTTCATTCATCAATTTTGCCCCGGACACCTTAATCCACCCGCTACCACAAACGCCAAAAGCGAGCCTGTCCGGGCCAATTTATGTGACCGGAAATGCATATTTGGCTTTGCGCACTGACGATGCGGCCAATGGTGTGCACAACCGTTTTGATTTTTACCGGGCAGAAATGTACATCAATGACTCATTGACGTATCAGGTTCAATACGACCGCTTTAGTTACCAGGAAACGCGCCTCATAGAACTGGATAAAAATTTTTCTTTATGGAGAAAAGGACTGGGTATCTTTCATAATTTTTATCGACATCCGGCGAATAGTTTACCGTTTTACCAGAGAATTCCCAAAAGAGCCGGATTGCTCTCCCTTAGCAGCCTGAAAGAAGGTAAGAATAGTATCCGGGTTAAAATCTATGACTTTATGGAAAACGAATCTCAGATAGAACTACCGATTGTTTATCATCGCGTTATCTCGGTAAAACCGTTTAGCATTACCGGGAGCAATCATCAATTAATGGTTGCGTTAAAGTCACCAGAACCCTTAGATAGTTTCCGGGTTCAACGCTTAAATTCCAGTGCCCTGGTAGATCAAGCCGAACTTAGAATGGAACAAAAGCTGGCTAGCAGTTATCACTATCACCTTGCCATACCGTATCAAAACTCTTCTGAATCAGCAATATACAAAATTCAACCCTACTATACCGGAGAACTTCCCACCCTTCCGGTTTTCGTATCCCTTGATTCGGCGAAGCAAATACCTCAGCCTGGACAAAACCTCCAAAAACTTAATTTTTACGGCAAGTCTGTCGCGATAAAGGGGGAAGGATTTTGGAGCGAATTTTCAATTGATAAAACAGCGGAAGGGTTGTGCTACCAATATGAACCTAATGCTTATCTGATTGCTCTATCCGACCAGGCATCATTTAGTCAATTAAGACTACCACGAGATATTGATAAAAATTGGCTAAATGAAAAGCTTTCCGGGTGGTCAATAGTAATTCCCGGAAGGCAAAGAACCATGCGTTCCAAAGATAGCCTATTGCGATTGCATTTTCCAGCCAACGCCAGTTATGATACCCTTCATGCAAGTATTCAAAAAGCAGCCGCCCGTTATCCCTTAAGAGAACCCTATCGATATCGCACCGAAGCATATGATGTGCAGCCGTTCGATCAACCTCTCAATTACGGAGCGATTCTGAATTTTGAACTACCGGATTCTTTAGCTACTGAAAAAGGATTGGGCGTATATTACCTGGATAGAAGAAAGGGATGGCTTTTTCTCCCAACTAAACATATTAACAATAGCGGGTATAGCGCCAGAGTAACCAGCCTGGAAACATTTGTGATAATTCAGGATACTATACCGCCCAAAGTAGTACCATTGAATTTAACTGCTTTTAAACGCTCACGCTCTTTTACATTTCCATTAAGATTTTTGGTTAAGGATGAAATGGCAGGTATTTATAAGGAATCCCAGATTACGGTCAAAATTGATAATCGGTGGTCGTTGTTTGAATATGACCCCGAACGAGATTTAATTATCATCGATCCCCGTCATATTTCAGCCGCTGCTGATAATTTGACCATAGAAGTTATTGACAATGCCGGAAACAGGATCGTTAAGTCATTTGAGCTTTAAGGATGATTTCAAACGTTGAGTCTCGTATTTAATGATTGACGCTGTTCTTCAAAGCTGTAGGTCCTTTTGACAAATTAGGCCTCCTTTGAAGAAATAATTTTGGCAGAGCTTATATTTTTCAGATAACATCAGTCAACGATCATATGGATGCAAAGCTATCAGTGCTCCGAATCAGTGAGACATCTCTGTTTGCCGGGCAACTTTTTCGACCTTCGACCATACTCTGAGCATATTCGAACCGCACATTTTTTCAATATCTTCTTCGGAATATCCTCTTTTCAAAAGTTCATAAATAAGATTGGGATATTGGGAAACATCCTGTAATCCTTCCGGCAGAAACATCACCCCATCGAAATCAGACCCAAACCCAACATGATCCACACCGACTAACCTTACGACATGATCAATATGATCTGCCACATCCTCAACGATACCTTTGGGATGTTCGCGTCGGTATTGGGTGTGATATTCCACCGCTTCTTTCGATCCTTCTTGAATATTGTGTTCGATAAGATGGGAATCAATTTCTTCACGTGCTTGCTTCCATCCTCCTCGATAATCGCTATTCAGAAAGGCAGAGCCAAAATTAATACAAATAACACCGCCGTTTTCGGCCAGCGCCCTGATCATTTCATCACTCATATTTCGTTCCCAATCCGGTGTAAAGTGACGGCATGATGAGTGGGTGGCAACTACCGGAGCTTCGGTTAGCTCCATAACGTCATAAAATGTGCTATCGGTTATGTGGGAGACATCAATCATTATTCCTACCCGGTTCATCTCCCTCACTACTTTTTCACCAAACGGACTGAGGCCGTTCCATTTCGGTTCGTCATCATAAGATGAGTCGCAAATATGATTGTTTTTGGCATGGGTGAGGGTAATGTAACGAATCCCACGACTGTAGAAATATTTTACATTTTTCAGGTTGCCTTCGATGGGCGCGCCGTTTTCCATTCCCATTGGTAAAGAAATTTTGCCTTGCGTAAAATGTCGGTGTACATCGGAAACAGATGTGGCGACGGCAAATTTATCCGGCCATTTTTCAGTAAATCCGTAAACCATATCGATCAGTGAATCAGCCAATGCCTTAGCTCCGCCGGACTTCTGATATTTTGCCGGAATGTAAATCGACATAAAGGGCGCATTCACTCCTCCTTCTTTTGCGCGAACATAATCAAAATCCCCAATATTGTTACGTTTTGAAATATCCACCATATGCTTGTTTAACCTATAAGGCACATCAACATGTCCGTCAGTGACGATGAATTTTTGAGCGAGTTCTTTCGCCTTTTCTCGAAGCGCCTCATCCTTCATTTCAGTCTGTGTGGTTTCTTTTCCCTGAGCTCCCATTGCCATAAAAAGCAGAAAAAACACCAGTGGATAAAGATTTTTAAGAATATATGAGAACTTCATAATATCTCCTTCGATGAGTTGCATATGCAATCGACCATTTAAATGATTCATAGATTTTAAAGGCAATTAATTTAATAGCGCCTTCGCAAATAACAAAATTTTTGTCTGAGAAAGCAGGAGAAATTTTTCAGGTACCAAATCGGTGAAAAATTCATTGTCAAATACTGGCCTGATGCCCCCGAGGTGTTACCGAGGACACATCAATGTGTGCCTTTACACACGCACATGAAACAGCTTTTTTAATCTTTTTTCAAACTTGTGTTACTGTGAACACAGTCCAGCAATCCAAGCCAAATTATGGGCTTAACGCTATAGTTCTCTAACTATTTGTTATTTAATAACATAGTGAATTTTACTTATCATGAATAAACTATTGGTACATATTTTGTCATAATATGTGAATAAAATGTATAATGTTTTGAACATAAGTGGTCTATTTTAACCAAACTCAGGAGGCACTATTATGAAGTCTGCAGTAATCTTTATCTTATCTGTTGCATTTATAATCGGATGCAGTGACAAGCAATTGGAGAAACAACATAACCAATTACAAGTGCAATATGATTCAGTCCGCACTCAGGATTCGATGAAGGCACAATTTATTGACGAATATACCAGTACTGTAAATGAAGTTCATGAGTATTTGGATCGTATCCGGAGAAGAGAAGGACTTCATATTCAAATGGCGGAAGACATTGAAGAGAAAGGCAGCAAAAAATTAGAAGAAAAANNAGAGCATCGATTCCTACATCAAACGAAGCAAACAAAAGATGGAGGAATTAAAAGAAAAGATGAAAAAATATAGGTTAGAAACTGCTTCGCTTGATGAGATGATCGCCAATTTAAATAAAACAATCGAGGAGAAGGAAGCCCACATCGCAAAATTAAAAGAACAAACCGAGCAATTAAGCCAGAGACTTGCGGAAGCAGAAGAGGAACTAATTGAAAGAGATAACATCATCGAAGAAAAGAAGCAACAGTTGAATACCGCTTACTATGTGATGGGGNNAAGAATTGAAAGAGAAAGGAATAATTAAAGAAGAAGGCGGCTTTTTAGGACTTTGGAAGGCGAAGAAATTAGCAAGTGGCTTAAGTGAAGAACATTTTACAAGTATGGATATTTCCACTTCTCATACAATCCCACTCGAACCATCAGCGAAAGAGGTCAAAATCATGTCCCCTCATAATCCGCAAACATATAATTTAGTTGAGAAGGAGAACGGACAAAAAGAACTGGAAATTTTAGACCCACAAAGCTTTTGGAAAATGAAATATTTGGTGATTCTGTATAAATCATAGTTGATAACGATAATAAATGAGAGAGGGGGATCTTCTTGGATCCCCCATCTTATAATTATCTTAACAATCTGTTCTGTGAAATTTTTTCCATATTTCATTTACAAAAAAATTATCAACCCAAGAGGAATAATTTGAAAACCCTTGCATGGAAGTTAGTTGTTCTCATCTCCGTTTTGGTATTGTCAATTGTTCTCGCTCTGAATTGTCAAAAGTCTGCCAATGACTCCGGTTCACAAGGAGAGATAGGGTATTTATTGGTAAAAATATCTGACGACCCGTTTCCAATTGACATGGTTGAGGAAGCAATTGTAACAATCAATGAAATTGAGATTCGAAAAGCGAATGAGAACGGGGATGATGGAAATCCTTTCATCACAGTCAGCGAAGAAGAGCGCATCTATAATTTAATTACACTCAGGAATGGCTTGACCGCAGACCTTCCGGAAATAGAAATCCCAGCCGGCAGTTACGACTTAATTCGATTATATATTTCCGATGCAGATATCAAGCTGAAGACCGGTGAGGAGTTTGACCTCAAAGTGCCGAGCGGGGCAGAGACCGGCATCAAAATATTTATTAAACCGGAATTGGTTGTAGAAGGTGGTTTAACATCTGAATTATTAATCGATTTCGATTTAAGTAGATCCTTTATTGTTCAAGGTAACCCCAATACACCTGCAGGAATAAAAGGGTTTAACTTTAAGCCAGTTATTCAAGCAATGAATTTGTCCACTACAGGGAGAATTGTTGGTATGGTGACCGATACTTCCGCAGTTGCCATTGAAAATGCAGAGGTATGGGTGGAACAGGATACGGTTGTGGCAACAACTTTTAGTGAGCTTAGTGGTGGATTTGAATTTTTGGGGATTCTTGCCGGAACATATGATTTGTTTGCAACCAAGACAGATTATGATACGGTTTCAGTTGAAGATGTTGTGGTGGTTGCAGGCAATCGAACAATTGTGAATTTTGAATTGGTGCCAGAAGAATAAACCTCTTATTAAAGTCGAGAAGTATATAAGCCATTTAAAATAAGTTTATAAATAAGATGGGAGAGTTCTTGTACTCCGCCAATTATCTTAATAACAAGAGCGCTTCCTACTCCCTCACTTCCCCAAATACATCACATTAAAAGATTGCTGGAAAGTAGTAAGCCTACCCACTGGATTTGGTGTATTAATCCAGCACCAACAGATTATTCCCCTTTATATTCCAGTTAAAGGGTGAAGTCCCTCCTAAAAATAAATTTGAAAAATTCCTCTCATTCCTTAACTTCTTTGTGAAGAAACGGTGCAGTATATGAAAATTTCTGAGCTTAGGAAAAAGTATGAGATTTAAATACTCGTTACTGATAACGATGTTGTTGCTGTTTTTATTACCGGCTTGTTTTTTAGTTAAAAAACAGCGTGTTGCTCGCGTAAGTGATTCGCAACAAGTTGAGGTAGCCCAGAAAAAATTGATAGAAGCAACTATAGAATTATTAGCCACTTCGAAAGCAGAAAAGCCTCTAACCTACTCCGAACGTAAGCAAAGTTTTGAAGAAGCTCTGGCAAATTATTTCAAATTGACCGGATACGAGAAACAAACAACACTCACTCTCGAGCACGACGGAATTACCTTTATTCTGCCGCTTCAAATTATCGAAACCGGACATGCACCGCCACTCATTACCCGTTCAACAAAAGAAACTGTTTTAGGAGATATAGTCAGGAAAGGATTCGGAGGAGAAATTTTAGATATGAACTGGCTCTCCGCACAAAAAGATCAACAGAAACGTCTGGTGATATTATTTTCCGATTCACTGGTCAATTATCCCTGGCCCGGCGATGCAAAATCTCAATTCCTGTCTTTTGGTTTTAAGCAGAATTTATTAAGACCAATTCGCTCTGCATATCCCGCCGGAATTTTTCAGTACCATGATCTGGATAATGACAATATCCCGGAAATTATTGCTTTAACTTCCAGCTTAACAGAAAGCGTGCTAATTCAATCCGCGAAAGACAAACTTCAATTGATACAAGAAAGCGAAGGATTAATTGATTCCACGTTACTTACTGCCTGGCATATTCCGTCAGGTCAGGATATATTTCGATCTTTTCATCCGGGAATGGCCTCGTACAGGAGTATGAGAACTGTAGCCGCAGGTAAGTATAAATCCTTGTTAGATGAAAATGGCTATTTAAATCTGATGACAAGTGATCTGAGGGAGACTTTGTGGAAATCAAAACGCGCATATGGTGACCGTTTGTTTGTACTAGATTCCGATACCATCGCCGTATGTGATAGCCGTAAGTCATTTTTTATCTTATTTCATTTGGAAAATCAACATTTCCGTTTATTGGGACGGTCACCTGATTTTAGAGGCACCGTAAAAGCAGTCTTACCGGCAGAATTGAAAAATCAATATGGATTCGTTGTTGGCATATCAACCAGGGCTGCTAATGGTATACCCGAGAGTCGCCTTCAATTTATTCCGAGCAAATTCATCTACGATTCTTCATTGACTAATTTTGAAGAGCCCAAATTCCCTCATTTTTATAAAAAGTTGACCTTTGTTCAAGAGTTAGGAACTGAGCACCTTTCTCTTTCCGGGCCTCGCCAATTTCCCCCTGTAGTTCAATTTAATGTGTTTCAATCATTATTCCGTTCAGGAGATTTCGAAAAGCCGGTTCCGGTTTTAGCTTCCGGGATTGTTGCAGATTCAACCCGGAAAACTTGGGACATTCATTTACGGTCGGGAGTACGTTTCTCAGATGGGAGTTTATTGACCGCACATCAAGTTATTGAGAGCTGGAAACGCAATTGGATACATTGCGAAAAAACAAATTGCACCCACCGCTGGTTATGGAGTTGCATAAAGGGTGCGGAAGAATTTGTGACAGGGAAGCGCGATGAAGTTACAGGCATAGACATTCCTAATCGATCAATCATCCGGCTTCAGTTGAACGAACCTCGACCCAATTTTGTGGAACACCTGACACAGCTTCCTTTTCAGGTCACCAAATTAGCGGAGAATAGAAATGCAGTTTTGGGTACCGGCCCCTTCAGTATTGAACGGTTTCAGTCTATCGGAACAAACACCTCTGTACTTTGTCAACGAAATTCGTATAATTATGACGGACAACCACCCTTAAAAGAAATTGAATTCATTTTTCAGAAAAAAAACGTCATCGGGCAGGTTCACAAATATGATCCCTTTGGCGCTATGATTAGAAGAAAAGAAGATGTGGATTATTTTAGTCAGATGGATGAATTGCAACTTCGTCCCCATCCAAATTCCTCAATCTATTTTCTGGCGCTAAATCCTTCGGTTGAACCTTTAGCTGAGATTCAACATAGACTTCAAGTAGCCAAAGCATTCCTCAATAGAAAAATTTTAAAAGACGTCATCAATGAAGGAGAATGTGAAATTACTAAATCCTTTTTTGCCTCGCGTAAATTAGCAACGCCATCGTTAACCAGAAATAGCTCTATACGTTATTCACGGCCTTTGAGAATTGCTTTTAGCCAATCAGATCAAGTAGCTCGACAGATTGCTGAACGACTTTCTGCCCGCCTTTCCCAATTAAAGATTCCCAATGTTGCGCCCTGGGGCTTGCCAGACGAAGATTTCGATTCCCTTCGAAAAAGCGGTCGATATGATATTTTGATAGATTCATATGACCCATGTTTCAATGCACCTCTCTATAATCTCACTCAACTAATTAAACGAGGCTACGTTGTTAACACCGGCTTGAATTCACTGGTAGAGGGGGCCCTGGCATCCTCATCTCCTGATAACTATGTTGTTGCCATTGAAAACATGCTCGTTGAACGGGTAATACTCTATCCACTGGTTCGCTGTAAATATTATACAGCCTTACCAAAAGAGCTGGAAGGAACTCATCTTTCAGGTGTAAACGAAGTTGATTTTTCAAAATCCTGGCTTCCCGATAAATAAAGCTATAGTTTTGTCTAACCTGTTATTAAAAAAGGTAACTAACTCATTTTAAAAATATATGGCCAGGAAAGTTCGAATATCCTTAGCAACTAAATTTGCCCTTACCTTTGCAGCACTGTTTATTGTTACCATGTTAGCGGTTACCTATGCGGTTAGAGAAACGATTGTAAGCCGCTTTACGGAAGAATATAAAATAGATGTCGAATCTGGATTACGGTCGATTGAATTAGAATTAACATCCCGGCATACCACCATTAAGCAACAACTCCACCAGCTGGCGATGAAAATTCAAAATGATCGCGATTTTCGTCTCCAGGCATTGGTGAAGAACAATATTCATGATGCATATATTATCGATTATGCGAAAACATATATGCATACCATGGGATTGCAAGCCTTAGAAATTACTAACGTGCAAGGAGTGGTATTAAGTTCTGGTCACAATCGAAGCGCTTTTGGCAGAGAAGTGATTACACTAATCCGCAATTATCTAACGCTTGAAGAAAAATTAGCCCTGAGCTGGTTTAAAAGCACTTCCGGAAATTTTCTCTGCTTAATGGCCATAGAACCTTTTACATTGGGTACTCAGCAGTTTTTTTTAGTCGGTGGAGTAGAAATTAACTCGTCGTTTTTAAGCGATCTTCAAGGAGATACAACCGAGATTGTGCTCCTTCAACTTCCTAATGAGGTTTATAGTTCTTTAATCGGGCAAGATATAAACCAAGCCTTTTTGAAATCCGAGAATTCCGATACAACTCAGATCGCACTAAGCGCTCTAAAAGATGGGCAACAATATTCAATCGGTGAAATATCATTACCATTACTCACCGAGAGTAAGATTAAAAAAGCTACGCTCTATCATTTGCATCCCAAAACTCAATTGACACAGCTGTTAGCAGATTTAAACCAGCGCATTTTTATCATAATAGGTATTGGCTTAATAGTTGCAATTTTAATATCAATTTGGCGCACCCGTGCTGTCACAAAACCTTTGCGACGGCTTGCAGCCACAGCCAGTAATTTATCTTTGGACAAACTTGACCTCGATTTTCAAACCAAAAGCAATGATGAAGTGGGTGTTCTAAACGATGCATTACGTAATATGTTAGCACGTTTACGGCGAAATCGCTTAAAATTGACATTGGCGGAACAAAAAGCGGCGCTCGCTGACTTAGCGCGTCAAATTAACCATGATATAAAAAATGCTTTTACACCAATACGTCATGTTATGCACCATTGGGATGAGGTTGCACAAAATGAACCGAAAAATCTGCCTCAAATCTTTAATGAAAGAAAATCGACGATTTTCGAAAACCTGGAATATTTAAATAATCTGGCACAAAGTTATTCACAAATGCAGCCTCCTGTTAATTTTACCGCTGTTAATGTCAAACAATTGATTGAGAATTTATTGAAGAACTATGAAAGTTTCCCGGATCAACAAATTGAATTTGAAACACATTTTGACCAGGAGGAACTTTATGTACAGGCGGATGCCGTGCAACTTCGTCGTGCTTTTGAGAATATTCTGAGGAATTCGATTGAAGCAATTGAAAACAGCGGTAAAGTTTTGGTTTTTAGCAAATTGGAAGGCGATCAGATTGTCATCACCTGGCAAGACACCGGGTCCGGTATTCCGGAGGAAATCCAGAAAAAATTATTTAAAGCACTTTTTACTTCCAAGGAAGATGGTACCGGGATTGGATTAACTAATGTCAATCGAATTATCAAAGATTTTTCCGGTCGCATCAAGATTGAAAGCGAACCCGGTCAAGGCACTTCGGTGATCATCACATTACCCCGGTTCCGGGATTCCACCAAGACAAGTGAATAAACTATAGATCATCTATTTGAGACTAAAAAACCATAAATAGCGAATGTAACCTCAAAGTGTTCAGGGAGCTTTGAAAAATGAGCACAATTTTAATTGTTGATGATATGAAATCCGCCCGCGAGCAATTCTCTTACGATATACAACGTAAAACTGATTTCGAAGTATTGGAAGCCGCCGATGGGAATGAGGCTTTGGAGCTCCTTGCCGGTGAGGAGGTCGATGCCATCATCCTTGATCTTGAAATGCCTGGTATGGATGGTTTGGAAATGTTAGAAGTGATGGCAAAAGAAGGACCTCAGGATGTCCCGGTAATCGTATATACGGCGAAAGGCAACTTTCAAAGATGTGTGCGTGCTGTTCAACTGGGGGCTTATAATTTTTTTGCCAAGGATGAAGTGAGTTTGGATCAGCTTATTCGAAACATCGAAATTGCTTTGGAACATCGTCAACTTTCCCTGGAGAATCGGGCCCTGCGCCATGCAGCAGGCCATGATTCTCCGCTCATTGGTGTCAGTGATTCAGTAAAAAAATTACATGAACATATAAAAAAAGTCGCTCAGATCCCCAGCAATGTCTTGATAATTGGAGAAAGCGGTACCGGGAAAGAATTGGTAGCTCGTGAAATACATCAATTAAGTCCGCGTGCCAGGAAGCCTTTTGTAGCTGTCAATTGTGCGGCGATCCCGGAAAATTTGGTTGAAAGCGAGTTGTTTGGTTTTGAAAAGGGAGCCTTTACCGGCGCATCACGAACTTCAAAAGGAAAATTTGAAGCGGCGCGGGGCGGCACACTCTTTTTGGATGAAATCGGTGACATGCCATTATCAGTTCAGGCTAAGTTTCTACGAGTGCTTCAGGAAAGCGAGATCACCAGAATCGGTGGGGAGGGTAAAACAATTAAAGTGGATGCACGTATCATAGCCGCAACTAACAGAAATTTAGAAGCTGAAATTGAAGCCGACCGATTTCGACAAGACTTATATTATCGCATTTGCACGCATATTGTTCATGTATCTCCTCTAAGAGAACGGATCGAAGATGTTGAGCCTCTAACCTTTCACTTTGTTGAATGCATCTGTAATCAATTCGGTATACCCAAAAAGACAGTTCATCCGGACACGCTTTCTGTTCTGCAATCGTATAACTGGTCCAAGAATAATGTCCGTGAGTTAGAAAATATTGTCGAGCGAATGATCATCCAATGTGAGCGAAATGAAATACTCCCAGAACATATTCCTTCCGATATCCGTGATACTGAAGACTCTTCAGTAGTCTCTTCCGGAAAATCCTTTCAGGACCTTAAACAAGAAGCAGAAAGACAAATTTTATTACGCTATCTGAAAGAAAACAACTGGCACATCACCAAAACGGCACAAGCATTGGGTATTGCCAATCATTCTAACCTTCTCAAAATGATGCGTCGGTTAAACATCGAGCGTCCGAAGGGAACTGACTGACATAACATAAACTCATCAATTGTGTTCGGTAAAACACATAACCGTGTAGAAATGAAGACAATTTGTGTATCGTGACATATTAGATTATATGATAATACTGTGTAATAGCTGCACAAAACTACAGTAAAATTCTATCTATCATCCCACCGTCTAATTTTTTCTTAAATTAATTCTTTGTTTTATAAGACATTACGATTCAATAAATTTTCTCAAAATTATGGAACATTTTTTGATAGTGATTTAATATGATAAGTAAGGGTAGGATTAGCACTGTATGTTTGAATCATAATTATTACCAAAAGGAGGACAATATGGGAGGTATAATTATGGAAGATATCAAAACTTTTACAGAAACACCCCCTGAAAAGCAAAAGAATTTCGGAAAGACTGCATATCGTGGAACACAAAGGACTTTTAAAGAATTTAAGAACGCCATTCTTCTCTCTGCACCGCTCTGGGCACTTATTCTCCTGATAATTTTCATCTTCGTAAGCTAGATAGGCTGTCAGGATTTAAATGGGGAGATGACCATTGGACCGTTTACATCAAACCAAAGGCATAATTTTTCCAAGTGAAACTCGATATATCAGAGAAGTTGTCTCACAAATGGTGGATTTTGTTAGTAGCTCACAGGGCGATAATCGATTTTGGTTTTCAATGGCGTTATCCGAAGCGTTGGCAAATACCATTATCCATGGAAATAGACAGGACCCCTCGAAAAAAGTATTTGTAAAAGTAACCGTCGGTCCGCAGAAAATTACATTTAAAATAGCCGATGAGGGAGCAGGATTTGATTATCGGAATTTGCCCAACCCAAGGATTCAACCCAACTTATTAAAAGAAAACGGGCGCGGTTTATTTATTATCCGGTACATCATGGATGAAGTCCATTTTAATGAGATTGGCAATGAAATTACAATGATTAAATATAAAAATTAAAATGGGAGGTGGAATGATGATCAGTTTGTCACATAGTTTAAGAACCCTTCAGGAACAGTCTCTGCATGTTGACCAGTTATACAGATGGGAAGTGAAGTTTGGAGATTTGATAATTGTAAGTACAGAAGATTTCATCTATTCCATTGTGGTGCTTGAAAAAACTCACTATTTGGTTTCAGGAGGAGTTTTTGAACGAAACAATTTATCGCCAATGAAAATCTCCATATCTGGTTGCCGTTGGGAACAGACCACAGTTGAACCCGAGTTATTAGCCGCTCGTGGTTACCAGATCATGTTTAGCAATGGGTTGATTACTTTGCCTATCAAACAAATTTATCTCATCAGATCAGGATGGCAGAATTAATCTTACTATACCCCGCCATTTTAACTTATCTTAATAATTAACACTCTATTGGATAAGGCCATCTCTATTTCTTATAAGATTCCTGGCTAGCTTCAAATCATACCTGAATCTTTTGTTATTCCGTTATGTGTTCTATTGAACACATAAGAATTCAGCTTTGGCTTTTCTTTTTATTTATTAAGTCACCACAACTGCATGATTTTTATAAATTTAAAAATCAGTTTCAGCTTTTGGCATATAGTTTGAAACATCTAAAATGACATTAATTTAATACTCATTTTAATTACAGGAGGTCATGATGAGAAAACTATTTGCATTAATGATAGGATTAGGAGTTTTTGTGGGATTTTTTTCGGAGGAAATTACCCTTATGGCAAATGTGTATTTGGGAGACCCCAAAATGCATACAGTGCAAGAGGGGGAATCGTTAAGTGAAATTGCCTATCGATATTATGGGAATGCGTATTACTGGCGCGAATTAGCATTAATCAATATGGCACCGGACCCGGATTTAATAGTGACTGGCGAAGAAATATTCGTTCCCAGCAGGCAAGCGATTCTAAAGCTTAATAACGCCGAAACCATTAGTACAGTGAAGAATGTGATCATTGTACAGGAGACTGCGTTAAATCGATCCAAGGATCAGGATGAGGCACCCTCTCTAACCACCCCAAAGCCTAAGGAACAACCCACACCGAGTGATGATGAAATAGCGGAAGATAAGACAACACCTGCACCGAGTGCCGAAGAAGAGCAGTCTCAGCAACAGGCAGAAGAAAGCAGCTTCCCATGGATTTGGGTAATTGCCGGTGGTTTAATTGTGACTGGTGTGTTAGGATTAGTTTTCTATTCGCGACGTCGCAAAAGGCTCCAAGGCGAAAAAAGGAATAAAGATCTTGAACCGGTTCACAAAACGATGAAGCCTCAAAGAAGGGATCAAGAGGTTTCATCTGCACAAAGGCAAGCTCATGAAGGAAACGGGAAGAAAAAAGAGAAAGAAAAGAGAGAACCAGCTCATGCGGATTACTAATTGATTCCAGGGATTGAGGATATGTTTGGGTTGAATAACGATATTCAAATATTCTCAATCCCACCCATTAATATTCCTTAATCAGGACAGTTAATTCAATGTTTGGAAAAAGTATGATGAAAGGATATAATTTAGCCAAACCATTGATGCTCTTCGGTACTTTTTGTTAATGATTTCAGCTTGTAGCGATAGCAACTATTACACCATTGCAGCTGAAAAAATTCAGCATCGACACGAGATTAAATAAATCAATTTGATTAGGAGGAGGATGGCTGACGCCTTCTTGTTTAAGAAGGCGCAAATTTAAAACATGTAATTTAGCCAGAAACAAGAAGGCATAAGGTTGAGATGGAAAAATCATAATCATAAAACGATGATGCTTTATATATTGAGTCTTTTTACTGTATTAATTTTATTTGGGTGTAGGTCGGATGATTCTACAAATCCGCCCCCTTCTTTGTCTGACAACCCATCAAAAATTAGAGGGCGGGTAACCGGCACAAATGGATTTGGAAAATTTACAAGAGTGAATAGCAGTATTGAAGATGCCAAAGTGACAGCCGCCAAAGTTCAGAGTAATGGTTCTCTTCAGGCGGTATCTGAAGATTCGGTTCAAACCAAGACGGTGATATATGCTTATCTCACTTTTTATAGTGAAGTGCAGGCGTTAGTCGGGACAATATTGAACACTGGTGGCCAACCTGAAACACATGCCACTGCAGAAATTTTGATTTTAATTAATATACAAGTTTAAAGGAAATTGAGAAAGGAAATGTCATGAAACTCGAAAAATGTCTCTTACGATTAGTGGTGCTGAGCGTCTTTTTCCTGTGTTTTACCATGACCTCTGTAGAAGCGAGAAATGGAAAATTCGGAGTACGAGCAGGTCTTTATACAGATATTGGAGATGCTTTTATCGGTGGTGAATATTTGACACCTATCAGCAAGAGTGTGTATTTCAATCCCAATCTTGAATATATTCTTGTTGACAATGCTAACTTTTTAACATTTAATTTTGATAGCCATTATGATTTTCAAAGGCAAGGTAATGTATTCCCCTGGATTGGTGGCGGTTTGGGAATACTTTATGTAAATCCTGATGGCCCGGTGGATTCAGAAACTGATCTGGGTTTAAATTTACTTTTCGGATTGGGTTTTAAGACCGCAAGTTCACTGATTCCATATGTTCAGGCAAAGGCTGTATTCTCCGATAACGATGAATTTGTTCTGGGATTTGGAATGCGATTTTAGAATATAAAACTTATTAGGAGGTAGATCTTATGTATAACCGAAAAGTCTGGATATTGTTTATTTCATGCATTTTTTTAGGCACAGCACAACTGAATGCTCAGGGTATAAACTTGGGTCCACAGCTTGGTTATCAAAAGGCTGCTGATGCCGATGGAGGAAAGTTTATGGGTGGTGCAGCGATGCGTCTTAAATTATCATCCTCACTTGGCGTTGAAGGTTCAATTAATTACCGCCAGGAAGACTATGCTAACGGCAACCTTACCGTTAAAAGCTGGCCTGTAATGGTAACCGGACTAATCTATCCATTGCCGATTGTTTACGGCGCGGTTGGCGCTGGTTGGTATAATACGACATTTGACTTTAATCAGGAAAATCTTTCTATGGCATTCGAAGACGAAACCAAACAAGAATTCGGTTGGCACTTTGGCGCTGGTGTGGAATTAACGGCCGGTTCCAATTTAAAATTAACCGGGGATATCCGATATGTATTTCTTAATTATGATTTTGAACAGATTCCCGGAACCGGCGAACTAAACAGTGATTTCTATGTTATCACTGCTGGGTTATTGTTTGGATTATAGTTTGCTCAATCCGATCAAGCCAGCGCCAAGACTTTGCTAAACTTCATTAGTAAAGCAACTTGCTAAAAAAACTTTCCGCGCTGGACAAACAATTTACTGAAGATAGGAATTCTAAAAGATCCGCCAAGACGGATGGTCTTGGCGGATCTTTGAATCAAATAAAAAGTACTTGAGGTGAAGATTCAATCAATACTTACATCTTACTTTCCCATCNNGGGTTCTTCGTTTTTATTTACCAATTCCCCATTCGCTTCCTGATCGATGACACGGATGAACACCTTGACTAACTCCGGATCGAACTGGGTGCCTGCATTATTTCGGATTTCTGTTAACGCTTGATCCTTATCAATCCCTTTGTGATAGATCCGATCCGAAACCAACGCCTCATAACAATCGATGATCGATAGGATGCGAGCACAAAAGGGAATCGCTTCTCCTTTCAGGCCATCCGGATACCCTTCTCCGTCAAAGCGCTCATGGTGATGGCGGACAATCGAGGCTACCTCCGCCAGTTCGATGATTTCACCAATAATATCGCTCCCGATCACCGGATGATCCTTGGCGATGCTAAATTCATAATCCTGCAAGTCATCCGCTTTGTTGAGAATGTTATCCGGCATTCCGATTTTGCCGATATCATGGAGGAAGGCAGCCAATTGCAGCGTGTAGCGTTCATCGGAACTTATTTTCAGGTCATCAGCCATTAACATGGCCAACTGCGCGACTCTTTCCGAATGGCCCCTGGTGTAAGAATCTTTGGCATCCAATGCTCGCAACAACGCTTTCAGAGTTTCCAACAGAATCTCTGCCTTGTTAATTTCCAACTTTTTCGATTCCCTCAGCTTCCTCTCGATATTCCGTTCTACAACAAAGGGCAATTCCTCAATCTTGATTGGTTTTACGATATAATCACTCACCCCTACTTCAAGGGCTCGTTTGACCAATCGTACGTCGTGGAGCCCGGTGATTAACACGAGTGGGATATCCAAATACATCTTGGCCAGTTTCTCAGCCAACTGAAGTCCATTGATACTGGGCATGTTGATATCGCTAATAATGAGATTTAGCTTTTCCTTTCTAACGATATCCAGCCCACCGGTAGCCGAATAGGCAATTAGAGTTTGATACCCAAAGTGCTCAAGCGCATCCTTTAGCATTTCACCATATTGAATATCATCTTCTATTACAAGGATCGTTTTCGTCCTTGACATGGTACATCCTTTCTTTTAACTGAATGCGGGAATTCCGGTTATATCTGCTCCAATAATTAGTGTATGTATATCGTGAGTGCCTTCATAAGTTTTTACAGTTTCCAAATTACACATATGTCGCATACTTTGATATTCGGCAGTGATACCATTCGCCCCCAAAATATCACGAGCGGTGCGTGCAATCTCCAATGCATGCGCAACATTATTTCGTTTCGCCATCGATACATGAGTATGTTTCATAATTTTTTGGTCTTTCATCCGCCCCAACTGTAGAGCTAATAACTGCATTTTCGTAATTTCTGTAATAAAATATACCAATTTTTTTTGCACTAACTGAAAAGAGGCGATGGGCTTTTCAAATTGAATCCGGGTTTTAGCATACTCCAGCGCTTCATCATAGCAAGCCATTGCCGATCCTATGGCTCCCCAGGCAATGCCATACCGAGCCTGGGTTAAACAGCTAAGTGGCGATTTTAATCCATTTGATTCGGGCAAAATATTTTCTGCCGGAATGCGACAATCCTGGAAGATTAGCTCGGAGGTTACCGATGCACGGAGCGAGTGCTTGTTCTTCATTTCCGGGGCTGTAAATCCGGGCGTTCCTGCTTCCACCAAAAAGCCTTTGATGGTGTCATCCAACTTTGCCCACACCACGGCAACATCGGCGATGGTACCGTTGGTAATCCACATTTTTGCGCCATTAAGAACGTATGAATCGCCATCTTTGACCGCGGTGGTTTTCATCCGGCCCGGATCGGAACCATGATCCGGTTCAGTCAGTCCGTAACAGCCGATCGTTTCTCCTTTGGCAAGTTTGGGCAGCCAATATTGCCGCTGCACTTCGGATCCGTATCTGAAAATAGGATACATTACCAAAGCACCCTGCACAGAAGCAAAACTGCGGATACCACTATCACCGCGTTCCAATTCCTGCATGATCAATCCATAGGCCACATTATTGATACCCGCACATTCATATTTTTCGGGAAGATTGGCGCCTAATAGACCTAATTCAGCCATCTGGTGAATAAGCTCTCGAGGGAATTTTGCCTCTTGATATGCCTCTTCGATAATGGGCATAACACTTTTATTGACCCACTCTCTCACCGAAGAGCGGATCATTTTTTCTTCATTGCTCAGTAAATCATCTAATCTATAATAATCAGGAGATTCAAATTTCTTCATTCACTTGCTTCCTTTCTATGGCTTATTGAAGTTCAAAGAAAGAAAGGAAAGCGAGCTAAAAGCAAATTCAGCAATATCGGTACTCATAATAGCACAGAATATATTCCGCAGAAAAAATTGTTGTGCGGGATATAACAGAATCATAAACATGATTTTTTGAGATCCGATCAGGAATTACTTTCGCTTTGCTTTCCTGTTTAAATTTTAGTTATTCATCTTCAGACAGCTCATTAATTGCCGGGCCTAAATGCTGTAGCAAATCTCCAGCCAAAAGTGTATACGTAGCTTCTTGATCGACAACATAGTCAGCAGTATAACCGTGAATAAAATTTGCGGTGTAGGCAGCTTCGCCAGGTTCGTAACTTTGGGCCAGTAGACCGGCAACAAATCCGGTGAGAACATCTCCGGTACCGCCGCTGGCCAGACCGGCGTTCCCGGTCGAATTGATATAGACACTTTGATCTGGCGTGGCGACCAGCGAGGGCGCCCCTTTAAGCAGCAAGGTCACGCCAAAGTCACGGGCAAATTGCTGTGTTCTCTCAATTTTATTTACCGCAAATGTATCCTTATCTTCATGGGGAAAAAACCGTCGAAATTCTCCTAAATGCGGTGTCAGTATCCATTGCTTTTGAGAGCCTTTTTTTAACACCTTTGGATGATTGGCAAGGGCATACAGGGCATCGGCATCAATCACTGCAGGTTTGTCAAATTTTTCGAGGATAGCGATTATGGTTTCCTGGGTTTCCTTAGTGCGTCCCAATCCCGGACCAATGGCTAACACATCGCACCACTCCAGAAAATCTTCAAGGGCAGGTAAGCTTTTTTTCCCAATTGTATGGTCGCTTGTTTCCGGCAGCGGGTGGGTGATGACCTCGGTGAGTTTTTGTTCCATCACATCGTTGATGCTCTCCGGAATAGCAAGAATAACCAACCCGGCGCCCATTTTTATCGCCGCCTGGGCGGACAGTGCGGCCGCTCCAGTGTATCCTTTTGAGCCTGCCAGGAGGCCTACTTTTCCACATTCATACTTATGCGTGTCGGGATAGCGATAGGGGAGAACAATATCCTTCCTTTCTAAAAGTTCAACTTTTACCTCCTCGCCATTAAGCACAAAAGGGGGGATGGCAATGTCGGCAATATACAATTCCCCCACAAAATTTTTAGCGGGATACAGGGTATGACATCGTTTGGGAAGCGCCATTGTGACGGTAATATCGGCCCGAATAGCGCTACCGCTAACCTGGGGTGAACTGGCATCCAATCCGGAAGGCAGATCGACAGAAACCACTTTGGTCTCAAAATTATGGTTGATGAAATCAATAACCTCCTTGGCAAATCCCTTCACCGCTCCTTTGATGCCAGTGCCCAGCAAGGCATCAACCAAAATATCCGGTTGAGTGTTTTTCAACGGCTCAAGGTCCTCAATATTTTTAATAAACTCAATGGGCAGCTTCATATTTTTAAGAATGTCATAATTGATTCGCGCATCTCCTGCAATTTGCTCTTCTTTTACAATGCAAAAAATGCGCACATACACCCCTTCATTCCACAGGTGACGAGCAATCACAAATCCGTCACCACCGTTGTTTCCTTTCCCACAAAATACATAGATCAACGGGTCTTTTTTCCCTTCCAACTCTTTATCAATCAGGTGGAATGTAACCACACCGGCGTTTTCCATTAATACCACGCCAGGCACGCCGATATTTTCTATGGTGAAACGGTCTTTTTCACGCATCTCGTCGGCAGTGACGATCTTGATCATAACAATTCTCCGTAATTAGTCACTATGATAATCATGATAAGTGAGCACTTTCAATATGCATCATAAATTTTTTAAACAGCATCTTCCACCACAACCATGGCGATGGCAATATTTCCTGCATGACTTAAAGATAGATGAACACGCTTTCCCTCAAATATTTTGGCTGTTACACCGGACAGTCTCACCGAAGGTTTGCCATGCTCATCATTTCGGACTTCAATATCTCGCCAATGCATTCCCCGGTTTAATCCCAGCCCCGTAGCCTTGAACACTGCCTCTTTAGTGGCAAAGCGGGCCGCGTAATTGTCAGCAGCACTTGCTTTTGGGCCACAATAGTCGATCTCATTGGCGGTAAACACACGCTGCAAAAATCGATCTCCATAGCGTTCGATCAGTGCTTGTATCCGATCCACCTCGGCAACATCCACACCTATTGAATATATGCCCATCTTCCTGTTTAGCCTGCTTATTCGTTCTAAATTTAAAGGATTGAATATAGCAAATTGAAATTGGTGAGTCAAAGAGGTTTGCTGTTTAATCTGTATTTGTTGATTGCCAAAATACCTTTTCCCGGTCGTCTTGATTCTGATATTAAACGTTTGCTTTTTTTATCACCTTAACTTCAACTCACAATATTTCTTATAATTAAACTACCGTTATTCAATGAAATTAGAGACTGTAAAAAATTCGCAGATTAGCTTATTCAAAGATACTGAGGTATCTCACGAAAAAGTTAATCGCAGCAAAAGGGATGAACTCTACCAAAAATACGCAGATAAATTAATTTTAAATTCAACTCTCAATCGGATTACAGTTTCCTTTCAGGGTAATAAAAGTGAAGCATTTTATAGATGGCTAAAATTTAAAGAAGGGTTTTCTTCCAACTTGGTTAAATATTTATTACGTCATTTTAGTAATGGCGAAAAATCCCTAAAGGTACTCGATCCTTTTGCAGGAAGCGGCACCACTTTAACCACATCCATTAAAGAGGGACATACTGCCACAGGTATTGAACTTTTGCCAGTGGGTACTGCTGCAATGCGAGCTCGTCTAATTGCTGATTCAGTTGACCTGGTCAGTTTTGAGTATCATTTAAAGCGATTAAAAACCTTTAATTTTAAAAACTATCCTCTAAAAATTATTCCTTCCCACACCTGAAAATTACCGAGGGGGCTTTTAGCAGCGAGACCGAATCCGAAATCTCAAAATATATGGCTTTCGTTGATACAATCGATGACAGAGAGGTCCAATATTTATTTTGGTTCGCCTGTCTCTCAATTCTGGAGGATGTAAGCTACACCAGTAAAGATGGTCAGTACTTGCGGTGAGATTATCGCTCAGGCAGAGTCCTGATATCCAGATTTGTCAAAAGGAGGATCTTACCATTCACCCTTGCGATTCAGGAAAAGCTGCAGATCATGTTAGTTAAATGATTTAAAGAAAAGAAACGGCGGTAAATTCACCGAAAAGGTCCAAATCATCGAAGGCTCATGTTTGAATGAATTGCCAAATCTTCCCGATAATTATTTTGATTTGGTCATCACTTCACCACCTTACTGCAACCGGTATGATTATACTCGAACCTATGCTTTAGAATTAGCTTTCCTTGGATATGATGAAAACAAGGTTAAAGATCTAAGACAGACATTATTATCTTCAACGGTCGAAAACAAGGATAAAAAGGAACAACTCTATACCAAATATAGGGATTTAAAAAGACCGGATTTTTATTCTCGAATTGTTGAAGGATTTCAAACTCAGGAGGCTTTGCAGGAAATACTCGAAATACTCAATCTTACCAAAAAAGATGGGAAATTGAATAATAATAATATTCCAACAATGGTTGAAAATTATTTTTTTGAAATGAACGTTGTCATTTATGAATTGAGTCGAATCTTATCGCCGGGTGGTCGGGTCTATATGGTAAATGATAATGTCCAATATATGGGAGAGGAAGTCCCGGTAGATTTAATGCTGTCCGATTTTGCACAGAACGCTGGCTTACAAGTGGAAGGTATTTGGATATTACCTAAAGGTAAAGGAAATAGCAGTCAGCAGATGGGACAGTATGGAAGGAATGAAATTCGTAAATGTGTTTACGTCTGGTCTAAATCGAATCCTTAGATTCAATCTATTGCAAAACAAACAAGTTATACTGACGAACTTCGTTTACTCAGATCACTTTTAATTGTAACCTCCCTTCAGAAAAGACAAGATTTAAAAGCCGCCAAAAAAATTCAGCAATTCAAAGACCTATTGGAATGGGAACCATTAATGGAACTGATGATCGATAAAGATGTGTGGAAATACGCTGTGGAAGAAAGAGGATTCGATCCCAAATTAGTTTTTTGCCATCCGGATATTTTACTGAATGCCCCGATAACCAGCTTATATTATCGTGGCCTCTGTGGTCTTTCCTTGAAAATTGCCAAAAGCTACTTTGGAGCTATTGAGAATTTAGAAAGTGGCAATCCTCGAGCCAGAATTGACAAAGAAAAGGCCATGAAGATGGCGACTACTTACAATACCTATATTTGTTCGATAATTAAGAATTCTACTGATTGGACTTTGGACAATGGATAGCGCACTATCATTGCTACGATTGGTATTACTCTCAATGGCCAAATGAGGAATAAGATAGGCGATATTGCTGAGGAGCGAATAAAGACATTGCTTTTGGAATGGCTAATTGATAACCAACTCATTAAAGATCCTCAAATTTCTAAAGAGACAATTCAGCAACAATTTCCCCAAAGTTGCGATTTAATAAATGAATTTAAGATGATTTTCGGCTCCGAGCCGGATGTCTCATTTTATAGAAACGATGAGCTTTTAGCTGTCATTGAGATAAAGGGTGGAACGGACACAGCCGGTGCTCTGGAAAGATATGGGGCGGCTACCAAATCCTTTCAACACTCACTTGAGACGAGCAAACGCTGTAAAAACTTCTATCTTGCAGCCATTTTTACGCCTGAGCTCGAAAGACGAATGCATGATGACCGTCTTGTCGAAAAAGCATTTAATATCATTGATATTTTAGATGCCCCCAACGTGAGGACTGAGTTTCTCAATGAAGTCTTTCATCACACCCTCCGAATAATTTGATAAGATTTGATAAGAGAAGTATTTCTTTCTGCTGAGAATGTCCAGGGCTATGGTTCATACCATTCTTGATAGAACTAATACATAAAATCTCCTCTTTAAAAAACTTCCATATCACCCATTTTCACTTATAAATCCATCGATGCATCTATAAAAAAGCGTTTTGAGCGTTTTTTTTGCTTGACAAAAGTTTTTTTCTGCCGTATATTTAAAACGCTCAAAACGCTTATTCAAAGTAAAACAATAATTAACAAGATGAAAAGAGAAAAACGAAATCAACAGGAAGGGTATATGAAGAGTAAGTTGAATTTATTTAAGGGGCTCATTTTGCTGGCATTCTTAGGTGGTTCTTTTCACGCTTTCAGCCAGGTTAATTCACAACAAGCAATGTTAGACTCGGCACGACATCTATTTCATCAGTCGATTGAGGATAAAAGCCACATAGAACCAGCACTTTCTTTATTTCAGAAAATTGCGCAGAAGCATCCTTCTTACCGGGGACGTGCCATTGCATATACAGGTGCGCTTTATGCCTTAATAGGCAAGCATTCCTTCTGGCCGCATGACAAATTATTGTGGGTAAAAGAAGGACTAAAGTTCCTTGACAAAGGCATTGCCATCAATCCCGACGACATCGAAGCGCTGTTTATTCGTGGAACCACCTGCCATTATCTCCCCTTCTTCTTTGAGGAGAAAGCTAATGCTGAAAGGGATTTTCGACGGATAGCAGAATTGCTGCCGGAGCAGTACCAACAGTATGATGAGGAGATGCTGAAGCATGCCATCGAATTCATCGTCGAATACTCCGATTTGAGCGAAGAAAATTTTCAAGTTTTAAGAGAAATGCAAATCAGGTTGGCGAATAAATGAAATACGAATATCTAGTATTCAATTTGATAATCATTGCCGGTCCGTTGCTACTCAGTTTCGACCGGCGTGTAAATTATGTTCGCAAGTGGTCCACTGCTTTCGCATCGCTTATGGTTCCCATGTTTGTTTTTATCGGTTGGGATATTGCTGTCACCGGACGCCATTGGTGGTTCAATGAAAATTATACCTTGAGTTTAAGCATCGCCGGACTTCCGGTTGGGGAATGGCTATTCTTTATTACCGTTGCGTTTTCCTGTTTGTTCATTTGGGAAGTGTTAGCTGCCTATCTCCCGAATCGGCCAATGAAACAGTTGCGATTTCTGCAACCCATTTTATACACCGCTCTTCCCGCCGGACTATGGATGTTCCTGTCAGGCACAGAATATACCGGTTTAGTGCTGATAAGCACCGGATTAATTGGAATTGCTGATCGCCTGTTAAAAATCAATCTTTTTTTGCAAAGTCGCACCTATCTCTTTTTGACAATTCTAACCGGGCTGATGCTCGTTTTTAACGGTTACCTAACCGCCCGACCGGTAGTGCTTTACAATTCCGCCTATCAATTGGACTTTCGCATCTTTACGATCCCGATTGAAGATTTCGGATACGGTTTTGCCTACCTGCTCTTCTGCACTATGATTTATGAAAAATTGAAAGCGAGTCCGGTATGGATTAATACAGCTGTCGCACTAAAAAGGCAGTTGAAGTGGAGTTCCAACATTTAACTTGAGAAGAAATGATTTTAATAAAAACAAACTTTAGTAGAATTCAAATTTTGTAGAAGGAGAACAAATGAACAGAGTAATTGTCATTGGATCCGGGTTCGGAGGATTGGCCGCTGCCATCCGATTGCAGGCGCGGGGTTATTCGGTAACCATTATGGAAAAAAATGAAAAGATCGGCGGACACGCTTATCAATTTCGTAAAAATGGATACACCTTCGACATGGGACCATCTTTGATTACCGCACCGGATATCATCGACCGCATTTTTAAAAGCGCCGGAAGGCAAATGACGGATTATCTCGACCTGATTTATCTGGACCCATTTTACCGAATATATTACCATGACGGGACGTTACTTGATTACAGCGGTAACTCGGAGAAAATGAAAAGCCAAATGGCAAAATTTAATCCGCAAGATGCTAAAAATTATGACCGCTTCATCGAACATACGCGTCAGCTCTACGATGCTGTGATCACCGATGGTCTGGGTTCCCGTCCCTTTGATTTTAATACATTGGTTGAATTTTTGCCGCAGGCACTCAAATTAAAGGCTTTGCAGCCAACCTATCAATTGGTTAAAAAATATTTCAAAGATCCCCGGCATCGCTTTGCGTTTTCTTTTCACCCGTTATTTATCGGAGGAAGTCCCTTTCGTTCGCCGGCAGTCTACCTGATGATACCTTATCTGGAGAAACACGGCGGGGTCTGGTTTACCAGGGGCGGCATGTATAGCGTGGTGGAAGCATTGCGAAGATTATTCCTGGAGATTGGCGGCGAAATTCAAACCAGTAGCGAGGTCACGGAAATAATGGTTCGTAACAAACGCGCCGTCGGCGTCATTGCCAATAATCATTTTCACCAGGCCGATGCAGTGGTTTCCAACGCCCATTTCGCACATACTTATAAAGATTTAATCCAACCTCAGCACCGGCGCAAATGGAATGATCGCAAGGTGAAAAGACTTGATTATTCGATGAGCACTTTTTTGATGTATATCGGGGTACGCAAGCAATATCCCCAGCTGTTGCATCATACACTCATTTTATCGGAACGGTATCAGCAATTGGTGAAAGACATTTTCGATCGAAAGATATTAGCAAATGATTTTTCAATGTATTTGCACGTGCCCACCCGCACTGATTCGGAAATGGCCCCGCCTGGATGTGAAAGCATGTATGTTTTGATTCCGGTCCCTAATCTGGCCGGTAACATCAATTGGGACGAAATGGCTCAACCGTTTGCGAATAAAGTGCTTCAATTTTTAGAAGAAGATTTCCAATTAACCGGACTACAAGAAAATATTGAAGTTCTCGAATTATTTACTCCCAATGATTTTGCCCAACAGCGCAACAACTACCTGGGCAGCGCCTGGGGGGTCGAACCCAAGTTCACTCAAACCGCCAGTTTCCGTCCCCATAATCGGAGTGAAGATATTGAACGGCTCTACTTAGTTGGCGCCAGTACCCACCCAGGAGCCGGAGTTCCCGGTGTGTTGTTAACCGCAGAAGCTACCGAAAAAGTTATGCTGGAAGACTTGGGAATACCGGTTGTTAAACCTCAACCCGAATTAATGATTGCATAGAGGAGATCGCTGTGAAGTTCTGGAAAAATTCTCAATACAAAGCTGCCTTTGAACATGCACGATTGCTAACCGCTCATTATTCAAAGAGCTTTTACATTTCCGCTCGTTTACTGCCCGAAGAACGTCGCTGGGCTACATTTGCTCTCTATGGTTTCTGCCGATATGCAGATAATCTGATTGACAATCCCCGAAATCGGTCAAAGGCGGAATTGTTAAATGAAATCGACACGATTGGCAGTGAATTACAGATTGCCTATCGCACCGGTGAATCCGAACATCCGCTAATTCTGCCTTATATTGTCGTAGCGAAGAAATATGGTATACCAAGTCAATATCCTCTGGAACTGTTAAATGGCGTGAAGATGGATATTCAAAATACCGGCTATCGCACTTTTGATGATTTATATTTGTTCTGTTATCGCGTCGCCGGTGTGGTTGGCATTATGATGACTTATGTCCTTGGCTACAAAGATGAAGCCGCATTTAAATATGCCGAATCGTTAGGAATTGCCATGCAGCTAACTAATATTTTGCGCGATGTCCAGGAAGATAAAGAGATGGGACGTATCTACCTGCCGGAAGAAGAATTGCGCCGCTTTGGAGTGGGAGAACAAGACATCATTCAGGAGAAAATGAGTGCAAAATTCCACAAATTAATGAAATTTCAGGTCGAAAGAGCTCATCATTATTATGAAGAAGCCAATAAAGGCATCCCCCTGCTTTTTAGAGAATCCCAATTCGCCATTTATTCGGCCAGTAAAATTTATCGTGGCATTCTCCGAAATATTGAAGCGCGAAATTACAATCCCTTTTTGGGACGTGTGTTCGTGCCTCAGATGAAAAAAATTGGCATTTTGTTCCAGGAAGTCCTACGAACCAGGATATTTCCTTTTGCTTATCCGCAATATGAAATGGTTAAAAAATGACCAGGGCAAAACACAGCCGATGGGCACATTTGATTTTTGATATCTATTTATGGTGGGCGTTTAGACGACACTTTAACGCCTTTCATTTACTAGGGGAATTACCGAAGCCCGATCCGAAACTCCCGTTAATTTTAGTGCCCAATCATAGCACCTGGTGGGACGGATTCTTTGTCCATTTTTTAAACAAAAGATATTTGGGGCGGCCATTGTACCTGATGATGTTAGAGGAACAACTCCAAAAATACAAGTTTTTCTCCCGTGTCGGTGCTTATGGAATTGAACCTGACAACTCAAAATCCATATTGAAATCTCTGAATTACACAACTAAAGTTCTCAAACAATCCCAATCACCATTTCCTACTGTGTGCATTTTCCCCCAGGGAGAGTTGCAGCCGTGGGGGAAACGGCCACTGGATTTCAAAAGCGGCATTGACTGGGTGATCAAAAAATATCAAAAACCGATCAATATCCTATTACTATGCATCCGATGCGAATATCTTCAACAACAAAAACCCGGAGTATTTTTCCTTTTTAACAAAAACTATGTGTTTGATGTTGACACTTTTCCGGGTAATAAATGGTTGGAGGAAATTGAAGAGGTGCTGTTAGATGATTTAAACCAACGTATTGCTGAGGGTAAAACCGGCCAGTTGTTGTTAAATGGTAGTCGTTCGGTTAACCAGAAGATGGATCGAGTTCTGGGCCGGGGGAAAACACCCAATACTTTTGTTGCCAACGGGCGAACAAAAAAGGACACTTTTAAAGCATGATCCAAATTCTGTTGATGATCGCAATCATCTTTTTATCGATTTTAATGATCGTCACGGTGTTCAATATTTTGACGGGACCGAGACTTAGTAAAGCACCATATTCGGGCAGAACGCCGAAAGTGTCGCTGTTAATCCCGGCCCGGGATGAAGCCCATAATATTGATAGATGTTTGACTGACCTGATCGGACAGGATTACCCTGACTACGAAATCATCGTTCTGGATGATCATTCAAAGGATAACACTGCAGACATTGTCAGAGGATACGCCAATCAATATCACCATGTAAAGCTGCTTGCCGGTAAATCATTGCCTTCCGGATGGACGGGTAAAAACTGGGCCTGTCAACAGTTGAGCGAAGCGGCTGGGGGGGGATTTTTTATTTTTACCGATGCTGACAATCGCTATGCGACCAATGCCATTAAAAACACCATGGGATGGATGCAGAAATTGAATCTGGGATTTCTCTCCGCTTTTCCTCAGCAGTTCACCGGAACCCTGATGGAAAAGCTGGTTATTCCGGTAATCGATATATTTGTCTATGGCACACTACCGCTCTGGATGACCTACTATCTCCGCTCACCCCTGTTTGCTGCTGCGAACGGTCAATGGCTTGCATTCACCAGGGAGGCTTATCATCGCATAGGCGGGCATCAGGGAGTACGAAATCAAGTTGTGGAGGATGTGGAAATTAGTCGGCTTGTTAAACGAAGCGGAATTAAAATGCTAACAACCGCGGGAACAGGTGTGGTATTCGGTCGCATGTATCGTAACGCAAAGGAGGTTGTTGATGGCTTTACCAAAAATTTGTTTGGATTAACCGGTTTCCATCAGCTGTTATTCTGGAATATTATTTTTGCCGTCTCAATTGCTTTCATCATGCCCTATTTATTAGTTGCTATTCCCGCAACGCAATACGCAGCGATTGCGGTTAGTATGAATGTGTTACTCAGAGGGCTATTAGCCATTCGCTATAAACATCCGTTTTGGATCAGCATTGCTTTCCATCCTGTGGCAACTGCGGTAATAATTTTCATCGGAATAAAATCTTTCATCAGTGTGATGAGAGGGTCAGTGCATTGGAAGGGACGTCAAATAAAGGTATTAGAAGCGAAAAGTGGCGCACAATGAATCAAACATCAGTGAAACAAAAATTATTTGCGATTGATTCCGATAAGCTCAAAATCGGATTCCTCTATTTTATCCTGTTTTCCGGAGGGTTATGGCACATACTGCAAGTCTTCCAACCGTTGATGCAGCACCTTGCCGGACCGATGATCGTGGGATTATCCATTTGGCTTTTCTGGGAGTATAACTGTAGTCTAACCTCTGCCAGTGAGAAATTCAATCCTTTACAGGTAAAATTTTACTTATGGTCGCTGGCAGTAATTAGTGGTTCTATTGTGATTGAAATCGTTGGCGCTGCTAGCGGTTTGATATTTGGGGATTATGCTTATGGGAACACGCTTCAACCCCAGGTAGCTGATGTCCCCCTCGCTATTGGATTTGCCTGGTTTTCGATGCTGCTGTCGGCTACAGCCGTTGTTCAGAGCATCTTCAGAAGGAGTGCATTGAAAATGGCGGGTATGGTGGCATTTTCCATGGTCATCTTTGACATCGTTATGGAGCCCGCCGCCGTAGAACTAAGGTATTGGCATTGGACGACAGGCAACATTCCCTTACAAAATTATGTTGCCTGGTTTATCATCAGTTTCTTTTTCTCTTTGTTTAGTTTTCGAATGGGGCTTTTCCAAGAAAAGTTATCCTCACTAACCTTCCATGCCTTTTTTGCTCAATTGGGGTATTTCGGGATGGTCATTTTAAGATAATGGCAGAGAAAATTCACCTAATCATGAAAAATAAAAATGATGTCAACTAAAAAGAGCGAATCAATTAGAGGATTGGTAATCGCTACGGCGATTATCGGATTATGGCTTGGGAGTCTGATTTATTTCCTCTCATTAAATTTAACGTCCGAAAAGATTGCCTGGATACCGGTAGCGGTGCTCTGGCAAACCTTTCTGCACACCGGTTTGTTCATCACCGCCCACGATGCTATGCACGGAACTGTATTTCCTGCCAACCGAAAGGTGAATAATGCGGTAGGTATGTTGAGTGTCATACTATATGCGTTGTTTTCTTACAGAAAATTGTTGGCAAAGCATTGGGAGCATCACCGTCATCCAGCTGGTGCGGATGATCCTGATTTTCATGACGGACAACATACAGGCTTTTTTGCCTGGTATTTTCACTTTTTGAAAAATTATATCAGTTGGAAACAGATTATGGGTATGGCCATTGTTTTTAATTTGTTAGAACATGGCTTAAATGTTCCGGCAATTAATTTGGCCGTCCTGTGGGTAACCCCGGCACTGCTAAGCACACTTCAATTATTCTACTTTGGCACCTATCTTCCGCATCGAGAAGATGAAAAAGGCTATGCAGATCGTCATCATGCCCGCAGCAATGCCTATCCGGTATGGCTATCTTTTCTGACCTGCTATCACTTCGGTTATCATTGGGAACATCATGAATTTCCCCGGGTTCCCTGGTGGAAATTGCATCGGACACGTAAAACAGTATTGGAAACACAAAATTTCGGTAAGTAGCCTAACTATTCTTCAGAGAACCGGTTTTTGAATTCAGCGGTTGTGGGTCCGTCGAACAAACAAATTCGGACCTCTTTTAACGGCGAATCCGGGTTTGATTGTAAATACTCATCTATCGTACTCAATAAAATTTGGGCACAGCGATCTTTGGGAAAGCCAAAAATTCCAGCGCTGATGGCAGGCATCGAAATGGATTTAAAATTATTTTCGTCAGCTAACTTTAAGCTACTCAGTACCGCATTATTTAATTTATCATCTTCGTCCCCTTCTCCCCATCGCGGACCTACGGCATGGATCACTGATTTGGCCGGTAAATTACCGCCGCTGGTCAGCACCGCTTTTCCGACCGGGACATAACCAATGTTATCACTCTCTTCCTGAATAATCTTACCGCCTTTGCGAACAATGGCTCCCGCAACGCCTCCACCATGCTTGAGATAAGAATTCGCCGCATTGACAATGGCGTCCACTTTTTCCTGAGTAATATCACCCTGAATCAGTGTTAATGATTTCCCATTTTCAAAAGTTTTCTTTGCAATTTCCTGGTTCATCAAATATACCTCTTAGATTATTGCATCTTCATGTTAAATAAAATATGCTCTAATTCCAAAAAGTAAAAGAATTCCCATTATACTGATAAACGTACTTTTTTCGGAGATAAAACTGGCTTTATAATCAGGATTTTGGGTATGGCAATGAACTTTAGGGGATGGGGAGGGAATGACACGGGGCACACGGCGTTTATAAGCCAAATAGCTCTCACCAAACAAACCGGCTAAAAACGCCTCTTCCATCCGAATAATAATGGAATATTGAATTCCAAAATATATCCATACCACAAAGACAAAATAAGGTAGCCAGATATTGGAGATAACGGTTGCGCCGGTATAAATAAACATGTTGGCCAAATAAAGCGGGTTACGGGTTCTGGCAAACGGACCCCATATAATAAGCTTTTCAGCCTCTAAAGTGCGACTTCGCGTCTTGTGGCCTGCATAAGCCACGCTCCAGATCCGCAAACTCTCACCAAGCACCATGAGTAGAATTCCCCATCCAAAGGAGACAGAAGACGGGCGGGCATAGAAGGCGAAAATTAAAACCATTGGCAGCGGGGTATATCCGCGGTATTTATAAAGGAGAGGTTTCAGGTGCATTGCTAATTTAAATTCAGTGGAGATATCAGTTCTTAGATTCAAGATTCCGGAAATGATTTAAATATTCCAGTGTTTTTTTACCAGCCGGGTGTGTTCATCAATTTTTGTTAAAATAAGTTGAGCCACTTTAAGAGCTCTGCGACCGTCTTTTGCGCTAACGGGCGGCTCTTTATCTTCCAGGATCGCTTGACAGAACAAGTCTAATTCGTAACGCAGGGGATTGACATCTGTTTTCTCCAGCCGTGTATAGAGTATCTCTTTTTTTTCACATCCTTGTTCGATGTGACCTAAAGAGTAGGCGTGTTGTCTTTCGGTAAAGGGGAAATTTTCGCCATCAATATAAAAAACTTCCGAGTTACCCTTTAAGAAATCGACGGAAATGTAGGCATTGGGCTCGAAAAAACGCATCTTGCGCATTTTGCTGGCGGAAATACGGCTGGCAGTCACATTGGCAACACACCCGTTTTGAAATTGCAACCGGCAATTAGCAATGTCCTCTGAAGTCGATATAATCGATCCGCCACTGGCATGAACTTCCTGAACGGGGCTTTTTACAAAGCTGAGAATGAGATCAATGTCATGGATCATCAAATCTAACACTACCGCAACGTCGGTGCCTCGGGGATCAAAATTGGACATTCGGTGTGCTTCGATAAATAGCGGCTTAATTTGCAGCGGTTCCAGTGCAAGAATTGCCGGATTGAATCGTTCAATATGCCCAATCTGAACTTTTAATTTGGTTTGAGTGCTCAACCTCACCAATTCATCTGCCTGATCAAGTGTCTCGGTCATGGGCTTCTCGATGAAAAGATGCCGATTTGCAAGCAATGCCTGGCGTGCATATTCAAAATGAGAACTCGTGGGAGTAACAATACTCAATGCCTCTGTCTGTTCTAACAATTGCTTAAAACTGGGAAAGGCGCGCACGTCAAACTCCTGACTGATGGTGGAGGCACGCTGCTGATCAATATCAAAAATTCCAATAAACTTGGCATTTGCAACCTCCTTTAATTGTTGAACGTGAAGACGTCCGAGATGGCCGGTTCCAACGACACCTATTTTTACTTTCTGATTATACATTTATAATTCAATTTCCCGGGACTCGGTTAATTTATACTCTTTTCGGCCATCGATTGCTCTGAATGTATATTCAATCCGCTTTCCATCCTGATAGTAGATCCAGCGCATAAATGGATTGGGGATGGGGTCCAGACTGTGATCTTCAATTTTCTCCGGCGGGCCGTGAGAAATATAGATTTTCCCCAAATCGGTTCGCCAGCCTAATTCATTTCGATTACTAAATAATTTCAGTGTTGAATCCACCCGGCTATAGAACTCGGTTTTTAATTCGTTGTAGGGAGATTGGGGAGTTGGGTCTCTTGTTTTCCAGAATTGTTTTACTTTTTGTCGTTGTTCCTCGTCATCACCCTCTGAGAGTTTCTCAAACACTTCTTGGTCGACAATATATTTGATGGGCTCTAAGGTCAAATCTTTATCCCACAGGCTCAAAGGTTTATCAAACCAAATAATATTAATGGGAATGATGTGACGGGTTGAATCCTCAGCATATCTATACACAACCTTGAGGCGATGATTGCTCTCTTCCAATGAATCGGCCGGAACGATGGTTGAAAAAGTCTGCCGATGACCAGCCTCGGAAAATGCCGTGTCCATTGCGAATACAATTTTACCGGTTTCTCCATTGATTAACTCTAAAGAGGTGGGGATGGACATACTAGTATCATTTCGCCAAAATTGGAAATAAATCCCCAGATCACGGTTGAAATCCCAATGGGTAATCAGAGATGAAGGCTCATAAGCTAATCCGGCAAAATGTTTTGGCAACGGTTGATTTGGATGAAAGTAAAGTGGCAGGGAGGCATAAAAGGCTTCCACAATGGGTAGGGTGAGGCTTTGTTTGAATGACAATCGTTGTTCACCATTCAGGTCTTTATATTTAAATAAAACATGATATTGACCTGGTGATAAATCGATAGAATCCATGCTAAACAAAAACCTCGTCTTACTATGGGTTGACTTAAAATTATCCACTTTGAGTTCAGTTTGCCAAATGCGAGTAGCGATCGTTTTTGATTCACTATTCTCAATGCTGACTTCAATTTCTGCTGCAGCGGAATAAATATCTTTTTTATATAAGAACTGGAAAAAATTATACTTGATCTGTACCGGCAAATAAACCCGAAAAAGACCATTACCGATGTAAACCGGATAGGTGCGCATCAGCACCGGAATTTTTTGCGGATATTTCCCTTTAAAAAATGATTTTTGATAAACTTCTTTATATGGAGATTGCCCACTTATTGAAAGGGAAAACAAGACAATCGAGAACAAAATTTTTTTCATTGGCCGCTCCTCTGTCTGCAAAAATATACACACCCGTTTTTTGTCAGTGCAAGGTGAAAGAATAATGCTATTCCATCTCAAAAGCAAAATAGCGTAATTTGTGGCGGCGTTGAATTAGTAA
>JABAHQ010007201.1_pt3 | contig 53007 bp, 42 predicted proteins | sample 7062091 | NCBI WGS metagenome assembly JABAHQ01 (sample SAMN14534359, study PRJNA622989) | marine sediment metagenome | biome: marine biome [ENVO:00000428]; feature: marine pelagic biome [ENVO:01000023]; material: deep marine sediment [ENVO:00002113] | place: India: Gulf of Kutch | collected...
GGTCTTACCTTAGGTTGGGATGATGCGTACATCCTCGCTAGCCTAGTTGTGGATTTGAAAATAAGTCAAATGGTCGATCCTACCAAAACGGTGAGGGCAGTGATCCCCAAAGAAGTCCTCCCTACCAAAGAGATCCTGGAAAGTGTAAAAGTGAGGACGTAACTCGAACTCTACCTGCGAAAAAAAGTAACTTCATCAATTAAAGGCAAACGGAGCATCTAAGATGTCATTCAAGCTTTAGGTCCATAGGGAACAAACTGGAGGATCCTTCGTTGAAAGAGTTTTAGCAACAGATGTAAAAAAGAAAACGGTTTTAAGGAACGGATACAGCGTTAGAAATCAAGCCTCTGGTGAACTGCCTATGAGGGTACACCTTCTCTATTGATGTGGATGTAACACCCTCAAAAGAATGGAAGAAGAATAGCCTATGATCTTTTAAACAGGGTACTGGGTCCCTCTTTTTTCCATTCCTTTTTAGTAATCATCTTATCCTTGAACGCTGGAAGAGATGCAAGAATGGCACCACCTATCCACACAGCGTACTGTCGATCAGGTAATGCCTCCACGGTAACTTGCTCTCTTGCTCGTTTAGGAACAAGATTTTTGACCTCCTTTTCGAGTCGTTCGGGGAAGTTTTCGATGAGAGTGTTTCCGCCAGAAATAGTAATAGTGCTGTAAAGTTGTGGACGTACATCAATGTCACAATCCATTAGAGCCTCATAAGCAATACGAGAGAAGGAATCTCTCTCAACTCCGGCCATGAGAGGACGATATAATATTTCTGGGGCACGAAAACGCTCATCCACTAGTGTCACAGCTTGTCCATCAGGTAGCACGTATTCTTCAGCGATAGCTTTGGGCGTTTTTTTGGCTTTCTCGAGTTCGTTTTCGTAGTCCAAGGCGAAATAAGCCAACTGTTCCTTTATATCTCGAACGATTTCTCGGCCTCCGGAGGAATCCAAGTAAAAGCCTTTTGATTGAAGTAGCTCACCTAACTTTCTATTGACATCCCGTCCTGCTATATTCATTCGTTTTATAGCATGTCTGAGAAGAAAACTTTGGTTTACGGGAACAATGTGCGTAACTCCTTCCCCAGAATCAATAACAAGCCCTGTTGTATTGCCAGAAGCGTACAAGCTTAGTAGTGCTTGGGTTTCAACGTAAAGAGCTGGCACATCGAAGGTTTCAAACATTATCTCGGCCATGGTTTCACGGTTTTTACGGGGAGAGAACGCCGCCTCAGTTAGTAACACAGGACGTTCATCTGGATGTATACCCAGTTCGTTGTAGTAGGTAAAATTAATTAATTTCTCCCAAGAATCAAAATCTTCGATAATACCACGTTCTAACGGCCATTTTAGTTTTAAGACCCCACGCATATTGGTCGCGTCCCTACCGACATAAAACTCTTTAAGATATGACTCTTCTCCAAGCATTGTAGCTTCGTGCTTAGGATCCCCTACGGTGGATGGCATCACCACGCGGGGGGCCTCTTCACCAGCGACTCCTGCTTTGGTATATCCCGTTCCGACATCTATTACGACAGGTTTAGCTTCTTCTTGATTCATTTTCCACTCTCTAGTGGAGTAAATATTTGAGATAAAAAACGCCCCTTTTAAATGAATATCTTTTTCACGTAGCTTCTAGAGTGTAACTCTGCTCTAGGGGTCAAGAGAGCCAATAGCAAGATAATTACGTAGATGTGGAGACATAACTCTATATTGGAGTTTAGTTACCTATAGATACCCCTTCTTGTTTATTTACTACGGGGAAAAACCACAATAGGACGATTTCCGTCTTCTTGGGTTACAGGAGGCGCCTTCCTGAGATTCATGAAACATAGAACGTCAGATTTAATAAAAAAAGAAAAGATGAATGTCGGAAGTTTTTAGTATTCCTTTTCCGCTCCGATTTCTTGAGCTACTTTAGGCATATCTAGTCTCTTAAGTGTTAACTTCAGAGGGATGCCTTCCCGGTTCCACCCCCTAACATCGTAGTACCTGTCGAGCTCGTTTTGGAATTTTTCCCTAGAGATTTTTGCCCCTTCTCTAGGCCCGTTAGGGATCTCCTCATCCATTACTCTTTTGGGGGGAAGATCGTCTTTTCTCCTGAATCCTTCTCGGATGTTGAATGCCTTCGATAAATTATACGCTCGCGCTCCAGCAGTAAGAAGTTCCGAGATGGTCATATCAAAACCAGTGAGAGCATTCACGAGTTCGAGGATGCCCTCCGCATACATGATACCTCTGCTGAACTTACACATACCAGTCATATCATAGACCATCATAAGATCTTCCATGTTCTTTAACGCCACAGCCTTTCCCTTCATCTTTGTTCTATCGTACCCTTTAAATTCCCAGAAGGATCCTCCCATTTCTAATGCATATAGGCAAGAAGTTAGATGATCCGCTCCCCTAGGAGCTACTGCAAATGCAAGTGCCATTCCTTTGATCCCTCTAACTTCAAATCCCGCAGGGGGCATACCTTTCACGTGAACGGCGAAGTCCTCTGATCCCTTTCCAAGCTTTGCTGCGGCATCTTTCACCCCATTGAACAGTAACTTTCCGAGTTTTCCTTCTTTGTTCCCGATCATTCGTATGGCTTCTAGCATTGCTTGTGCATTTCCAAACTGTAGATCCAGATCCGTGTCCAATAGGCCTCTTTCGTTGGCTTCCATTGCCCAGGAAATGGCAATACCAGTAGAAATCACATCTAAACCTAGCTTGTCGCACATTTCATTCGCTTTTGCAACAGCTTCAATGTCATCTACTTCCGTTGCGCCACCTAGTGAATATTGAGCTTCATATTCAGGTCCGTCAACCGCGATATCACCGTAAGGGGTGTTTTCAGCAACAAAATACTGGCTACACGGTTTAGTACAATAGAGACAGGGTCTCCGTCCTTTCCTGTAAATTTTCGTCCATCGTCGTGGATCGATATCGATTCTCCCCTTAACTGGCGTTTCTAATTTATCGTATGCCTTCTTAAAGTAGCTAGATTGCCAATTTCTTGTTGGAAAGATCCCTAACTCCACATTTTTCACATGCAAAGCTTCTCCAGTTCCATATTCCATTGAATCCTCTGGGCTAAAGCTTAGATCTTTGAATTGACCTTTACCTGTGGTAATCTTCCTCCACTTCGTATTCAACTCCTTAAGTTTCGCTTCATCATGAATGGGAAGTTCCTTCGTTCCTTTAACCACGATACCTTTGAGATTCTTAGATCCCATAACAGCTCCTGCACCACCTCGTCCAGCTTGGCGGTCTTCACATTCAATCATGGAAATTTTTGAGAGTTTTTCGCCTGCGAGACCGATTAAGGCCGTTGAGAACCCTTCGTATTGTTCCTTGATGCGGTCACCCGCCTGGTATGTATCGAGTCCCCAGAGTGATTCTGCACTTTCAATGCTGACTCGGTCATCTTCAATAACGAGTAACGATGGGGTATCTGCCTCTCCTTTCACCACTAGTAAGTCATATCCTGCCCGCTTTATTTGATCTCCCATTTTGGCTCCAGCGACAGACTTTCCATACCCTTCCGTTAAGGGAGATTTGAAGCCAAAAACGGTCTTAGAAGCCGTTGGTACAGCTGGTCCGAGTAAAAGCCCAGGTGCTACAGCTAGAATGTTTTCAGGACCAAGGGGATCTACGCCCTGCTCTACCTCCTCATAGAGGATTTTAGTGGTAAAACCTGCTCCCCCTATGTAGTTTGTCAAGAATTTATGGGAGAGTCCCTTCTTTCTTGCCGTGCCTTCACTGAGATCAACTTCTAGATATGTTTTCCAGTAACCTGACATTTTCCCCACCTTCAATGATGGCTTCATTTCTTAGTAATAACCAATTAAAAAGGACTTCAAAAGGAAGATGACTGACATGTATCCTTTTTAGAGGATTCTTGCAGAATTGCTACGTTAAAAGCAGAGAAGTAGGTTCCACAGGAAAAGAGAAGCAACCGTATAAACTAACATCTTAGAAGGTTTTGACTCAATAAGAGAAAGAACCCTCAGGAAGAGGTTTTCTTTCTCCACTTCTGAACTAGACGCAGGATAACATACACGAGAGGAAGGAGTAGACCAGTGATCAAAAGCGAAACGGAAAGGAGCAAGAAAATACCATAAAAGAAACCATAATGTTGGTTAGGTAAAAGTGAAAGAGATAAGATCGTAAGTAACCCTCCAGAAACTATCAGGCTTAAGTCCCAATAAAAGAGTGTTAACTTTCGTTTCTCCTCGTTTTCTTCTTGTTGAGCCATCGTAATCCTCCAAGGTGAAAAGAGAGAATCAATTTACATACTGTTATTCCTCATACCTCCGTCTTCGTTCTCTTTCGTACTTCTTGATATAGTCTTCTTTGTACTCTTCACTTTCTAATCGCTCCTTTTCACTTTGTACTGGATGTCCTTTTCTTTTGTAGAGTATCCCCACAATTGCCGCTGGACCAACGATAAGGCTAAGGTAGCCTGCCGAGGACGCAAGCAGGGAAAGTTCATCCACCCCTTTCACACCAGTCGAACTCTCTTTAATGGTAATTATTCTTTTCACATCTGTGGTTTTGTTGAGGGTGATCTTTATCTGCCGAGCTAAGTGAGTATCAGCGTCTAAAACCCATGTTTCAGTCATTCTCGTCGTCCCATTAATTGTCTTCTTAAAAGTGAAGCGTCGGGTATCCCATCCTTTCTCGTCTTTTACAACGATCCATTCCGTCCCATTTTTATTATTACTATTGAGAGCTTCAAAATAAGCTTGTGCCTCTGGAATCCGGATGGTAAAAGGGAAAATGTAGAACTCTTCTTCAGTAAAAAATTTCAAGTCTCTAACGACACTTGCTGGGGCCCCAAAAGGGCCAGGAACCAGGGAACTTACCACTGCAACAATAGTCGTCGAATTGGAATCAATTACCCAGTGGTAAATGTTTTTAAGTGGGATTTTAGGGGTCGTTCCTATTATGGTGAGGACATCGACTTTGACATAGGTACCTTCCGTTAGGTAACCTCTTGTCCACGCTTCTATCTCATTTTTAGGCTCGTGTCTTAAAGGCTGTAGGAGGGAGAATGCTCCAATTGCTCCAGCCACACTAGTAAAAATCAAAATAGTCAGTATGAAAAGCGTCTTGTGTTGAGTATGCAATTCACTCCCGCGAGATCTAATTTATTTTTGTAAGGGGACGTTCTTTTTTTAAATTCTTCCGTTCCTTAATATAATATTCATCACTCAAAAACGAGGGAGGAGGGTCGGGGTGAGAGAGGAGGAAAATTCGAGCGATTGGATCCACCACAGAGACTATAGACTCCCAAAACGTGAAATCAACGCTCTGAGGGATATTGCGTTTAAAATTGAAGAAAAACCGAATTTTACTGTGGAAGATCAAAAAACGGTCAAGCTCGATCTAAGCTCCACCCGCATTTGGCGGATCTCTCCCATCAAGCATCTTGAACACCTCAGAGAACTAGACCTCTCACATACTGAGGTATCTGACCTTTCCCCCTTGCAAAGATTAGAGTTCCTTCAAAAACTTGTCCTTTGGGATACTGAAATAGGTGATCTTTCCCCTCTTCAGGGGTTGAAGAGCCTAACGGTTCTCGATGTTGGGGATACGAATGTTTCTAACATTTTCTCACTAGAAAACTTAGATCACTTACACACCCTGTCCCTCGCATTACTACGTATTTTCAATTTCGCCCCGTTACAAAATTTGAAAAACCTGACGGCACTTGACCTCTCATGTACCAATATTTCAGATCTGTCTCTTTTGAGAGACTTAGTACAGCTTCAACAACTTGACCTTTGGGGGACGGCTATCTCTGACCTCTCTCCGTTGCAGGAGTTGAAAAATCTCCGAACACTTAACCTTCGAAGGGTTAAAGCAGACCTTACACCTTTGGCTGAATTAACTACCTTACGGGATCTTAACTTGGAGAATGCTAAGTTTTCTGATCTCTCTTGGTTGGGAAGCTTAACACGTTTACGGAGACTTAGTCTCAGTGAGACGAATGTTAGAGACCTTTCTCCTCTCCAAGCATTAAAAAGTTTAGAGGTACTTAACTTACGGAGTACAAAGGTGTCAGATCTCTCCCCGTTGAAGGGATTAACTAATTTGAAAGAACTAGTATTGGAAAATACGAAGCTTCCCGATTTGTCTCCTTTATTGAACCTACATATACAAACACTTAAGCTTTGGAAGGCATCCATTTCAGACCTTTCACCTTTACAAGAGCTCACCTCTCTCCGAAGTCTTGATCTCGAGGATACGGATATTTCTGACCCGTCATCCCTGAAAAATTTAGAAGAATTACAGAGTTTAGATCTTTCAAGGACGAAGGTAACGGATCTCTCTTTTTTGAAAGCCCTTACACATCTCGAGGATCTTTCGCTTAGGAGGACTGATCTTATTGACTTCTCTCCCTTGAAGCATTTGAAAAACCTTCGAGAACTCTACCTCGCTTTTACGGACATCTCTGACCTCTCTCCGTTGCAGGGACTAAAAAACTTGGAAATTCTTGAGCTTCAAGGGACAGCTGTCACTGATCTTTCTCCGTTGAAACATCTTGAAAGTTTGGAACGACTCAGCCTCAAGTATACGAATGTATCTGATGTCTCCCCTCTAATGAATTTGGAAAACTTGCAAGTGCTTGGACTCGGGGGAACTAATGTTAGTTGGAACGATGAGGTGGTAGCCTCCCTTCGAGAGAAAGGAGTCACAATCCATTTTGGCTATGATTTCACGTAAGAAGGTGTCTCTTTGTTGGGCATTGCTATGGATGATTAAGACGAGAATGAGGTAGTACGGAGTACTCTCAAAATCTTTGATGATCTAACAAGCTATAGACGACTCTAAATCTGCTATAGTTCTGTAGTTCTCTTTATGATTAAGATAATCCTTCCATTTTGGGAAGATTTGTTGAGCTGTTTTTACCCAGGGTGCTTCTGGAGGAATATCATAAGCAAAATATGCGGAACGGTGCCCCAGTCGAACAGCAATTTCTTCTTCAATCAATTGAATCAACGGATGTGCTTTTCTGGTAGAAAAGTTCGTATAATAGTTAAAAAGAAGATGCGCTAATTCGTGAGCTATCGTTTCGGGATAGTGCCAGCCTTTCGTAATATGGCCTAGAAAAATGAAAAAAAGCTCTGGGAATGGAACTCGACTACATTGAAAAGGAACTACACAAATATGAATTGATGTTTGAGGGAATGGCCATTTTGTCAACTCTTCTAGCCACTTTATTACATTTTCTTGATTTTTGTACCATTCATCTTCAATACGAACCTTTAAATCGATAGCATCTCTCCTTAGATACACGGGAATTGATTCTTTAATACGATCTCTTCCTTGATGATTCGGGTTTGTGAGCAACTCTTTCCATTGCCACGGAGATAGTCCAAATGAGAGAATATCTTTTTCATCAGCAACATAGCCAATGACTATATTATTCACTTCAAATTCGATTTTGTACGTCACTGGGACCCTCGCATTAACATGTAGTTATACAGATAGTCATAAGCATTACAGTATGGATCTTCTCCTCTATACCACCTTAATGCAAGAACGCACTCCTCTTGTAGCCATCACTCCCGAAGTTCCTTCATTCGCCATTACCATACTTTAGAAGAGATAAGCTTCTAAAAAGAAAAGATCTGTTGTTTCTTATAACAATTGCTAACCATCACTCATGTTTTTATTAGAGAGTAATCCATGAAGAGAGTAAATTATATGGATTTGCAAACTTTCAAACGGAGGAACGAGAAATGGGGCTTATGAAGTATTTGATTCGAAGAATTTTGACGAGTTTTATCACTTTGCTTGTATTGTTGTCTGCTATTTACCTACTATTTCGACTTCCAGCCTACCTAAAAGGCGTTTCTCCAGTTAATGTGCCCCTTTGGGCTCTGCTAGGAACTAAAGAGAGAGAACAACTTATCAAAGAGCTGCGAGAGACGATGGGCCTCCCCCCCGCTGGTGCATCCTTAAAAACGCATTTACATTACTTCGTCATGTATTTAAAACACATGTTAACCCTTGACTTTGGCTGGAGTACCACCTATCCTCCGTTTAGAATCACTCCTATGCTTTTAAAAGCGTTACCCTACACCCTGATCCTGCTAGGTTCAGTGACCTTCTTTTCAATAATAGTAGGAGTGAAGGTGGGCGTGAACTTGGCGAAAACCCCTGGTTCTACAAAGGATCAGGCAGGCATTCTAACTGGAGTAGTTTTGAATGCATTTCCAGTGTATTGGCTGGCACCGTTAATGATCTTTTTATTTAGTAATCTTCTAGGCGTCTATCCCCCTTACCCCTCTGGAGGTAATTCCCTTCTACCTGGTGTTGCCGAGTCTCCTGATTTTTTTTATAGGATTGTGGGCAGTCTCTTTATGTTGATCTTGCCCATGGCAACGCTTACATTGGGTTTGATCGGTACGTGGATCTACTTAATGCGGAATTCATTAGTAAGAACTCTTTCTGAAGGCTATATTTTCACAGCAAGAGCGAAAGGTCTAGAGGAAGAAGCGGTACTTTTTAAACACGCGTTAAAAAATGCACTTATTCCCTTCTCTACTAACGTCGTTCTCAGTCTTTCTACTCTTTGGACGTGGGTTATTTTTGCCGAGGTAATTTTTAAAATACCAGGAATAGGCTACATGCTCTATGTAGCATCTGGAGTGGGCCCTTTAGGGAGTTTTGATTACGCTACCGCCCAAACTCTAACGTACTTTATTGCCCTGACAATGATCATTGGGAACGTGCTATCTGATATCTCCTATGGATTCTTAGATCCACGAGTACGGTATAGCTAGCTTCATTTCTTTCGTTTTTTCCACTATTATTAAGTAGAGGCCTATTACAACTGATACGTGTTTTGTAAAGCGATAGAAATAAACAGAAGCCCCAGTATAAACATAAATAAAATTAGACCAGGAAAGACCATTATCCACCACACAGACGCTATATGTCCCTCTCGTATTATTAAAAGAGCAGGGGGGATATCTCTATAACTTATTCCAATGCCTCGTTGAATAAGAGTGCCAATAGATGCCCAATTGGAGGGCCCTAATCCAAGGAACGAAAGTCCTTCAGTTATGATGATGGCACTCTGGAGGTTTAAGACTGCCTGATAGATTACGAGAAAGAACACGTTTGGAAATATGTGTTTAAACATGATCTGGAAACTCGGCACTCCAGAAGCTCTTGCGGCCTCTATATACGGCTTCTCTCTCTCCAGTAGAACTTGGGATCGGAGTAATCTAGCGGGGCGAACCCAGCTTAGCAGGGAAATCACAGCTATAATACCCCACATTTTTCCGATACCTGCTTGGGAGAGTAACACCGAAACAACCATCATGATTGGAAGGTGGGGAATCGACAATAGAAAATCGACGATACGCATGATGATCTCATCCACGTATCCACCGTAATATCCAGATAAGAAGCCTAAAAAGGTTCCAAGGGAGAGTATGACTACGGTCGCGAAAATGCCAATGGCAACTGTGTTTTTAATTCCTTTTGCTACGAGCGTGAGTACATCTCCGCCCCATAACGTCGTCCCAAAGATCCCCTCATAGTACCCCCTACAGACGAAATGTATATTATCTAAGGCAATCGTAAGTATTCCCTTCGAACGAGGCGGAAGATCCAGCGTTTTAAAGTTAAATTCCACAACAAAATTGAACTCTAGCTTAGAGAAAGTTTCGAAGATGGAAGGCCAAATTTTTATAGGAATACTTGAATGTTTTGTGTTCCAATTGCTAGCGTTATACATGGGGGTACTCTCCGCCCATACTATTCCATAAGGAGCTTTATATTGTGATTCTGAAAGTCTAAGAGCAAATCGCTCTCTTAATGCTCTCAACATTACAGATACAGGTAACTCCTCCGTTTTGATGTAGGTGGTGACTGACCAGCTGTAGGAGCGGTTTGGACTAAATAATTGACTCGCGTTAAAACCCGATACGAGGTACCTATAATCGAAGTGAAAGGAAAACGTGTTAGGAGGCCTCTCAAACTCCCACGTTATTGGGATCGAAACGACTAGGGTAGCCTTTGGTAGAGAGGAAGCATGGGTATTTCTTCTAGGGATGCCAGTATCCCTGAACTTAAAGTTTAGCTGTCCACTGTGTAAAGTAGTGTTGGGGTCAACGTAGCTGTGGTTAGTTACCTTGGGGGGGTGAACTGTCAATCCTTCCAGTCTTGAGAGATTGGAAACGTCTTCGAAATTTTGAGAGATCAACGTCTGTTCCTTGAATGAACGGGCATCAAATATTGCTGTCCAAGCAGGCGCAGCCGCTGGGGCTCCGTCACCCCGATAAATGGTATCATTTTTGTTTCCAAAAAGGTTTCCCGTTACTCCTATGATGGTGACAGTGAAAAGGAGTAGTATGCCAACTATGCCTAGCCTCTTTTTTTTAAGATCTTGCCACAACTCTTTAATTGATTTCAGCAAGCGTTTAACACTAGATCTAGTGTAGAGTGTATTCTTTCCCTCTTTAGATGGATATTTAGAACCCATAGAGCCCCTCTATGATAACATTTCGTCGAGATTCGATGAATTAAGGGAATAGGGAAACGTATTTAAAAATGAAAGGTAAAAGGGGGTTTTAGCATTCGGGATAGTTGGAAGCTTTAAAGGTGCACCTACCCAAAACCAATGGAGTGTTCACTTAACTTCCACGAAGATCCTTGCTAAGTTGTAGGATAAGAGTGTTAAGTGCTCCCTATACAGAGGAGTCTACTTTCTGACACCACTTCAAGACATCTCTCCAGTTACTACCGTTTTTAGGATTAGCGAAGCCTACCGTCTCATCATCAAGTATGATTTCACCATCTGCGAGAATTTTGATTAGTTTAACTGTTCGTGGGTCGACTTGGAAGAACTGCCTAGAAGAAGCAGAGGGAAACAGGTACATCGCAACTTTTTTCGCTCTTTTTTCCTTCCATTCAGCTAGAATAACCGAACTCTGCCACAGTTTCCCGTATTGTGCCATCATTTTCTCTTGGAACTCTTTTTTGTTTGAAATTTCCTTCACGGGCATACTTGCTCCTTATGGTTGGTAACATCTTCTCTGATATACCCGCAAAATCTCTCCTTGATCATTAAAGGAAAGCATAAACTTATTCCCCGAGCCAAAGTGCCATGAGACTAGATGGTTTAAAATAAGGAGTTGTAGATGTTGAGTGGTAAAGGGAAACACGATGAGGCCTGATTTGTTACATGAGGACGAGGATCATCCTCTGTTTCATTTGGACAACGTGGGCTTTGAGATACACGGGGCCTCCATTCTCTCTAATATTACGGTTGAAATTATTGATGCGGGCATTACTGGGATTATTGATCCATCTGGTTCGGGAAAGAGTACTTTGCTACGTTTGTTAAACAAGTTGATCTCCCCCTCTTATGGCAGTATTTTCTTCAGAGGGACCTGGTTTGGCAGGATCCCAACCTGAGAGTTACGAAAAAAAGTTGGATTAGTGCAGCAAAAACCGTTTCTGTTCGAGGGTACCGTGCGGGAGAATGTAGAATACGGCCCAAAACTGTGGGACTAGAGTATTCCACAGAGGGGTTAATCAAGTTGCTTAAGAAAGTTGCCCTTCCCCCTAAGTTTCTGGAGAGAAATACTAGAGATCTCTCTGTGGGCGAGCAACAATGAGTTAGTTTAGCAAGAACGTTAGCTAATAAACCCCAAATACTTCTATTAGATGAACCAACTAGTTCATTAGATGTGGCATCAGAAAAAATCGTTGAGGAAACGCTCAAAACGTTAAATAAGGAAGGTATTAAACTGGTGATAGTGACACATTCACTGGAGCAAACGAAACGTATGACAAACCAGGTTTTCTTCTTGAAAGACGGAAAGCTAGTGGAAAAAACTCCATCGAACACTTTTTTCGAACGTAATAGTGAGGGGAAGATCCGTTCTTTTTTTCAAAAGTGAGGGATTCCAATGGTAGTAGAAGAAATTGACGAGCTTCTCAGTGCCATAACACAAACAGACGTATGGATGAAGATCGTGGTATCGAGCGGGTTATTAGTCCTGTTAGTCTTTCTTTCCTTTATAACTGATGTGGATCTAGAAAAAACGTTCATTTGGAGCTTCCTCAGAGGATTCTCACAGATTTTGTTGATGGTCTCTATTTTGCTGGCCATCTTTCAAGTTGATCGGTTATGGCTCCTCTATCTTGTACTTACTGGAATGTGCGGGTTTGCGGCCATCACGCTCTCTCGACGGTATCAGTACCCACATGTACTTCCTATTGAATTAGTGGCCCTTACAACTAGTAGTCTTGGAATTATGACCATCGTAATGTTCTCAGGACTTATCCCTTATTTTACTGGGATTATCCCCTATCCCCCACAGGAGAATATGTCATCACAATGGGTAGTACTGTCATTGCTAATACTATGGGGATCTCAAGCGTCATACTCGAACGGATTAAGTCTGATGTCTTGAAAACGAGAGGAAAAATTGAGGCGGCCCTTTCTCTAGGAGCTACCCCTCTTCAGGCGACACAATCTGTCATGCATAATGCATTACGAGCTGGTTTACTACCAACTCTTAGTATCGTGGCAGTGCTCGGAATCGTTAAAATTCCTGGTTGGATGTCCGGTATGATTGTGGGTGGTATTTCGCCTATTGAAGCTGCGGTTTATCAAGTCATCATTTATTTAATGCTTCTCTCTTCCGCGTTCCTTTCCGGAGTGATAACTAGTTCACTATTCATAAGACAATTCTTTACCAAGGATCAACAATTTAGCTTGACATTTCTTAATCGTTTATTGACTTGACATAGAGAAGGAGCTGAGAACTAAGAAAAGACGAATTAGTGTCCTTCTCCCTTTTTTATCCTTGCTAGCTATCCAGTATCCAAAGTAACGTTTTTTACATCTTGAGGTGGATAGCAAACTTTAAATAGGTAAAAAAAGGAGATATATAGAGAGTTTTTAACGAGGAGAAACATGAAAGTAGCACAACAAGAGAGGTTTGAAAAACTAAGATGGTTCAATGCCGTTATGTGTCTGATTCACTTGATCCAAGGCCTCTTGCTCCTCTTCCTAAGTAACGACAAAACTTGGCCCATAACAACCACTTACCTCAAGTTTAATCCGATAAGCCAGAAGCTTGAGCCAGCTTCCAATGTAGTGGCTAACCTTCAACTTGGACCGTTGGTAGCGCTCTTCCTCTTTATTTCTGCTTTGGCCCACTTCCTCATTTCTACCGTCCTTTACAAAAGGTACGTGGAACATCTACAAAAACATATGAACCCATACAGATGGTATGAATACTCCGTGAGTGCTTCAGTGATGATAGTGGTCATTGCGATGCTTACAGGGATCTACGACCTCGGCACGTTAGTTGCTTGTTTTATACTTACGGGTGTTATGAATCTTATGGGATTGATGATGGAAGTGCACAACCAGACCACCGAAGAGACAACTTGGACTTCTTATGTTATTGGGTGTATAGCGGGGATCGGTCCATGGATTGTCATCGGCATTTCCCTTGGTACTGCTGAAGCTGCATCAGGGGGGAGTGTTCCTGATTTTGTCATTGCCATTTTCGTATCTATAGCAGTGTTCTTCAATCTCTTTGCCATTAACATGTTACTACAATACAAAAAGGTCTGGAAATGGGAAAATTATCTTTATGGGGAGAGAATGTACGTTATTTTGAGTCTAGTCGCTAAATCCGCTCTTGCTTGGCAAGTATTTGCTGGGACGCTTGCACCAATTTAAGGCTTCAAGATGTATAAACCTCTGTGAGGCCTCCAAACATTTCCATTTTCTCCTTTATTTTCTTCAGGAGAAACTTCAGGGTATTGTCAACTTAAAATAAGCGGGGTAATTCGAGTGTAGAGTTCTACGGAACTGCCCAATACGACATCTCCTTTTTCGCGATTTCTTCGACTGAGGTTTTTAACCTTAGTCAGGTATCCCAAGATGACACTCGTGGTTACTTAGAAAATTCGACAGATGTGATTTATATCTCCAAATGGTATCTTATACAATCATGTTATCTGAGATCGAAAAGAAGATAGAATCAACTGAGAAGGCGCTTCAATCCATCGGCTACAGTGTAGGAGCGGTGTCAGCGCGGGAATTTTATGATTACTTGACTGGAGAGACATTCACTAGGGATACAACCACTGTAGCTGATGTTGTGGGTAACGAGTATCTCATGGTCCATGAACTTGTTGAGATAAATGAATTGAAACAGAAAGGGCGGATCATCGATAAGCGCGTGGTTGTGGACTCCCCCAAGACGGTGATATACGATGCGCATTTTACTGCCATTGGAAACAGAACTGGAGTACGCGTTGCACAAGAAAGATTACTTCTGGATCAAAATCCGATTACGGCAACATAGAGAAAGTGTTTTGGAGGACGATCCGTATCTTCCAGAGGAATTTAGACCTAGAGCCGAGAAGCTGTTAGAAAAATTTGTTACAAGTCTACAGGAAAGAAATAACGAATGAATACACCAAATAACGCAGTTTCTACTTAACCCCGTACCTTTTATACGAGCCACCAGAGCTAAATTATTAACAAATATTTATCCAAGGAACTTTCTCCCACGGAACAGAATAGTGGCGTAATTGAGAAAGGTACGAAGTTTTGAAGACCACTGTTTGTGTAGATTCTTGGAACGATTTTTCTCGATTTGAATGTGAATTTGAAAAAAGAACCCAAAACGGCTAAACGCGAGAAAAGGAATTGTTCCTAGATGGATAACCATCGAAAAAGGATGAAGCAACGACAGGATTACAATAGAAGACTGTAAAAAATAGCTGATGCAGAGAATACAAAGCTGACGAAGAGAGAGCAGAAGACTGGTAGGAAGGATGTGAAGCTAAGGCTAACATTCTCTAGTCAATTCTAGTCAATGAGCTTCTTACTCAGGTCGATGAGTTCCGTTCTTTTTACAAAGCCATGGTCTTTATAAAAGCCGATGACCTCTTTATTCTCTTTTTGAACGAATAGATGGAGCTTAATTACCCTTTGCTTTTTAAATCTCATTAACAATTCCTTCAACAACTTGCTACCTAAGCCTTCGCCTTGGTGAGAGGGTTTAACCGCCATATGGTGGATGAATCCCCGTCTCCCGTCAAATCCACCAAGCACCGCAGCCACAATTTCTCCATTTTTTACTCCTACCAAGCAAGTTTTAGGATTGCGGTTAATCATCCTCTGGATTCCTGGACGTTCGTCGGATTTTTTTAGTTCGATGCCAGCAGCTGACCATAACTCATAGACTTGCTCATAATCCTTCATCTTCAGTTCCCGAATTTTCATGGTTAACCTTCCTGGAGTAAAGTAAAAGACTTTGTTTTAGAACCTTTTTGAAAGACGTCCTCTTCCTTAATGTCATCTAAGACATTGAACCCACGGATAAATTCTACATTGTCGGAGCGTAAGATGACAACCATTACTGTAGAGATAAAGTAGACAAGGTATACTTTCTTTTCAATTAATAGATTTTTTACCAGAGTGAGTTCTACTGAGTAGGAGCGATACAGCCATAATTGTTGTACTGGTGCTGTCAAACCTTTTTTGTGGAGTCGACGTTAGGCAGTGACTTCCAATTAATACGAAATTAAATTAGTAGTATCTTGACATTATGAAGAACGGAGGGTTGTAAAGCTTAGAAACAAAAGAGATATGTTAGTCTCGCTTGGAGAAATGGTAATATCATTATTCTTCCTAAAATATACTGTTTTATTAATGTTAATGTCTTTGACCGTAAAAAAAAGTGACGTATCGTTTATATTCGTCATCAAAGTAACCTTCCTTGAAGGTTACAAATTTACCTCTTTTAAGGAAATTTCAGCAATGTGATCTTCGTAATCTCGTCACTTAAAAGGACGTAATGTTCATGACTCAGTATTGGGTGGAAGATTGCAAATGAGTAGGGGTACACGAGGATATAAAAGTCCAGCTTTAAGACGGTTTGACATGCTCCTCGCACGATTGGAAGAGATAATGAAACAACAAAATAACACAGAGAAGGGAGAAGTTGGGTCTATAAGTGACGATCTGCTAAAAAACATTCTCTGTAAAACGCATAACCTTTGCCTTAGAGCCTCATCGTTAGAGCGAGCTCTTCAAAAACATAACCAAGAAGTTTCCAAATCTTTCCAGTTCCGTAACCCCGATCTAAAGGAACAACTCAAAAAAGCTTTCAATGACCTTGAACTCTAACAATACATTTTATCCACCGTCCTCCTAAAGACATACAATTCTCATGTTCTCACGTCTCAAGCGCTAATATCCAGACTCATATTTAGGCAAAAAGAGATTTTCGGTGAGTTCAACTTGCGAATGCGGTTTTTACTTTCTTTAAGAGATTTGGAATAGAAAAAGGTTTTTCAATGTAGCCGAGAACGTTTTCACTTAGTTCAATGTATCCTAAATCTTCCGCAGCTGAATGAGCGAAGACGCTAAGATACAGAATTTTACTCGCCGATCGTTTATCGACCTTTTTGACAAACTCTTTTATATTTTCACCAGGAAAAAGGATGTCTAAAATGATGAGGTCAGCTCGCCATTTGCTAAGAGTTTCCCATGCATCCGTAGTTGATTTGGCAGTTTTGATAGTGTACCCTTCCTTCTTTAAAAGGGTGCGGATACTTTCCCTTACATTATCATCGTCATCCACTACAAGGATTCTTTTACCCACTTTGGATCCAATAACACTTTTTCCCTTAAAGTGGATGGTATTATAATTTTTATTAGAAAGAGAAGAAAAAAGGAAGAACGCAAAAAAAGCAAACAGCGAAATTCCATGAACTAATCCCTTTACGCCCATTGAGGATATATTATAACGAATTCACTGCTTTTTCGATCCTCCTTAATGCCTTTCTCAGTATGTCTCGTGGACAACCGATATTTATACGTTGAAAGCCGTCGCCTCCTGGACTGAATTTTGCTCCATCGGTAAGGCCGACTTTTGCTTTTTCAATCATAAAGTTCTTGAGATCTTCGGGTTCCAAACCCAACTCTCTACAATCTAACCAAACTAAATAAGTACCTTCGGGTGCAATGGGGGTTATTTTTGGTATGTTCTCTTGAATAAACTCACATAGGAAATCACGATTCTCCTCCAAGTATTCCATCAATTGCCTGTACCACTCTTCTCCCTCTTGGTATGCAGCAATGAGTGCTTCAATGCCAAACAGATTGGTTAATGTTAATCCGATGTTTTGAATCATACTTTCAAACCGCTTGGCGTTTACGTGGTTTGGAATGATGGTATATGCGGTGGTCAATCCAGACAAATTGAAGGTCTTGCTGGGAGAATTGCAGGTAATGGACTGTTGGGCAAATTCTTCAGAAATGGAGGCGAAGGGAGTATGCGTATAGCCTTCAAAAGTCAAGTCAGAATGTATTTCATCAGCAATAACTAAGACATTATGTTGTAAACATAAGTTTCCCAATCTTTCAAGCTCTTTTTTAGTCCACACTCGTCCCACTGGGTTATGAGGACTGCAAAGAATCAGAATTTTCGCGCGGGGATCATCTAACAGAAGTTCCAAGTTTTCAAAGTCCATCCGGTAGTTCCCATCTTGAAGTTCGAGTTGATTGAGTAATACTCGTCGGCCGTTATTTTGCACTACGTCGTAGAATGGATAGTAGACGGGTGATTGAACGATAATTTTATCCCCAGGGTTCGAAAATTCTCTTATCGCAAGATTCAAAGCAGGGATGACGCCAGGGGTAACGTTAATTTCTTTTTGTTCAACTGTCCATCCGTGTTGTCCCTCAAGCCATTCAATGATGGCATTATAAAATGTGGAGGGTTGCGCAGTATAACCATAGTTTTTATGGTCTGCTCTTGATTTTAGTGTTTCAACAATAGGTTTAGCACACTCGAAATCCATGTCTGCAACCCAAAGAGGAAGAACGTCTTCCTTCCCAAATACTTCTTTTCGGTGATCCCATTTATAGCTGTGTGTCCCTTCACGATCCAGGATCTTATCAAAGTTGTAATCCATGAGAGTCCCCAAACGTTTTCAAGTACTCCCTTTTTGAACTGTCGATACGGGTGATCATCCACGACGCTGAAGAATTCGACGATCAAGGATGTGAAAAGGAAGAAAAAAGAAAAAATGACGGGTTATTCTAGCGTTTCTTGCTCTTTGACAGTTGCGGATTCGTCTACGTCCATTTCTTTGGCTCTTACTTTAGTAATCTTACATCCGGGACCTACGACTACTTTGTCTCCTTCAACTAGTTCTGCTTCTGTGTTTTCGAGGTGAATATCCTCTCCTACGATGCGTTCTGCCTTTAAAGATCCCTGTTTACCATAAGAAAACCTTCCCGTTCCTTCACTTTCGATGGTAATGTCTCCTCCTTCGATGTCTTTTGCTGAAGATTTACCCTTGAGCTTAGCCTTGATTTTGTCACCTTTTAGCGTTCCTCCTATCTTAAATACTCCCTTTGACACGAAGGTATCGGTTGTCACGTTTTCTGCTGCTTTCAATGCTCCAGAAACACGTAAAGTTTTGCCCGTGAAGTCCCCCCCAATCTGTGAGGACCCACTTATTGTCATCTCATCAGCGTTGATTTTGCTCATGAATTCTGCCGATCCAGAGACTTCTACGTTTTTAGCCTCGGTGTCTCCTTCTACCTTGAAACTACCACTTGCACTTAGCTCACCAAGGTGGGCGTTGCCCGTTACTTTGGTGGATCCTGAAACTCTTGCTTCATCAGCTTGTAAGTTTCCTTCTATCCTAGAAGAACCAGATGCCTGAAACTGCTCACAATTACAATCGCTTATAACTGAGGAACCAGCTACTTTGATTTTTTTTGTCTTTTCTTGCAAGTTGCTCACCTACTGTTGACTGCCGTGATAACTTTATGTTTATCACTTGTGTATAAAGAGACACATTTATTAAATTTAAATTTATCGTATAGATAAACCCCCATGGGAAAGATGATTCAGTTTGCAAACTTATTCTACATTCTCTGTTTCTCTTGGATGAGAGAGGATTCGTGTATGTCCATTTTTTTGGCTCGTAAACGGTTTATTTTACATCCAGGACCGATAGATACTCGTTCTCCTCCAACTATTTCTGCTTCTGTGTTCTCAAGAGAAATCTCTTTTCCTTCAATAGTGTTTACCTTCAATGATCCCCCTTTACGTGAGGGATCTGCTTTTACGTGGAGAGTCCCTCCCTCGATTCTTCCTGCAAAACATTGACCTTTTAAGCGTAAGGTAGCTTCTGTTGCGGTAAGAGCGTCTATGTTGAAAATTCCTTGGAATATACACTGCTCAGTCGTAATTGGTTTTTTTGCATTCAAAGTACCAGAAACTTTCATGATCTTTGCCTCAACCTTCCCCTCGAAGATGATAGACCCACTTGCGTGAAATTCTTCTGATTTGATATCCTCCTCAAATTTTGCAGAACCGGAAATGTCCATTCTCTCTGCTTTCGTTTTCCCCTCTACCTTAAAGCTTCCACTTGCATCTAGTTCTCCTAGTGAGACATCTCCTCCAACAGTAGTGGATCCTGCGATGTTTGCCTTATCTACTCGGAGTTCTCCCTTGATCTTTGATGAGCCAGCAGACTTGAAATAACTTGAAATGATGCCTTTCTCAGACAACCAGGCAAGGATGATATTTCTTACTACCTCGGCATCGGTATTACCCATTGAGCTTTTCAGTTCTTTTAGGATTTCCCATTGTTCTTGGGTAAATGAAACTTGAACTCGTTTTTTCTCTGATATGGTTATCCCCTGTGTAACTCGAGACTCCTTTTGGATATACCACATGCAATTTACAATTTAATTCTTATCTTTTTCGGCTTGCCTTTTAGTTGGCTCCGTCTCTTAGTGGTAGCTATTCTGGGGTCTCCTCACTGATCTCGTTCATCAAGAAAACGTAGCTATGTACCTGTCAACTTTAGTTCTTTGTACCCCTCTACCTGTAACCAGCTAATACCAGCGAGGGAGAGAAGGTTCTCGATCTTCATTTTAATGGGCTTCTCAATTATTCTTTTCGTGTCTAAAACTAATTTTTCCGTTGGTATTTGGTTAATATCAAGGAAAGCAACTTCCGTTGTTGGAGGGTAGCCGTTTACGCGCCTGACATAGATAGTTTTCACGTAATCTCCTTTTTTTATCTGGGTATTGAAGTGTTTGTTGCTGTATTTGATGCCTCGTACCCACGGTGTTGTGTGGGCATATTCCTCTGGATCTTTATGGATCAGTCGGGGAATCGCTAAGTCTGTTACGGGAAGCGTACCGTCTTGTATTTTCGCCATATATGATCGGAGAAAGCGGGTTACTTCCTCGTGCGTTCCGTTTAAGAGTTTCTTACAGAGTACCGGACGGAGGATTTCCGTAATTGGAGCATTATCTCTTCTACTAAATCCCGCCATGCTAATGGTATCGACTTCCTTTCCCTCTTTGAAAGTAACCCTGCCGATGTATCGTTTCTTTGCTGCTCTTCGTTTGGTTTTATGAGGAACGAACATCATTTTCGTGAAGAATTTATCAAGATCTAACGTTACTCGCCCTTCTAAATCAATGTTTAGTGCTTTGATGTTTAGTTGTGCATTCAATTTTTTTGCATCATCTAATGAGTTAGTTTTCACGAAAATAGAGTCCGTATCCCCATAAACCACAGGATATCCCATGTTTTCACTTTCTCTTGCGATGTACTCCAGTGCTTCCCTAGCTTTCTCTTGTACTCTCTTTCTTGCTTTGATGTTCCATATTCTCGCTCCTTTCCAGCCCATATACGCCCATGTGGTGTTAAGCAAGTACTTCACAATGTTTCTTTTCTTCTTCGCTACGGAATATTCTTCGCTGCCCACAGGTACCGTCTCTAACTTTTGTTCGTAGTGATCCCGTTCCTTCCACAGCATTCGCGTTATGTTCGTCATGACTCCAGTACCATCGTTGTACACGGTTATTCCTTCTTGCAGTTCTGGAGAGATGTTTTTAGCAATCAACACAGAGGGGTAAAAACGAGAAAAGTCAATTACTGCTATATTTTCATAGAGGCCGACGTCTGGCGTAAAGATTTTCCCTCCTTCAAGAGGAAAGTCCTCTTCTAATCGTTCTCGTTTTTCTCTCTCTTTTTTTGAGGGGGTGGAGGGTAACACGACGGTATCTTTTAGTTCTCGAAGAAGGAGCAAATTTATTATGTTTCCGTTCGAGAAAGCACTCCTCATATCGGTAAGACCGACGCGATTCTTGAGATCCCAAAAGAATCCTGTGATCCTTCGTTTCTTGTCTATTTCTTTCAAGTAACGGATGGACACTTGACTATATGTGCGAAGAGTGTCTGTATTTTCCTTGTAAAGCTGTGTTCTATATCGTTTGAGTGGTATCGACTTTCCGTCAGTAAGGTTAAGCCGCATAGCGATATCTTTCAAGAAAACACGGCCTCCACGTTCCAGCATTTGCCATCCTCGTTGCATATCGAATACTAATGTAAAAGTATGATCGAACTCCAGAGAGAGTTTCTTTGCTCGAGTTACTAAATACTTCAAGTCGAATTCGCGGAGTCTCCAACCAGTGATAATGTCTGGTTGGAGTTCCTCAAGATACGTGTGAACAGCTTTAAGGAGTGTTGCCTCTTTTTTGAACGCTCTTACGTTCCCTCCTCTCTTGCGTTCATCATTTGAGAGAAGGAAGGTTATCACTTCTTCATGAAGATTCGTTCCTAGGGAGACCGCCACTATTGGGTGTTCCGCAGAGTCAACACCGGGTAACCCCCCTCCGTCAGTGTAAACCTCTATGTTGAGATAACAGACCACCGGGGGAAGAGCAAAATCGACGGATCTTATCTTTTTGACATCTATCTCTAGGTTTCTATTGTTCCTAGAGGACGGTACCTCTTTGATTTCAAAACCACTTTTTATCCCCATATCTATGAGGAATCGTTGAACAACATCGAGATCTCCCTCCCAACTTTTGTTCACGTTCGTTCTCAATTTTTTGATGGTGGCTGGAGGATATAAGATTATTTTTTTTAGTTTCTCTCCGTAGATACCCCTGTATCCCCCCCCTACTTTTTTAATTCGGTAATCATTACAGGATTCTCCTTCAGAAACGTAAAAATAGGGCTCAAAACCTTTCACGGAAACCTTCCATCGTGTATTTTCCTCGGAGCGGGCATAGAGGAGGATGTTTCCTGCATCATACTTTCCCCTGATGAATTGGAACTTCACGGAACTCACCTTCTACATCGGTTAGCCCAGGGGAGCTTTTTTCCACACTGGTTCTGTTCTCCTAAAAGTTGTATTGGTGTTATGACCTTCTATTTCTACTTTTGATGAGAACGGAAGGTTTTGGGACATGTTTAACGGAAATCTTTAGCTCTCTCGTGTATCATACGGCAAATTAACCCCCTTCCTTGTAACTACCTCCCCTTGAGAAGCCGTTACAGAAAGCTTTTAAGTGAGAATAATCGCGGAAACTGAGGGACTTCGGGTTTCAAGGGCCTATTTATGATGACCCAATGTCTAGTGGCGTTAATGATGTCTTTCCCATTCTACCAAGAGAACGTAAAGATCTTCACGATGAACCGTAGCAACCCATTGACTTCTCAGGAGGTAATAAGTGATCTTCCCAGTCTATGCGAAGGAACAAGTAATAGAAAATCAGAAAAAGTGGAGCAGCAAGACTAAAAGAGACGGAGGATCCAACAATCCTACCAACAATAGTTGGAGCTGCAAATGCTACCGTGATACCTAAGCATACCTTTCCAATAGTGTTAAAGAATAAGGTTTTAGGGAAGGGATATTTCCCTGACGCGAGGGGCACTATTATGAATTCATCTGGGATCGGCGAGACTCCCGCTAAGAACACTAAAAAAGCCTTTGACTTTCCCAGTTTTAGATTCAGCAACTCAAATTTCTTAACAGAAGCGGGATCAATCTTTTTCCTCATGAAGAAGCCTATTCCGTAACAGACTGTTTCTCCCAAACCAGCAGCAATGCCGCAAGAAAAACCAAAACTCACTAGGACCCGCGGATCAGTGAGGGACATGGATAGAAATGCCACAATTGGGACATACGGAAGAGAAGCAAGCACACCTGCGTTACCAATAAATGTGGAGACCATCCCAAGTAGGAAGATGTTCTCAGTATTTAACTTCTGAATACCTTCCACAATTTCTTCGATTGGGAACGAATCATACAGCAAATATAAGGTGACTCCCAAGACGATAGCACTTCCAAAGACGAGAATATCCTTTTTCTTAACACTAACTTTCATTTTTCATTCCTCCCGTTCTTCAAGGAGGTTTCGCTGGGATAAAGTCTATGCCATTAGGAAGAACTCCCAGATGAGAGGGTGTAAATGGGTACATAAATACCATAATAAGGAACTAATAGTTGGCAAAAACCTGGGCTGTTTTTCCAATTAAATAAATCCGAGGACTAGTTAACGGTTTTCTCCGTTCTTTCTATAGTGATGCCTCTTCTTCTAAGTCCTGAAAGGACTTTGTCACATGTGTTTATGTTGAAGGTTTCAGGTGGAATTACACTTGGCTCAAAGGTTTTGTTAGCAACTAGACGGGTAATCACTTCCGCAGTGAATCCAGTAGTCCGAGCCATAGAAGTGAAGTCTTGCTTTTCATCGTAAAGGAAATACTTAATTTCCTTCCTCGTTCCTTTAATGGTCCCGGTTCCGATCACTTCCATGATCGTGAAATCTTCACTTTCGTACTGCATGTGCGGTAAGAGTACTTCTAGAGTCGCGTCAAGGTGAGGTGCTTTGAAAAATCCTAGTTCTTTCAACACTTTCATTTTTTCTAAGTGCCCCTTCCATCTCACAGTTCGTTCTTGCAACTTTTGTGCTGTAATAGTTTTAAGCAACGTCCTTAGACCATCAGTAATGATTTCCTCCAACTCATAGTCGGCAATGGTTACGTTCTCTATTGTTCGGAAGGGATCAACGGTTACAATCTCATTTTCTCTTATGATCCTGGCGTTTCTCGTGTATTCTTCAATTAAATCATAAGGTGACCAGGTACTTTTATAGAATAAGGGGGGTCTGGCATCTTGAGGGAGACCACCAACTCTGATTACTCCCTCCTCCAATTCATCAAGCTCTTGGTGTATCCTTCCGATACATACATTAGAAATGCCAGGAGCTAAACCTGCATCTGGAATAATGGAGACTTCGGCATGTTTTGCCTCTTCCTGAAGCTTGAGAGGGTCCTCTGGCATGAATGAAACACTTACTATGTCTTTTTTGGCTTTAATTGCTGCTTCTAAGCTATGATGTCCAAGGTTTCCAGGTAACGCGTCAACGATTACATCAAAATCGCTCATAGTGTTGATTAACGCCTTCTGCTTTCTGGCATCTACCTGTATTGGGTATGCAAATGGTTGAATGGCCGTTACTTTCTCTTTTTGGACGTCCCCAACCGTAACCTCAAAATCGTTATGTAACTTGTAAGCAATGACTTGTCCTATGTTTCCAGCACCTAAAACCAGTATCTTCATTGTTCCACCATACGGATAATCTGTCAACGATCCCGTCTCAGAGGGGCGCCCCTTCTTGGAGGATTCTAATGAAGATCTCAATAAAAAGGAGAAGCTACCCTACGTGATAGCATATGGAAGAGGGACGAGATTAAATGGAAAATCCCTTCTCAACCCTACAACGTTTGGCAGTACGTTGGAAGAAAGTAAACTCTATGCTATTGAGCCTTGTTTTCTGTCTCTTCTGTTAAGGCATTTACTATTGCTTCTTTCAGCGTACCTTCACTGAAGTCTTCTTCCGTAAGTTCTCGCCATTTAATATCGTGTTTCCTCTCTAAATGTAGTGAAACAAGCTCTGGTAGCATGAACTCCTGTGAGCACAGAGGACAAACGAACGTAGCTTCTCCTTCCTTGACTGCTTGCTCATTGAGTTGTTCTTGCGGTTGCTCTAGTCTTTCTTTCAGTTTGGGAAACTTCTCCATGGTATTTCGTATTGCTTGGCCGATTTTTCCACTCATAGCTTTTACTTTCCTAGAAAGAAACGCTTGTCCCACACAAATCGGGATTATTGCAACGAAAGCCAGTCCTGGTACCCCTATAATGAAGCTAAGGATAGTTAAGAGTATTGACGGGGCAAAAATTACTGCTAATGCACTTTTCCCGCCTTCTCGTTCAAATGAAGTCCTAATGTCCCCTTTTTTTTCACGTGAAACGATTTCTCCCCGTGAAAAAAAAGAATGCCTAATATGTACACGTATCGTATCCTCTTTCGTCCTCTTTTTGGGATCTAATTCCTCTTTTTTAAGATTCTCCACAAGAGTATCCATAAATTCATCGAGTTGATCTCCTACTTCTGGAAATACTACTTCCTGTCCCATTGTAGATCCTTCTTCAATCTCAGATTACAAGACTTTTTAAACTTCTAACTTTTAAAGGTGAACTTCTTTTAGAAGAGAATTGGAGCGAATAAAAGAGAGACGCAGGTTAGCTAGCCACTTAAAAGGACACCCCGCGTAGAGCATACGACACTCCTACATCATAGTTTGAAACGTAATTCTGAGAGGGTCGCAATGAAGATAGATGAGGTAATCGAGAGATACCCCGTGTTAGAGGCACCGATTAAGCGGATAAAAACCGTCGATGGCATTGATGAGTTGTATCCTCCACAAGTAACGGCAGTGGAGAAAGGAATCATAGAGGGAAAGAACAGCGTTCTGGCCATCCCAACGGCAGCTGGAAAGAGTGTAATAGGTAGTACTCCTGTATTAATTGAAGAGAATGGTAAAAAGAAATTAAGAAAGATTGAGGAGATTATAGATCCTTATTTTGGAAAGCAAACTAGTGAAACTTTGGTTAAACTCAACAAAAAAAATCTAAAAGTTTTTTCTCTTAACCCAAAGAACCTAAAAATAGAAAAAAAGACAATAGGTGCACTTGTTAGACACAAATGCCCTAAAGAACTTTTCAAGCTAAAGCTTTCTTCAGGCAAAGAGATAGTATGTACTCCAGATCATAATCAGCTAGCTATTGATAGCGTGGGAAAATTAGAAACTATCAACACAGAGGATCTGAAAGAAGGACAGCATGTCCTTATTCCAAGGAGAATACCTTATCAGGGGCAGGAGACAGAAATCGAGCTAGAGCAACTGAAAAATGAACGAAAGGTTTTTTTGTTCATCTCCCCGAAATTGGCTAGACAACTAGGTCTGGAAAATTGGTATGTAGATACGCCTAATCAAAAAAGGAAGGGTAAACCAAAATTAGGTGAGCGGGAGAGGGGGGTCCTTAACATTATCAGAGAAGAATCCCCGCTTGGAATGGATAAAATACAAGAAGAAACAAATTGGAATAAGAACGAGATCGAGTATTCAATTCTGAAGCTAAGACAGAAAGGAAAAGTCTTTGGGGTAAATATAAAATCTGAAAGTAAACTCCAGTACATCCCAAGAAATAAAGCACTTGATAGGTGGCCGTATTCACTGTTTAAGAAGTTTACGAGAGTCCCCTTGACGGCCTTCTTAGAGAGGGTAGACAATGATCTGAAAGATTACAAGGAAGATATAAAGTACATCCACCGTCCAACTTCGATGAGCCCTGATTCTGATCCTATTAAACCAGTTTGGAAACTAAACAAAAAAATCTGTAGGATACTAGGTTGGTTTATTGCTGAAGGAAGAAACTCGAGTATCCCTCTTTTTAGCTCAGGAGATCGAAAAAATTTATCGGCGTTTAAAGACCTAGTTTCCAACACGTTCGGAATAAAAAATTTCGAGTATAAAACGGAGAAGAACTACCTAGAGATAAGATCTTATGCTTTTTCTTCTCTCTTGGAATATGTATTTGGAATAGTAAGGAAACAACATTCGAGAATAAAGGAAATCCCAAAGCAGCTTTTTAACGCTAAGCTTGAGGATACTGCTGAATTCATCGCCTCTTATTATGATGGAGAAGGGGAAGTTTATCATAAAGAGGTAACGGTATCTAGTGCAAGCAGAAAGCTACTGAGCCAGATGGCATATCTTCTCCTCAGGTTTGGCATTCATTCAAGACTTAGAGAAAGAAGAATTAGGATAAAGTCAGGGCTTAGGCCTTATTTTAGGCTGTCTTTCTACGGAAAGAAAAACATGAGTACGTTTATGGAATTCATAGGGTTTAATGACAAAGAAAAAGGAGTGGAGTTAGTTGAACATCTACAAGGGGAGAGGGGAGATCATTCCAATGTGGCTTTGATCCCAAATTTAGCAGATATTTTTTTAAGGTTAAGCGAAAATCTGGTAGAATCTTATCGTTCAATTTCGAAAAAACTAGGATTAAATGACGATATGATTAGATTTTATGCTAAAGGGAAGAGATCTCCAACTATAGAGATGGTTAAGAAAATTTCTAATCATCTTTTAGTAATTGAAGATAGAAAAGAAACTGACTTGGGCAGGTTAAAAAAGAATTTGGACGAGCTTGGAGAAGAAGAGCTTAGAAAATCCCTCTCAAACTGCGGAATTCACGTTCCTGATGTGAGTAAACGGATAGGATATTGCAAAGCTTATCTAAACACGAGAGATTATTTTAGAAAGAAGAGGGGGCAAATAAATAAAATTTTGAGAAGGGAAATAATACCGGAGCGTAAAGAAAGATTAACAAAAGCAAAGGGGCATCTTGCCCTATTAAAGCGTTTAGCTGAATCTGATGTATTTTGGGATCGCGTAGAAGAGATAGTGAAAATAGATCCTAAAGAAAAAGGAATAACATTCGTTTATGATTTATTTGTTCCTAGAAATCATAATTTCATAGCAGGGCATGGAGGAATATTTACCCACAACACGCTTATTTCGGAGTTTACCATGCTCTATAGTATCTTGAAGGACGGCGGGAAGGCCATCTACATCGTACCCTTGAAAGCCTTGGCGAATCAAAAGTATCGCGAGTTTACAGAGAAGTACCAGCCATTGGGCGTCAACGTTGGGATCTCCACGGGAGACTTTGATTCCTCCGACCCATGGCTCAGAAAATACGACCTTATCATCGCAACGAGTGAAAAAACGGACTCACTAATGAGACACGAGGCAGAATGGCTACGAGATTTGACAGTGGTGGTAGCCGATGAAGCACATCTTGTGAATAGTCCTAAACGTGGTCCTACTTTGGAGATCACCCTAACCAGGCTTATGAAGTTAAATTCACACGTAACTTTCCTCTTACTCTCTGCTACCCTCGCTAATGCGGGGGATTTAGCCGATTGGATCGGAGGAGAACTCATAGAAAGCGATTTTAGACCTGTAGATCTCTATGAGGGCGTGTACTACGATGGCACGATCACATTCAAGCAAAAAGAGGACTCCCACGTCCGTGATGGAAGAAGGAGACCGGTTCTTGCATTAGCTGAAGATACCTTGCAAAAAGATAAGCAAGCCATTGTCTTTGTTGCTACGCGACGATCCGCTGAAGCTGTAGCTCGGAGACTTAGTAGAATAACTAGGAGGAGCCTAGAACAGGGGGAAAAGAAACAATTGAGGACCTTATCGGATGATATCTACCACGTGCTTGATCATCCCACCGAGCAGTGCAAGAAGATAGCAACGTATGTACAGAACGGTGCGGCATTTCACCATGCAGGCCTTTGCCTTCCTTACAGCGCTAAAGTACAACTAGCTGATGGTAGGATCCTAGAGATAGGAAAACTAATTTCTGAGAACCTAAAAGGGCTTAAAGTTATGAGTTTAAACCCTAAAACTTTAAAAATAGAACCTAGGAAAGTTAAGAAGCTTTGGAAGAGAAAAGCACCCGCCAAACTTTTGAAAATAACTACGAGGTCTGGTAGAAGATTAAGACTCACGTTAGGACACCCTTTACCCACTATTGAGGAAGGGAAGATAAAATGGAAGAAGGCTGGAAACTTTACGGAGGGAACATATATAGCAATACCTAGGAAACTCCCAATTAAATCTAATTCTGACCCTGAGTTCATAAATTATTTACCAAAGAATGTTTACGTAAGAGATGTTAAAGAATTTGTGAATACTATTTTCAGGAAATTAAAAGAAAAGAAGGATTGTTCAACAATAAAGGAGTTAGCTGAGAGCCACGGACTGTCTCATCATCTCTTCTATAATTATAAAAAAGGTGGGGCTGTTCCTCTTCCGCTTCTAAGAAAACTTGCTAAGGAGGCAGGAGAAGAGGAACAATTAACCTCTAAAGTAAGGAAGATTTGGGCTATAGGAAGCCAGGATAATGAGGTAAAAATTCCTAAAAAACTAAATGGCGACTTTCTAAAACTTGTTGGCTATATCGCTGCGGATGGTACGACTAGTAAAAATGGGAGTATAAGGTTTTTTAATAATGAAGAATCTCTTTTAAGAGATTTTAGTGAAACAGTTTCCAGATTATTCAATATCAAAGTCAGTCGTGGAGAAAGGAATGAGGTACCTCGCCTAAGATTTAGTTCTGAAATCCTAAGTAAGATTTTAGAATCTTACTTTGGAATCCCAATAGGTAAAAAATCAGACAAAATAAGAATCACAGATCATATAACCAAAGCGCCTCTTCAGGAAATAGCTTGCTTTCTTAGGGCTTGCTACAGTAGCGATAGTGGTCCATCTAGGGATAGAAATACGATAGAATATACTACGTGTAGTAGGGAGTTCGCTTTGGGTTTATGCTCCTTGCTCCTAAGATTTGGTATTTTTCCGTATTTAAGCAAAAGAAAAAAAGTTAAGCCTCCAGTAGGCGTTAGGAAGATAAAATCCAAACTTCCTCAGTATCGGGTTACTTTATATAATCTTCCAAACATTCTCAAATTTAAAGAGAGAGTCGGATATATTGATTCTTACCATAAAAACATCCTCAAACGTAACGAAACTGTAAGCTACAAATCCTATGGAAATGATGTTATACCGTACTTTGGTAAAAAGCTGAAAGTTATTCGAGACAAGCTTGATTTACCTTATGAAGATATTGATAATTATTTTCCTCAAGCTACTTGGTGGAGATGGGAAAACGAAGAAAATCCCGCGACTAGATCAAATCTCAAAAAACTTGTTGAAGCATGTAAATCCATTGAAGAGAATAGATGTAAAAAGATTCCAGAAGTAAAAGAACTTGAGAACTTAGCTACTTCTCATATTTATTGGGATAGAATTGAGAAGATAGAGAGAGTCAACTATGACAAAGAGTGGGTTTATGATTTATCAGTAGAGGGATCAAAGAATTTTGTAGCTAATAATATGATCGTACATAACTCTGGTAGACAAAAACTTTTGATAGAAAACAACTTTAGGAAGGGGTTAATTAAATTTGTTGCTGCGACGCCCTCGCTCGCTATGGGAGTCGACCTTCCCGCGTTTCGCGTGATCTTACGGGATTCAAAACGGTACACTGGCCACGGGATGGATTGGATTCCCACCTTAGAATACAAACAAATGGCAGGTAGGTGTGTGACAGGAGACACTACCTTTTTTACCAGAAAGGGAACACCACTAAAAATTGAGGAAATAGCTAAAAAATATTTCGAAGATAAAGAGACAGGAAGAAAAAGGATTGAAGATCGATTGAAAGTTTTTTCAGTTGATCTGGAGAACCATAAACCATGTTTGTCAACGGTTACTCATATCTGGAAACGAAAAGTGAATAAAATCCTAAAAATCAAAACGAAAGGTGGGAAAATAATAAAAGTTACCCCAGATCATCTATTGATATCCTTCAGAAAAACAAGTTCTGGGAAACCCAGCCTTGCAAAGTGTAGTAATGAAAATTGGAAGCTATATAACAAAACTATGAAACTTAGGAAGAAGTATAAAATTGGCCCCAATAAAATAGTGAGAAGATTAGGGACACCAGAAAAATATTGGACCATTCAACACTGGCTATATGAAGGAGCAAAACCAAATAGGAGGGCTTTTTCCTGGGAGAAAGCGAATAATCTGGAAGTTGGTGAAAGCCTTAGAGATACAGATTATATAGGTTCAATTTTAGGTTTGAAAAATAAAGATGATCCCTCTTCGCCACAGAGCTTTTTACCGATGGAATATCTCGTAGATAAAGGAGAAAATACTTTTATGATGAAACAGGGACATAAGAAGTGCAGATTACCAGATAAGTGGTCCAAAAAGCTATGTAAGTTCATAGCGAAAATAATGGCTGATGGAAATATCTACTATGATGAAGATAGTAATTCTTACCAGATCAGATATTACAACAAAAGTGAAAGAGTACATGAGAGATATGCGAAGCTATGCAAAGAACTCTTCGAGAAGAATGTTAACACTAAATTTAGAAGAGGGAGTTATCAGTCAACATTTAAATCGTTCGTTGTTGGAGCTTTTCTGGAAAATATAGGAGTGCCTGCTGGTAAGAAGGCACTGATTTTAAGAATGCCGAAAGTTATTTTTAGTCTACCTGAAAATATGATTAAATCCTTTTTAAGGGAATATAATAGGTGTGATGGCTGGGAAGATGAGCATTCTTATTTCTTTTCAACAGGTAGCAGAGGATTGGCTTACGATTTTATATTATTATTTTCTAGAATAGGAGCTGTAGGCAGAATTCGTAAGAGACCACCAAATGATTTTAGAGACAATCCCCAGTGGGAAATCCATGTTACAAAATCACAGCTTAACGAAGATAAAAAGTTGGGTTCCGTAGGCCATATCCATCCAGAAATGATTAAGGAAATTACTACCGTAGATGAAGAAACGTATGTATACGATCTAACTTTAAACCCACACCATAACTTTATAGCAAATGGTCTGGTTATTCATAACAGCGGACGCCCCAAATACGACGATTATGGCGAAGCGATCCTCATAGCAAAATCAAAGGGGAAAATTGATGAGTTGCAAGAGCGCTACATTGAGGGGAAGGCTGAGGCAATTGACTCTAAGCTTGCCGTAGAGCCAGTTCTCCGCATGTATGTGTTAACCATCATGTGCGAAGGGTACAATACCCTCAACCAACTGATAGATTTCTTCGCTGATACCTTCTACGGTCACATATACGGAAGTACCGATGCGCTCTCTAGGCAAATTAGAAGAGTTACCAATCAACTCACGGATTTTGAGTTCATACATCCAAGAGGAAAAAACTACGAGGTCACCCAACTTGGCGAGCGGGTTTCAGAGCTATATATTGATCCGCTAACCGTTCACAACCTGATCGGGTTTCTGAAGGACGCTGAGCGTACTGAATGTACCGATTTCGCGTACCTCGTTGCAATTTGTGATACGATTGAGATGGAGCCACTTCCTTACGTGAGAAAGAGTGAAAGACCTGAAATCAATCAAAAAATGACATTACGGAGGGATGAGCTACATCACGTGACGCTAGAACGCTATGATTACTACCGCCTCCAGAAAGCATTCAAATTGGCCTTGGTGTTTGAAGCGTGGATTAATGAGCGAGGAGAAGATCAGATATACGATCACTTTCATCTCACACCAGGAGGGCTATTTAGTAAGCTTTCGATTGCCGATTGGCTATTTTACGCCTGTAGTGAAATCTGTAAGCTACTAGATTTGAAAAAAGTCAGAAAAAATGTCCATAGACTGAGGTTGAGGGTCAAACATGGTGTAAAAGACGCGCTTATTGATCTAGTCCAGATCAAGGGCATTGGAAGGGTACGATCTAGGAAACTGTACAAACACGGGATAAAGACTGTGGAAACGCTAAAAGAAACTGATCTTCAGCGATTGCAACGGATACTTGGCCCACAACTTGGAAAGAACATTAAGGAACGAGTACGCAAACTGTCCTCCTAAGATTCCTACGAATGGAGATCTGTGGTAGGAGGTATGCTCTTCACATGGGGCCCTCTAGTTACTGAAGCGTTACTTTAGTCATACATTACGCATTTCCAAAAAGAGAAGGCAATAAAAAGCTAATTTTCCTGTTCCTTGTAGCAAGAGGAGGAAGAACAATGAAGAAAGAAACAACAAAAACACGGTTAGAAGGTGAACAGCAGTATGTGTCTTACTGTGGCAGGCAGTATTGTGCATTGTGCGATTACCACCGAGGCGTAGGTGTTAAAGCGGCGAGAGATCTGTTGTCATCGTATGTGGAAGCACATGGGTCATTACCACTTATCGCAGAGGGACAGATTGATTTTGAGAAATTTAAGGAGGGGTTACGATGGCTTGCTTCTCAGGAAGAACCATGCAAAGGGTGTCGTTTTGGAGGAGGGTGGTCTTGGAATCCCAATTGTGCCATAAGACTTTGTTGTACTGAGAAGAACCTCGATTTTTGCTATCAATGTGAGGAGTTTCCCTGTAGTATCTTACAAGAAGAACCGTTTTTAGAAGGAAAAAAGCGAACAATAGAAGCAAATAAGCAGATAAGGAAGGAAGGGCTTGCAAGCTGGGCTCAAGCGCTTAAGAAAAAATACGAGTTGTAGTACCATCGACTTGTACTAAAAGACATCAACTGTGCTTAGAACAGAAAAAGAGTGGTATTTTGGGTATTTCGAGGAGTGTATGGGGGAGTAGGGAAATGAAAGTGGTATACCATGAGAAATATCAAGAAGTATACGCCAGCGATCCCGCAGCGAAAGCTGGAAGAATGGAAAGCATCTACGAGAAACTGAGAGGTAGGTTTGACTTCGTTGAGCCCACCCTCGCAAACGAAAAAGAGTTGAGGTTAGTACACACAGAGAACCACATCCAGTCCATAAAGGAAAGAGGCCCTTTTGAACATGCGAAGCTAGCTGTAGGAGGGGCCATTATGGCGTCTAAGATTGCCCTGTGCGGTGAAGCTGCATTTGGCCTGCTTCGGCCTCCGGGACACCACGCTGGCCCCAATCAGAGTTGGGGGTTTTGCTTCTTCAATAATGTGGCGATCGCTATTGAACGCCTTAAATGGAAAGAAAAGATCGATAGGGCCGTGATTATCGACTTCGACCTCCACTATGGGGATGGAACCGCGAACATTTTTGCCTCAGTGCCTGAAGTGTCCTACTACCATCTCTCTGAAGGAAGAGAAAAAGCCTTAACTGATCTTGACGCGTACCTTTCCAGGCAAGAGGAGTATGATATTCTCGCGTTATCTGCTGGGTTTGACCGGCATGAAGACGATTGGGGTGGCACATTGAGAACAAAGGATTATGAAACGATTGGACAACTCGCGAAAAAACATGCTTCTAGGGTATGTGACGGGAAACGTTATGCTGTGTTAGAAGGCGGCTATAATCATCAAGTTCTCGGGAGGAACGTCCTAGCGTTTTTGAGAGGTATGACATAGGCTATACTGATGACTTCTCCCTCAACGGTGTTAGAAACGGGACAGAATCATCGTTTGAAACGGTGAAAACGGTCGAGCGCTTCAGATGATAGGTTAGCTCCCCACCTCTTCTACTTGCAAGGTAAGATGCTGTATATTGAACTTCCTTTTTAGTCTATCTTCCACCGTCTGTCTTATTTCCGCGGCCTCTTCTAGGGTTTTAACACTCACTTTCACGTGCAAAGTGCATACCCTAAACTTCGAACAGACTTGCCAAGCGTTAATGTTAGAAACCTCCGTTATACCGTCTATGGTGCGTACTTCTTCTTCTATTTTGGAAGCGGGAATCGGACTTTTTTCAAGGATGATACCAGTTCCTTCCGCCAAAATCTTCAAAGCAGACCATATCACAAGGAGTGCAATCAATACCGCTACAATAGGGTCCACAACGATAATGCCAGTGTAGGAAATCACAACAACCCCTACAATTACCGCCAGAGAACCAGCCGCATCTCCCAAAAGATGATAGAATGCCCCTCGCTCATTCAGACTCATTTCCCGTTTTCCATGGAGATACACCACCGATACAACATTGAGTACCAACCCTCCTGCGCCTATCAGCAAAGTCATCAGGATGTTTATGCCTACAGGGTTCAGAAAGCGTTGGTAGGCCTCCCATACGATCCAACCAGCCACTGGAATGAGGAACATACCATTCAGAAGAGCGGCAAGGATTTCAAGACGATGGAATCCATAAGTCCAGTATTCTGACCCCTCGTGAGATTCGGCAACGTATGATGCTACGAATGCGGTTATGTATGCGGAAGCATCAAACAGCATGTGCACAGCATCGCTCAACAGTGCCACGGAACCAAAGAGAATGCCTCCCAGCAACTCGATGGAAAATCCAGCTATGTTGATCAGGGCAACGCCTCCCAGTTTATGCTTTTCCGATGTATGACCGTGACTGATTTCTGAGTGCCAATGGCTACTTCCGTGCATGTTTCACACCTCTTTTGAAGGCATCAACAGTGGTCGGACTATATGAGAGAGATGTAACTTAACGGTGTTATCTCCTTATATATGCTCAGGTAGGATGGCATAAATATATTGGGAAGGATGGCTAGCAACTAAAGAGCCAAGAACACCTCTGATGAGAGAAATACCATGAGTGGCAAGCAGAATCAGCAAACTTGGAAGATTCTTCTCTCACCGTTATTACTCTACCTCCTCTTATCCTCTATCATTGCTGGGTTTTCTTCGTCTTTAACTGTTTTGGTCTTCACTCTCTTCTTTGTCCTTCTCCCCCTTCTCCCTTGCTTAGGAGTATTGAAGATAGTTGTTCCGTTCATCCCCGTAGTTTACCGTTGGATTCAGAAATGTTTACCCTTTATCAAAGGAGAGCTCTATCTTACAGAGGACATCAACTCAACTTGGGAAGGGGGAGGCAAAAACTCTACTAATGTGCTAAAAAATACGTTAACGTTATTTTTTGCTTTGTTTGGTCTAGAAGTATGGATAGTCAAGGAAGTAGTAGGTGGGAAGATGCTTTCTCACGCACCTACCGTAAATGTTTTAGGTATCCTGTTGATTTTGGTTGTTCTTCCTCCCCTGTTTTACCTCATTTGGGGACTTGAATCGATACGTATTATCTCCTATCACGCCGATCCTTTAAACGCCCACAATTTGGGAGGGAGTTTTAAACGAACTATCCTTACCTTTTCGGGAGGTAGCCTCCTCCTGTTCCTTGCTCGCCTACTATCGACGGCATCTATTAGTGAAGCAGCTTTTGTCTTTAAGCACATTTTTATGTTCCTTTTCGTGTACTTTCCCGCTATGTACCTGTTAACGGCATTTTACTTTCTTTACTTCCAAGATAGATACATCCCAAACCTCTATGAGCAACTCCAGCAGAAATTCCAATGTAAACGAATTCACCTAACCCCAATAGAGAAGTGAAATGAATAATAGAGGGGTCATACTAGGTGTTAAGGAATTGAAAACCTATTACTTCTCCTAAACTTTTTTCTGGAGAGTGTTACCCTATTGGATTTATATTACTTTGGCTAACCTGACGGAAAATGGCCGAATTCTTCTTGAAAAAGGAGAAAAAGTACACGTGGCGGTTCTCATCACGATTTTTCTGTATAGCGAATTAGTGCTATTCCGCTGTACTTACCACAAAACATCCCTCCCAAAGTGGAGGAGACTGGGGAATAGTGTGTAGAACATGTAATCTACTAACTGTTACTATAGTGTATTGATTCGGACGCTTACAGAAAGGCGTAAAACGATGAGACAGGGATATATGCCTTAAATTAAAATGAATAGGTCTCCTATAAATGAAAAAGCCGGAGGAGAAAAATGATTGAGGTTGGAGAAAAAGCTCCCGATTTTAAAGCAGAGATGTATCATCCACAAAAAGAAGAGTTCAATGAACTATCCCTTCAAAATTTGAAGGGTAAGTGGGTTATCATGGCGTTTCATCCTGGAGACTTTACTTTCGTTTGTGCTACGGATTTAGAAGAATTCGCACGAAAATATGAGGCGTTCGAGAGTGAAAATGCCGAAATTCTTGCCATAAGTACGGATACCGTGTTCACTCATAAAATGTGGGTGGAGACCTCTCCGAGAGTTAAAAAGGTTACCTATCCAATGGTAGGAGATGTCAAAAAGGATATTTCTCGGAAATACGGCTTCTTATCTGAAGAAGGTCACGCAAGGAGAGGAATAGTCATCGTGGATCCCGATGGCGTTGTTCAGTATATATCTATTTTTAACAGACGTCTCGGTAAAGATGTGAATCATATTTATCGCTCCTTTATGGGGTTGAAACACATTCATAAGTATCCAGGCACGGAGGAAGAATTCGATATCATCCCTGCAAACTGGGAACCTGGAAAAGAAGCCATGCACGTCAAACTTCCCGAAGATGTGGGAAAGTTTTAGCTCAATGAAGCTGTAGAGCTTACCTAAACTTCTTTTTTTCTTTTCGCTCCAGGGATGTTTACGCAGCAAGAAGAGTTGCACCACTCCATGCAGTCTCCTCGGACAATGAACATTGATCGCTTAAGGGTTGACCGCGTATCTTTTCCTCTTTTTTATCGTTGCTGAAAGAATCCACTGTGTATAAGTTTTTCCTCGAAAGTTCATTTAGGACGCAGAGGGCTTAAAAAAGAGGTAGAGGGTACATACCTAGGTGTAAGACGTGAAAAAGAATTCAGTCATCGAAACTATGCTTGCACATAAATCGATCCGTGAGTATAAAGAAAAAATACCTTCAGAAGAAGAGATTACAACCGTTGTACGAGCTGGACAACAGGCTCCCTTTGCTTCTCAGATGTATAGCATTCTCCTCTCTCGCAAGCAACAAACGCACCCATTTCACGCCCCCCTCTTGTTTACGATCTGTGTTGACGCCCACAAATTCGAATTGATCATGGAAAAGCGAAACTGGGACATGGTTTCTAACGACCTCACTATACTCCTTTTTGGGATCCAAGATGCAGCCTATATGGCGCAAAATATGGTTACTGCTGGAGAAAGTATGGGCCTTGGAAGTTGTTTTTTAGGTTCTGCGCCTTATAGAGCAGATAAGATAGCAGAAAAGTACAAGCTGCCAAAAAGAGTGCTCCCGCTTGTTCAATTGGCAATGGGTTATCCCGCAGAGGATCCTCCACCTCGTCCACGGTACCCCTTGGAATACACGCTTTTTGAGGGGGAGTATCCAGACCTTTCAGACAAAAAGATCAGGAGAGCGATGGAACAAATGGATGAAGGATACCTACAGCAAGGGTACTACCGTAAACTAGATGCTAAGATCCCCCTTAAAGGGGACAGGAAAGAAACATTTGCCTACGATGATTACAGCTGGACAGAACACATTTCTCGGAAATGGGGACAGTGGCACTCTACAGTAAAACCACTCCTCAAACAACTGAAGAGAAGAGGGTTTAAGATTCTCCCTGAAGAGGATGCCAATAACAGCTAAGGGTTTTATATATAATTTTTAAAAAGAAAATAGTAAGAGGGAGGCCCCTGTCCGAAACTGTAACCTACCAAGGAGAGGAACTTCTCAAGCCAGAAGCCGAAGGGGTACGAAAAATAGAGAACCAAATAGGATACACTCCGTTTTACCGTGTTGAAAATCGTAAAGTAGTTGAACTTAGACCAATTGGGAGTGCACTTTCCGATCTTAGTCCCCTCGAGTACCTCAAGCATCTTAACGTACTCTCTCTCAAGAATACTAAGGTCACAGACCTTTCAGCATTGGAGAATTTAAAACACTTAGAACGGCTTTACCTAGAGGCTATTGATGTCTCTGATTTGTCTCCCCTCCGCGATCTGAAGAACTTAAAAGTGCTTAGCCTCTCGCTTACCAATGTATCTGACCTCACCCCGTTGAAGGATCTTCCTGACCTTCAAGTGCTTACCCTCTCTCTCACGAATGTCACGGATATTTCTTCGTTAGAAAACCTCGTGAATCTTGTTGAACTTTATTTAGGGGCTACAGACGTTTCTGACATCACTCCCTTGGTATCTCTCAGGAACTTATTGCATCTTGATCTTAGAGAGACCAACGTTTCGGATATCCGCCCATTGGAGAATCTGAAAGCTCTCCAAGAACTTGATCTCATGAATACGAAAGTCTCTACTGTCTCTCCTTTAAGGTCGTTAACCCATTTACGACAACTTAATTTAGGAGGCACCGACGTTTTGGATCTTTCACCGTTGGTCGATTTGAAACATCTTGAGATCCTCAACCTTTATCAAACAGCCGTTTCTGACTTATCTCCCTTGAAAACGCTCCCAGAGTTGAAGGTACTCCACATTGAAAACACTTATGTACCTACGGAGGATAAAGTCGTGATTTCCCTTGAAAAAAAAGGTGTAAAAGTGTTTGGCCCTTAGGAAGGAGATACGTCTTGAAGAGGTATTATACAAGGTGATGAGGTTACATTCGAAGCAATTGAGGAAGTATGAGCACATTAAGGGAACTGTAATTCAAGAGCAGTGGGTAATTTATTTGACAGTTAGCGATGGGAACACGTAGCATCCTCTCCAATCACGAAGCTTGGTAGTTGGAATTTTTTGTAAAACGCATGAAAATTTTTAAATAACTATGCGTCGAACTTGGAAATAGGTGAAAGAAATGGATAAGACGTACCCGTACCCAAAAAAGGGCAAAATCAGGTGGGCCTCAACAGATTGGCTTCATGACCGTCTCGATGAAGTGAAAGAAGGAGACATTATGGTAATAGATACGCAACCTAACGTGCACGACTACATCCATACGCACATCCCTGGATCGATTTATTTCAACCAATGGCTTTTAAGAATCCCCGAAGGAAACCTTCCTGCAGCCTATCCTCCAGCAGAGGCAGTTGAGATATTACTCAGACGTGTTGGACTACAAAAGGATGTCCCAACAGTGGTATATAGTGGCAAAGGGCATGTCAAGGGATGGGGAGACGGCCTAGGACAAACATTTCTTGCGTATTCGCTTTACCGTTACGGCCACAATAACATTCTAGTTCTCGATGGAGGACTTGGGAAATGGGAAGCGGAAGATAAACCAACTAGTCAAGAGTTCTCGAGTGTACAGAAATCGAATTTTAAGGTAAAGGAGCGAAAGAAAGATGTTGCCTCTTTTGAAGAGGTCAAGAAGGCGAAAGATAACGATGACGTACTGCTCTTAGATGCGCGTCCATCCCACGTCTACGAAGGAAAGGGCCCTTGGAGACTTCCAGGACATATTCCCGGGGCAGTCAATCTACCTTGGAAATCCCTAATGCGTGAGGACAACCCAAGATGGCTTAAACCAAAAGAAGAGCTGGAGGAACTCCTCAAGAAACGGGGCATCACTCCTGATAAACAGTTGATCTGTTCTTGCGGTACTGGAAGAGAGGCAACTAATGAGTATCTCCTCTTCAAATGGTACCTAAAGTACCCTAAAGTCAAAATAGATGAAGGTGCATTCACTAAATGGGTTTCGAATCCAGATGCAAAGACGGTAACTGGTAAGAATCCCATGTAGGGAATATTGGTAAGGTTCTAAGGGTACCTTTCCTTTTTTTCTGCTTTGATTACTCGTTTAATGGTGTGAACACGTGATATTTGAGAAAGTTAAATCCTCAGGATTGGCCCATAATTCCTACTTTATAGGATCGAAGGGAGAAGCTGCTGTAATTGATCCGAGAAGAGACTGCTGGATATACCCCAAGCTGGCGAGGNNTGGATATACCCCAAGCTGGCGAGGGAGCATGAGGTAAAAATTCCCCACATATTTGAAACTCACCGAAATGAAGATTATGTCATTGGCTCTAGCGAACTTTCTCGGTTGGTGGATGCTGAGATTTACCATGGTGCCAATCTCGATTTTGCCTATGGAAACGCTGTCCAAGAGGGGGATACCTTTAAGATCGGCTCTTTGGAGTTAGGCATTTTAGAAACGCCGGGACACACGCCCGAAAGTATTTCGATTACGGTGAAAGACACTGACGTCTCCGATCAAGTCTACATGGTATTTACGGGCGACGCATTATTCGCTGGAGAAGTTGGAAGAACCGATTTTTACCAAGGTGAAGAGCGAGAACGGATGTCAAAGAAGTTATACGAAAGCATAGTGAACAAACTGCTACCATTAGGTGACGGCGTTGTTGTATGTCCCGCTCATGGGGCTGGCTCAGTTTGTGGAAGTGCCATAGGAGATTTTGAGTTTACCACTATTGGATATGAAAAGAAGACGAATCCCATGCTTCAGAAAAGCAAAGAAGAATTCATTAGACATAAAGTAGAAGAAATGTTACACCTTCCCCCTTACTTCCGCCAGATGGAAATCTACAACAAGGAAGGATCGCCGATCATCCATCATCTCCCCAATCCTTCCGCGATAAACGTGTCAGAACTGATAGATCTCCAGAAGCAGGGTGCACAAGTGATCGACTTAAGGAAACCAGCTGGCTTCGCCGCAGGGCACATTCCAAACAGCCTCAGTATTTGGCGCGACGGAGTGTCTCATTTCGGTGGATGGGTTTTAAACTATGAGGATCCGATTGTACTAGTGGATTCGTATAACTTGGGGCTTGATGCGGTGATTCGCTCGCTTGTGCGATTAGGGTATGACAAAGTTGAGGGGTATCTAGCTGAGGGCATTTCCGTGTGGAATAGAAGTGGTAACAAACTTGGACAGGTAAAGATGATGCATGTTGACACCTTGAAGGAACGCCTACATGAGGAGGGTCTTTTTGTGCTTGATGTGGGAAAGACAGAACGCTGGGAAGCAGGGCATATTACGGGAGCGCACTACGTGTATGTAGGCGAGCTACCAAAGCAGTTGGACGAGATTCCAAAAGACAAAGAAATCGTAATATACTGTGAGTCTGGCTTCAAAACTAGCTTAGCAGCAAGTTTACTTAAGCAACACGGTTATGAACACGTCACAGAATTGGTTGGCGGATGGTTCGCGTGGCAAAACGCGGGATACCCTATCGAAACAAGATGACTTATCTCGTTTGAAAAGCTTTCGTGGACCCATTCTCTCCATTCTCTTTTTTCTTTTTATGCAAGATAACTTCTCCAGTCGAAAGAGCAAAATCTGGTGAAGGAAATCTCTGAAAGGAAACAACTTACCATTCTACAGATGAATGATAGCCATGCTTATTTTGAACGGCACCCCGAATACTTTTGGAAAAACGGAGAACAAATTTACGAGAATGTCGGAGGATACGCTCGGATTGCGACCATACTTCGTCAGTGTCGAGAAGCCCGTTCTGGAACCGTTCTCGCATTAGATAACGGAGATACCATTCACGGCACGTTTCCAGCAGTACATAGCGAAGGAGAAACCTTGATCCCCATCTTGAACGCAATGGAGTTTGATGCGATGACGGGGCATTGGGAGTTTGCCTACGGGCCTGAACAATTCTTGAAGGTAGCGAATACATTAAGCTACCCTACCCTAGCTGTAAATTGCTATGATTCGAAAACAGGGAAGCGAGTGTTCCCCGCTTATCAAATCATAGAACGAAATGATATGCAAATCGGTGTTATCGGTATTGCTGCCACCATAATTGACAAAACGATGCCGACATCCTTCAGCAAAGGTGTGTACTTTACGCTAGGTAATGAGGAGTTACCTGGTATCATCCGAGAGTTGCGGGACATTGAGCAGGTAGATCTTATAGTGGTCGTATCGCACCTCGGCTATCCGCAGGAGCTACAATTAGCACAAGAAGTTGACGGTATCGATGTCTTATTGAGTGGGCATACCCACAACCGTTTGTATGATGCTGTAGTCGTTAATGACACGATTATCATCCAGTCAGGCTGTCACGGTTCGTTTATCGGTCGGCTCGATCTTGAAATAGCGAACAGACGCGTTAAAAGTTACCAGCATGACTTGATTACAGTGGATGATTCCATCGAACCCGATCCTGAAGTGAATGCCCTTGTGGATAAGGCGTTGGATCCCCATCGAGACATGTTGGACACGGTCGTTGGACATACCCAAGACGCTTTAGCTAGGGATCGGGTGATGGAAACCACCATGGACAATTTACTCCTCCACGCCCTGATCTCTGTAAGTGATGATGCTGAGCTGGCATTTTCCAACGGTTGGCGGTATGGCGCTCCTGTCCCTCTAGGACCCGTTACGATGAACGATGTATGGAACATCGTTCCTGTTAATCCCGCGGTCTCCACTTGTGACCTAAGTGGAATAGAGCTTTGGAATATGCTGGAAGAAAATTTAGAACGGACGTTCTCCCGTGATCCCTACCAGCAAATGGGAGGGTACGTGAAACGGTGTTTAGGCATGAACATGTATTTCAAGGTAGAAAATCCCAAAAATAGACGAATCAACGAACTATTTGTGGGATCTACGAGAGTAGAACGCTCGAAAAAGTACAAAGCCGTGTTCATTACTAGCCAGGGTGTCCCCGTAAAGTATGGAGACCATCGAAAAGACTTAAATATCCGTGCTGTAGAGGCGTTATCCACATATCTCCGCGAGAACAGCCCCGTTTCTTCAAAATTGGAAGGGAACGTGGTACCAATTTAACTGAGCATCATGCGTGGTGTTCCTTCAGAAGGTCTTTAATCTTTTCGATGAGTACAGGCCGAACATCCACCTGACTTATGCTAGAGGGCATGGTGTTCGTCGTAAACAAACCCCGTACTTTCAGATTTTCTAGTTTTTCTAAAGCGTTATGTACGAGGACTGGGTGGACAGCACAAGCAATCACTGATTTGGCACCGTGGTTTCTTGCATGCTTGATTGCTGCGATCATCGTTCCTCCTGTGGCTATAATATCATCCACTATGACCACATCTCGGCCAGTGAGATCGACCTCGGGCATGTCCGTCTCAATTGCTCCAGTGTCAAAATCTCTCTCTTTGTGAATTGCATCGTATGACCGTGTTCCAATTACCGAGACAAATTCCCTAGCCCAATCGATGGCTTCATCATCAGGAGCCAAGATAAACGGATGAACCAGGTCATAATGGGCCATAGTGAACTCAGCCAAAAGCGGAATCGCGGAGAGGTTGTATGCCTTCATGTCAAATATCTCTCCTATGCCAATCCTGTGAGGGTGGGTATTGATAGCGGTAAAAGTGATGGCCCCGCTTTTTTTGATCAGATCGGCAACAATTTTGGATGAAACTGGCTCTCCGTTTCTAAAGGCTTTATCTTGTCTAGCGTAAACCATGTAGGGCATGAATGCATGGACCTTCTTGCCCCTCTCGGTAAGGTTGTTCAAAGTGATCAGGAATTCCGTTAAGTAGGCGTTTAAGTTCTGCCCACGTTTTGGTTGTAGAATGAAGAAAATCTCCTTACTAAGTTTCCCCTTGATTTTTATCCGAGGGCAAACCTCAGAATCGGGATAGACTCTTCTCTCAATAACATGATGGCTAAATTCGAGAGTCTTAGCGATGGCTTCTGAAAATTTTCCACCAACGATATCTGGAACTTTATCATCCCTCCTATTGAAAGTTTTGCTTTCCTACAAAGGAAACGAGTGATCCTCCCCCCATGTAGGGTTACCCTTTTGCTATGACGAGTACCGTGATTCCCAGCACCCCTACCATGGCAAGCACGCGTAGGAACATGAATACTGAAGGAAAACCAGTGAGACCAAAGGTAGAAATAACCGTGGGTAGAGCAATGAGAAGTGAAGCTATAGATGTTAGTGCAAGCGTTATCCCTAATAACAACAAGATCTTCGAGAGTAACTTCCAACCCATGCCGTAAAGCAATGCCACGATAAGAAGGAACACACCATAAAATCTTAGAACACGTATGAAGGGTGAAACGTAAGCCTGTGAAAGGTTAAACGTATTCAATATTCGACGTATTGGAGTGGGATCTGCTGTAATACCTGCCAATATAGCGAGAATAGAACTGAAAGAGAGCAAAGCAGGCCATTTTAACTCAATAAAGGTCGCAAGAAATGCGAGTAACACGCCCAAACCTACTAGTCCAATCTCAAAGCCGAGAATTTGAAAAGCTTCTACAAGAGGAGCGGCATTTCCTGAAGCGATGAACTCCTCATACAACGTTTGGATCGTTGGTCCGAATGCTACGATTCGAAGGATCAAGCTAAATAAAGAGACCCCTGCGCCAATATCAATGAGAAAGGTGCCAATACTTCTCAGTTTCGTATTGAGAAGTAAGCTTCCAACAATGACCGTAAACCCCCCGCCCATGACAAGGAAGGTAATTGCTCGAAGGATCATGTTTCCCACATCGGGTGAGAGAATGTTTTGCTCGATCAAGTAATCAACAGCTTCTGTTAACCCCACTGCAGCACCCGTTGCGGTCGTGATCACGAGCAGTATTCCACCAATGATTCCTAGAATTGTTTGTGTGATATATGTCGGCTTTTCTCGTTTCTCTTCCTCTTCAGGCGTACTTACTGGGTCTTCTTTTTTCAAATGGTATCCCCGTCTACAGTTGCCACTCAACAAAAAAAGAGTATTAAAAAGCATCTTGTTTGCAAAGACGCTATTTGGGATGTTCTCCCGCTATATAGCATAGATCTAAAAGTTTCCTTTTTCCTTGTTTTCTCTTTCTTTTTGATTTCAGAGAAGCATAGAGAACTTAGCTTCTTGCGGGGAAACTTCGTAACAAGACTTCTTCATTTGCCTCTATTTGTGGTATGTACCTTTTTACCTTCCTCAGGGACACGTTGTAGGTAAAAAAGGGAAAATCAGAACCAAAAACGACCCGTCCTGGTGTGTGATCCATCACGAACGCGATATCTTCTGGTGTACATCCACTAGTCTCTAAAAATACCGAAGAATGACGAGTAAGCTTCACTCCTTCTTTTCTACAACAATGAAGGAGGACGACTCTCACTTGAAACGCTTCTAGTAATGTGGAGAGGTCTCTTGCGATGCACGCGTGGGTATCGGTATGGATGAACACGATAAGATCGTTTTTTTCTGCAAAGGAGAATAGCGGTCTTAGGCGGGTGTGCTCTTTAAGGGAATAGCCAAACTGCGTACTTCCACAGTGAAGCTTAATACCGGGGACTTCCTTTAGATCGAGTTCTTCCAAAAACCTCTCCGTCACTGCCAGTTGAGGATGCATGACGGGAACGGGAAATAAGTTTTCATATGGCTCGACTTCCGATAACAACCACTCCAACGAGTGTTCGTACCCGACGTGTGGAGATGCATACGGAGTTGCGAACAAGGTGTCGACTTCTTCGATTTTTTCAAGGGTGGACAGTAGAAACTCTGCTCCAGCATCTTTAGGGATGCCATATTGCTTATTAAGTTCCTCTGACTTGATACGTCCAATATGACAGTGCACGTCAATCAATTCTACTCGTCCCTCAGCATTTCTTCACATGAGCAGGGGAATCGGAGATTTAAAAGTGAATGGGAAGTCTACAATTCGGGGGAATTGTAGAAAGTTTCTAGTTTTTCCTTAGTAATAGAAACAATGGTGATAAGGTCAATGGATTATATATGTATTAAAGAAAAAGAAGTAGGACGATTTTAATATAAAATAACAAATTCACTAATGACAAAAGCCAATAAAGGAACATGAATGGATCATAAAAGAGATAATACGGTTATCCTTTCCATCCTAATGTGGATGGTTCTCGTCTTGCCGTTCGTTCACTTCCCCCAGTTCCATGCTATCGAGACAAGACATGGTGGCACCCCTATAGTAGATACGATATTAAAGAGCAACTTCGGAATTTGGACCGTGGCAGGACACCTCTCCGAAGAAGACGTCGAAAACATGGAGACTCTCGCCGAAAAAGGGATCAAGCTGATGCACGTTGTGGGGTGGTGGAACGATAACATAACCAATCCCTTAGACATCTTCTACAATGAGACTTATCGTCGATGGGGAAAAGAAGCGATAAACTACAGTCTCTATGGGAAAGTTCCTAGCTATGCTCCACCAAGTACACTGCCTGCAGCGAGGTCAAATGTCGAAAACCTGTGGGCAATCACGCTAGGAGATGAAGAACCCGCATGGTTGCGGTATGTCAACATATACGAAACGCTGTCTCCCGAGCTTGAAAAATATGCAGATGAGTATCATAGTGAGACAGGATACACGCTCAAACCGCTCTATGAAATCACCAACATGACAGAGTATCAAGCGCTTGTCGAGTGGTATAACGAGAAGAGCGTGTGGGTGTACAACTACTATCATGATTACGTCAAGTCACTCGCCCCCCACGTCCTGGTGTTTCAGTATCCCATGATGCCCCCTGTCTGGGGTATGCCCGATGAACTCATGGCATCCTATGAACTAAAAGGAGAAGGAGCTGCTATGGATTGTTATTATGCAAAAGAGGATCCTTGGCTCCTCTATGACCTAGTTCGTAGATACCAGACGACACTACCAAGTAAAGAGTTCCATCTTGACATTTGGGGAACCATATGGGATTTTCTCAATGAGGCAGGAGATGGCCTCTACTATAAAGAAGGAAGTTTCGAGCAAATACGACGGGAGACTTGGGCCTCTTACATTTCAGGAGTGGATGTACTTGGATATTTCGATTGGGCTCCCGAAAACAATAATAGTTATACATGGAAATGGGGTCATGAACGTGAGGATAAACTTGGTAAAAAATTGTGGGCATACATTGATGGCTTGGCCGGACAACTTGCCAATCTTCCCGTCCTTAAGCCAGAACCAGAGGTGCTCATTATCGAATCGGGAGGAACCAAGCTAACGAGGATGAACCTCTTCACGGAATATGATGCTGTAAATCAGCGTTGTTTTGCAACCACAAACATAGATCTCTCCAACTACTCTATGATTTGGCTTGCTGATTCATGGCTTTATTCAACTACAACCAAAAAACTGAATGACTATGTAGAAACCGGAGGGAATCTTCTACTTCTTCGTGGTATTGGCGAACACGACAAGTCCGAACCATTAAAAGAACCTCTTGCCATAGCAAAAGACCAATCCGAGATCTTGATTCAAGGGCACTTCGTCATCAACGGAAGCGAAGAAAACCTGTTTGATCTCGATCTGACATATGAGGCACCCTTTCATGTGACTTATGCTCTTGATACTGCAAACCTTTCAGAAAACCATCACCCTATCGGTGACTTTTATATGATAGACGAGAACGGAACAAGCACCACAGTATCTGAATCACCGCTTGTGCTATTTCACAATAATTCCCTTCCTGAAAGTGGTTGGATGCTCTATTCTGGAGCTCTAATGTCCTCTACTATCCCTGGAACAACGTGGGAAACGTATAACTTCGATGAACAGCTTGATCTCTGGAATCTCGAGCGAAAAATCGTTAGAGCGTATGGCGAATTTCTAAATATCACGAATTCCTTTACCTCGAAGGAAACAGAGAACATGATTATTACGCAAGGAGTCGTCTCTGCGGATACAATACTGGTAGGCATCAGCAACTTCAAGAATGAAACCCGAGAATTCACGTATTCTTGTGACTTGTCTCAGTTAGGCTTTTCGAGCGGAAACTACTGGGTTCATTCTCTTGACAGAAACCAATCAGAAGGGCATTATGAGACCAATGGACCGATCCTTAGTTTTGGGACTGATCTAGAGGCAAACGGTACCCGCTTGTTCTTAGTTTCGGAAACAAAACCATCTCCATCATATTCTATTGATATCTTCCCCCCGATTCCAGACATACCTGCAGAGCCTACCCCCTCCGACAATGGGAATCAGAGGATCCTCCTCATACTGGGAGGTTTAGCTGCTATTATCGTCTTACTGTTCATTATCGTCGCTTTAATGAAACGAAAATCAAACACAAATGGCTAGCATTGCTTATCGTGCTGAACGTCCTTTAGTTTAGAGGCAACTAACTATTTCCTTATCAGAAACCGAGAAGGAGACTTTACGAGTTTGACTCGCACTCTGGATTTAAACATAAAAACCATGGCTGTTTTCGTCCTTTCTTCAGGACCATTACCATGGGATAGCCGCAGTACTTGCACTTAGTCTTGATCGGTTGAATCTTCCCTTTTTGAGGTAACGGGGCCGAAAAATCGCACTCTCCCTTAAAATACCCAGTGCACCCCACGAATCGTTTGTGGGTTTTTTTGGAGTAGATGATGCGTAGATCATTTCCACACTGAGGGCATTCTCCTAGGTACGAGTCCGCTTTCTGCGCTTTTTTAAATGAAGCGGTCAGTTTCTTACCGATTTCCACTTCTTTTTCCTTGAATTCTTGTAGTATGGGACGTAACACTTGTTTTGCTTCCTCGATGAGAGTCTCTTTTTCGAGTTTTCCTTCTCTTATGCGTTCTATCTTCTCCTCGAACTCTCTTGTCAACTTGATGCTGGTAATCTTGGGACAGTTTTCTTTCAGGAGCTCCACCACGGCTTCCCCAAGCTTTGTCACCTCGATTGACTTCCCCCGAAGGTACCCACGATCAAACAGGAGACTCACTATCCTGCTGCGGGTGGCTCGGGTGCCTAACCTCTTTTCTTCCATGATTTTGACCAACGAAGCAGGAGAATACCGGGGAGGGGGCTGCGTTTCTTTGAAGAGCAGACTAAGTGCTTCTAGTTGTAACTTCTGACCTTCACTCAAGTCAGGTAATCTCTTTTCCTTGAATTTCGCGTACGGACCGTAAAACACATGCCAATTTCTCTTTATGGTTCGACGTCCTTTGGTTTCGAATTCCTCGTCGTTGAGGCCAATTGTGACGGTTAAGCTCTCTCTTATCGCTGGTTTAGCAAACGTAGCAAGAAATCGTCTAACAATTAAGTCGTAAATCTTCCTTTGAGGACCTTTGAGGACCTTCTTGGGCGGTTCGTGAGTACAATAAATGGCAAGGTGAGCAGGGTCTGTCTTTTTCCCCTCTCTCGGTTGCAGGTTCTCCTTTTCTAGAAGGGTTTTAGTCAGCTTTTCATACGGCTTCAGGTTAGAGAGGGCTTTTAGAATCCTACGGTAATTTATCTTGGGAGGAAGCTTCTGTGAGGATGTCCGTGGGTACGAAATGTACCCTCTCGTATAGAGGTTTTCAGCGATGTCGAGGGTTCTGTCAGGGGTATACTTAAAAAATCTGTACGCTTCGGTTTGGAGATCAGTAAGGTTAAACGGCGTAGGTGGTTTTTGTTTGTATTTCCTTCTTGAGAGGTTAACCACTTCAGGTGTCTTCGTTCTGCATTTTTGAAGAATCTGTTGAGCGGCGTCCTCCTTCCAAAATTTACCTTTCACGTGAAGGGCGGTGACCTTCTCTCCGTCAACACGAACCTCTGCCTCTATTTGCCAGTAGGGCGTAGGTTCAAAACGTCGGATCTCCTGTTCTTTTTGTAAAAGAAGGGTTAAGGTGGGCGTTTGGACCCTTCCAGCGGAGATTACTTGAAATCCTAACTTTGCATTTCTATTCAGCGCTAAGGTAAGGGCGCGGGTTATATTGACACCGTAAAGCCAATCGAGGTGATGACGAGTTTCTCCCGCTTCAATGAGACTAAAGTCTAGGTTTGGACTCATGTGATTGTAGGCCTCGATCAGGTCGGCTGCCGTTAACGTGGAAAATTTCATTCTTTTAGCGTTCTCTTGGCCAAAAAGGAATTTAACGATATTTGCACCTATTAGACTCCCTTCTTCATCGAGATCACAGGCAACAATGTAGTCAGCGGCCTCGCTAGCAATAGACTCGATCGTTTTAAAATACTTCTTTGAAAAGGCGGCCTCCTTTTGCGCCTTGTAGGAAGGCACCCACTCGGCCTCAAACACGGGGTAGGTCCAGCCTTTTCCCTTCTGTTTTAAGTTGAATAAGTGTCCAACGGCGGGGGCAGCTACATGTTTCGTTCCATTCCGATTAAATTCATAGTACTTGACCCCATACTTACTTTTTTTGACCTCTTTTCCATCGTCCGCTAACGCGTCTGCAAGTTTTTTTGCCGCAGATGGTTTTTCAGCAATGATAACCTTTTTACTCACTATCCCTACCTATCACTTCTCCATCAATGAAGGATATAAAGGAAAAGTTTTTGTAAGTATTGATCGATAGCTCAAATAATTATTGGGAAACAAATCTATTTCCTTTAATAAAGAATCTCAATTCTTCTTCCAAATTTTCCGAAACTCCAATTCGATGAGAACTTTCAATTTCAAAGTCCTCTTTTTCTGCTCTTCTAATATCTAAATCAAGTTTTGGATCAGTTATATCTTTACCATTATACTTTTTATCAATTCCTAAGGCTTCGCTTAGCTTTCCAGGGCCACTCGTTAGATTTTCAATATTTTCTATTTCTCTCCTTCTTTTCATTAATTCAATTCCTTCCAATGGTTCTAAAGCCCTAATTAGGACCGCACCTACTTTGTCTACCTCATGAGCAATAATATTAAAGAGTAAATTACCATGAACAACATATAACAAAATTCTTCCAGGTTTTGCCCACATAGGTTTAGATATTTTTGTTTTTCCATTAGAAGCTCGGGAAGCAGGATCTTCACTCCCAAGATAGGCTTCAATTTCAACGATAGTTCCACTTGTAATTTTTTTATCTATTTTGTGGAAGAGAATTTTCCCCAACAAAGCTCTCGCTACAATTTCAGTTTTTCTAGTGTAGAACGATTTAGGTAATCTTCTAACATGAGATTCGCTTTTCACAAGGAACATTTCTAATAAATCTAATGAAAATTCCCTCTTAAATTATTCTTTTGAATGAAACTGTACCGAGAAAAGGAACTAACTCTCTCCGAAATAGCAAAAAAAGTATTCTGTATCCTATCCAACTATAGTGTATTGGATGAAAAAGTTTGAAGTACTCACAAGAAGTAGACGGAAATACAGAACTAAGCCTTATGACAAGAACAATTCAGAAAAAGCTTATTTAATCGGGTTAAGGATAGGTGACTTGAATGTTCAGAGACATCGGAGGCAAATTAAGATAAGGACATCTACAAGCCACCCAGCTATGTTAAACTTGTTCCGCAGGACACTTCAAAAGTATGCTCATATAAATCAGTTTCCTATGTTTCATAAATCAAAGAAACCTTATTTCGACTGGCAAATTTATGGACTCTTTGACAAGTCTTTTGAATTTTTATTGCCCAAAACACTTCCACGTCAGATATTAAGTGATGAGTCCTCATTTTTAGCTTTTTTAGCCGGCTATACAGACGCGGATGGATGTATCAGTATAACTCATCATTATAACCAGTTAGTTTTTTACTACATCTTGGCATCAGAAAACTACAAACTCTTAGTTCAAATTTCAAATAAACTCAAGAAACTGACGTATTCTCCTTCGTTGCGTATATCTAAAAAAGAAGGTGAAAGAAATTATAGTAAAGATTACTGGGAATTGAGAATTGCAACTAAAAGTGAAGATTTAAGACCAATGCCAGAACGAGAATAGCTCTTTTTAAAAGAGAAATGTGCAGATTTTGATGTAAAAGCAGGGATCCCCAAAAGCACTAGCTCAACTTCGTAAAAATTGGTAAAAATTCAACTTCAAGCTGTTTCACGTCGCTATTACTATAGGTTCCATACTTCAATTTCCTTCCCTTTTACGGTCTTTTATTATTTTAACTTTCTTCTTTCAGAGATGCTAGAGTATTTTAGTTTTATACCCCTATTGGGGCTCAGTTAAAAGGAAGTAAAGTTATTCATCTCTACACGTCAACCCCCCGTCCCCGCAACTTCTCCACCACTTCCTCGTTATTCCCAATTACGGGATAGTCAACACCCACGCCCTTCAAGTTCTCCAAGCCTTCAAGCGGGGAAAGATCAGAAACGTCAGTTTCTCTTATGTCCAGCCACTTCAAACTCTTAAGCCCCCTTAGGGGGGAGATCTCCGAGACTCTCGTCCTCAAGAGACTAAGATCCTCAAGCTTCTTGAGATCCCGCAGGGGAGAAACATCTGATACGTTCGTCCTGTCAAGATGAAGAGTTCACAGGTTCTCCAAGTTCTTTAAGGGAGAAATGTCGGAGACACTCGTATCCTCAAGGTCAAGCCTCTCTAACTTCTTTAACTCCCCCAGAGGTGAAACATCAGAGACATCTGTATCCCAAAGGTTAAGCTTTCTCAGTTCTTTCAGCTCCTTAAGAGGTGTAAGGTCGGAGACCCTCGTGTCATTGAGCCAGAGTACCCTCAGCTTCTTCAAGCCCCTAAGGGGTGTAAGGTCGGAGACGTTAGTTTTAGAGAGGTCAAGTTCCCGCAGTTCTTTCAAGTTTTTCAGAGGAGAAAGGTCGGAGACATCCGTCCTGCTTAGACCAAGGAGCATAAGGTGTGTAAGGTGTCTCACTGGGGAAACATCGTTAACATTATTAATCCATCCAAGCCCCAACTTAACAACCCTCTTCTCCTCTACGGTGAAAAGGTATACGACGTCACCCTCCAACTCATCGTACAGCGGCCTGCCCAACTGTTCCTCAAGCTCCTTTAAGGCTTCAG
>JABAHQ010002269.1_pt6 | contig 52978 bp, 57 predicted proteins | sample 7062091 | NCBI WGS metagenome assembly JABAHQ01 (sample SAMN14534359, study PRJNA622989) | marine sediment metagenome | biome: marine biome [ENVO:00000428]; feature: marine pelagic biome [ENVO:01000023]; material: deep marine sediment [ENVO:00002113] | place: India: Gulf of Kutch | collected...
CGCCGGCCGGTGCTCCGTCGCCAGCGGCCCTGGCGACCGCCCCGATCATGCAACCGACACCGCGCGCTGCTACCGCGGTGTTTTTCGCGTCCACGTAAACACCTCTAGCGCACCAACAGACAACACTTTCAATCGTTGGATGGATGTTTTCTGCACTGGATCGAGGCAAACATGTCGGTATCTGAGCTCGATCAGGACAGGACGCCCATGAAACGCTCGCAACGGATTGCGCATGACCTGCTGTTGCCCATGATTCTCCTGCTGGCCGCTTACGGCCATGCCGAGGTCGCCATTCCGGGCGATCTGGCCCCGAATGAACTCGTTCCTTCCGCCATTCACTCATCCGCTTTCGGTCAGGCTGCCAGTGGCGCGCAGGGTGCGCTCGCGGTCGTTCAGCAGGCCGGGCAAGGCATGACCGGACGCATCGCCCAGAGCGGCGCGGAGCTGGAGGCCTACATCTTTCAGAACGGCTACGCCAACAGCGCCTCGATCGAACAGATCGGCCAGGGCAACGCGGCGCTGATCAGCCAGGACGGCTTCGGCAACGAGGCCCAGATCGAACAGACCGGCGCGGACAACCGTGCCGCCATCGCACAGCAGGGCTCGAGCAATCGCGCCCTCATCGAACAGACCGGCAGCGGGCACAGCAGCAATGTCAGCCAGAGCGGCCGCGGTCTGACGGTAGTGGTTCGCCAGTACCGCTAATCCCAGGGAATACCGCTGTACTTAAAACATCCATGGAGTGACAAAAATGTTTAAGTTCAAACCTCTTGTAGCAGCCATCCTGACTGTCGCCACTGCCCAGGCTTTCGCGGCCAACAACACCTCCGAGCAGGACCAGCTGGGCATCAACAATGTCGCGCAAGTGCTGCAAAGCGGCGGTTCGGGCAACCTGGCCAAGCAGGGCCAGAGCGGCTTCGGCAACCAGGCGACGGTCGAGCACAGCCACTCGCGGGAGACGACCGCAACGCAGTCCCAGGCTGGCAACTACAACGTCGCCGATGCCCAGCAGAGCGCCACCGCGCTGACCGCCGCTACGCAGAACCAGCGCGGCTGGGGCAATGACGCAACGGTCGAACAGACCGGTACCTACAAGACCGGCGCCACGCAGAACCAGAACGGTATTCACAACGTTGCCGAAACCTTCCAGACCGGCACCACGACCAGCAGCGCCACCACCGAGCAGACCGGTAAGCACAACTATGGTCTGATCACCCAGAGCGCCGCGATCAATAGCCAAGGCAAGCTGGTACAGGACGGCGAACTGAACAATGCCAGCATCACCCAGACCGCCAGCTGGGGCGACCGCGCCCTTGTCGACCAGCAGGGCACCGACAACGATGCGCATGTCACTCAGGTCGCCAGCCTCGGCTCCATCGCGGAAGTCGAGCAGGTCGGCTGGCGCAACGACGCCATGGTTTCCCAGACCGGCCACCAGCACGAGGCCTACATGCTGTCGGATGGCAACAACAACCGGGTGGACATCGACCAGAGCGGCAATGCGCAGAACGCCTTTGCGCTGCAGTACGGCAACGGCAACGATTCGCGCATCACACAGAGCAACAGCCCGTTCGGCGGCAACAACACTGCGACCACCGAGCAGTTCGGCACAGCCAACGAGGCCGACATCAACCAGCACGGCCGCAATCAGACCGCCAAGACCATCCAGCACGGCGGGCTCAACGTCGCCTCGGTGGATCAGCAGGGTCGCGGCAACGAACTGCACTTCCAGCAGGACGGCGTCGGCAACGAGCTGAACGCGGTGCAGAACGGCAGCGACAATGAAATCGTCGGTGTCAGCCATGGCTGGCACAACAGCAGCGACATCGAGCAGACCGGCGGCGACAACCTGGCCACCGTGCGTCAGGAAGGCACCCTGAACGAGCTGATGCTGACCCAGAGTGGCTACGACCATCTGGCCAAGGTCACTCAGCACGGCTTCGCCAACGACGCCCTGGTCAGCCAGGCCGGCTACGGCAACGCTGCCTACATCAACCAGAACGGCACCAACAACAGCGCGCTGGTCACCCAGCACTGAGTTGGCGCTCACCGACTGCCGGCCTCGCGCCGGCAGTCGCACGCCTGCATCCCACCTTTCTCACCACCCGACCGCCGTGCGGCTGCACCGTTTCGGTCGAAAGCCTGGCGATCCGCCATCGCCCTCGCCCCAAACTGAAGCAAGCTGACGCATCGGTCAGGTCATCCCTGCCCGACAATCAGCTGCGCGGAAGCCTGGCCGCGCGCTTCCTGGATTTCAATCGCCACAAAATAGCCTTTCAAATCATCTAGTTAACCTTACGCTACAACCGCAATCCGTGATTGGCGCGGCGCTTGCTATGGGACCAAAGCCTGACCGCTTGGACAACTTACAAGCTCACTCAAATGCCAATACGGAGACACACTCAATGAAGCGCAGCCTGACCACCGCAGCCCTCGCGGCCGGGTTCATCCTCAGTAGCCAAGCCATGGCCAGCCCCATGCTCTGGCAGAACAACAGCCTTACCTACCTCTACGGCAAGAACTTCGCCGTGGACTCCGCCGGCGGAAAGGAAGGCGATATCCAGCAGACCATCACCTTCGAACATGCCAGCGGCTGGACCTGGGGGGACATGTTCCTGTTCGTCGACAACAAGTGGTACAACGGCATCTCCGGCAGCGACGGCCATACCTACTACGGCGAGTTCAGCCCACGCCTCTCGCTGGGCAAGATCAGCGGCGCCGACCTGTCCTTCGGCCCGGTCAAGGACGTGCTGATCTCCGCGACCTACGAGCGCGGCGAAGGCCGCAACCGCAACTACCTGCTCGGCCCGGCTGTGGATCTGGAGATCCCCGGCTTCGATCGCTTCGCCCTGAACACCTACTACCGCAAGCCCGACGGCATCACCGGCAAGCCGAGCGGCCAGTGGCAGATCACCCCGACCTGGGCCATGACCTTCCCGGTCGGCAAGTCGGACATCCTCTTCGATGGCTACATCGACTGGGTCGTCAACGACAAGAAGAACGGCAACACCGAGCTGAAGAAGAACTTCCACTTCAACCCGCAGGTCAAGTACGACCTCGGCAAGGCGCTGGACTACACGCCCGGCAAGCTCTACGTCGGTATCGAATACGACTACTGGTCGAACAAGTACGGCATCGAGGACACCGATGCCTTCAACACCGACAACAACGTCACCAACTTCATCGTCAAGGCGCATTTCTGATGCGCCCGCCGCCCGGACAACGGGCGGCACCTTGCCGTGTCAGTCGCGTTCGCTTCAACAAGCGCAACGGCTGCTCGCGCAACGAAACTCGTGCAGAATCAGCCCAGTCAGCTAACCACCGCCCTGCTTCGGTGGGCCTGAACCGCAGGGTGGGCTTCAGCCCACCGAAACGGTAACGGCCGCCTGCCGGGCTAACGCTCACACCGAAGGCCGACTGCCCGCGCGCTCACGGATAGGGAACATGAACAAGAACAACGCACCGCAGCCCCTCTACAACGCCCAAGGCAAACCTGCCGGCCGCATTCGCCAGAAGAATGAGGAAACCATCCTCGCCGCGGCTGCCGAGGAGTTCGCCCGCTACGGCTTCAAGGGCACCAGCATGAACGCCATCGCCAGCCGCGCCGGGCTGCCCAAGGCCAACGTGCACTACTATTTCAACAGCAAGCTGGGGCTGTACGTGGAAGTCATGCGGCACATCCTCGAGCTCTGGGATACCGCCTTCGACGACCTCACCGTCGACGACGACCCGGCCACCGCCCTGGCCGAGTACATCCGCATCAAGATGGAATTCTCGAGGCGCCATCCCGAGGCCTCGAAGATCTTCGCCATGGAAGTCATCAGCGGCTGCGAGTGCCTTTCCGAACACTTCAACCAGGGGACTATCGCAACTGGTTCCGCGGCCGCGCTGCCGTATTCGATGCCTGGATCGCCGCCGGCAAGATGGACCCGGTCGACCCCATGCACCTTATCTTCCTGATCTGGGCCGGCACCCAGCACTACGCCGACTTCTCCGACCAGATCCGCCGCATCAACGGCAAGCGCATGACCCGCGCGGACTTCGCCCATGCCAGCGACAACCTGATCGCCATCATCCTCAAGGGCTGCGGGCTCAAGCCACCGGCAGCGGAGCGCTGAACGCTTGGCCCGAAAGCTGCGCATCCACTCGCCGGCCATCCACTACTTCGACATGGTGCGGCGCTGTCAGTCGATCCGCGAGGCGTCGCGCCGGCTCAACGTCGCGTCGTCGGCCGTGAACCGGCAGATTCTCAAGCTCGAAGACGAGATCGGCGCGCCCCTTTTCGAACGCTTGCCGGGCGGGCTTCGGCTGACCGCCGCGGGCGAGATCTTCGCGCGCCATGTCATCGTCGTGCTGCAGGACGCCGAACGTGTGCGCTCCGAACTGGACGCGCTGCAGGGTCTGCGCACCGGTCATGTGGAAATCGCCACGGTATCCGGCGTTACCACCGACCTGCTTCCCGGCGTGCTGGAGCAGCTGCGTGAGCGCTATCCGCGTGTCACGGTCGGTGTGACCAGCCTCGGCTCGCAAGCCATTCCCGAAGCGGTGACCAGCGGCCAGGCGGATATCGGCCTGGCCTTCGCCCTGCCGCGTACCGCCGACCTGCAGCAGCTGGGCGTCGGACATTTCCGCCTGGGCGCCATCGTCGCGCCAGGGCATCCACTGGCCGATCGCCGGGACGTCAGCTTCGCCACCTGCGCCGAGTTTCCGCTGATCCTGGCCAAGAGCGACCTTTCCATCCATCACCTGCTGGCGCCGCTGCTCGCACGCACTCGCCCGCGGCACAAGGCGCCGCTGGAAACCAGTTCGGTGGAGCTGGCCCTGCAGATGGCCAAGCGCGGCGCAGGCGTCGCCTTCCAGACACGCATCGGCATCGAGGCCGAGCTGGCCAACGGCACCCTGGTGCACGTTCCGCTGAACGACGGCGGCTCGGTGTTCAGCGACCTCGGCGTGTACGTGCGCAGTTCGCGTTACCTGNNTGCCCTGAGCGAGGAAATCGCCATCCGCGAAGCGGCGCAGGGCACCTCCTCGTCCCGCACCACGCCGCAGCAGCGCTGAACGATCCGCCCTGGATGCCGCTCTATTGAGCGAACCCACTGCTCAGGAGCGTTCTTGATGGCTTCCCGTCTGCTCGCCGTACCGGCTGCCCTGCTTTTCTCGCTCGCGTCCTACCCCTGTCTTGCCGCCGACGGCACCCCGCTGGGCTGGGTGGAGCGCGGCCAGATACTGCCCGAGCACGTCACGGTTAAATTCAAGCTGGACACCGGTGCCCTGACCTCGTCCATGCATGCCGAAGACCTCGACTACTTCGAAAAGGACGGCGACAAGTGGGTCCGCTTCGATCTGGACCTCAAGGACGTGGAGCAGGACAAGCTGGTCAAGTCGCGCATCGAGCGCAAGCTGCAGCGCGAGCTGACCGTGCGCGGCGCCGGCGGCAAGGAAGATCGGCCGGTGGTGCTGATGAAGGTCTGCGTCGGCGATCGTCTGCTCGAAGAGGAGTTCTCCCTGAGAGACCGCGACGAGATGAACTACCCGGTGCTGCTGGGCCGGCGCACACTGGAAAAGCTCGGGCCGGTGGACTCGGCACGCACCTTCACCATCGAGCCCAGCTGTGCGGAAGTTGCCGAGCGCTGAACGGGCCTGAGCCCTAGTCCCGCGCCACGAACAACAACGCCTTGAGCCCGCTCTCAGGACTGATGTCCGGAAACTCCGGCGGGTTTTCCAGGCGTTCGGAAAAACGCAGCTGCGGCGCTTCGGCGGCCATGCCCTGGATCAGGAAATCGGTGCCGGTATCAGGGTCGTTGACGCAGGCCAGCACCTGGCCGCCTGGGTTCAGCAGCTCAGGCAGGCGGCGCAGGATCTTCTGGTAGTCGCGGGTCAGCGCGAAGCTGCCCTTCTGGAAGGACGGCGGGTCGATGATGATCAGGTCGTAGGGTCCGAGCTTGCGGACCTTGCCCCAGGACTTGAACAGCTCGTGGCCGAGAAAGCTGACCCGACTGATCTCATGGCCGTTCAGGCGGTGGTTCTCGCGCCCCCGGTTCAGCGCCGCGCTGGCCATGTCCAGGTTGACCACATGCTCGGCGCCGCCGGTGATCGCCGCGACCGAGAAACCGCAGGTGTAGGCGAACAGGTTGAGCACGCGCTTGCCGCGCGCATGCTCCTGTACCCAGCGGCGCCCATAGCGCATGTCGAGGAACAGCCCATTGTTCTGCTTGCGCCCCAGATCCAGCTTGTAGTGCAGGCCGTTCTCACTGATCCGCCACTCCGCGGGCACGTCGCCGAACAGTGCCTCGGTCGGCGCGTCAGGCAGGTAGCGGTGCTGCAGCAGGAGGTGCTGAACCTGCCGCTGCTGCCATGCCGAGGACTCGGCCAACGCCTGCAGCATCCGCTTCAGCGCCTCCAGCTCCGCCGCACCGGGATCGCGAAACAGCGCCACCAGCAGCACACCCTGCAGCCAGTCGACGGTCAGCTGTTCCAGCCCCGGATAGCAGCGCCCCCGCCCGTGAAACAGCCGCCGTGTCTCCTCGGGCGCAGCGGCCAGGGCGTCGAGCAGGTGTCGTTCGAGGATCGCGAGGGGGGCGGTGGTCATGGGACGGGCATCTTGGCAGCGGGCCGTGCATTCTAAACGGCGTAGCCGTCTGGGAGCATGCCCGCGTGGCGTTTGCTTGGCCGGCAAGAACCGGCTCGTCAGGCGGCGGAAACTATGCGCGACGGCCAATTGCCCAATCTAGCGTCAGCTAACACTGGCATCGCACTCTTCTGCCGAGCCCTATCGGTCCACGTTAAGGACACCCGATGAAGCATCCAAAACTCATCCACCACGGCGCTCGCGAAGGCGTGACCGGCTCGTGTCATCAATTGTGGATGGACGAAAACAGCAGCGTACTGATCGACTGCGGGCAATTTCAGGGCGACGACGAAGCGGGGCACGAAGATGAGCTGGCGCTGGACTTCTCCGTCGAGAGTGTCAAGGCGCTGATCGTGACGCACGTGCACATCGACCATGTCGGGCGTATCCCGAACCTGCTGGCAGCGGGCTTCGACGGGCCGATCCTGTGCAGCGAACCGTCCGCCCGGCTGCTGCCGATCGTACTGGAGGATGCCTTCCGGCTCTCCATCAGCCGTGACCAGGACCAACTGGAGCGCTACCTCAAGGTCGTCGAGCAGCGCATCATCGCCCTGCCCTACGATCACTGGTTCACCCTCAACGAAACCGACGGCCGCGCGTGCAAGGTACGCATGCAGCCGGCGGGGCATGTGCTGGGTTCGGCCTACGTCGAGCTGGAGCTCAGCGAGGGCTCCGACGTCCAGCGCGTGGTATTCAGCGGCGACCTGGGCGCGCCACATTCACCGCTGCTGCCGGACCTGGTACCGCCCGAGCGCGCCGATCTGCTGATTCTCGAAAGCACCTATGGCGACCGCCGTCACGAGGATCGCGCGCACCGCCGCGAACGGTTGCAGGCGGCCATCGAGCGGGCGCTGGCCGACCAGGGCACGGTACTCATTCCGTCGTTCAGTATCGGCCGAACGCAGGAGCTGCTGTTTGAGCTGGAGGAAATCCTCCACGAGAAGCGCGAAGCGGCCGAAGCCAGCGGCACGCCCGCCGAAGCGCCAGAACAGGCCAGGGATGGCGACCCCGATATCGACTGGCCGCAGCTTCCCATCATCCTCGACTCGCCGCTCGCCAGCCGCTTCACCGCCACCTACAAGGAGTTGCAAGGCTACTGGGACGAAGACGCCCGTCATCGCCTGGAGGAAGGCCGCAAGCCGCTGTCGTTCAAGCAGCTCATCACCGTCGACAGCCATGACGAACACATGCGCATCGTCGAACACCTCGCACAGACCGCACGCCCGGCCATCGTCATTGCCGGCAACGGCATGTGCTCGGGCGGACGCATCGTCAATTACCTCAAGGCCATGCTGGGCGACCCACGGCACAACGTGGTGTTCGTCGGCTACCAAGGCAAGCGCACGCCGGGACGGGACATACAGACCTACGGGCCGGACGGCGGCTTCGTCGATCTGGACGCCGAGCGCGTCGACATCCGCGCCGGCATCGACAGCGTTGGTGGCTATTCCGCCCACGCCGACCAGGCGGACCTGGTGGGTTTCGTCACGCGCATGCAGGAATGGCCGAAGGAGATTCGCCTGATCCACGGCGAAGAACAGGCCAAGCAGCGCCTGGCCGAGGTGCTCCGCGCGCGCTACGAGAAGGCCGGCCGGCAAGGCCGGGTGGTTATCCCATGAGGCCCGTGAGCTTCATCCTCATGGCTGATCCCAATGCGTGACAGCCAGCCACCGGGCGGCATGACCGCCCGGAGCCGGTGCTACAGTGCATTTTCACGTCAAAACCAAAGCGAGGTGCCCATGCTCAACCATGTAATGGTCGGTTCGAATGATATTGAACGGTCGAAGCGCTTCTACGATGCCGTGCTTGGCGTGCTCGGCGCTGGCGAGCCGCTGCGCAATACGGCGCCGTCCGGGCACACCCGCCTGTTCTACCGGCACGACGGCAGCCTGTTCGGTGTCACCGAGCCCATCAACGACGAACAAGCCACCGCGGCCAACGGCGGCACCATTGGCTTCAAGTGCAGCTCGCCGGAGCAGGTCCGGGCGTTTCACGAGGCCGGTCTCGCCAACGGCGGCAGTACCTGCGAGGACCCGCCGGGCGAGCGTGACGGCAGCCTGGGCCGGATGTTCGTCGCCTATGTGCGTGACCCCGACGGCAACAAACTGTGCGCGATCCATCGCATGAAGTGACGCGCCGCCCACTGGGCATTGCCATGGATGCGTCAGGGCCGGCTGACGCATCGCCGTCGGCAGGCGGCCTGGCCGCCCGCTCACCCTGGTCTCACGGCTCGACGATGAGACCGACGCCGCGCCCACGCGGGTCAGACCCGGTCTGCAGACGTCTACCGTCGACGCGAATCGCCTGAATGTCACCCATCAACCAGCCCTGATCCTCCAGCGTATAGCCCATGGCTTCCAGCGCTTGCGCCACCTCTCCGGTCAGCGGCGCATGGGCGTCGTAGTAGATCGTGTCCTTGGGCAACAGCTGGTGGTGCACCCGCTGCGCGGCCACGGCTTTTTCCAGCGGCAGGCCGAAGTCGTAAACGTTGTTCAGCACCTGGAAGATCGAGGTGAAGATGCGCGAGCCGCCGGGTGTACCCAGCACCAGGCTGACCTTGCCGTCGCGGGTGACGATGCTCGGGCTCATGGACGACAGCATGCGCTTGCCGGGTTCGATGGCGTTGGCGTCGCTGCCGACCACGCCGAAGGCATTGGCCACACCCGGCTTGGCACTGAAGTCGTCCATTTCGTCGTTGAGCAAGAAGCCGGCACCCTTGACCACCACGCCGCTGCCGTAGTCCAGGTTGAGGGTGTAGGTGTTGCTCACCGCGTTGCCGTCGGCATCGACGATGGAGAAGTGCGTGGTCTGATGGCTTTCCAGGCCCGGTCGTACCTTCTCCGTTGCGGAGATGGCCGTGGGGTTGATCTCGGCGGCGCGCTGCGCGAGGTATTCAGGCGAGGTCAGCCGCTTCACCGGCACATCGGAAAAGTCCGGATCGCCCAGGTAGTCCGCGCGATCGGCAAAGACGCGCTTCTCGATCTCCGCCAGCAGATGGATGTAGCGCGCCGAGTTCAGCTCGACACCCTCGAAGTCGGCGGCACGGCGCTCCTTGATGCCGATCAGCTGGGCCAGGGCGATGCCGCCGGAACTGGGCAGCGGCGCGGTGTACAGGCTGTTGCCACGCCAGTCGATGCGCATCGGCTCACGCCATTTGACGCGATAGTCGGCCAGGTCTTGCTGGGTGATCAGCCCGCCATCGCGCTACATCTGCGCGACCAGCAATGCGGCGGTCTTGCCTTTGTAGAAGTCGTCCGGGCCCTGGTCGGCGATGCGTTCCAGCGTCTCGGCCAGCTCCGCCTGGCGGAAGGTCGCACCCGGACGCATGCTGCCGAAGTAGTCCTCGAAGTTGGTCGTACCGTTGAACAGGCCGATGGCGTCCTCGCGATACTGGAATTGCTGGTCGGCCACCGTGAAGCCTTCACGGGCATAACCGACTGCCGGGGTGATGAGTTCACTCCAGGGCAACTTGCCGAAGCGCTGGTGGGCTTCCCACATGCCCAACACCGTGCCAGGCACGCCGGCTGCCCGGGCGCCCACCAGGCTGAGGTTCTCGATCACCTCGCCCTGATCATCCAGAAACATGGTCTTGCTGGCGGCCTTCGGCGCGACTTCCCGGTAGTCCAGGAAATACGGCTTGCCGTCCATGTACAGGGTCATGAAACCGCCGCCGCCGATATTGCCCGCCTCGGGATAGGTGACGGCCAGGGTAAAGGCGGTCGCTACCGCCGCGTCCACCGCGTTGCCGCCATTCTTCAGGACCTGGGCGGCCACCTTGGCGCTGTATTCATCGGGAGCGGCAACCGCCCCGCCTTCCAGAAGCGCACCGTAAGCCACGGGGCTCGTCGCGACGATTGCCGCCAGAGTGAACTGGGTGATGTGTAGCAAGCGCATCGTAGTCATCCTTATTGTCGTGATCGCGCCGCCCCGACATCGCTCGGAGCGGGCACTTATCCAACATAGACGACCGTGATGCCGCCGTACCGCTTGGCCGCCGCACGGCAGCGGCGTCAGAACTCCAGGCAGATCTTGCCGAAGTGCTGGTTGCTCTCCTGGTAACGGAACGCCTCGACGATCTCGTCCAGCGCAAACCGCTTGTCGATCACCGGACGGATGCCATTGGCATCGATGGCACGGATCATTTCCTGCTGCTGCGTGCGGCTGCCCACCAGCACGCCCTGCAAGCGCAACTGACGCACCAGTGCTGGCACCAGCTGCAGCTCGCCGGCGATGCCGGTAAGAATGCCGATCACCGAGATATGCCCGCCGATGCGCGCCGCAACCATCGACTGCGCCAGCGTCGCCGGCCCGCCGACCTCGATCACATGGTCGACGCCGCGGCCATCGGTCAGCTCGCGCACCGTCTCGCCCCAGGCGGGTGTCGTTCGGTAGTTGATCAGGTGGTCGGCGCCCATCTCCCGCAGGCGCTCCAGCTTGGCGTCGCTGGACGAGGTGGCGATGACCGTGGCGCCGGCCATCTTGGCGAACTGCAGGGCGAAGATCGATACGCCGCCGGTACCCTGGATCAACACGCTGTCGCCGGGCTTGAGCTTGCCGTCGGCCATCAGCGCACGCCAGGCAGTGAGGCCGGCGGTGGTCAGGGTCGACGCCTCGGCATGGCTGTAGCCCTTGGGCGCATGGGTGAACGAGGTGGCGCGGGCGGTGACCATTTCGCGGGCATAGCCATCGACACCGTCGCCCGGCACCGTGGCGAAGCCTTCCACCAGCGGCTCGCCGGCCAGCCAGTCGGGGAAGAAGGTGCTGACCACCGCGTCGCCAACGGCGAATTCAGTCACGCCCGAACCCACCGCCACCACTTCACCGGCGCCATCGGCCATGGGAATGCGCGGCTCGCTGGGACCCCACATGCCGCTCACCACCGCGAAGNNGAGTTGGCGCGCAGCCGCACGGTGATCTCGCCGGCCTCGGGCCGGGCGGCCTCGCTGGTGCCGACGATGACCCGCTCATAACCGCCGCCGGGCTGTACGAATATGGCTTTGTGGCTCATGAACACTTCTCCGCTACGGGTTGACCTGCCAGGGCAGCGGCCAGCATCAGCATCGTTCGAGTCATCGAAGCCGCCCCGGGAATGGCGGACAGCATAGCCAATCCTGCATCGGCATGACCGCCACGAACTTACCTCGATTGCCATCGTCGAAAGCGCGTCCACCCTGCTACGGCTCGCCCGACGCAGCCTCAGCAGACGATCCAGTGCCGCCCCGGAACCGCCCATGCCCGAGCTCCAACGCCTCCGCCATTCCACAGCCCTGCGCCTGGCCATTGCCGCGGCGCTGATGAGCATCACCGCACCCTGCTTCGCCGAAGTCACCGAGAGCCAGCTCGCCGAGCGAGATGCCGAGAACAAGCGGGTGACCGCCGAGCTCATGGCCAAGCCCAACGAGCTGACCCAGCCGCTGCAGAGCAAGTACAACCACATCATCACCTACGGGCAGTCGCTGGCCTCCGCCGCCGAGGGCTGGCCGGCGCTGTCCGTCGCGCCACGCTACGACAACCTGATGCTCGGCCAGTCACCACGCTCGGCAGCCTTCAGCGGCGCGTCGTTCAAGCCGGTGGGCGAAGCAGCCTTCACGCCGCTGCGTGCCGTGGTGCAGCAGAAGAGCAACGCGGCCGTGGTGCTCGATGCAGAGAAGGTCGGCAAGCTCGCGCCGCAGGCGCAGGAGGAAGGCGAATCGGTGGAAGTCGGCGCGCTGAACATGGCACGTCGGCTCTATCTACATCACCTCGGCCGCGACACCGATCCGGAACACCTGTTCGTCGCCAGCAACGCCTCGACCTCGGGTCGCTCCATTGCCCAGCTCTCGAAAACCGGTGGCACCAACGAATACCTGCGCGTGACCCAGGCCGTCGATCAGGCCAAGGCGCTGGCCGACGCGCAACAGGCCAGTTACAGCATCAGCGCATTCTTCTGGCTGCAGGGCGAGTACGACTATTCCCATACCAATGGCGGCAAGAACGATCAGGCGTACTACAAGGCCAAGCTGCGCCAGCTGCGCGACGACCTCTATGCCGACACCGCCAAGGCCATCGCCGGGCAGGAAAAGATGCCGGCCTTCTTCAGCTACCAGACCGACGCCAAATCCTCGGTCAAGGACGGTTCGCTCGCGGTCGGCATGGCCCAATGGGAACTGGCTCAGGAAGAGCCCGGCTGGTACCTGGTCGGGCCGGTCTACCCCTACACCGACAAGGGCGTGCATCTGTCGGCCAACGGTTACCGCTGGTTCGGCCAGATGCTCGGCAAGGTCTATCACCACGTCGTCATCGAGCGTAAGGAATGGGTGCCCCTGTCGCCCCGCCAGGCCACACTGGACGGCCGCGACGTACTGATCGACTTCCACGTGCCGCACCCGCCGCTGGCGTTCGACCAGCCTTACATCGGCCACGAGGCCCGCGACGTGAAGAACAAGGGCTTCATGCTGCAGGACGACCAGGGCGAGGTGCCCATCGCTGCCGTGGAGATCGTCGCCGACACCATCGTCCGCCTGCGCGCCGATCGCGAACTCAGCGGCCAGCCACGCGTCAGCTATGCCGGCTACCAGGTGGGCGGTGCCGGCCAGCTACGCGACAGCGACCCCATGCGTGCCGATGCGACCTACGAGTACCTCAAGGACCTGATGCCCGCCGATGCGAACATCAAGGCCCTGGTGCACCAGCCCTACCCGTTGCAGAACTGGAGCATCGCCTTCGATATCGAGGTGGCGGGCCGACCGGGCACCGAGCCCGCGGCGCGCTGACTCACGTCAGATCGGCGCCTCGATCCCCAGCAGGCGCATGCGGCGGTACATTGTCGGCCGTGACACGCCGAGTTCGCGCGCCGCGGCACTGACGTTCCAGCGATGGCGACGCAGCGTCTCGCGCAAGGCCGCGGCCGACTCGGGTTCTGGCTCCGCCTCGGCTTGCCGGCTGCGGGCGAGAATGCGCGGCAGGCATTCATCCGGCAGATCCTGCACGGTGATCTCGTCCCCCTCGCAGGTCGCCAGCGCATACTGCAGCACGTTGCGCAGCTCGCGAATGTTGCCCGGCCAGGGATAGGCCAGCAGCGCGCTGATCGCATCACCACGCAGGTGCGGGTTGCCCGGTCGCCCCTCGGCCAACTCGGCAAAGACGCGGTCGATCAGGAACGCCTTGTCCGCCCGCTCACGTAACGGCGGCAGCTTCAGCGACGCGCCATTCAGCCGGTAGAACAGGTCCTCGCGAAACGCCCCGCTCTCCACCATCTGCCGCAGGTCACGGTGGCTGGCCGCAATCACGCGGATGTCCACCTTCACCGGCCGCTCGGCGCCCAGTGGCGTCACCTCCTGTTCGGCCAGTACGCGCAGCAGGCGGGTCTGCAGGTGCAGCGGCATGTCACCGATCTCGTCGAGGAACAAGGTGCCGCCGTCGGCCTGCTGGATCAGGCCGCGCATGCCCTTGCTGCGCGCCCCGGTGAAGGTACCCGGGGCGTAGCCGAACAGTTCGCTCTCGATCAGCGATTCGGGCATCGCTCCGCAGTTGATTGCCACGAACGGCTTGCTGCGTCGGCTGCCACTTTCATGCAGCGCCTTGGCCAGACGCTCCTTGCCGGTGCCGGTCTCGCCGTTGAGCAGTACGTTCAGCGGTTCGCTGCACAGACGTCGGGCGCGGGCGAGCATCTTGCGCATGACCGGGTCATCGTCGGCCAGCGCATCCAGCGGCGATTGCCCGGCCGGCGAGCTGCGCTCCGTCGCTGCCGGCGCGCGGCGGCGCGGTTCCATCAGCGCCGCGAAGAACAGCTGATGGCGATGGGTGCGGAAAGCGCGTACCTGATCGTGGCTGGCGTAGGGGATGCTCAGCACGTCCGCCAGTTCGCAGTCGAACAGCTGATCGACATGCACCTGGTTCGAGGTGCCGAACGGGCCGGACAGTGCCAGCCCATGTTCGGCCAGCAGTCCGCGCGCGGCCGTGTTGGCAGCCAGCAGCTCGCCCTGATCGCCCAGCGCCAGCAGGTAGCGTCGGTTGATCAGGACGAACTCCCGTGAGCCGTCGAAACAGAGGATCGGCCGGTCGCGATACAGGCGCAGGAAGTACGCGTCCTCAATCATCCGCGCATACTGTTTGACCAGCTGCAGGGCAAAGGTCTGCGAATCCTTGGACGGCGGCGAATGCAGCGCCGAGATGTCCAGCACCGCCAGCAGTTGCCCCTGGGGGTTGAACATCGGCACCGCCGTGCAGGTGAGGTTGGTATGCCAGACGCTGAAGTGATCGTGCTGATGACACGTCAGCGCCTGCTGTTCCTTGATGCAGGTGCCGACCGCGCAGGTGCCGGCGTGGTCCTCGCCCCAATCCGAGCCCAGATACAGGCCGGTCTTGCGATGCGCTTTCTCGTCCGCCGGATCGCCGAGAAACTGCACGGCGATGCCGCGGTTGTCGGTCAGCAGAATCACGTAGCCCAGCTCGGCCACCTGCCGGTAGAGCTGTTCCACGCCCGCACGGGCCACGTTGATCAGCTCGTCTGCCTGGTCCTGGTGCTCGCGCAGAACCTGCCGCGGCACGAAGCGCGCCTCGGACGGACGCGCCGGGTCCAGACCGTAGTCGTGCACACAGCGGCGCCAGGAGCGCGCAATGATCGGATCGCGGTCAGCGGAAAGATGCGGCGCGTTGGCCAGCGTGAGCACCGCGTCGATGTGGCTCACGGGACCGGAGAGCAGGTTCATGCATCCTCCTCGAAGCGCTCGCAGCGGATGGCAACGGGCGCCTCAGCGAAACGCTTTATTGTTATGAAGTGTACTGAAGGATAAACGATTGAACCGTCAGGACCAGCCTGAACTTTGGAAGTATGCCTGCTCGGGTGTTTCAAATATTAGCCGCACGTTGTAAAGCGCTTTACAACGCTTTACAGGTGTAAAGCGCAACTTGCGTTACACCACCGTTACGGCCATCCAATTCAAACAAGATAAATCCTTTAATTTCAGACANNAGATAGGTAAATAAATATTCATACATGAAAGTTGGCATGACCCCTGCTGATCACCCTGTGCGGAACAAACTCTTCGCATAACAAGATCGCCAGCCGCCTGCTCCCCTCAGCGCTGTTGGTAATAATCAGGAGCTACTGTCATGCACGATTCAGCTCGTCCGCACGGCACGCTAAACCGTCGACGTTTTCTTTCTCTGTCCAGCCAGTCGCTGCTGGCGTTGAGCCTGAGCCAGTTGATCCCGGTGAACCTGCTCGCCGAAGAGCGGCAGGCGGAACTGCCTGACGGCCTGCTGCGCATGGGTCGCGACATCTTCCCCCACGATTTCATCAGCGATCGCCACTACGTACAGCCCCTGCTCGACCTCGCGGAACAGGAGCCGGCGCTGATCGGCGGCGGGCTCGACGAGCTGCAGCGTCAGGCACGCAAGGCCCACGGCAAGCGCTTCGAACAGCTGGACGAAGCCGAACGCGTGGCGCTGCTCAGCGACATCGAGGGCACCCCGTTTTTCAAGGCGGTGCGCAGCAGCCTGATGTTCGGCCTGTACGACAACAAGACGCTATTCCCGCTGTTCGGCTACGAGGGCTCGTCGTGGGAATACGGCGGCTACGTCAACCGCGGCTTCGACGATCTCAACTGGCTCTGAGCCAGGGCGCCCCGCGGCGCCGACAACAAGAACAAGAGAGGGATACCCCATGGCAACTTTTGCCCAGGACGACGATGGCGTCGTGGTGATCATCGGCTCCGGCGCTGGCGGCGGCACGCTGGCCAACGCGCTGGCCAAACAGAAGATTCGCAGCGTGGTGCTCGAGGCGGGCAAGCGGCACACGCTGGAGGACATCGAGAACGACGAGTGGGCGATGTTCAAGAAGATCTCCTGGCTCGACAAGCGCATCGCCGCCGGCGACTGGCACCTGGCCGAGAACAACCCCAACCTGCCAGCNNCGTCAAGGGCGTCGGCGGCAGCACCGTGCACTGGGCCGGCATCGCCCTGCGCTTCCGTGATTTCGAATTCAGGATGCGGAGCATCAACGGCGACATCGCCGGGGCCAACCTGCTGGACTGGCCGGTGACCCTGGAAGAGATGGCGCCCTGGTACGAGAAGGCCGAGAAGCACATGGGCGTGACCGGCCCCAGCACCGGCATGGCCTATCACCCCTGGCACAACTCCTTCAAGGTGCTGGCCACCGGCGCCAAGCGGGTCGGCTACAAGGAGATTCTCTCCGGGCCGATGGCCATCAACACCGAGCCCTACGACGACCGCGCCGCCTGCCAGCAGATCGGCTTCTGCATGCAGGGCTGCAAGATGGGCGCGAAGTGGTCGACGCTCTACACCGACATTCCCCGCGCCGAAGCCAGTGGGTACTGCGAGGTGCGGCCGCAGTCNNCGTGCTCTATGCCGACGGGGAGGGCAACCAGGTGGTGCAGAAGGCGCGCGCGGTCTGCGTGGCGGGCAATTCCATCGAGACCCCGCGCCTGCTGCTCAACTCCGCCTCGTCGATGTTCCCCGACGGGCTGGCCAACTCCTCCGGCCAGGTCGGCAGGAACTACATGACCCACACCACCGCCGGCATCTTCGCCGTGATGCCCAAGCCGGTGAACATGCACCGCGGCACCACCTGCGCCGGGGTGATCTCCGACGAGTCGTACAACGATCCGTCGCGCGGTTTCGTCGGCGGTTACCGCCTGGAAATCCTCGCCCTCGGCCTGCCGTTCCTGTCCGCCTTCCTCGACCCGACGCCCAAGGGCTGGGGCCGCCAGTTCGCCTCGCGGATGGAAAAGTACAACCACATGTCCGGCGTCTGGCTGTGCGGCGAAGACCTGCCGCTGGAAAGCAACCGCATCACCCTGCACGCCAACGAGAAGGACCAATACGGCCTGCCGATCCCGGTGGTGACCAAGAGCGATCACCCCATGGATGCCGCCATGCGCAAGCACGGCGTCGCCGCCACCGCCAGGTGTTACGAGGCCGCCGGCGCCACCGACNNTTGGGGCCCTGGATGTCGTGGAGCACGATCCGTACGGCAGTACCCACAACATGGGCACCAACCGCATGAGCGCCAAGGCCCGTGACGGCGTGGTGAACAAGTGGGGCCAGACCCACGACATCGCCAACCTGTTCGTCTCCGACGGCAGCCAGTTCACCACCAGCGGCGGCCAGAACCCCACCCTCACCATCGTCGCGCTGGCCCTGCGCCAGGCCGAGCAGATCGGCCGGCTGCTCAACGAACGCGCGATCTGACCACCACTACAAGGGAGTCGACCATGACCCAGCCCAACAACTCGCAGCGCCTGTGGATGTACGAGCAGATGCTGACCAGCCGCTACATGGAGGAATCCATCGAGCGCATCTACATGGAAGGCAAGACGCCGGTGTTCAATATGGCCAAGGGGCAGATTCCCGGCGAGATGCACCTCTCCAACGGCCAGGAGCCCTGCGCGGTAGGCGTCTGTGCGCACCTCGAGGCCGGCGACATCGTCACCGCCACCCACCGCCCGCACCACATCGCCGTGGCCAAGGGCGTCGACCTCAACGAGATGATGGCCGAGATCTTCGGCAAGGCCACCGGGCTTTCCGGCGGACGCGGCGGCCATATGCACCTGTTCGATGGCCGGGTGAATTTCTCCTGCTCGGGGATCATCGCCGAAGGCATGGGGCCGGCCGTCGGCGCCGCCTTGTCGCGGCAGATGCAGGGCAAGCCCGGGGTGGCCGTGTCCTTCATCGGCGAGGGTGCGGCCAACCAGGGCGCCTTCCACGAAACGCTGAACCTCGCCGCGCTGTGGAAGCTGCCGGTGGTGTTCGTCATCGAGGACAACGCCTGGGGCATCTCGGTGGCCAAGGCCAGCGCCACCTGCATCAAGCAGCACCACGTGCGCGCCGCGGCCTACGGAATGCCCGGTGTGTTCGTCGAGAACAACGACCCGGACGGCGTGTTCCGCGCGGCCGGCGAAGCCATCGAGCGCGCCCGTGCCGGTGGCGGCCCGACCCTTATCGAGATCGAGACCTACCGCCTGGCCGGCCACTTCATGGGCGACGGCGAAACCTACCGCCCCGAGGGCGAGAAGGACGGCCTGATGAAAAAGGACCCCATTCCCGGCTACCGCCAGCGCCTGATCGACGAAGGCGTGATGAGCGAGGCACAGGCCCACGACATCGAAGCCCGCGCCCGTGGCCGCATCGATGAAGCGGTGCAGTTCGCCCGCGAAAGCCCCTATCCACGCCCCGAAGAGGCGCTCGAGCACGTGTTCGTGTGAGCCGATCCGAACAACACGAGGAACACCCCATGAACAGCCAAGCCACCATGACCGCCGCCGTCTGGCACGGTCGCAAGGACATCCGCCTGGAACAGGTGCCGCTGCCCGGCGCGCCACAACCGGGCTGGGTGCAGATCCGCGTGCACTGGTGCGGCATCTGCGGTTCCGACCTGCACGAGTACCTCGCCGGCCCGGTGTTCATCCCGGTGGATGCGCCCCACCCGCTCACCGGCATCAGGGGTCAGTGCATCCTCGGCCACGAGTTCTGCGGCGAGATCGTCGCCACGGGTGACGGCGTCGAAGGCTATGCACCGGGCGACAAGGTCGCCGCCGATGCCTGCCAGCACTGCGGCCAGTGCCGTTTCTGCAAGACCGGCCAGTACAACCTCTGCGAGCAGCTGGCCTTCACGGGCCTGATGAACAACGGCGCTTTCGCCGAGTTGGTCAACGTACCCGCCGAGCTGCTCTACCGCCTGCCCGAAGGCTTTCCGCTGGAGGCCGGCGCGCTGATCGAACCACTGGCGGTCGGCATGCATGCGGTGAAGAAGGCCGGCAGCCTGCTCGGCGAGACGGTTGTGGTGGTCGGGGCCGGCACTATCGGCCTGTGCACCATCATGTGCGCCAAGGCCGCCGGCGCCGGCCAGGTGATCGCCCTGGAAATGTCCGCTGCGCGCAAGGCCAAGGCGCTGGAAGTCGGCGCCACGCGGGTCATCGACCCCAGCGAGTGCGACGCCATCGCCGAGATCAAGGCGCTCACCGGCGGCTACGGCGCCGACACCTCGTTCGAGTGCATCGGCCACAAGGCCACCGCCAAGCTCGCCCTCGACGTGATCCGCAAGGCCGGTCGCTGCGTGATGGTGGGCATCTTCGAGGAGCCCTCGGAATTCAACTTCTTCGAGATCGTCGCCACCGAGAAACAGGTGATCGGCTCGCTCGCCTATGCAGGGGAGTTCGCCGACGTCATCGCCCTGATCGCCGACGGGCGCATGGACGTGACCCCGCTGATAACCGGCCGCATCGGCCTGGACAACATCCTCGAGCAGGGCTTCGAGGAGCTGGCCAATCACAAGGACCGCAACGTCAAGATCATCGTCAGCCCCAGCGCGCTGGCCGGCTGAGCAGGAGACCACCATGACCACAGCAGTAAAGGAAAGAAAACTCACCGTCGCCCGCGCCATGGCCGAAGCCGTGGCGCAGGAGATGCGCCTGGACCCGAAGGTGTTCGTGATGGGCGAGGACATCGGCCAGCTCGGCGGTGTGTTCGGCAACACCCGTGGCCTTTATGAAGAGTTCGGCAAGACGCGCATCCGCGACACGCCGATCTCCGAAACGGCCTTCATCGGTGCCGCGGTGGGCGCCGCTTCGGACGGCATGCGGCCGATCGTCGAGCTGATGTTCGTCGACTTCTTCCGTGCATGGACGCCATCTACAACCTGATGGCCAAGAACACCTACTTCGCCGGCGGCAAGGTGCCGGTGCCCATGGTGCTGATGGCCTCCACCGGTGCCGGCTACTCGGACGCCGCCCAGCATTCGCAGTGCCTCTACGGCACCTTCGCCCACCTGCCGGGCATGAAGGTGGTGGTGCCGAGCAACGCCTACGACGCCAAGGGCCTGATGACCGCCGCCATCCGCGACGACAACCCGGTGGTCTACATGTTCCACAAGGCGCTGCAAGGCATGGGCTGGCTGGGCACCGAGAAAGGCGCCACCGTGCCGGTACCGGACGAGCCCTACATCGTCGAGATCGGCAAGGCCAAGACCGTGCGCGAGGGCCGCGACGTCAGCCTGGTCAGCCTCGGCGCCGGTGTGCATCACGCCCTGCGCGCCGCCGCGCAGCTGGAGAAGGACGGCGTCAGCGCGGAGGTCATCGACCTGCGCAGCCTGGTGCCGCTGGACCGCGAACACGTCATCGCCTCGGTGCGCAAGACCGGCCGACTGATCGTGATCGACGAGGACTACCACAGCTTCGGCGTCAGCGGCGAAATCATCGCCAGCGTCGTCGAGCACGACATCGGCATGCTCAAGGCACGCCCGCAACGGGTGGCCTTCCCCGACATCCCCATCCCCTTCACCCCGGTCATGGAGCAATGGGCGCTGCCCAATGCGGACAAGATCGTGGCCGCCTATCACGCCCTGAACAAGGAATGACCCCATGAGTAACCCAACCCCCATCGTGATCGCAGACGACCTCTGGGAAGGTGACGCCGAAGCGGTAATCACCTCCTGGCTGGTGAGCGACGGCGCCGAAGTCGCCGCCGGTGACCTGGTCGCCGAGATCATGTCGGAAAAGGCCCAGTTCGAGATCGAAGCGCCGGTGGCCGGCGTGCTGAAGATCCTCGAAGACGAAGACGCGGTGATCGCCAAGGGCGCAGTCATCGCCCAGGTGGAATAGCCATGACGCAACTGGAAAACCTGTCCGGCGCCCCGGCCCCCGAGCGGGTGCCACTCAAGGGCATGCGCAAGATGATCGCGGCGAAGATGCTCGAGAGCCTGCAGACCACTGCCCAGCTGACCCACCACGCCGAATGCCGGCTGGATGCGCTCAAGGCCCGCCGCGCCGAACTCAAGACGGCTGGCAGTGCGGTGTCGGTGCAGGACCTCGTGCTGCTCAAGGTGATCGAAACGCTCAAGGCGCATCCCGGCCTGAACGCCACCCTGGCCGACGAGGTGATCCACCACCATGCGGCGGTGCATCTCGGCGTGGCCATCCCCCTGCCCGGCGACCTGCTGGTGGCACCGGCGCTGTTCAACGCCGAACAGCTGGACGGCGAAGAGCTGTGCCAGGCGCGCAAGGCGCTGGTGGACAAGGCGCTGGCCAGCAAGCTGTCGGTCAAGGAGCTGACCGGCGCCACTTTCACCGTGTCCAACCTGGGGTTGTCGCGGGTGCACCACTTCACCCCGGTGCTCAACCCGCCGCAGGTGGCCATCCTCGGCATCGGCGGCGTGCAACGTCGGCTGGAACTGAGCGCGAGCGGTGCGCTGGTGGAGGTCGAATGGCTGGGCCTGTCGCTGACCTTCGACCATCGCGCAGTGAACGGCGCGCCGGCAGCGGACTTCCTCGACGACCTGTGCCGGCGCATCGAGGAGGGTGCGGCATGAACGGCATCGCCCGCTTCAGTGTAGCGGCCGGCCTGAATGCCGAACGTGCCCTGCTGCAGCGCGTCTGCGATGGCCTGTTCGACTGCCAGCTGCTGCTCTGGCGCCCGACCGGCCAGGCGCTGGTGATGCCCGGCAGCTTCGAGCGCCGCCCCGGTTTCGCCCTGGCCAGCCAACGCTGCGCGGTGCAGGGCTGGCCGATCCTGCTGCGAGACACCGGTGGCGAGCCAGTGCCGCAGTCGCCTGCCGTGCTCAATATCGCCCTCGCCTGCGCGCTGCCCATCGAAGACGAGGCCGGCAAGCGCATCGTCATTGCCTACGAGCGACTGCTCGATCCGCTGGCGCTGTGGCTCGCCGAGCATGGTTTGCGGGCCGGAGTCGGCGCGGTTCCGGGTGCCTTCTGCGACGGCCGCTACAACCTCACGCTGGAAGGCCGCAAGCTGGCCGGCACAGCGCAACGCTGGCGGCGCAGCCGTGATGGCCGCCCGGCGGTGCTCGCCCATGCGGCGGTGCTGATGGACGACTGGCGCGAACCGATGGCCGACATCGTCAACCGCTTCTATCACGCCTGCGCCAGCGACCTGCGCTGCGCGGCCGACAGTCATCTGGCGCTCGGTGAGCGACTGCCAGGCGCCTGGAGCGAAGCCGAGTCGCTGTCCGACCGCTATCAACGTGTGCTGGCCTGGCAAGGCCTGGAACTCGGCGCCCGCCCCTTGCCCAGCCCGGCCACAGGCACGGTCGCCGGTCCACCCTCCCCCGTGCTTTGAACAACACCACGGCCACCAACCGGTCCGGCCATGCATCGGAGGAAACCCCATGAGCTATTCCACCCCCGACCCGCCCGGCCAGCGCGGGTATCCAACACTTCGCCCTGGCCAGTCCAGGCGAAGCGGTGATCGTCTTCCGAGGAGCCTCACCCAGCAGGGCACAACAGCCCCAACACTGGCAACCAGCGCAATGAAGCCGGCCAGAAGTTATAGAAGTTTGAATAAAGATTTCGAAAAGCCGTGATAGGTGCATGTTGTTTCGCGCCATTACGGGGGCTCATACCGGAATCGACTTAATAACAAAAGAAATGCCAGAAGAGCTTTATCCATAAATGCTCGTTGTACCCACGCACGCCTGAAACCCTAAACAAGGAAATAATAAAAATGAAATTCAAACAGTCAAACCTAAGGGTTCACCTGATGATGGCCGCCTCGCTTTTTGCGATCACGCCGCTGCATGCATCAGACAGAATCATCACAGACAAGGAATTGTCCGATGAATCAAATACCGCTGATTGGCTGGCGTATGGGCGAACGCATTCCGAACAACGGTTCAGCCCGCTCAAGGACATCAACGTAGATAATGTCAGCCAACTCAAACCTGAATGGTATGCGCCGCTACCTGACCGCTCAGATATGGTCGGAACGCCCTTGGTGGTCGATGGCGTCATGTACTATGTGGGCGAAATGAACAGAACGCGCGCGTTCGATGCCCGCACGGGAAAGAAGCTTTGGGAATACGATCCGCAAGTTTCCAAAGAGATCCTCGACAACAATATGAAGAAGGTCTTTTGGAAGCATAACCGCGGCCTTTCAACCTACGGCGACAAGTTGTTCATTGCCACCTGGGACGGCCGCCTGATTGCAATCAACCGAAAAGACGGCAAGGAAGTCTGGCAGACCCGTACATTCGATCACGACCAGCCGTTGAATATCACCGGCCATCCCAAGGCCTTCGACGGCAAAGTCTTTGTCGGCAATGGCGGAACCGAACTTGGTCCGATGCGCGGTTATGTGACCGCTTATGATGCCGAAACCGGCAAGCAGGTCTGGCGTTTCTATATCGTTCCCGGCAATCCTGCCGATGGGTTCGAGGACGCCGCCCAGGAGATGGCCGCGAAAACCTGGACGGGCCGCTGGTGGGAAAACGGCGGCGGCGGGAATGCCTGGCACGGCTGGACGTACGACGCCAAGTACAACCAGCTCATCTTTGGTACAGGTAATGGCGGCCCCTGGAACATCAAGGTGCGTAGCCCGGAGGGTGGCGACAACCTGTTCCTGTGCTCTGTGGTGGCGCTCGATGCGGATACCGGCGAATACAAGTGGCATTACCAGACCGCGCCGGGCGAGACCTGGGACTACAACTCGAACATGGACATCGTGCTGGCCGACCTGAAAATAGACGGCAAGGATGTTGACGCCGTATTGCATGCCCCCAAGAACGGCTTCTTCTATACGATCGACCGTTCGAACGGCAAGGTACTGTCCGCGGAGAAATTCGCCGATGCCAACTGGTCAACCAGGTACGACCTGAAAGAGCAGCGTCATATCGTTGCCGACGACGCCAGGTATCCGGAAGGCGAGAAGAATATCTACCCATCGGCATTCGGTGCGCACTCGTGGCACGCGATGTCCTATAACCCCGAGCTGAATCTTGCCTTTATCCCCACCAACCATCTAGGCAACACCTTCAAGGACGACGGTAACAATACGAAGCCTGGCCATAAGATGGCGAGCCACAAACTCTACCTGGGGCTGACCGGTTGGGAATTGACCAAGGACCCGCACGAGTCACGGGGCTCGTTGCAGGCCTGGGACCCGGTCAAGAACAAGCGCGTGTGGCAAGTAAATCAGAAGAGTCCTTGGGGCGGCGGTACCTTGACCACGGCCGGCAACCTGGTTTTCCAGGGCGAGCCCGATGGCCTGTTCAAGGCTTATGACGCACGCACCGGTCAAGAACTCTGGTCCTATGACGTCGGCCTCGGTATCTCCGCGCCACCGATCACTTACAAGTTGGATGGCAAGCAGATGGTTTCCCTGCTGGTGGGCCCTGGTGGTGCATTGGCTTCCAACTTCGGCGGCTCAGGCGAACTGGGTTTTGAAAGCCATGGCTGGAAATATGGTGCGCATGAGCGCCGCATCATGACCTTCTCGCTTGACGGAAAAGCGGTCGTTCCAGAACAGCCGGCGCCGCAACTCGCCAAACCCATCATCGATGAGAAGTTTGAAGTCGATGCCGAAAAGGCCGAGACGGGCGCGGGTGTCTATGCGGAAAACCTCTGCGTTGGTTGCCACGGCGCCGGGGCTGTTGCGGGCATGAAGGCACCCGATCTGCGGGAGTCGCCGATCTTGCTCACAAGCAGCGAAAAAGGGTTTGAGAGCGTGGTGCGCGGTGGAGCATTGCTCGTCAATGGCATGCCCAAGTTCCCGGATCTGACCGATGCAGAGCTGGAAAGCATTCGCCATTTCGTGCGCAGACAAGCACACGACGGGGTGAAATCGGGCGGCGGCCATTAGGTCGGCAACCTTCGATCGCCAACCAAACAGTTGAACCGGTAACGCCTGAGTAGCCAGGCGTTACCACTGAGCAGAAACGCACGCGAATACCGTGAATGCCCACTCCCATGGCGGCTAACGGTATTCGCGGCACCCGCACCGTTACATCCCAAAGGATCAGAACAATGACAACAAGCCTGCGCTGCGGCAGCGGCCTTCTCGTCGCCTGCCTGCTCACTTCTGCCCAAGCGGCCGAGTATTCACCCGACCAGTTTCTCTTCGGCGACTGGAACGGCGCCCGCACCCGCCTGCACGAAGCCGGGGTCGACCTGCAAATCACCTACGTCAACGAACTGGCCCGCAACACCCAGGGCGGCGGCGACCATACCAGCACTTACGCCGACCAGCTGATGTTCGATGCAGCGCTGGACCTGGACAAATTGCTCGGCTGGTCCGGCGCTGGCCTGCACTTCACGCTGACCAACCGCAACGGCGAGAACCTCAACGCCGAAACGGACCTCGGCGTGCTCCTGCAACCGCAGGAAATCTATGGCTACGGCAGCGCGACCCGCCTGGTGCAGCTCTACTACCAGCAGGCGCTGCTGGACGACCGCCTGCTGGTCAAGCTCGGCCGCCTGCCTATGAGCGGGGACATCTACCCCTTCGCCTGCCCGTTCCAGAACCTCGGTTTCTGCGGCACGGTGCCCGGCTACATCACATCGAACTGGTATACCTGGCCGATCAGCCAGTGGGGCGCCACCGCGCGCTATCAGCTGAACGAAGCCTGGTCGCTGCAGACCGCGCTCTATCAGGTCAATCCGCGCTCCACCGAACGCAGCCAGCGCCTGAACTTCGGCAGCCCGTCGGGCACCACCGGATACCACGCGGTCGCCGAGCTGGGCTGGACGCCGACCCTTGCCGGCCAGCCCGGCGCCTATCGGCTGGGCCTGTGGCGCAATACCGGCGACTTCGAGGACCTGTACCGCGACAGCTCCGGCCTGCCCCTATCGCTTTCCGGCGCATCAGCCGCCGAGCACGACCAGGCCACGGGCGGCTACCTGATGGCCGAGCAGCAGGTCTGGCAGAGCGCCGCGGTGCCGGCGCGACGGTTGAAGCTGTTCGCCAACTTCATCCAGTCCGACCCGGACGTGACCTATATCGAGCGGGTCTGGCAGGTTGGCGGCATGCTCTCCGCGCCATTCGCCTCGCGCCCGAACGACGAGCTTGGCCTGGGCCTCGGGCGCCTGGAAATCAACGACGATGCCCGCCGTCGCCTGCGCGAACAGGGCGACCCGGTGCCCGACGTGGAATACCCGGCCGAGCTGTATTACCGCGTGGCGCTGACACCCGCCCTCTCGCTGACGCCGAACATCCAGTACTTCCACCGACCAGGCGGCTTCGACGATGACAAGGACGTGGTGGTCGTCGGACTGAAGACGGTGGTCAGCTTCTGACCGGCGCATGAAGCGCGGCGACCGCGCGCAAAGCCGGTCGCCGCTTGCGCTTCGCTCAATCCCTCACAGCACCCAACCCTCACCGGTGCGTACCGCCCGCGGGTGCGTCAAATCAGCGTGCTGTCGCTCGTACCTGATCGATTGTCCCGATCGCCCGCAGCAAGACCAGCTGGCATAGGGATCAACCGCAAGCAATTTGAAACTGGAGGGCGGGTCGCCTCCCTTCACTGACTTGTTCCACTTGTTCTAACCGCGGCATCGCTGGCTGCGCCGCGTTGGGACGGCTTGGCTAGGTGCGCACCATCGGCGGGCGCCGAAGCGCTGGGCGGCCGCCTGATCGAGCGGTCAGCCGCCGCCCGAAATCCATTCCCAAAACAGACACATAGTCCAAATCCGCGGCGTTCTGGCACAGCCGGTGCACCTTCTAAAGCAGGCGTCATGCCCTGTTAGTACAAGTTGCTCAACCGCCAAGGTGAAGACAAATGGACAACTGGAATAGCCTGCTTGCGACCTCATTAATCGGATCCGTCCTGCTGTTCAGCGGCCCGCTGGCAGCGGAAACCATCCGCATCGGTATCGGCCATCAGAGCATGGTCACCAACACCGTTTCCGGCGGCATCGTGTTGGAGAAACTCGACCTGCTGAACAAGCACCTGCCGCACACGGGCAAGTACGCGGACGCCGACTACCGGATCGAGTTTCGCGACTACGACTCCGGCCCGCCAATCACCAACCAGATGCTCGCCGGCAAGCTCGACTTCGGTGTCATGGGTGACTACCCGCTGATCGTCAATGGCGCCAAGTTCCAGGCCACCGGCAAGCAGCAGACGCGCTTCATCGCGGTGACCGGCTACAACCTCAAGGGCACCGGCAACGGCATCGTGGTGCCCAAGGACTCACCCGTGCAGTCGCTTGCCGACCTCGCCGGCAAGAGCCTCTCAACGCCGGTCGGCAGTGCGGCCTGGGGCATGACGCTGAAGGTGCTGCGCGACGCCGGGCTGTCCGACAAGGTGACGCTGGTCAACCAGAGCCCCCCGGTGGGCGCAGCGAACATTGCCGCCGGCAAGATCGACGCGCATGCCGACTTCTGCCCCTGGTCCGAGATCATGGAATTCCGTGGCACCGCCCGGAAGATCTACGACGGCAGCGAGGCCGGCATCCCCACCTTCCACGGCATCGTAGTGCGCGACGACTTCGCCAGACAGTATCCCGAGGTGGTCGAGGGCGTGCTCAAGGCCACCCTGGNNAGCAATGGATCAGCGAAGACCCTCGGCGCGCCGCGGAAAAGGTCGCCGAATGGACCGGCGTGGAGAAGGAAGTCCTGTACCTCTATTTCAGCCAGGGCGGCATTTCGACCATGGAGGCGAGCATCAAGCCGCAGTGGGTCGAGGCGATGAAATACGACCACGCCCTACTGCAGCAGGAAATGCAGATCCCCGATCTGGATTTCGCCACCTGGATCGACGACAGCTACCTGAAGAAGGCCTACGCCGACATGCGCCTGGACTACGCCGCCGCGGTCGCCAGCGTGGTCAGCCCGGTCGCGCGCGCGCCGGGACGCAAACCGGCGGAGATCTGGTTCCAGGACCAGGGCATCGTCGCCTACGACAGCACCGTCGCCATGCTCGCCGCCGAAGCCGACGCCAAGGCGGCCGGCAAAGCCATCAACGCTACCTACGTCTACGACAACCTCACCGGCCTGAAGCTGTTCGGCAAGGCGGCCTACCTGGTCAAGGACGCCAGCGGCGAGGTGCTGGCCTTCATGAAGAAAAGCGACTCGGAGCAGCACATCGCCCAGCACGGCGGCAGCGCCCTGCTGACCGATGTACCCGTGGCGATGCTGGACTGAGCCCCTGCGCGGCCCGTGCCACGGGCCCGCCTCAAGCCGAGGAGTGACCGCATGAGCGTCAAACTGACCCCCCTGTTCGATAGCGATCCGGCAACGCCAGAAGCCGACCGGCCGCTGCTGACCGCTGCGCCGGCTCCCCAGCCAGCGCCGGTTGCCACCCCTTCCGCGCCGCGTCGCCTGCCGCCGATGGCCGGGCGTTACCTAGTGCGCGTGCTGGCGCTGCTGGCAGCCTTGCTGATCTGGCACCTGGCGACCGCGACGGGCTTCAACCTGTTCATCAATTTCGAGAACGTGCCGGCACCGCTGGTGGTGGGCCAGACGCTAATCCAGCAGCTGGGCAGCAGCGAGTTCTACCTGCACATCGTCCACAGTCTGGAACGCATCGCGCTGGCCTATGCTTACGCCGTGGTGCTCGGCGTCCTTTGCGGCGTGCTCATTGGTCGTTCGCGCTGGGCCGAGGACATCCTGCTGCCCTACATCGAGCTGTTCCGGCCGATTCCGGCGGTGGCCTGGATTCCGTTGGCGATCCTGATGCTGCCAACCGAGCAGTCGAGCATCGTCTTCATCACCTTTCTCGGCGCCTTCTTCCCCATCGTGCTGAACACCGTGCACGGCGTGGAGCAGACGCCGGACGTGCTGGTGCGTGCTGCCCGCAGCCTGGGCGCCAGCGACCGGGCGATCCTCTGGCACGTGGTGATTCCCGGTGCGATGCCAAGCATCGTCGCCGGCCTGGCGATCGGCATGGGCGTAGCCTGGTTCTCGCTGCTGGCCGGCGAGATCATCAGCGGCCAGTACGGCATCGGCTACTTCACCTGGACCAGCTACACCCTGGTCGAGTACCCGAAGATCATCATCGGCATGCTCGTCATCGGCGGGCTCGGCACGCTCTGCACGCTGCTCGTGCGCAAGGCCTGCGTGCCGCTGCTGCGCTGGCAGCAGCAGGGGGGCCGGTCATGAATGCGATCGTCTCCGACAACCGCCTCGCCGTGCTCGATCACAGCCGACTGCGCGCCAAGGCCGCGGCCAAGGGCGACGGGCGCGGCCATGTCAGCGTGCGTGCGCTGTCCATCGAATTCGACCACGCCGGCGGCAAGCGCGCCGCGGTGCAACAGGCCAGCCTGGAGATTCGCCCCGGCGAGTTCGTCTGTCTGCTCGGCCCCTCGGGTTGCGGCAAGTCGACCCTGATGAACGCCATCGCCGGCTTCGTCAAACCCACCCGCGGCGAGCTGACCGTCGACGGTCAGCCCATCGCCGGACCCGGCCCGGACCGCGGCATGGTGTTCCAGCAGCACTCGCTGTTCCCCTGGAAAACGGTGCGCGAGAACGTCGCCTTCGGCCCGCTGATGGCCGGCGCCTCGCAGAACGAGGCCACCGGCGTGGCGCGCACCTTCCTTTCGCTGGTGGGGCTCGCCGCCTTCGAGGACGCCTACCCCGGCACCCTGTCCGGCGGCATGCAGCAGCGCGTCGGCATCNNGCAGGTCTTTCGCAAGTCCATGGCCAAACAGGAGCGCAAAGACTGGATCAACCATAACCTGGAACTGGTGAACATGGCCCACGCCGCCAATAAACGGCCGGGGGAGATCTCCGGGGGTATGGCCCAGCGGGTGGGTATTGCCAGGGCCCTGGCCATGAAGCCCAGCGTGCTGCTGATGGACGAGCCGTTCGGCGCACTGGATGCCCAGACCCGGATCATGATGCAGGAGAACCTGCTGGAGATCTGGAGCGAGTTCCGCAACACCGTGGTGTTCGTCACCCACGACATCGACGAGGCGGTGTTCCTCTCCGACCGCATCGTGGTGATGAGCGCCAGCCCCGGGCGGATCATCGCCGACATCCGCGTCGAGCTGCCGCGACCGCGCGAGCAGAGCCTGCTCACCGACCCTGCCTTCATCGACTACAAGCGCCAGTGCCTAGACCTGATCCGCCAGGAAACCCTGCGCGCCTTTCAGCAGCAGAACGGAGGCTGAGCCATGCATACCCTTCCCTTGCCTGCGCCCACGCTCGACATGACCTGTCATGACAGGCTGGAGCCACGCCCATGAGCCGCCTCGAACCGCTCGCCCCGGGTCAGTCGCCACTGCCGCTGTACGTGCAGATCCGCGACACCCTCAGACGCAAGATCCTCGAAGGCGACTATGCCGTGCATGAACGGCTGCCCTCGGAAAACGAGCTGATGACCGCCTTCGGCGTCAGCCGCATCACCATCCGCCAGGCGCTGCGCGACCTGCACAACGAAGGACTGGTGTTCAGCGCCCAGGGCAAGGGCACCTTCGTCAGCAAGCCCAAGGCGGTGCAGAACGTGCAGCGCCTGGAGGGCTTTGGCGAGGCCATGGCCGCCCAGGGCTACGAAGCGACCGCGCGGCTGCTGTCGATTCAGGAGCGCAAGCCACCCAAGCCGGCGGCTGCCGCGCTGAACCTCGCGCCCGGCGCGGATGTGGTCGAGGTCAAGCGCGTGCGCTTTCTCAACCGCGCCCCGGTGTGCCTGGAACACAGCTACTTCCCCCTGGACATCGGCCAGCGCCTGTTCGGCCTGGACCTGTCCGGCGACATCTTCCCTCTGCTGGAGAACCGCTTCGGCATCGGCCTCGGCCATGCCGCCATCGGCCTCGACGCCACCCTGGCCGACGACGAACACCAGCCCTACCTCGGCCTCAAGGCCGGTGAACCCATCCTGCGCGTCGAACGGCTGACCCATGACCGCAGCGGTCGGCCGATCGATTTCGAATACCTGTGCTACCGCGGCGACGCCTTCAAGTACCAGTTCCGGGTCGACCGGAAATAGAGGAGACCACCATGACCACGATTCACGACATTCCCGTCATCGAAACCGACGTGCTGGTGATCGGCGGTGGCACCGCCGGCCCGATGGCCGCCGTCACCGTCAAGGAGCAGGACCCGACGCTCAACGTGATGCTGCTGGAGAAGGCCAACGTCAAGCGCTCCGGGGCCATCTCCATGGGCATGGACGGCCTGAACAACGCCGTCGTGCCCGGCCACGCCACGCCCGAGCAGTACGTCAAGGAAATCACCATCGCCAACGACGGCATCGTTCACCAGCCGGCGCTGATGGCCTACGCCACGCGCTCGTTCCCGATGATCGAGAAGCTGGACTCCTGGGGCGTGCATTTCCAGAAGGACGAGACCGGCGACTACGACATGAAGAAGGTGCACCACCTGGGCACCTACGTGCTGCCGATGCCGGAGGGCCACAACGTCAAGAAGATTCTCTACCGCCGCCTGCGCCGCAACCGGGTGCAGATTGAAAACCGGTACACGGCGACCCGCCTGCTGAAAGACCCGGACGGCAACATCGCCGGCATGATCGGGGTGAACACCCGCACCGCCGAGCCGATCATCATCCGCGCCAAGGCGGTGATCATGGCCACCGGTGCCGCCGGGCGCATCGGCCTGCCGAACTCGGGTTATCTCTTCGGCACCTACGAGAACCCGGCCAACAACGGTGATGGCCACGCCATGGCCTACCACGCCGGTGCGGACCTGGCCAACCTGGAGTGCTTCCAGGTCAACCCGCTGCTCAAGGACTACAACGGCCCGGCCTGTGCCTACGTCACCGGCCCGCTGGGCGGCTTCACCGCCAACGCCTTCGGCGAGCGCTTTATCGAGTGCGACTACTGGTCCGGCCAGATGATGCTGGAGTTCTTCAAGGAGCTCGAATCCGGCACCGGCCCGGTGTTCCTCAAGCTCGACCACCTGGCCGAGGAAACGATTCAAGAGATCGAGACCGTCCTGCACACCAACGAGCGGCCTTCACGCGGACGCTTTCACGAAGGCCGGCACATCGACTACCGCCAGCGCATGGTGGAAATGCACATCTCCGAGATCGGACGCTTTCACGAAGGCCGGCACATCGACAACCGCCAGCGCANNCTCCGGCGTGTGGACCGACGAGACCGGCGCGACCACCGTGCCCGGGCTGTTCTGCGCCGGCGACATGGCTTCGGTGCCCCACAACTACATGCTCGGCGCCTTCGTCTACGGGCAGATCTGCGGCGAGAGCGCAGCGGCCTTCGTCAAGGACCGCGCCGAACCCCAGCTGGACGAAGCCTTCATCGCTGCCGAACTCGCCCGCATCCAGGCGCCGCTGAAAGTCACCGACGGCATCCCGCCGGAACAGATGGAATACAAGGTCCGCCGCCTGGTGAACGACTACCTGCAGCCACCCAAGGTGACCAAGAAGATGGAGATCGGCCTGGAACGCATCCTCGCCGTGCGCGAGGACGTCCCGCGGCTGGCCGCCGCAGACCCGCACGAACTGCTCCGCGCGCTGGAAGTGCAGTCGATCATCGACTGTGCCGAGATGGCCGCCCGCGCCTCGCTGTACCGCACCGAGTCGCGCTGGGGGCTGTACCACTACCGCGTCGACCACCCCGAGCAGAACGACCAGGACTGGTTCTGCCACACCCGCCTGTACAAGGACGACAACGGCAACATGGCCAGCGGCAAGCGACCCATCGCCGACTACATCGTGCCGCTCGGCGAAGAGAAGGACGCCTACAACCGCCTGCGCGTGAAGAAGGCCGCCAATGCCTGACCGTGGGGGCGAACTCGTTCGCCCAACACCTTATGCCATGGGCGAATGAATTCGCCCCTACAGGCCGGCAGCCGAGCCGACCGTACCGAGGAGATCAACCATGCCCGTCGCCACCCACCGTTCCGCCGTCCCGGTCATCGTGGACGAAGAAAAATGCATCGCCGAAAAGGGTTGCCGTGTCTGCATCGACGTCTGCCCGCTGGACGTCCTGTGGATCAACCCGGACACCGGCAAGGCGCACATGAAGTACGACGAATGCTGGTACTGCATGCCCTGCGAGGCGGACTGCCCGACCGATGCGGTGACAGTGAACATTCCCTACCTGCTGCGCTGAGGGCCGACCGATGAAAACCTACGACGACCCACTGCTGCAGGACATCGCCACCAACCTGGCCTCGAGCGACCCCGGCATCCGCCGCGTGGCCGTGCTCGAGCTGGTCGACAGCGGCGAACCGGAAGCCGCCGAGCTGCTGATCCTGGCGCTGAACGACCCGGACCCGTCGGTGCGCCAGGAGGCGGCCAAGGTGGTCGACGAGTTCGACGCCGCCGACATCGCCGACGCCCTGATAGCCGCCCTGCAGGACAGCGACGAGGTGGTGCGCAACGCCGCCGCCCACGCGCTGGCGGACCTCAAGGACCCGGCCGCCGCGCTGCCGCTGCTCGAAGCCTTGGCTGGCAGCGACGATCCCTTCGTCGTCGCCGGCATCCTCCGTGCGCTAAAGCCGCTGCGCCATCCACAGGCGCAGGCGCCGGCCCTGGTGCGGATGCAGCACGCCGACCCGGGCGTGCGCCGCGAAGCGGTGGCGGTGATCGGCTGGCTCAAGCAGCCGGCCAATCTGCCGGCGCTGATCGAGCGGGCGCAGCACGACGACGACGCCGACGTCCGCCGCGCCGCCACCGGCGCGCTGGTCTATGCCGCGCCCGAACAGGTCGGCCCGGCGCTGATCGGCATCCTGCGCGACGAACACTGGCAGGTGCGCGTCGAGGCCGCTGTGAGCATCGGCAAGCTCGACTACCAGGCCGCACTGCAGCCCTTGGTCGAGGCCACGCACGACAGTTTCTGGCAGGTCCGGGAAAAGGCCGTCGATGCGCTCGGCAAGCTCGGTGCGGTGGGCGCGATCCCGGCGCTCGGCGTCTGCGCCCGCGACCCGATGAGCAACCTGCGCAAGGCCGCCATTGGCGCACTGGGCGCCATCGCACACAACGATGGCCGCCCCTTCGTCGAACTGGCCATGGACGACCCCGACCCGGACGTCCGCAAGCTCGCCCGCTGGGCCATGTCGAAACTCGACGCCGCGGCCTGATTTTTACGCGCTTTTTGTTGCACAGCACTTGAAGCCGAAACGTCACGAGCGCAGCGGGGCGGGGGCGCCCAGCCAAGGCGAAGGTCGCGCGCGGGAGCGGAGTTTACAGGCCGTAAATGAGCATCCCGCGCGCCGCCTTCAACGCAGCATCCGCAAGCGCAGTGGTTTCGAGGAGAACGAAATGACCTACGTCGTTACAGAGAACTGCATCCGCTGCAAATACACCGACTGCGTGGAAGTCTGCCCGGCCGACTGTTTTCACGAAGGCCCGAACTTTCTCGTCATCAACCCCGAGACCTGCATCGACTGCAGCCTCTGCGCGCCGGAATGCCCGGCCGATGCGATCTTCGCGGACAACGCCTTGCCCGAAGGCCAACAGCACTTTCTCGAACTCAACGCCGAGCTGGCCGAAGTCTGGCCGGTGATCACCCAGAGCGCCTCGCCGCTGGCCGAGGCCGAAACCTGGGTGGACCAGAGCGGCAAGTTGGCCTTTCTGGAGCGCTGAAGCATGCCCCAACTTGTCATGACGAGTGGGTTGCGCCACGGCGTGTTGGCCCTGGTCACGGTCTGTGCCGCCACGCTCGGCAGCGCCCGCCCGCTGGACACGCCGGAACGCTTCGTGCGCAGCCCGGAAGCGCCCACGCTGCTCGTCAGCGGCGGGCCGGCGCCCATGCCGCGCGACCTTGTCATGCCGTTCATTCGCTAGAGGCCGCAAGCCCGGAGAGATTCATGAACGCCTTCACCGCATCGAACCACGACGCCACGACTCACATCGCACAGTCCCAGCGGCTGATCGACCCACCCCTCGAGATCCGCCTGCGCAAGGCGCAGCGCATGCTGGAACTGACCTGGCCGGATGGCGCGCAGAGCCGCATCAGCTGCCTGACGCTGCGGCGGGCCTGCGCCTGCTCCAATTGCCAACGCCTCCAGCAGACCGGCGCGCTGACGCTGATCGACGCCGAGGTCGGCGTGAACCGCCTGGAACTGTCCGGCATCAGCGGTCTGCAGCTGTATTTCAGCGACGGTCATTTCCGCGGCCTGTACCCCTGGGCCTACCTACGTGATCTGGGCGATCCGGCATGAATGCCCGGCTCGAAGCGCTCGCCCCGCCCGTCGCGCTGTGCCGCAAGCACTACCCGGGCCTGGCCCTGTGTGCGGTGCTGGCACTGGCCGGCAGCTTTCTTGCCGAACACTACGGCGCGCCCGCGCTGCTGATGGTGTTGCTGCTCGGCCTGGGTTTCGCCAGCCAGGGCAGCGAGGCACGCATGCAGCCGGGCGTGGCGTTGTGCAGCCGGCAACTGCTGCGCATCGGCGTGGCGCTGCTCGGCGCGCGCATTGGCGTCGCGCAGCTGGAAGCGGTCGGTGCGCGGCCCTTGTTGCTGGTGCTCGTCACGGTGCCGCTGGTGCTCGGCCTGGCGCTGCTGCTCGGCCGGCTGCTCCGACTACCGACCCTGCACAGTCTGGTGGCGGGCGCGGCAGTGGCGATCTGCGGCGTGTCGGCAGCGATTGCCGTGGCGGCGGTGATCCCGGCTGGGCGCCTGGAAGAGCGCCGGCTGCTCGCTGTGGTGGTCGGCGTGACGGCCCTCGGCACGCTGTCGATGCTGCTCTACCCGCCGCTGACCGGCCTGCTCGGGCTGGATGCGCTCGACAGCGGTCTGCTGCTCGGCGCCAGCATTCATGACGTCGCCCAAGCGGCCGGTGCCGGGTATCTCGTCTCGGAGACCGCTGGCGACGTCGCGACCCTGACCAAGCTGTTGCGGGTCGCCCTGCTCGCGCCGCTGGTGCTGGTGATCGGCCTGCTGCTGCGTCGGCAGGAACCGGGCAGCCCGGACTTTCCGCTGTTTCTGCTCGGCTTTCTCGGCCTGTTCACGCTGAACAGCCTCGGCTGGCTGCCGGCCTGGCTGCGCGAGGCGCTGGTCGCCGGTTCGCAGGCCTGCCTGCTGCTGACCATGGCCGCGCTCGGCATGCGCACCCGTGTCGGCGACCTGTTTGCCCAGGGCTGGCAGCCCTTCGCCCATCTGGCTCTGCTCAGCGCCGCGCTGCTGCTGGCGACGAGCCTGCTGCTGACCCTGTTCTGATCGACTCAATCCACGAGAGAGGAAGGCCCCATGTCTGCACTCGGCACCGAAAGCGTTCTATCCGTGCATCACTGGAACAACACCCTGTTCAGCTTTCGCACCACCCGCGACCCGGCGCTGCGCTTCGAGAACGGCCATTTCGTGATGATCGGCCTGGAAGTCGACAGCAAGCCGCTGATGCGCGCCTACAGCATCGTCAGCGCCAACCACGACGAGTACCTGGAATTCCTCAGTATCAAGGTGCCAGACGGCCCGCTGACTTCGCGCCTGCAGCACCTGAAGGTCGGCGACTCGCTCATCGTCAGCCGCAAGCCGGTCGGCACCCTGGTGATGCACGACCTCAGGCCCGGCAAGCACCTCTACCTGCTGGGCACCGGCACGGGGCTGGCGCCGTTCATGAGCATCATCCGCGATCCGGAAGCCTACGAGCGTTTCGACAAGATCGTGCTCGTGCATGGGGTGCGAGAGGTCAGCGAGCTGGCCTACCACGACTACCTCACCCAGGAACTGCCGGCGCACGAATTCCTTGGCGAAGCGGTGCGGGCCAAGCTGCTCTATTACCCGACGGTAACCCGCGAGGCGTTCCGCCACACCGGCCGCATCAACACGCTGATCGAGACCGGCAAGCTCACCGACGACCTCGGCCTGCCGCGGCTAAACCCCGAGACCGACCGCGTGATGCTCTGTGGCAGCCCGGCAATGCTCCACACCCTCACCGGCCAGCTCGACGCCTTGGGCTTCCAGGCGTCGCCCAGCCAGGGTGTGCCGGGCGACTATGTCATCGAGCGCGCTTTCGTTGAAAAGTAAGCGTATCTGGAACAGGCGAGCCTGCTAGCGTCGCATCGAAGTACTCACTAGCCGGCTCGCCTGTCTGGACGTGACGCCAGCCCCTAGTTCGCGATGCGCTTTCGCACGCCGCCGTCTCAACAGGTGGCTTCAACCACTCCAGCCACCTCCGTTCGCCTGTCCGCCTGCTTGCCGAGCTGCCAGCCGAGATAGCCCCAGAGCAGTGCGCAGATTGCGCCGGCCACGGCGACCAGGCCGGCGCCCTGCCCGAACATGTCCAGCGCCGTCTTCCCCCAACCGCTGATGGCATCGCCGGCGCGGTAGACGACGGTGTCGATGACGTTCTTCGCCTTGTACTTGCTCTCGGCATCCAGCGGCGCGAAGAGCATTTCGCGGCCGGGCCGGACGAACGCGTACTCGCCGATGCGGCGCACGATCATCAACGCCGCGAGCACGGCGAAGCTGGGCATCAGCGCGAGGCCGACAAAGCCGACGCCGACCAGCAGCGGCACGATGGCCAGCAGCACGCGCACGCCGAGTTTCTGCGCCAGGCGCCCGGTGATGAAGAGTTGCGACAACAGCGCGCCCGCCTGGACGACCACATCGATGATGCCGAACACGCGAACCTGGGCGGCGCGGTCGGGGAACAGCTCGGCCACCAGGCGTGCCTGCTCGAAGTAGAGAAAGGTGGTCACGGTAGCCAGCAGCACCACGAAACCGGCGATGCCGAGCAGGTAGGGCGACTGCATCACCCGGGTCAGGCCGCTAAAGGGGTTGCCGGGCACCGGCCGACGCGTACTCTCCGCCGGAGCCGCGCCGGGGCGCCCCGCTCCGCCGATCTCGCGCCAGCGCATCAGCGAGAACTTGAGCGCCAGCGCAGCGCCCAGCAACAAGGCGGCCAGCAGCATCAGCCCCGACTCGCCCAGGCTGCCGACCAACAGCGCGCTGAGCGCCGGCCCGACCAGCCCGCCGACGCTCGCGCCGGCAGCGATGAAGGCGAACAGCCGCTTGGCCTGAGCGCTGTCGAACACATCCGCCATCAGGCTCCAGGCCACCGACACGACGAACAGGTTGTAGACCGAAATCCACACGTAGAACACCCGCGCCAGCCAGGCGCTGTCACCCTGCAGCAGAAACAGCACGGAGAAGCCCAGCAGGTTCAGGCAGAAGAAGCCGTACACCCAATCGACGAAATGCAGGCGCGGTACGTGGGAACTGAGCCAGGCGAACAGGGGCACGGCTGCCAGCATGACGAAGAAGGTGGCGGTGAACAGCCATTGCAGGTTCTCCACGCCGGCGGCGATGCCCATCGACTCGCGAATCGGGCGCAGCATGAAATAGCCGGCGAACAGACAGAAAAACAGCAGGAAACCACTCAGTGCCGGGCGCAGCTCATGCGCTTCGGCATTGATCGCGGCACTCAGGCGATGCACAACGGATGGCGTGCTCATGGGCGCGCTCCTGAAGAATGAAGTGAGAACAGGGCGCGAGCGCAAGGCCGCGCCCGAGGATTCAGGGGTAACGCACGCCGGTCAGGCGTTCCGACAGCTGCCACAGCCGGGCGGCATCCGCCTGGTTCGCGGCGGCGTCGGGAACCCTGGCAAAGCCCAGCGGCCCGCGTTTTTCTTCCTCGCCGGTCGGCCCGTAGTAGGCCCCGCCGATGGCATCAGGCGCAGTGGCGGCATACAGCGTCGGCAGCGCGCCCTGGGCGGCGGAGTGGTAGTTGTCGCGGTCCTTGGCCCAGTTGGCGGCGAACTCACTGTCCAGCCCTGGGCCGCGCTCGACCAGCTCGGTGACGGCTACTCCGGGGTGCGCGGCGATGCTGCGAATGCCCCAGCCGGATGCGTCACTGTGGCGTTGCAGCTCCATGGCCCACATCAGCACCGCGAGCTTGGACTGCGCGTAGGTAGCGTAGGGGTTGTAGCGCTGCTCGGCCTGCAGGTCCGCGAAGTCCAGCTGGCCACGCCCGGCCGCGATACTGGAGAGGCTGACCACCCGGGCATCGTCGCTTTCCAGCAGCAGCGGCATGAGCAGCGCTGTCAGGGCGAACGGGCCGAGGTAGTTGGTGGCCAGCTGCAGCTCGTGACCGTCGGCCGAGGTGCCGCGCTCAGGCGGCGCCATGATCGCGGCATTGTTGATCAGTACGTCCAGGCGCGGCAGGCGCTCCTGCAGACGCTCGGCCAGACTGCGCACCGAGGCCAGGCTGGCCAGGTCGACCGCCTCGAACTGCACGCGGGCATCCGGCACCTGCTCACGTATCCGCTCGATCGCCTCCTGCCCGCGCTCGGCATTGCGCGCAGCGATGATCACCTCGGCGCCGGCGCGCGACAGCGCCAGCGCATCTTCGTAGCCCATGCCACTGGTGCCGCCGGTGACCAGCACGATGCGGCCAGCCTGGTCCGGCATGTCCGCCGGACTCCAGTCCGGCTTCGGTGCGGTACGGTTGGCGGCCTCGGCCGTCAGTGCGCCAGCCACTGCCACCCCGGCGATCAGCGTTCTGGCCAGTTTCAGCAGATGCCGGGCGAGGTCGCCCGGCTCGGTTGTGGTTCTGTGCGTCATGATCCTGTCCTCTCGTCGTTGCAAACAGGCCGACCTGCGATGGAGGTGGCCGACGCGAGGATTATCAGCGTACGGATATCAGGTGATAATCCGGGCAAACTTGGACAGGCTGTACGGTCATCCGTACAACCAAACGGCTTGCGGAGTACCCATGCGCCAACCCAGTCTGAGCGACGTCGCGTTGTTCGCTGCCGTGGTCGAGGCCGGTGGCTTTCGTGCTGCCGCGCAGACCCGAGGCATGTCGGCCTCGTCGCTGAGCGACTGCGTGCGCCGGCTGGAGGGCGACCTCGGCCTGCGCCTGCTCAACCGCACCACCCGCAGCGTCACCCCGACCACCGCCGGTGAACGCCTGCTCGAGCGCCTGCGCCCGGCGCTAGAAGAGATCCACGCCGCGTTCAACGACCTCGACGACGAATCCCAGCGCCCGGTCGGCACCCTAAAGCTGAACGTGCCGGTCCCGGTGGCGCGCTTCGTGCTGCCGGACCTGCTGAGCCGCTTCCTCAAGCTTTATCCGGCGGTGAACGTCGAGGTGGTGATGGACAACACCTTCATCGACGTCATCGCGGCGGGCTACGACGCCGGTGTGCGTTACGAAGAAAGCCTGGCCAAGGACATGATCGCCATCCCCATCGGACCACGCCGGCAACGCTTCGTGGCCGCCGCCGCACCGGCCTACCTCGCCGCCCACGGCACGCCACGCCACCCCAGCGAGCTGACCGGGCATCAGCTACTCGGCCATCGCTTCGAGAGCGGCAAGCTGGGCGTATTCGAGTTCGAGAAGGACGGCCGGACCTTGCGTGTACCGCCGCAAGGCCAGCTGGCCACTTCCTCACATGATTTGAAGACCAGCGCGGCAATCAGCGGGCTCGGGATCATCTACACCTTCGAGGACTTCATCCGCGAGCCGCTGGCCGATGGACGCCTGACGCCCATCCTCGAGGACTGGTGGCAGTCCTTCGACGGCCCCTTCCTCTACTACCACGGCCGCCGCCACATGCCCTCGCCGCTGCGGGCCTTCGTCGACTTCCTGAAGGCCGAGGGGCAAGAGCCAGCCTGAGGGCAGGTCAGGGCCGCGGCAGGTAGCCCGGCAGGCTTTCCAGCCGGGTCATCCAGCGCGCCACGTTGCCATAGGGGCCGAGGTCGACGCTGCCCTCCGGCGCCAGCACCACGTAAGGGTAGACCGCGCAATCGGCGATGGTAGGTCGCCCCATCGCCAGCCAGTCGTTCGTTTCCAGATGCGCATCGAGCAGCGCGAGCACCGCCGGCGCCTTGGCCAGCGCCGCTTCCTTGTCCAGCGGGTAGCCGAACTTTTCCACCAGCCGCGCAGCGCTCAGGCTGTGCTGCACCTCGTTGGCGGCGAAGGACAGCCACTGCACGATCTCGGCCTGCCCGCGGGCATGGTCCGGCCACCAGGCCAGGCCGCCGTAGGTACCGGCGAGATAGACCAGGATCGCCTGGGAATCGCGTACCACATGGCCGTCGTCCTCGAGCACCGGCACCTGCCGCAGCGGGTTCATCTCGGACAGTGGCGGCTTCTTGTGCGCGCCACCGGCGAGATCCACCGGCACCCGTTCCAGTTCAATGTCGGCCAGCGCCGCGAACAGGCGCACCTTGTAGCAGTTGCCGGAAGCTTCCAGATCGTACAGTTTCATTGCGCATCTCCTTCGACGAGTTGATTGAATTCGAGAACGTTGCCGTCCGGGTCCCGGATGAACAGCGCGATCCGCCGCGGGCCGATGTGATGCGGCCCCTCGGTGATGACGATGCCCTCTTCGCCCAGCCAGCGCTGCAGCGCCTGAAGGTCATCGACGATAAAGGCCGGATGGGTCATGCCCGGGCGCTTGACCGGCGCATCCAGCAGTACGTTGTGCGCGTCGCGGGTACGCGCGCCGTTGAAGATCAGGTTGATGCGCACGCCGTCCGGGCTGAGCATCTCGTTGGCCTCGAACAGCGGGAAGCTGGCGCTCTCGACGAAGCCCAGCGCCTGGTAGAAGGCCATGGCGCGACGGCGGTCGCTGACACGGATGCCGATGTGGTCATAGGCGAGGATACGAGCGGGGCTGGATGGTGGGTTCATGTGCGAAACTCCGGAAGTCGTCGGTCCGGGACAGTGTCCGCCGCCCTACGCATCCCAGCTATGCCGCGGACCTGACAACACCCCTGCAGCAATCGCACAAATCGAAGGTGGCAATGGACAAGCTCAAGGCGATGGCCAATTTCGTGAGGATCGTCGACAACGGCAGCCTGAGTGCGGCAGCCGACGCCAGTGGCCAGTCCGTGGCATCGGTGGTGCGCTCGCTGGCCGCGCTGGAGCGCCACCTGGGTGTGCGCCTGCTCAACCGCAGCACCCGGCGCATGGCCCTCACCGACGAGGGTGCCGAGTACCTGGCCTGGAGCCGACGCATGCTTGCCGAGTTCGCCGACATCGAGCAGCGCCTGGAGGCGCAGGACGGCAGCGTTCGCGGCCTGCTGCGCCTCACCGCCCCGGTGGAGTTCGGCCAGCGCTACCTGGCACCGCTGGTGAATGCCTTTCTCAAGGAACACCCGCAGGTACAGATGGAGCTGAACCTGAACGACCAGATCGTCCCGCTGCTGGACGAACGCCTCGACCTCGCCCTGCGCATCGGCCACCTGCCCGACTCGACCCTCGTCGCGCGCCCGCTCGGCACCACCCGGCTGGTCACCTGCGCCAGCCCGGACTACCTCGCCAGCAGCCCGCCGATCGACATCCCGGCCGCGCTCAAGGATCACGCCTGCATCCTCTTCGCCGCCCAGGGCCGGCACTGGTACTACCGCGACGGCGACAGGGAACAGGCCGAAGAGATCACCCCGCGCCTGACCTGCAACCAGATCCGCAGCGCCAGCCTCGCCTGCGTCCAGGGCCTGGGCATCACCCGGCTGATGCACTACCAGGTCGCCGACGAACTGGCCGATGGACGCCTGGTCAGGCTACTGAAGGATTACGAACCGGAGGACCTGCCGATCCAGCTCGTCTACCCGCACAGCCTGCAACTGTCGCCACGGGTGCGGGCGTTTGTGGAGTGGGCTTGTCCGCGGCTGGAGCGGGTCATGCCGGTGTTGGAAGCCGGTTAGCAGGCGCAGCGGTCTTCTTAAGCGCGTTACGGCCGCCTGCAGCGCCATCTGCGTTTCAGACAAAGCCGATCCAACGGCCCGCTATCAGTATGGATAGCCACAGAGTGGCGGATGTGGCCGCCAGCGCGCGGACGCGCAACCTCGGCGGCCCGCCATGCAGCGCGGCATGAAAGTGTTCGCCGCGATGCTGAAGTGCAATGTTGCAGATGGCCAGCAGGAGCAGTGCGACCTTGCAGAGGAAGGCAGGATTGTCCGCATACGCCACGGGGTTCACCGAGAACAACCAGAGCCCCGTCACCACCGCCAGCGTGGCGCCCGTTGCCGCCGCTCGGACGAGAAAGGGGCCGAGGACCGACAGATCCCGGCCGTGCGCAGACCGCAACAGGAGCACATCCAACGGCAGTATCGAGCCCAGGAGCAGCCCTATGCCAAGGATGTGAGCGGCGTTGACGACGAGATAGGCGACCCAGTATTCCTGCAGGAAGACCGCACCGGGCCAACCCGCAAGCGACTGCAGGAAAGCTGTCATGGCCCTGTCGTCATTGCCCGATGCGTTCCGGATACATGTCGTACTGCTTGCCACCCACGGTGATGCGTACGGCTTTCATATGCGCTTCGTTCGGCTCTTTGGTGCGGTTGCCGAGCACGGTGATTTCATCGCCCACCTTGGCGGTATCCCCGGTAAAGCCTGAACGTTTCGTCTGGTTCGGATTGCCCAGATCGACCTGCCATATGCGGCCGTCTTCTGCCTTCACGCGCAGGGCCGGATGAGGTGGCGCCATCGAGATCTCGGCAATCGTGCCCTTCAACTCCGACTGCTCTTCTTCGGCCCAGGCCCAGCCGTGATGCGCGAAGGCCTGCGTCGTGAACAGCGTCATCGCTGTCACGCACAGCGTCAGGGCGAAACGATGAAGCGCTTCGCGCGCCATAAAAATCTCATGGCGGGCGGTTCGGCTTTGGCTCGATAGGGACATGATCATGGCTCCTCAGCGAAGAATGGCTGGGCGTCCGACACGGCGAACGCAGTTCCCGAGTTTTAGACCGCAAAGCGCTGCAGTGCCGAAGATCGCGGGAGGAATATGTAGCATCCTTTTTCGAGCGTCGATGCTGGGCACCCTGAGCGGGTGCCGCTGAGTGACCGGAAAGCGCCCCTACGGACCGCTCGAAGCCGCCAGCCTCACCCCGAACCCCACCAGCACTCCACCGGTCAGCCGGTCCAGCGCCCGGGTCAGCGCGGGACGGCGCAGCAGTCTGCCGAGCGGGATCGTTGCCGCGATCAGGATGGCGAACCAGGCCAGGGTCAGCAGTACATGCAGGCCGGCCAGGAAGAACGAATAGGCGGCCACATCCGCGCCGAGCGGGACGAACTGGGGCAGGAAGGTGACGTAGAACACGCCCACCTTGGGGTTGAGCAGGTTGGTCAGCAGGCCGCGCCAGAAGGCCTGACCCCTCGCTGCAGAAGGCGCCTCGAGCGTGCCCGCGTCGAACGAGGCGCGAGGTTTGAACAGCAGATGCGAGCCGAGCCAGATCAGGTAGGCGGCGCCAGCGAACTTGACCAGGGTATAGCCAAGTTCCGAGGCCTGNNCGCCTGCCGCCGCCCTTCCAGCGTGGCCGTCCGCAGCACGATGGCCGTGTCCACACCCGGCGTGACGGTCAGCAGGGACGCGGCTGCGATAAAGGCAAGCATCAGCGGCAGATCGATCATCGGAAGCGCTCCTGTCGTCTCGTAGCCCATCTGACCGGCCAGATGCCGCGGGTCGCCGGGCTGACGTGCGTTGTAGCAGACAGGCGAGTCCGCAGCCAATTCGACGTGGTCGCGCGTGGCACGCTGCACCGGATCGACAGACCCGCAGACGTCCAGAACACGTTCGGGCCGTCTAGCGGCCCTTTGGCGCAGGCTCCTATCTCCCACCGGCGTTCACCGATACCATGCCGTGCTCAAGCGGGTGACCATGCAGCTCCTGGGAACACTCTCGCTTGTCGGCAGTCCGCCCAAGGACGGACCTGCTTTCGCACTGCCCGACACCGGCAGCCGCGTCGAGCCATGTCCGATCGATCGGGAGCCCTGATCGGACCACCAACCAGACAAGGCGCACGTTACAGATGGCAGGCGAAACTGCGGAAGCAAAGCGAATCGTTCTCGGCATGCGCGACAGCGACAAACGGCGCGAGCTCGCCGCGCTGCTGGCCGCCGAGGGCTACAGCGTCGGCCTTTGCACTGACCAGACGAGCCTGGCACAGCGCATCGACGAGACGGTCGACGTCGTGTTGCTCGCCGACGAGCTGGCGGCGGGGCCGTTGGATAACCTCAGCGCCGCGCTCGGGCAACTGCCGGCCGGCGGAGCCATTCCGTTCATCCTGCTGGACTCCGGCACCGAGCCCCATGCTGTGCTCCGTGCCCGCCTGCCGTCGGCGATCAGCGACTTCGTGGTACTCGAAGAACCGGTCGGGCCCGCCACGCTGCTCAGCTGCCTCGCCACCTGCATACAGCTGCATCGGGAGCGGCTCGCCCGGCAGCGACAGAAGTCCGCACAAGTCGATGAGCGAGCCCGCTTCGAGCGACTGATCGAGAACCTTCCAGTCGGGGTCTGCTTCATCGATACCGACGGCAATACGCTGCTCAGCAACCCCAAGTACGACGAGTACGTGCCGAACCGGAAGATACCTTCGGCGGCGCCCGACCGGGCCCGGCGCTGGGTAGGCCTGGACAGCCAGGGGCAGGTCATACCGCCGAGCCAGTACGTCGGTGCCCGTGCCCTGCGCGGCGAGCAGGTAAATGACCAGGACTACCGGTACTACCCCGAAAACGGCGGCGAACGCTGGCTGCGCCTGAGCGGCGTGCCCCTCTATGACAACACCGAGCAGCCGATGGGCGCGGCGGTAGTGATCATCGACGTCGATGCCGAGAGGCGCAGCGAGGAGATGCTGCGCGAGTTCAATCAGCAGCTCGAGCAGGAGGTCGAGCTGCGAACCCAGGCACTGCAGCAGGCGCTCGACCAACTGACCGTCGAAGTCCAGGAGCGCAGCCGGGCAGAGGAACAACTGCGCCACTCTCAGAAGATGGACGCCGTCGGCCAGCTTACCGGCGGCATCGCACACGACTTCAACAACATGCTGACTGGCATCATCGGTGCGCTGGATCTGATTCGCCTGCGCCTGGATACCGGCCGCCATGACGACCTGCCGCGGTATCTCGACGCGGCACATGGCTCGGCGCAGCGCGCCGCCTCCCTGACCCAGCGCCTGCTGGCCTTCTCCCGCCGCCAGCCTTTGCAGACCCGGCCGACCGCGGTCAATCCGCTGATCCGCTCGCTTGCCGAGCTGTTGCAGCGCAGCCTGGGCGAAACCATCCGCTTCGAGCTGGCTATCGACGAGGCCGCCGGGCTCGCCCTGGTCGACCCCAGCCAGATGGAAAACGCCCTGCTCAACCTGACGTTCAATGCCCGGGATGCCATGCCGGACGGCGGCACATTGCGCATCGAGACGCAGCGCCTGGAATTGCCAGCGGAGCACGCCACCCGCCACGGCGTGCAGGCCGGCGAATACCTGTGCGTGCGCCTCATCGACACCGGAATTGGCATCCCAGCGGCCCTGGTGGACAAGGTGTTCGAGCCTTTCTTCACGACCAAGCCCCTCGGCGAAGGTACCGGGCTCGGCTTGTCAATGGTCTACGGCTTCGTCCGCCAGAGCGGCGGCTTCATCACCATCGACAGCTGCCAGGGCAAGGGGACCCGCGTCGCCCTGCACATGCCAGCGGCGCCTGCCGACGCGCGGGAAGAATCGGCCGCGGCAACGAGCCGCGTTCCCGGTGCAGGGGGCGGGCGCACGGTACTGTTGGTCGAGGACGACGACACCGTGCGGCCGCTGCTGCAGAGCGCGCTCGAGGATTTCGGCTACCGTGTGCACCTGGCCGCCGACAGTCAGAGCGCCCTGGAAGTCGCCGCACAGCTCGATTCGCTCGACCTGCTGCTGACCGATGTCGGCCTGCCGGGGCTCAACGGCCGCCAGCTCGCCGAAATGCTTCAGCAACGGCGCCCTGGCCTGCCGGTGGTGCTGATCACCGGCTACGCCGAACAGGCCGCGACCCGCCTCGACTGCCTGGCCCCCGGCATGCAACTCATGACCAAACCCTTCTCGCTCGAACTGCTGGCCGAAACCGTAGCCCGCGCAATCGCCACCCCGGTTGGCTGAGAGGCCCTACCACGGCAGCACTTCTGCGCTGTACGCATGGAACCCGCCACTCGCCTCGGGCCCCAGGCTGTCGATGACCCTGAGCAGATCCTGCGCGGCATCCGCGGGCGGACGGCCAATTTCGGCGCCACGGAAGGGTCGGGACAGGTCCGAGTTCACCGTGCCCGGGTGCAACGCCAGCAGCACGGCATTGGGCTGGCTGCGGCGCACCTCGATGGACGCCGTCTTGATCAGCATGTTCAGTGCGGCCTTGGAGGCGCGGTAGCTGTACCAGCCGCCAAGACGGTTATCGCCGATGCTGCCCACCTTGGCCGAGAGCATGGCGAGCACGCCGCGCTGACGGTCCAGCAGCCCGCAGAAGTGACGCAGCAGCAGCGCCGGCCCGAAGGTGTTGATCTGGAAAGTCGCGAGCAGCTGGGCCTGGGAGAGATCGGCGAGGCGCTTTTCCGGCATGAAATCCGCGCCGTGCAGCACGCCGGCAGCGTTGATGATCAGGTGGAATGGCCCCTGCCCCGCCACCGCGTTCGCGGCCCGTTCGATGCTGACCGGATCGGCGAGGTCCAGCGCCGGTTCGGACCCACGACCGAGCGCGATCACCGTCGCGCAGCGCGGGTCGGCCTGCAAGGCAGCGACCAGCGCCGCGCCGATGCTGCCGGAAGCGCCGATGACCAGCGCACGAAATCCTGCGGGAAATGACTGCAACGGCATGGCGATCTCCGGCGGTTCAGGGGCGCGGGGCACCGCTTCGCCAGCGCTCGATATGCTCGGCGAGCAGGTCGGCGATGGGCAGGCGGGCGCCAAGGCGGTAAAGGTTCCAGTAGTGACCTTCAAGGGTGCGATTGATCAGCAAGGTGCCGGAGGCCGGTTGCAGGCTGCCGAGGGCGGACATCAGCAACGGAAAGAGTTCGGACAGTTGCTGATGCAAGGCCGCTTCGCGGAAGTCCCACTGCGCGCCCGGTTGCAACAACGGGTGCAGCATCAGGTGGATGCGCCGATACAGCCCGTGCGGCGGCATGCTGCCAGGCTGACGTCCGCCGAGCATCTGGAAGCCCGCCTCGAGCGCCTCGCTGGACGTGCCGCGCAGCGCCTCGAAGATCTGTACGTAACCGGCCAGCAGACGCGGTTCCAGGCGCAGCACGCTGCCGAAATCGTAGACCACCAGTTCGCCGCGCTCGGTCCAGGCCAGGTTGCCCGGATGCGGATCGGTGTGCAGCCGCTGCAGACCGAACGCCTGCTCGGCGAGCCACTGGCAGAGGCTTTCGGCCAGGCGCTGGCGGACATCGGCGGGCGCCTGTTCGACCTCGGCCATGGAACGCCCGGGGCGGTCCTCCAGCACCAGCACGCCGGGCCGACAGAGTTCGCTGGCAGCGAAGGGAATGCCGATGCCGGGCCAGCCGCTGAAGTGTGCGCGGAAGGCTTCGAGGTTTTCGCGTTCGGCGGCATAGTCCAGTTCCTCGCCGATGGCTCGCTGCAGCTCGGTGTAGACCGCCTCCAGCCGCGCCGGTGGCGTACCGAACAGACGCCCCAGTGGCATCAGGCGGCGCAGCTGGCGCAGGTCCGCTTCGCAGATCGCGTGAATGCCGGGGTACTGCACCTTCACGATCAACGCCCTGCCCTGGCGATCACGGGCGCGGTGCACCTGGCCCAGCGAAGCGGCCGCGGCAGGCGTCGGTTCGATGAATTCGAACAGGTCGTAGAGGCGGCCGTCGTACAGCCGCTGCAGGTTGGCTTCCAGTGCGGCGAACGGTAGCGAGGGCACCTGATTCTGCAGGCGCGCCAGCGCCGCGCTGATGGGTTCGGGCAACAGGTCCTGCCATTGCGAAGCCTGCTGGCCCAGCTTGAGCACCGGGCCTTTCATCTGGCCAAGGGCATCGCCCAGTAGCTCGCCCACCGGCTGCCAGTCGATGCGCGCCTTGCCCGGCGTGATGCGTTGCACCAGCAGATTGCCGGCGATCCGCGCACCGGTGCCGCCCAGCTGCAGAAAGCGGCCGAGCGCCGAAGCCGAGGGGCGCGAGAATCGAGACATGGCGGCTACCTGTGAAGGCAAAGGCTGATCATGGAACAGCCGCGATGTCGATCCAAGGTGCAATGGTTGCAGCCTGTTGCGCACCTGCGGCGAACCTCCCTGCGAAGGCTTCTCGGGGCGCCTGATGGTGCGCCGCCTGAGGACGCGATGACGCCTGCAACGAGCCCGGTCAAATTCCGATATGCGGAACGGCGCGGCAAAAGCCCAGTCGGAATAGATGACTACGCCCCTCGGTTTTCGCTTGCCGAACACGCCTGCCACACGGTCATGGCGAACCGGCATGGGGCTTCTTGCCCGACCGCTTGTGCGGCTTTGACGGGCGCGTTCCATCGCCTCGCGGCGCACGAAGCGCGAGGTCAGGAACCAGGACACGCAGTCTCCATGAGGCTGCCTGCGTAAGGAGGATGGAAATGACCGATACCCACGATCTTGATCTCCCCATGGATGACGAAGCCCAGCGTATTTCGACGGGCAGCGAAGGCCTGGACAACATCCTCGGCGGCGGCCTGGACCCCAACCGCATGTATCTCTACGAGGGCAGTCCGGGCTCGGGCAAGACCACCATTGCGCTGCAGTTCCTGCTCGAGGGCGTGCGCAGGGGCGAGCGCGTGCTCTACGTGACGCTGTCGGAAACCAAGGCAGAGCTGGAGCTGGTGGCCAAGCGGCACGGCTGGAGCCTTGATGGCATTGATGTGTTCGAACTGGTCAGCCCGGAAACCAGCCTCGATCCGGAGCTGGAGCTGACCGTGCTGCACCCGGCGGAAATGGAGCTCAGCGAAACCACCCAGCAGGTGTTCGACCGCGTCAGCGAAACCAACCCGACACGGGTGATCTTCGACAGCCTTTCGGAAATGCGACTGCTGGCGCAAAGCCCGCTGCGCTATCGCCGGCAGGTGCTGGCACTCAAGCACTTCTTCACCACCCGCCGCTGCACGGTGATCCTGCTCGATGACCAGACCTCGGAAATGGGCGACCTGCAGCTGCACTCGATTTCCCATGGGGTCGTCCTGCTGGAGCAGCTGGCCATCGACTATGGCGCCGAACGCAGGCGTCTGCGGGTCATCAAGATGCGCGGCATCCAGTTCCGCGGTGGCTACCACGACTTCGTCATCCGCAAGGGCGGGCTGCAGATCTATCCGCGCCTGATCGCGGCCGAGCATCGCTCCTGCTTTGTCGGCGAGGTGGCCTCCTCCGGCAACGAGATGCTGGACCGGATGCTCGGTGGCGGGCTGGAACGCGGCACCAACGCGCTGCTGGTCGGCGCGGCCGGGGTCGGCAAGTCCTCGCTGGCGCTGACCTATGCGTACGCCGCCTGCCAACGCGGCGAGCAGGTGGCCTTCTTCGTTTTCGACGAGAACATCGGCACCCTGCTGACCCGCGGCCGCGCACTGGGAATGGATATCGAACCGTGGATCGAACGAGGCCTGCTGCACCTGCAACAGGTCGACCCGGCCGAGCTTTCGCCCGGCGAGTTCACCGCCGCGGTGCGCCACAGCGTCGAAGTGCAAGGCGCGGGACTGGTGGTGCTCGATAGCCTCAACGGCTACCTGCACGCCATGCCGGACGGCAAGTTCCTGGTCCTGCAGATGCACGAGCTGCTGAGTTACCTGGGTCAGAAAGGGGTGGTCACCATCATGGTATTGGCCCAGCATGGGCTGGTTGGCGTAATGGATACTCCAATCGACATCAGCTACCTGAGCGATGCCGTCATCATGCAGCGCTATTTCGAGCATGCCGGCATCATCCGCCGGGCCCTGTCGGTGGTGAAGAAGCGCAGCGGGCGCCACGAGAACACCATCCGCGAATACCGCTTCAGTCCCACCGGCATCCAGGTCGGGCCTCCCCTGAGTCACTTCAACGGCATCCTTTCGGGCACACCGGAATACACCGGCGATGCGGCTCAGCTACTGAAAGACGAGCATGACGACACCTACTAAACGTGACAGCCCCACCGTAGTCGTCTTTGCCCCCATCGGTCGGGACGGCCCCGCCTCGGCCGAGCTGCTCAACCGCAGCGGCATGGAAGCCGTGGTCTGCCACAGCCTCGAGGAAGTGCTCCAGCGCGCGGAAACGGAAGCCGACGCCGTATTCATCGCCGAGGAAGGCCTGTTCGGCCATGACCTCGCGGCTCTGGCCGCCTGGGTCGACCGACAGCCGGCCTGGTCCGATTTTCCCTTCGTGGTGCTCACCAGCAAGCATCAGCAACCGGCCGTGGCCGCCTGGCGCCAGCGCATGGTCGCCGCGCTGCGCAACGTCTCGCTGCTGGAACGTCCGGTGCAGAGCATCACCCTCACCAGTGCCATGAAGGCGGCGCTGCGCGGGCGGCATCGCCAGTACGAGGTGCGCGCGCTGCTCGAAGCGCGCGAACGCGCCTCGCCCAGGGTATGCACGCGCAGGCCGAGCGTTTCGGTGGCGTCACCGGTACCAGCGTNNTTCCGGCGGGCTCGACATGCTCGACCGCCGCGCCGATCCCGCACGCCGCGAGCGCCTGATGGCCGGCATGCGCCAGGCGGCCCAGCGCGGCACATCCCTCACCCGCCAGCTGTTGGCCTTCTCCCGGCGCCAGTCGCTGGCGCCGGAATCCGTCGACCTGGTGCTGCGCATCGGGCGGATGCGCGAGCTGCTCGACCGCAGCTTGAGCGGCGACGTGCACGTGCAGGTGCAGTTCGCCCCGGACCTGTGGCCTGTGGAAGTCGATCCGGGCGAGCTGGAACTGGTGATTCTCAACCTCGCGGTCAACGCCCGCGACGCCATGCCCGATGGCGGCTCGATCCTGATCGAGGCACGCAATGCGCCGGATGAACCGGTCATGGGCCTGCGCGGCGACTTCGTCCGCCTCGCGGTCATCGACGACGGCACCGGTATCCCGGAGGACGTCCGCGCACGGGTGTTCGATCCCTTCTTCACCACCAAGGAAATCGGCAAGGGCTCGGGGCTCGGCCTGGCCCAGGTCTACGGCTTCGCCCGGCAATCGGGCGGCACCGTCTGGATCGAAAGCGAATGCGGGCGCGGCACCAGCGTGATCATGCTGCTGCCGCGTTCGGCACGTGTACCCGAGCAGCCCGCCGAGGATGAACGCACCGCCGACGATGCCGCCGACCCTTCCCTCGGCAGCGTGCTGCTGGTGGATGACGACGAGGAAGTGGCCGCGCTGGTGGGCGAGATGCTCGAGCACCTGGGGTACCGCGTCAGCCACGCCGACAGTGCCACCGCTGCGCTGAATGCGCTGGCCAACGGCTGCAAGGTAGACGTCGTGTTCTCCGACGTGATGATGCCAGGTGGCATGAATGGCGTTGAGCTGGCCAGGGAGATTCGTGTGCGCGCCCTGGGCGTTCCGGTGCTGCTCACCAGCGGCTATGCCGAGGCCGCTCAGCAATCGGCTGCGGCCGAGGGGGTGCACGTGCTGGCCAAGCCCTATCGGCTCGAAGACCTGGCCGCCTCGCTGCACGACGCGATCGAGGGCGCGAAGGACGTCTAGATTGCCCTTCCGACCCTGACTGAAGCCGGCGGTGGCTCAGTCGATTCGCCGATAGCGATAGTGCTGCGGCTTGAATACCTGATTGAAATGCCGGCCCAGCGAGTCGGCCTCCAGCAACGCCTGCACCACCTCGGGCGGAACCACCTCGTAGCGATACAGCGCACCGCTGCTGAATTCCACCTCCAGTATCTGCTGCTCGGGGTCGTAGCCCAGCGAGCGCAGGCTGCTCGATTGCAAGGCGACGCGCTTCATGGCCCGCTAGCGGTATCACGGTTGAAGCCCTCGGCCTGCATGCGCCAGAGCCCATCGAACTCGCCGCCGCGGCGGCGCAGCTCCTGTGGCGGGCCGTCCTCGACGATGCGACCGTCGCGCAGCACGATGATGCGGTCGAAGCTCGACAGCGTTGACAGGCG
>JABAHQ010005054.1_pt1 | contig 52646 bp, 70 predicted proteins | sample 7062091 | NCBI WGS metagenome assembly JABAHQ01 (sample SAMN14534359, study PRJNA622989) | marine sediment metagenome | biome: marine biome [ENVO:00000428]; feature: marine pelagic biome [ENVO:01000023]; material: deep marine sediment [ENVO:00002113] | place: India: Gulf of Kutch | collected...
TGATTTTGGTAACGCTTTGGGCGTCAGATTTTTCAGAATCTTTTCAATCTTGTTGGATGTGGTTTCTATCTGTTTTGAGTATCTTGTTTCAAAATCATCTGGTATCTCGTAGCCAAGAAGCCTGATATTTGTGCTGTAGTATTTGGTTATTGCCCCCCTTGTCTCTTCCATTTTTACAATAGATATCAGTCCTGCCTCTTTGAGAATTTCCAGATGGTGCCGTATTGTGGTAAGAGCCTTTTTGTGTCCATTCTTTTTTAGTTCCTTTGCAATCTGGTCAGCAGTCATGGCTCTGCGGTATAGTAGTTCTATTACTTTTGCCCGAGCTGGATCCTCTAATGCTCTGGCCTGACCCACATTTGTTGTAACTATTCTGTTTACCTTGATTGGTTTTTCCAGGATTGTAGACATTGCTGATTTTTGTCTCAAACAAAGCTAAAAGTACACCATATCACATTTTTTTGTCTAATCGCATCAATTTTTTTCTGTTCTAATTATTCTGATACTAAAACGAAGTTTTCAGTAACATAGTAAATTTTTTCATAGTGCTATGGTTATTTCCATTCCAATACAATATTCATCATATTGGTTTGAATTAATATCATCTTTGTTAAAAAATATCGTATTGATCCAAATAATATCAATGGGATTGCTTCTGAGCAGGACATGCCAAAATGATGCCTTTATCTCCCTATGTCAAGCAATTTTGTGTATTTTCACAAAATATCCACAAATCAAAATTCGAGTCGAATTAAGCACAATACGAATAAACAAACCTTTTTTGAACAATCAAGATTATTCCCTAGTATGAAAATTCTTGTAACTGGCTCATCTGGGCTAATAGGAAGTCAGCTAGTCAAAGATCTGGTTTCAGAACAACATACTGTTTATTCAGTCTATAACAATAACACTCCTGTTTTTGGCAATCCAATCAAGCTTGACCTCACTTCAGACGACATTGGAAAGACAATCTCAGAGATTGAGCCTGATTGTATTGTACATCTGGCAGCAATGACTGATATAGACAGATGCGAAAACAAAAAGAAAGTAGCTGAATCCACCAATGCAAGCGTTACAAAAAAAATTGCCAAAGAATCTGCATTAAATGGTGCGTATCTTTGCTATCTTTCTACATCATATGTCTTTGATGGCAAAATAGAATATGCAACCGAAGATGAAACAGACCATAAAAAGCCAGTAAACAACTACGGACTAACAAAACTGCTAGGGGAAAATTCAGTGTTGGATCTAGTCTCACCCTGGTCAATATTAAGAACAGACCTCATTTTTGGCATTCACCCAACCAAAAGAAATTTTCTTACAAAGGTGTATAATTTTCTATCAAATAACAAGGATCTCGAAGTTCCAGTTGACCAGTTCGTAAGTCCCACGTATCTTCCAAACCTAACAAGCATGATAATGGATGTAACAACAAAACAGATGACAGGAATATACCATACAGCTGGAACAGAAAGAATTTCAAAATATTCACTTGCTGAGCTGTTTGCAGACAAAATTGGATTGGACAAGAAATACCTCAGGCCTGTTTCGCTTTCTGAAAAAAATTACACAGCAACTAGACCTGCAGATTCCTCATTAGACACTTCACGCGCATTATCTTACCTTGACTCTAAACCACTTCCAATAGAGCCCTCAGTTGATTTGTTTGTAAGAGACCTTAATCAGATGGCAAATTAGAGAGATTCTCTGGTAATTTTTTCATAGGCGGTAATATAACGCTCTGAGATTTTCTTGATTAGATCATCGGGTATTGGAGGCGCCTTGGGAGTTTTGCCTGATTTTCTATCTTCTTCAAATTGTTGCTGATAGCCTTCTTTTGTGAGCCAATCCCTTAGCAATTGTTTGTCGTATGCTTCCTGTATTTTTCCCACAGCATATTCCGATTTTGGCCACAGTCTATATTCATCAGGACCAATAGAATCACCCAGGGTAATTTTTCCATCAAGTACTCCAAACTCCAATTTCAAGTCAGCCAGTATAAACCCAGCAGAATCAGCTCTTTCTACCATTTGTTTGTAAATGCTAGTAGATGTTTCAGACAAGAAGTCAAATTGTTCTGGTGTTACAAGATTCATCTGAATTGCTTTTTTCCGGTTAACTGGAATATCCTGTTCTGCTTTTGTGGTAGGATCAAAGACTGGTTTTGGCAATTTTGCGGCAAGCGTAGTATCAGTGTCTTCTGGAACCGTTATTTCACCTTTTTTCCATCTGCTTGCAAGACTGCCATAAAAATATCCTCTAACTACACATTCTATTGGAAGCATCTTCATTTTTTTTACAACAAGTTCATTGTCAGATTTTCTTTTAACAAAATGATTTGGAAATGGTAACTCGTTAAACCAAAATTGTGCAAATTTGCAAAGAACTTCACCCTTTTGTGGGATCTCTTCTTTGAATTTTACATCATAGGCAGATACACGATCACTGAATTTGAAAGAAAGAGTTCCATCTTCTAGATCATAAATATCCTTGACCTTCCCTGCGCCAATAAACTTCAATCAGATTTGGTGACAAGAAACATCATTTAACTGCTATCAAGAGCCCATCATGCCCACCATCTTGGGAGGCTCTCTATAGGCTTTGTTTACAAAAATGTCCGGATCTGCTGAAACTTGAACAAATTCCATTTTATTATCAGGCGGTGGGGAAAGAATTACTTTCTCTCCTGCATCCATGGTTCCCAACTTTAATGTATCACCATCACCAAAATTTACCTTAACATTGGTAAGAGGTTGAGATCCTGTGTTCTTGATTGTAACTCTGCCCATGGTAAACATATTTTGTTTGTCAATTATTGGCTCAACTTCAATATCATAAGATTTTGAGGCAAATGTTCCCTTTGAAATATCCATAAACATTATTGCCCCTAATACAGCAGAAACTGCAACGCCAGCAACCATAAGAATTTTGTATGTTTGCACCATCATAATTTCTCGCTCTTGCTTTTAAGAATATTGAGTCGGTATTGGTTGTGTTATTAACATAGAGTCAAAAAATCAAACAGATTTTTACTATTTCAACTGGTAATTTTTACTCCATTCCCAAACGCTACATATTTTTCAATCTTTTTTGCACCATCATTTGGTTCTGCGTAATACCAAGCACAATTCTCATTTGTTTTATCATTCACAGTTACTGTGTAATAATTTGCCATCCCTTCCAACCACAAAAAGTGGTCATATCTCCTTTTTTGAAAAACTGTGGTTTGATGGAATCTGGTGGGAAATAATGATTGCCTTCAACCATAATAGTATCTTCGCTCTCTGCTATGATTTCATCATTCCAAACAGCCCTCATTATGTATTCACACCAAACTTTCCATATTAGAAATTTACCACATATTCAACCTTGTTCTGGAATTACTGACAGCGTAGTGGTTGATATAACATGTGGGATTTTTCGTATTTTTTTAGTAATTATTTCAGTTACTTCTTTTGAAGAATCTCCCTCGATCTTTACAAAAATATCGTATACGCCAAACGTACCTTTAGCCTCTCTTACCTTATCTAATCGAAGTAACTCATTCATTACATCCATTTCATGAGCCATCTCGCTTTTTACCAAAACATATGCAGTTTCCAATTTATCTACTCGCCTTTCATCTCTATTCGTGTCTTAAATTGTGGGGTTATGCCCAAGTTTTCATAATTTCCCGTATAACAGGTAAAACACATCGAATCTCGAGGTATGCCAACAGCTTTTGCCAGGTTTTCTGCGTCATTATAGCCTAAAAAGTCTGCACCAATATCGTTTCGGACTTTTTCAATTATCTCTTCTTCAGATAAATCCTGGCCATTGGCGTATGTGGCAAGCTCGTCTTGTGATGGAAAATCAATTCCTGCATAGCATGGAAAACGGATAGGGGGATAAGTGATCAACATGCTAATTTTCCTGGCACCTGCTCTTTTTAGTGCCTTGATTATGGCCCTAGAACTGGTTCCGCGTACTAAGCTATCATCTACTACAACCACGTGCTTTCCATCAATTATTTCTTTGATTGGAATTATCCACCTGTTTATTTCAACTCGGTCACTCTGATGCGGTTCGATGAAACTTCGGAGCGGTCCTTTCTTACTATATCTGTCTTTTAGCAATCCTTCGTCAAAAGGAATCCCCAGTTCTTGCGCAAATCCTAAAGCCGCAGGTCTTGCCGAATCAGGTACTGGAATAACAAGATCAGCGTCTTTGAGAGTGAATTTTTTTGCAAGATACTGCCCTATTCTCTTTCTTGCAAGGTAAACATTAGAGCCTTCCATTTTACTTGATGGGTGAGCAAAATACGTAAACTCAAATGAGCAATGAGCGCGTTTTGGTGTTTCAGAAAACATTTCATTTTCAAGACCGTCCTTGCTAAATTTCAACAGCTCTCCGGGCTTAACATCTCGTAAAAGTGTGGCACCCACTGCAGAAATAGCAGAGGATTCTGATGCGACGATGTAGGTTTTATCTTCCTCTTTGTAGCCTAACACCATAGGTCGAAATCCTTTAGGATCTCTTGCAGCATATACAGCATTATCATCGGACAAAAATGTAAAACAGTAAGATCCTGCCATCTCGTTTTTTAAAATTGACAGTGCACTCCCAAGTTTTCCCTTTTCAGACATTAACGATACTAGTCTTTGGGCCGCAACTAGAGTATCACTTGCACTTTGAGGTGTAAATGAACAACCACCAACAAGGTTTGACAATTCTTGTACGTTGGCAATAGTTCCATTATGGGCAATACAGAGGTCTTTTACTTTGAGGGGTTGTGCGTTGTCAAGACTACTCTTTCCAATCGTAGAATATCTTACATGTCCTATTACAGCAGATGAGGAATAATTGTCTGCAATTTGTTTAAAATCAGAAGAAGAAGATGAAACCAGGCCGAGTTTTTTCAAAGGAGGTTTGTTTGGAACGGCAATACCCCAAGCTTCTTGTCCTCTATGTTGTAATGCCCTCAAGGCATCAATTGTCATAGGAACAACGTTAGTTCCTGAAAGACTGAATATGCCTACTACGCCACAGTTTTCCTTAACCATGAATTACCATCTCACGCAATGCATTAATCCATTTAGTGTTCTCATCTTTAACACTCAAACTAGCCAGAACCTTGTTTCTATTCTTAATTTCAATCCTATCTCCCCCAAACTTTCCCACAATACCATAGATAACGTCCTTGTTTTTTAGTATAGTTTTAACCTTATTTAGAAGATCTGCACTCACTACTAAAACATATCTGGAATGAGTCTCTGAAAACATTATACGATCAGAACTCATTTTTTCAGAAGGTATCTTGTCTAGATCAACATCACAACCAACCCCATCAGATAAACACAACTCAGAAACAGCAATGGCAAAACCACCTTTTGAGCAATCATGAGCATTTTTTAAAAGACCCTCACTTATCAGAGAGTAAACAACATCCATGTTCTTTTTAGAGACACTAAAATCAACTCTTGCTGCCTTTCCTCCTACAAAGTTGTGAATATACTCAAAATACTCTGAACCGCCCATTTCGTCCTTTGTCTTACCAATCAAGATCACCGAGTCGCCATCAACAATTTTTTCTCTAACCAGAGGCTGTTTCTCAATTAAACCAAGCACTCCAATCAATGGGGTTGGCTTAATTGGTCCCTTTGGAGTCTCGTTATAGAAACTTACCTTTCCACCAACGCATGGAACCTGAAATGATTGTGCAAATTCAGATAGTCCTTTTAGAGATTCCAAAAAAGTCCAAAAGATTTCTGGATCTTCTGGATTTCCAAATTGAAGATGATCAACCATTCCAATAGGTTTGGCACCTGTACAAACAACATTTCTACATGCTTCTTCAAAGCAACCAATAGCACCTTCTCTTGGATTAATGTAGCAATGTTTTGGGTTTCCATCAATTTTTGCAGATAGGAATTTTCCATTGTCCAGACGCAGTACAGCTGCGTCTTGTCCTGGTTTGATTACGGTTCTAATTCCTACCTCGTGATCATATTGGGAATAAACCCAAACTCTGCTTGAAATGTTTGGGCTTGAAATCATTTTTGAAAAAATCTCAGAGAGGTTTTTTGGAATCTCAAGTTTTTTTTCTGTTTCAATTGAATCTAAATATTCAGGCTTTTTTGATGGTCTATCAAGCAATGGCGCATTAGCAACCACATCTGTGGGCAGATTAGATAAGGATTTTGTTCCCTTCTTGACATGCATTAAATTATTTTCCTTTACTTTACCAATTGCTGAGCACTCTACATTAAATTTTTTGCAAATCTCTTCTAGTCGTTTTACTTTCTCTTCTGTAGTTATTACCAACATGCGTTCTTGTGATTCAGAAACCATGATCTCTTCTGGCTTCATTTTTGGCTCTCTAGTGTGAACTTTGTTTACATCAAGTTCTATTCCAACAGACAAAGCATCAGCAGTTTCAGAAATTGCACAAGATAACCCACCCCCACCCAAATCTTTCATTGCTTTGATTAACTTTTCATTTCGGGCTTCAAGTATTACCTCGATAATGAGTTTTTCAATAAATGGGTCTGGGATCTGTACTGCAGAACGATTCTCAGCCTCTAGTGAGTCAGATGCAAACTGAGAACCTCCAATTCCATCACGTCCAGTGGATCCCCCAATTAGAACGACAACATCGCCTGCATCGGCGTGATTTTTTATGAGTCTATTCTTTTTGCCAAATCCAATAGCTGCAACATCGACTAGGGCATAATTAGTATAGCACTCATCAAATTCAACTTCTCCCCCAATTGTTGGAATTCCAATACAGTTTCCATAATCTGCAATTCCCTTTACTGCATTTTTGAAAAGCCACCTAGATTGAGAATCTTTTTTTATATTGCCAAATCGCAGGCCATCAAAAATAGCTATAGGTCGGGTTCCAGCAGATAGGATGTCTCGTATCACACCTCCTACTCCAGTGGCCGCACCACCATAGGGCTCAACAGCAGAGGGATGATTGTGGCTTTCAATATGAACAGTTACCACATAATCATCGCCCACATCTAAAACTCCTGAATCATATCCTTTCTCAGTTATAACACGAGGACCCTTCATTGGGAGTAGTTTCAGGTGCTTTTTGGAAGATTTGTAAGAACAGTGCTCAGACCATTCTGCAGCAACAATCTGCAGTTCTAATGGATTTGGATCTCGTTTAATTCTAGATTTTAAATCAATTAGTTCTTGATCTTCTAGACTCAAATCTTTACCTCTAGTGTATTGATAAGGGATTCAAAGATTAGAGAAGCAGGCCTGTTGTCTATAGGATTGATAGACTTTTCTGCTGCCCTTTCAGGATGAGGCATCATGCCTACAATGTTTCTTTGTTTGTTACAGACACCAGCAATGTTGTATGAAGACCCATTAACATTTTCTTTGTAACGAAATACTATTTGGTTTTCTTTTTTCAATTCTCCAAGTGTGTTCTCATCAACATAATACCTTCCTTCGCCATTTGCAATAGGAATTGGAATCTCTTGGTGGAGCTTTAGTTTGTTAGTAAATGGAGTTTGGTTATTTTCAACTATCAAACTAGTCCACTTGCACATAAAATTAAGACTGGTGTTTTTCATTAAAACTCCAGGCAGAAGTCCTGCTTCTACAAGAATTTGAAAACCATTACACACGCCCAGAATTGGAATGCCCTTTTTGTCTAATTGTCTAAGAGTTGTAATGATTGGACTGTGTGCAGCAATAACTCCTGCTCTAAGTCTATCACCATAAGAGAATCCGCCAGGCAGAATCACAGCCTCGATATCTTTTGGAAGCTTATTTTCATGCCAATAAAACGAGGTATCAAATTGGAAGACATCTGTTAGGACATGAAACATGTCACGGTCACAGTTACTTCCGGGAAAAACTATGATCCCAACCTTCACGACTAGATTAAAAACGAGAGGTATTTAATTTGAATCCAGCAAAAAATTTTATGTGTATAGCAGAGTAGATCGACATGGCACAGATTCGCGACATTATGGAAAAAAACGTGATAACGATAAAACAAGACACCACTGCATTGAAGGCAGCGGAGCTACTAAAAGAAAAAGAGATCAGCTTTCTTGTGATTATGAAAGATGAGGAGCCAGTAGGAATAATTACAGAGAGGGATCTTGTTAGAAAAGTTGTTGCAGAAGATAAACAGGCCTCTGGGGTATCTCTTGGAAACATAATGTCGCGGAAGTTTAGATGGGTAGAACCTTCAACTGAGATTGAAGAGGCAGTTCAAAAAATGATCAATCACAATATTAGGAGATTAGTTGTTTTAGAAGAGGGAAAATTAGCAGGGGTAATAACCCAGACTGACTTGGCAGGCCACCTTAGAAGCAAACTTTTGATCAATGGCACTTTAGAAAACGTTGAAACTGAAGACACCTAAATTTCTAAAACTTTGAATGAAACATCACTTACAACTGGGTTGTAAATTCTAAGTTCATTACACATTTTCTTAATTTTTTCCTTTGCTGTCTTTTTATCGCGTTCCGTTACTGTAAATTTAAGCATCTTGGCTGTTTTGACTTTTTTGACTTTGACCTTTGTCTCTTTTAGGACTAGATCATTAAGAATTGTATCCCCTTCAGGATCACTGAGGCCTGGTTTGTTTTCTATAGTTACCTGAACCTCAAAGGTAGTCATCACTGCCTATCAAAAGTGAATCATAATTAAACTAACTGAGATGGTTGTAACAACAACCTCAGGATCTAAAGGTATTTGATTTGTTTTGGTTTACAAATTCGATGTATTTTCTGTAAAAACCTGGTTTGTAGTATGGATTTTTTACTATTAGATCTTTTTTTATCAGGTCTTTCTTTGAATTCTGTACATCTTTTTCAGGAATGCCAAAACGTTCCAACCGAACACACATCTCCTGCCAATTGTATACCTCCTCTACCTGACGGTTTGTAGTAGCATAGTAAATGTGAAGAAGGCGCAATTTATTATATTCATCAAGATTTAGATCATTTCCCAAGATGAAACTTCTCCGTAATTTTTGAAAATATATCAGACCTGTCGGCGATAAAGCATAATCAAAGATTTTTGGATAGTCATCAATTGTTATGGGAAAAAATGGATTCTCTTTGTTTTCCATTGATATTATAAGGCATGCACTGAATTTAGTATTACCGTTTGGTGTTTTTAATATCAGCCAAAGTACAATTTTTTTGGAATTTTTAGATCCATGTTATATGATAAGCAAATCATAGTACAATTGGAATTTATAATAGTGAAAACAAGTTGATTGCAGTGAGTAGACAAAGATATTGGAAGCTAACTACTGAAGAAGTCGAAAAATTAAGCTATAATGAAGAAAAGTTACTAAATTGGGACATTAAATGCACGCTGGAACCAGAAGAGGATGCACAGATTATTGGCGTATTTCAATACAAAGAGGGTACACCACTTGATTATGAGGAAATCAAAGGAATCACTTGTTACCACAATAATCTTTCAAAAGAACTTGTTTCAAAACTTACCAGTTTTTTGAAAGAAAAAGTAGGCGGAGAGGAGCTTGAAAAAGGATCAAGAATATTCTTTCAAAATTCTAAAGAGCTGTATTCAGGTAAAGATATAGCTGCATTAGCCAAAGAACTGGAGGAAAAATTCAACGCAGAAGCAACCATAACTTTGGAATTTCAAAACCTAACCCAAGAAGAAATGAACGAAGGGGGCTTGCCAGATGCAAAACTATTGCCCATACCCGGCAAGTAGATAAACGAGTTGGGAGTAGAATATACCTCAGATGTCAGAATTTCAAGAATTTAGCAAGCATCTAGAAGAATTAAGAAGCAGATTATTACGGATAGTCATAGTAATTGGAATCATAACTGCTTTTGTTCTAACATTTCATGCAGAACCCTTTGAACTTTTAGGCACAACCTTCTACTATCCCACACCAGATCCACTCAACAATATTGCCGCACAAATAACAAATTTTATGAAGACAAATCTAATTCCTGAGGAGGTTCAGCTAATACAAACAGCTCCCGGCCAAGCATTTTTTGCTCAAGTATACATTGCAGCATTAGTAGGCCTTGTATGTGGAATGCCAATAGTAGTTAGAGAGGCAGTTTCGTTTCTAAGACCTGCCCTTAAAGAAAATGAAATCAAGGTAAGTCGAACCATAACAGTACCAGCTATTGGTCTTTTTGTTGGAGGATGCCTGTTTGCATATTTTTTTGTAATCCCGCATATACTAGAGTTCTTGTATCGCTATGGTGAGTCCTCTGGGCTCATCACATTTTTGAATGTAATTGATTTTGTAACATTTGTTCTTCAATTTCTGTTAGCGTTTGGACTCTCCTTTCAACTTCCAATGATAATGTATGCTACAACAAAGTCAGGCTTAACCGATGTCGTGTTTTGGAGAAAAAACATACGTTACGCGATTGTAATTATCGTCATCTTTGGAGCCATAATAACTCCCGATGGTAGTGGAGTGACAATGTGGTTTATTGCAGGCCCCATGATTGGCCTTTATCTTGCAGGCATGGCAATAATTGAAAGAAGTGAAAAGAAAAAGCCAGTTTAGATTAAAGCTGGCATTCCAATCAAACAAAGTTCAGTTTTCAGAAACTATAAACTATTCAAACATGCAAGAAATTTTTGATTTAAAATTGTGAATTTGGTTCACGCCTACTTCATAATGAACACTTAAATCTCAAATCAAGGAAATTGAGGTTAGATGCTAGGATTCGAAATATCCAATTTCATTGCAGGTCAGGAGTGGATATTCATAATTGTTATTGCTGCCATTTTCATATTTGGGGCAAAAAAGATTCCCGAGCTTGCAAAGACCTTTGGTAAGGCAAAGGGAGAATACGAAAAAGGAAAGATAGAAGGAGACAAGGAATTAAACGAATTCAAAGAGAGCAAGGATAAAAAATCCGATTAAGAGCCGACAAGTTTTTTGATAATACTCTCAATATCATCCTCTAGATCCTTTTGTGAAATTGCCTTTTTTATGAGAAATTTCCTTGGTGTTTTGAATTTGCCAGTCACTATAATTTTAGTGGAACCATTATTCTCGACAAATTCTTCCTTTATGTGTGAGCCTTTACAGTCACCGCCAATTACATAAACTTCGTGAAATTTTGGATGATTAACTATGTGTTTTGTCATCATAACAAACTCGTTTTTACCCAGTACCATGTGTTGTTCAATTACAGAGACGTTACCTCTCTTTGACTTTATTTTTAGATGTGGATAAAATTCAGGTACTTGTATCTGAAAATTTTCAAAGTTTGTTAATTTTTCAAATGTATTAGACCGAGGTTCCTTTACTGTAATCTCTATGTATAGATGAATCACAGATTATCTAAGATCCCCAACGACTGAATAAATTATGGTCTATACCGAATTGATCAAGACATTTCCCAACACCGTGGTCGATAATATCATCAACTGTTTTGGGGCGGGTGTAAAACTCTGTAAGAGGTGGAATCATGACTACTCCAATTCTTGCTAACTTTAACATATTTTCCAAGTGTATTGCTGAAAAGGGAGATTCTCTTGGCATCAAAACCAGCCTTCTTGATTCCTTTATCGTTACACCGGCAGCCCTTGATACCAATGTTTCATCATAACCGTTTGCAATGCTAGATAATGTCTTCATGCTACAAGGTGCTACTATCATTCCTTCCGTTCTGTAAGTTCCGCTGGATATACTTGCTGCCATATTCTCATCGTCTGAAGTTGTTGTAGCAAGAGACTTTACATCTGCTGCTTTGTAATCTGTTTCCATACCAATGCATTTTTCTCCCCATTCACTCATGATTAGATGCGTCTCAACATCAAGTTTCTTTAATACCTCTAGAAGCCTTATACCGTAAATAACACCAGTACTTCCTGTTATTGCCACAATTAATGTCATGCCATTTCATGAAAAGTTATCGTATTTTATGTATACGCTGTCAATTCAAAAAATCTTTGTCTCCCTGTTCCATATCAGATTGAGCTTCTTTTCTTCTACGATACCACAAAACTATTCCACCAATTGCCATTGCCGACAGCAAAATGATTCCAGCTAGCATTAGTTCGAACTGATATAACAACAATGCATATACCTCGTACAGCAATAAATATTCTAATTAAAAAAATGAAAAACTAGCTATATTACCTACTATCTTATAGCTAATTCATGATAGGGCACAAAGAGATTAAAAAAATTGTAAATGACTATACTGATGTTAGGCTTGGAGTATTAGGGAGTCATTCAGCGTTAGAAATTATGGATGGAGCAAAAGATGAAGACTTGGAAACAATAGTATACTGTCAGAAAGGAAGAGAAAAACCATACCAAAGGTTCCAAAGAATCGCCGATGAAATTGTAATCTTGAAAAAGTTCGATCAAATGACTTCATTGAAAAATCAAAAGAGACTAAGGGAAACTAATACGATAATTGTACCACACCGCTCTCTTACTGTATATCTTGGTTACAAGGCAATAGAAGATAAATTCAGGGTGCCAATTTTTGGCAACAGGTCATTATTTCAAGCTGAAGAACGCAATAATAAAAAAAATCAATATTATCTACTGAAAAAGGCTGGAATAAAGTATCCAAATATAATAAAAAATCCCAAAAACATTAGAAAACCATGCATAGTTAAGGTTCAGGAGAAAAAACGAAAACTAGAACGTGCATTCTTTACTGTATCATCATATCAAGATTACAAAACAAAATCTGAGCAAAAGATCAAAGATGGTATAATTTCAAAAAAAGATTTGAAAAATGCTGTAATAGAAGAATTGGCAATTGGAACCTACATGAATTTTAATTTCTTTCACACCCCAATCTCAGATCATGTTGATTTTATCGGAATAGAAAGGAGATTACAAACAAACCTCTATGATTTTAATTCACTTCCAGCAAAACAACAGTTGGAAATAGACACACCCTTACAAAACATCGAAGTGGGGCATACTCCTGCAAGCATCAGAGAGTCATTATTAGAAAAAGTCTTTGAGATTGGAGACAAGTTCGTAAGTGCAGTAAAAAAAGAATACCCGCCAGGAATCATTGGTCCGTTTTCATTACAGAGTGTAATTACCAAGGATTTGGATTTAGTAGTTTATGACGTATCACTGAGAGTGCCAGGTAACCCTATTGTTGCTACAACTAGCCCCTACACCAAATACCAATACGGACAGACATTTGGTGTTGGAAGAAGGATAGCCATGGAGATAAAAAAAGCCCAACAAGAAGGCAGACTAGATGAGATTGTTACCTAAGTTTGCATGCTTTCCTTGAGCAAATTTTTTCTTACAAGAATTGGAACTTTGTAATAAGCTGCCAAAGCCATTGCGTCTGAAGCTCTATAATTTCGAAGCACAAGATCCTTTTTTCCGGTAAAATAGAGATTGGCTCGTAAAACCTCACCGCTTTCATAGACCTTTACCTTTACCAAAAAAAGCTCATTAAATTCACAGATATCTTCGATCATTTTGTAAATGGAGGGAATGGCATCAGATGATTTTTCTATGAAACTTGCAATGTGCCTTGCCACTTCACCAGAAAAGGCCCTCATATGGAATTCTTTGCCATCTCGAGTTTTTAATACCAACATGCCTTCTACTGCATATGGATCTACAAACCCTACGTAGTCTATATTAACAGAATCATAATCTGGTTCTTGAGCTTGATCAATCTTCAACTAGTACCAGCCAACCTGAATGGGTATTCAATGTTTATAAAGATACTAAAAATCATACGTAAATTTCAAGTTAATTTTTTTATAACTAACACACTACTAGTCGCAGAAGCTAAATTATTTAAGATGAGGCAGTAGGTCAAGCTTTATGTCAATAAATCCAGAAAAAGCCGTTGCATACGTACTTTCAAAATCAGTTTCAACACACATGGACAAAGATGTTCTTTTGCTAGATCAGTTTACATTAACCAGAGATGCTGCACGGATTTTGCAGCATTATGAAAGAGATGACATTATAGTAACAGATGAAAATAAAAATCCAGTTGGCATAGTAACTGATGAAGACATTCTAAACAAAGTAAGTGACATATCAATTAACGCAGAAACCACCAGACTCAAAGATATTATGAATACCCCATTAATCACAATTTCAGAAAACGACACACTTCAAAACGCGTTACACACTATGCGAGATAACGGAGTGAAAAAGCTGCCAATAGTAAATAAAAAAAATGATGTTGTAGGCATTGTATTTCAAAGTACAATTGCCAACGTGATACGTAATGCAACATCTACCCAACCTAGACTTCTCTCTCCTCCAGTAAAAGCTGTACTTGGAAATCTTGGATTCGTCTTACAGTTTGCAGGAGTATTATTACTTGTTCCAGCCATTCTATCTACTGTTCTTGGAGACACAATAACTGCAACCGGAATTTATCTGACTACAGTATTGTTGCTTGTTACTGGATTCTTTCTAAACTCATATGGTGAAAAAACCAGTCTTGATCTAAAGCATGCGTCAATATTGGTTTTTGCAAGCCTCTTTATACTCTCACTGTTTGGAACCATCCCGTATCTGTATGTAATTCCATTCGCTGAAGAAACGCAGTTTGAGGCATTTGCTAGTGGTTTCTTTTCAAGTGCTGCGGGGTTTACAACAGGTGGCATTTCACTATTTGATAAACCCGAAGAGCTTCCACAAAGTTTTACCTTCTATCGTAGCTTCACACAGCTGGTTGGGGGCATGAGTTTCATTTACCTTATCATGACTGCGTTTTACCCTGAAAGAAAGTTGCAGGCCATGAGAGGTTTTATTTCAGGCAAGACTCTACACATGAGAGAATTATTTGGAACCATTACTGTCATCTTTGCACTATACATAGCGATTGTAGCAGTATTACTCTACTTGTTTGGAGAAAGAAACCTTATAGATAATTTTTCACTTGCAATGAGTACCTTAGCTACAGGTGGATTTTTACCAACATCTACGATTCTAAAAGGTTTGGTATGGCAGGAGCATCTTATCCTGATTTTTGCAATGATCCTTGGAGCACTACCATTTACATTCCACTATGCCTTTGTTAGAAAACGATTTCTTTCACCTAAACTTGGAAAGGAAGTTTTAGTTTATTTTGCAATCTTAACATCTGCAATTCTGATATTTGTGGCAATAAGTGGTCTTGAGCCGATCATGTCAATCTTCTATACTGTCTCTGCTAGTACTACTGCAGGATTACAAGTAACAAGCCTAGACAGTCTAAACAGTGCCTCCCATACATTGCTAATCATACTGATGTTTATTGGAGGGTGTGGTTTTTCTACAGCTGGTGGAATAAAGGTATACAGATTTTTCTTTATGAAACACTTTAGTCAAATGATAAAAAAAGAAACCAGAAAAAAATTAACGGTTGGAAACAAAAAAGAGATTGCAAGCGCTACAATCATTATTGTTTTATTTCCTCTCATTTCTATTATAACGGCAGGTCATTTAATGTCAGTTGAGAATGTATCATTTGAAAATGCAATCTTTGACTCTGTCGGTGTGATAACTACAGGGGGGTTATCATCAGGAGTCATTGACATGGAAACAGATTCATTAACTAAAATAGGCCTTAGTTTGCTCATGATAATAGGAAGGCTAGAGATAATTGCACTAATCTACATCTTTGTTCCACAGCTTAGCTGAAACATGTTCAGTTACGATTTAATCCAAGAACCATAATAAAAAATCATTGAAACAAGATACTGAGAAGAAAAGTTCAGGCAAGTTATTGATAATTCTTGGTTTAGTTAGCATAACTATCCTTTTTGTTTTGTACTCACGTTATCAAAATTCTGAGCTAATCACGCCAAATGCCATAGATTCGATTCAAAGAATGGCTTATGCGTTTTATGTGATTCTGTTCTTCTCATTTGGTGCCATAGCATATGGGATTCATAAATTCCATAAAGAAAAGGCAACAAATGAAACTGCTGGCCTCCTTCACATTATTGCATTATCTACCTGGAATAAGAAGGCACAAAAGATATTCATTCTGACTTTCCTTGGATATGGGATTTTCTTTGTGTTGGTTTCAGGAACTGTAGTTTATCAGCCAGATGTTACTTTTTCTGTTCATTATAACGCAAAGATTCCGTCTGCATTTGTTGCACCGTGTTGTGATGCACCGGGATACATGCCCAAGATAATTGCATATCTAACAGAACATGTAGGACTACAAATCATCCCTCTTAATCTAGTATTACAGGTAGTTGTTTCATATCTAGTTGGTTTAAACATGTCAATGGCAGTCAGTGCAATAAAAATTTCAAAAAAGACAAAAAGTACAAACATTGTAGGTGCAACGACCGGGTTGTTTATAGCCTGTCCTACTTGTGCAGGTTCCCTGCTTTCTATTTTTGTTGGCACGGCAGGAGGAGTTACTCTCGGCGTAGCCCTTAGTCAATTGCAGACTGTATTTATTGCCATATCAATTCCAATTCTTTTGGTTACTCCATTCATTTTTGCAAGAAGACTACGTAGAGATGATGGCAGTTGCAGAATAGATAAAACTGGATCTATGTGAATTTTTTAACTTCAGGAATTTTGTGATTGCCTATATCGTATCCATCCTGGCGCAAATATTTCAAGGTCAATTTGTAAACTAGTTCATCATGTTCAACCTTTGTAAGGATTTCATCCCATTTTACAACTCCTTTTGTGTCAATGTCTTTTTCTATCTCTTTTGTTATACTTTTTGCTATCTCTTTACATTCATCAAATGTTTTGCCATTTCTATATGCACGCGTTCTAACATCACAGCTTTCCAATTGTAATATTTTTTGTTTGCAAAACTAATAAACTTTGAGAGTAGCTAGGAAATCTTCTTTAGTTTTTCCAAAACGATTCTAAAAATAGCTTCGTTATCTAATAGAATGTATGGTAAGTTATTTTCATCACAAGCTTGGCCACTCTCTGTGTCACGGGTAATCAAAACCATACCGTTTTCTTTTGCATAATTGATAACAGAATAGTCAGTCCGCAGTTTCTTTCCATCTGCCCTTAATTTTTTTACACTATATGCTTCATAGCCTAGCTGATTGAGCCTGTCATCCCAGCCATCATCCATCTCATCAACTAAAACTTTGAGATTATCTGTCATAATTCCAAATCACAAATTTGCAAGTATAAAGGTTTTAAAGACTAGAGGTCATCTTTTTGATTTTATTTATTATCCTAATCTTCATATCAATAGGCATTTCTGGCTCCATTGTAAAGTAAATTGTAAATTTTTTAGTATAGATTACCATCTGTGTCACTTTTTCTCTTTCAACATGGACATAACGAACCTTACCAAGTGATCTATCAAATTCTTTTCTCATCTTTCGCCTTTCGGCAACCTGACTACAGAAATGTTCTTCTTCTTTTTGGGATTTAAGAGACGTTTTTCCACTTTTCATAATGGCCTCTTTTATGTTGCCTTTTAGATCTATTACGGCTGCGAATCTCATTTTGGCATCTAGTGAAATAACATCTTCTACCAACTCCAAGAGAGAATCTGATTTGTAAGGATTCATAGATGGACGCTTTACTGGCCAAATATAATTTGTTGAAACATTTTAGATTTGGATAATTCCGTTTTTAACTAGATACTCTATTGCGCTTGAAAATTCCTTATCGGTAATTTTGTTTTCAGACCACCAACCGGCATTATTTTTTATCCAATCAGGGATTTTTTTAGAACTTGATACACTAGAATGTTCAAGCTCAGGAATAAGAATTATCTTATTTTTGATCATAAATTCAATACCCTTAGCAAAGTCATCATCGTTAATCTGGTTTTCAGACCACCAACCGGCATTATTTTTTATCCAATCAGGGATATTTAACGAACTCTGAATTGCTGGTGCAATCTTTTGGATTCTGCTATTTCCAGAATCAGCAACCCAAACAAAACCCGAATCATCTACAGCGATTCCAGAGATTTGATTGAATTCACCAACACCGTTACCAAATGAACCCCACTCTGCAATAGATTTTCCATCAAAATCCAAAACTTGGATTCTGTGATTTCCAGAATCAGCTACGTAAATGTTTTTCAAATTATCCATTGTAATCGCCGTAGGAGATTCAAATTGACCAGGATTTTGTCCCGAAGATCCAATTGATCTTACAAAATTTCCATCTTTTGAATAATGTAAAATACGATTATCATCTTTTACAAGAATAAAGACATCTCCCTCTTTGGTTACAACTATATCATTAGCGCCTGAAAATTTTGCCGCAGCTGTAGCAATAGAATTTATTTTAGTTATAAAATCTCCATTTGAATCAAAAATTAAAATTTTTGACAGTTGGGAGTCGGCTACATAATATAGACTTCCATCAGTTGAAACAGATACTGGGTGTTTTAATGATTCTAGAGCCAAACCAGAGTTGCCCCACTCTCTAATGAGGTTACCATCATGATCAAAGGTTTGCATTCTAGAATTTCCAGAATCAGCTACATGAACTAGATTTGCTTCTGCAAATATTCCCTGAGCGTTTTTTGTTTGACCCTCTCCGGAACCAAAAATACCCCACATCTTGAGTAACTTTCCGTTCTCATCAAAGATCTTTATCTTGCCAGATTTTTTGTCAACAAGATATAGATCGCCATCACCGTCTGTGTCAATTCCTGAAAGACTACCTAACTCAATTGACTTGCTGTCAATTGTCAAAACTACTTGCGGATTGCTCTCATCTTTGGACTCGGCTTTACTAGTATGTGCAACAGGCCCACCTGCAACAAAAAAGATATCAAAAGTCTCGATTGTCCCATACTTTACGTAAAACTTCCATGGCCCTTGTGTAGAATCCCTATTGATTATATGATTAATATTAAATGATCCTGAATTTGGATTAAATACAGAATACTTGCCGCTTCTTTCGCCGTTTGGATTCTCAAGGAAATAATACAGGTTATTTTCTAGCAATTTATTTGCCTCTACTGCAGCTGTGACTCTTTCACCAGGCCTGTATTGGTCTTTGTCAAGACTTAGATTCAATTCAAGAGATTTGGTGGAAGGCTTTTCCAGCGTTTCTGCGATAACATCAAAAGTTTTTGTTGCAGAGTTTCCAGCATATGATGCTTTAATTTGGTAAGTTCCTGATTCATTGGTATCTAGAAAATCAAGCTTTAGTCTGGTCAGATTCCTATCTACTGGGATAGTTTTAGTTGTAACTTTACCTGATGGTTTTTTAATCTCAAGTGTTAATTCAGAATCAAACAATTCTTCTAATACTATGTTCAGCTCTACAACATCGGCAGGATCATAAAGAGATTTGTCTGTTCCCAAAAAAATCGATGTGGCAGTATCTGATCCTTTTATCTCAAAAGAGGATTTGTCCTCAATTGAAAAATATTCTACTCTCACCGTATAAGTTCCTGTGGGATTATACTTTAGCAAATCTGAAGCAGAAATTTCATGAAATGTGATTGGCTGGTAGGCTTTAAGATACGAATCATCAATCTGTTGAGCTAGACTGTTGTTTTTATCAAGAATCTCTATTTTGTAAAGCTCTGCATTGGCAGCTTTTGGTTCATAATAATTAGTTGAAATCTTGATCTGAATGGTATCACCAAAATAATATGTTGACTTGTCTGTTGCTACACCCAGTTGAAGATCCTCTACTTTAACTGAGATACTGTTAGTAGAATCCTTGTAACTGTATTGGATTTTCCACTCTCCAAACTGATTATCAAATGCATTTCTACTGATTGTATGGGTTTTTTTAGAAGCCTGCAAATTCTCAAAGGAGCCAGAAGTTTCAGTACCGTCTGGTTTGGTTGCAGTCCATTGAACTTCGCCTCCAGAATATTTGTCAATTTCAACAAAGACCTTAATCCACTCGTTTGGGCCAAATACGTCTTTTTCAGAGGAAAGATAAATCGTTGACGCAAAACCATTTTCAAAAACTATTGAAATTACAAAAAGTGCAATTAAAATTACAACATATTTTACAGACATTTCTCCTTCAATAGGTTTGATTTGGGTATTCTAAATAGAAGTTTAACATTTGTTGACCACTCATCAATTAATCATCTATTGAATTTCCATTTAAATACTAAGCACAAATACAGAGAAAAATTATTCCGCCATGGCATTTTCGTAAGGTTAAGAAACAAAGTTTGCTTTAAACCCAGTTGGCATTTTTAACTAATGATGATTTTTAGATGTTGGAAATTAATCATCTAAACCAAAATCAAACTCTGTTCTCTGATTCAGCGTAAGCTCAACAGATCTAAAGACAAATTCTTCTACAGTACAACCCAACTTTTTGCATCTTTCAGATAATCTTTCAAAGATATTTTCAGGTATGGTTATTCTAATTTCTTTCAAAGGGCACTCACCACGGTTTTTTGCATCATTAAATTAGGCTGTGGCATATTCTTATTTTTCAGGAGATCACTGATTGGGTTTAGTAAAGCATCTGTGCTTGTTGGTTTATTAATGATGGTTGTTGGATTTAGTGATTCCAACTTATTTTCAATATCTGCTGTATAGTCTACAGAATGCATTATTATTGTTGCATTTGGATCATAGCTCTTGATGTGTTCAAGTGCATAAAGACCATCATAGTTTTTCATCATGACGTCAATCAGAATGACATCTGGCCTAAACTGCTTATACAGAGATACTGCCTCTTCCCCGTCACGTCCCTTTGCTAGAACCTGTATGTTGTGGTATTCAAGCAAATCATTCAAAAACAAACCGGTGTTGATGTCATCATCGATTACTATTGCAGTGAGTTGGCGGGTCTGTTGACTCATTTCTTACACACTACCTCCTCTTCTGAATTTCCATCATACAGTGAATAAATAGCCGATGTTACACATCCTGAAATGTATGGGAAATCAGTTTCAATTTTTGGATGCATTAGATCGTCTGGATCTGAAGAATGGGCTAGGCCCAATGCATGACCAAACTCATGACGTAGAATTGTTCCGATCTCTTCACTGGACAGATTTTTAGTGTCATAAATTGTAATCTCTGACTTTAGTATCTGGTTTCCATCAACTACTGATTTGGTATATCCAGTGTATCCGTCTGTATCTTTGTGGTTGACAAACTCGATAACTATATCACCTACCATGCGGTTTGATTCTATTATTTCAAACTCGGATGGAATGTAAAACTTGGTTGAATTGGTATTAATTGAGCTCAATGCTCCTGACCAGCCAAGATAAAACGTAGAAAAAGTTCCAGAGACTCCCTTGTGAAGCTTGGTATTATCAACTTTGATTGTTTCTTTGGATAGAATTACATTTTTTGCAGCTTGCATCTTTGAATCTTCAAGATTGTCAATGCCAACAAAGTTTACAACAAGAGTTTTACCCTGTGGCACATTCCATGATTTCCATGTGTCTATTGTATCGCCACGCAGATTTTCTATTACATACTTTGAATTGTGGTCTAGTTGCACTGAAGCATCAGATATATCAAATTGCAGGACAAGAGCTGACAAAGAGATCCCCGTAAGCAAAAGGATTACAAAAAATTCTGTGTGAAAACCAGTTTTCTGTGATCCTAATTGTTTGGGAAGTTGTTTTAGTGTTTTCTTAATTTCTCTTAACTCATAAACTTGATCATAGCTAGAATATCCAGTCTCAACATGCTGCAAATCAGCGGACTGGAATTTCCAAGTGCTTTTGGTATTGCCATGTTTGCAGTACATGAATGGTATTATGTATGCAAGTATAAAGGAAGTAGGAATTTTTTGCAAAAATTTGCAGTTTTTAATAGATCTTTTATTTTTTTACTTCAATATATGAGAAATTTGAAAAATTATTTAAATGTCTTGCAATGTAATAATTTGAGCGCAAAGTAATAATTTGCGATCACTTTTATAACATTATTCCCAATAATGGAAACGTGCAAAAATACTCTAAAGAATCAGTAACTTTTCGCTTGGATGGACCAAACTTGTCCTCAATAACAAAGGAGGCAGAAAAAACTGGAATTTCACTAAACGCACTTGTCAACCAAATCATTGACAAGCATGTCGAATGGTATTCCTTTGAGAAAAACATGGTATCATTTCCTCAAAAATTAATTTCTCGATTACTTTCAAAATATACAGAAGAGGAAATTGCAGATCTTGCAAAAAAAATTGCTAAAGATGAAATCAAGGACATTATCCTGTTATTGCATAAAAAAAATAGTCCTGAGGCATTTCTGAATGTAATTGAAACATGGGTAAAGGTTTCAAACTTTCCGTATACTCATGACGTGGAGGACTCTGTACACACATTTATCATACAACACGATATGGGAAAGAAACTTTCTTTGTACTTGTCAAAGTTGTATGAAGCGGTCTTTGATTCATTTGAGCTCAAAAAGGCAGAGTTTGATATAACAAAGAATACTGTTGCCTTTACGGTAGACACTGAGAAACCACAGTAACATAGATTAAATTTTTGATCTAGTTAACTCCTAAGAGTCAAGTAAATGCTGAAATTCAAAAAGAAAATAGCATACTCTTTTATTATAAAAATATGATATTGATATATTTGTAAGAATTTTCTTAAAGAAATGAGATAGATATTATGATAATCATAATTAAAGTTGGAATTTCACTCAAAAAATTAGCTTTTGAAACATTTGAATTGGGAATAAGGTAATGATAGTTTATTGGATAAAAAGATCATGTCAGTTTTAAACGAACTTAATGAGCATGCTGAACGTGAAAAAAACGGTGAAATTCAGATCCCACGAGAGGAACAAATGCTTTCAATCACAGAAGACACTGGAAAATTTTTGAACATCTTGTGTAAGGGAATCGGCGCCAAACATGTACTCGAGATTGGAACATCTGTTGGATTTTCTACTATTTGGCTTGCAGAGGCAATTAAAGAAAAAAATGGCAAGGTAATCACGATAGAGCAAGACCAAGAAAAAATAAAACGTGCAAAAGAAAATTTCAAAAATGCAGGCATTTCAGATTATGTTCAAACTAATCATTACAAGGCATTGGATTTAATAAAAAAACAAAAATCAAGCATTGATGAGGGGAATGGGACAAAATTTGACCTTGTTTTTATTGATGCAGATAAAGAAAATCTCAAAGAATATTTTGATATTTTAATTCAAGTTATAAAAATAAATGGAATCATTGTAACTGATAACATTTTGTATCCTGAAAAATTCAGACCCATAATGCTAGAATACAAACAACATGTTGAATCGATGACAAATGTTAGAACAGTTACTGTACCGATTGGAAACGGTGAAGAAGTATCCATAAAGATTGTTTGATCTTTTAGTTACAATAGATATCACTAGATTTCTTTTTGGTAGACTTAAGTTTCAGATGATTTGTCAATTATATTATGGAGATAAAGGTTGGATGTACTGGCTGGAGTTATGAAGGATGGATTGGAACTTTTTATCCTAAAAAATTTTCATCAAGTAAATTTTTAAAATATTACTCTAGGTATTTTGACATTACTGAGATAAACTCAACATTTTACCGAATACCTTCTAAACACAATGCAAGAAGTTGGAATATGCAAACACCTCCTGATTTCAAGTTTACTGCAAAGTTTCCACAAATAATCACACATGAAAAAAAGTTAGAAAACTGTGAAAAAGAAGTAGATGAATTTCTTGAATCAATTTCTCCATTAGGTACAAAAATTATTTCCTTGGTTATCCAACTACCACCGTCTTTAACATTTGACATTGCAAAGCCCAGATTAAAGAAACTGCTAGATGGTCTTCCTCAACGATATCTTTATCCAATAGACGCAAGACACACGAGTTGGTTTTCAAAGGATGCAACCACTTATCTGGAAAATAACAACATCTGCTTGGTCTGGAATGATGTCAAGGGTGTGGAAAATCCGTGTCCTGCTACCTCTAATTATGCCTACGTAAGATTGATAGGAGATAGAACTATCCAAGAGAAAAGTTTTGGGACACTTCAACGAGACAAGAGTTCTTCAATTAAACAATGGGTAAAAAGACTGGATTCTTTCGAAAATGAATTAGATTATGCAATAATTATGGCAAACAATCATTATGAAGGATTTGCACCGGAAACTGCAAACAAGATCCTGGCAACCCTTGGATTGAAGGAGACAATATGGGATTCAAAAAAGCAGCAAAATATTGCCGAATTTACTTTAGATCATTAGGTAAATACATGTTTGAAAAAATAATGCAGTAGTGCGCCTTGGCGCATTTTAACAAGTGCATTTTTACCCACAGATGTGGGCAGACAACCATTGTCGTCTTGACTCTCACGTTTTACCGCAAGAAGAGATCAAACCTCAACACTTGCTATTTGCTACTGCACATCAACCACAGCAATGCTGTGAATGACATACACAATACGTTATCATAATATTTATTGGTGATCCACATAAACTATATAATTACTATATAGGAAATTTGTAAATCGCAATTTATTCTATAAAATGACTTTATTATATGTAAAAATAATCAAGTGAATATAAATTCTTGCAGCTAGGAAATTAGTCTGGTTTTCAATCGAATCACCATGGCACTAGTTATTGAAACACCTAATACCATTATAGCAATCATGCCAAATTCAGGAACTATTGAAGTACCAACAATTGTAAGAATTTTTGATTTTTCAGTTAGAGGTATTGTTAGAGAGCTTACTTGCTCATCTGAATCCACATCAAAGTCATTTAGTTTTTGACCATCAACCCAAACAACATAAGGACCGCCAAGCAGCCCATGAGGAATATTAAGACGTAGAGTGTGATCTTCGCTTTTTGCGTTTCCAACGAGTTCGAACATGATTGATTTTTGATTAGTATCAATTGAAGATACTGAAACGACTCTATTGAATTTATACTCTACATCAAAAACCTTAGAGCCATCACCAACAGAGGATCCAACCTTTGGAATTACCTCAAATCCCTTGACTACAAAAACTGTACCCTGCATCCATGGATGAATCAGGCAAAAGTAAGGATACTCTCCTAAATCATCAAATGTATGAGTAAAGGAATTTCCGGGTTTAAACAGGCCGCTATCAAAGAGTCCATCTGGACCTTCTTCTGGACCTCCAGATGTTACAGTGTGAGGTGCAGTGTCTGCATTAGACCACCTTATTGAATCTCCAGGATTGATTTTGATATCTCCTGTAGTACTGCCATCCTTTTGGTTTGACCAAAAATATGGCGCATTAGGATCCGCTGAACCACTTGGTATCTTGATTACATAGGTGTTTTGGGCAAACGAGTCAATAGGCATAAAGAAAAGCAAAAGAACTGAGGCCAGTGCTAACTGCTTTATCACAAGTTTAAAGTTTTTAATAGCTTAATGAGGTTTTCGCTAGGTTTTGGGTCATTTACACAGGCAAGAAAGTAGGGTTTGAAGAACCCATTATTTTGGAAGAGGATTAAACAATAAAAAACTGCTGAGTCCAGTCATTTATTTACAGGCGCAGAATATAATGCAAAATGAGAAGTGGCACTGTAATTGCTTTGATTGGACTAGCAATGACTGCTGCAGGGCTAGTTATGTTCTATGCTCTTGAGAATATTCCAAGTTCCGATGCGCCATTGAGGGCAGTAAAACATGCTGGAACCTTTATAGGATTAATGGGAATCGGAGTTATAGTTGCAGGTGTATTATTATATTTGATAAACAGACCCCAGCCTACAAATAGCATGGGTTCAGATCTAGGCACCTGAAAGAATTTTTTTGTATTCATCTACTGCCACAACAAACTTGCAACGCTCACAAAAGAGGACCTCTCGGTTATTGAGATCAGAGATTTTTGTTGGAATCTTACCGCAGTAAAGAGATCTATCATCACAGTTAGGACAGCTGGCCAACAATAGATCCATTCCATATTCGCTTTTTAGATCCATGGATTAATTCACGGGTTATACTATATTAGTGACTAGTAGAAATTATTCTAAACATCATTCAAGTTTTTTAAATTATGGCATTGACAATATCAAAGATGCCAGACAAGACGTGGATTGGAGGAGCATTTCTTAAAGGTGGCAACGGATACGGCATTGTACTTCGCTCACTTGAGCACTATAAGAAAAGAGTCCAAACCATAAGCTCATCGCCTGAGATCAAAGAATCAGGAGCAATGTTTGGTCAAATCCTACAGCAAGAAGGCATGAAAACAAAACCAAAAATCCAAGCCTCGATAGAAGCTGTAAAATCTTGGCTTGCCAACAAAAAAGAATCAGGTGAGATCATCGGAGAGGTGCCAATGATTGTCAAAGCACTAGATTGTTACAAAACAGACATAAAAAAAGCACTGGAATCTGGTTCCCAGTATTATATTGAGTTGGTTGGAAATATGGAAAAAGGGAAAAAAGATCTAAATCTAATTGAAGAAGCCAAAGAAAAGATAAACCAGTTTGAGTGAATCTATTCTTCTTCCCATGACACTTTGTAGGCTATGATGTTTTGTGGTTTTATTTTCCCCCATTCGTTAGGCGTGTGGCCTCTGTTTTGTTTGTCTATTCTTGTCCATTCATGCTTAACATAGACTGTTTCCATACAATTTTCGTGCGGGATTTTCCAATTAAATAGCAGGTATTCACTGCCATGCAGACTAGATTTTGTTTTTTTCAGTCAGTTTAACTGATTCAGACATGTCCATTGAATCTATTTGAGATTCTGACTTTTGAGGCGGGCAAAATGGTTCTGCATTTATTTTGTAATTTGTGATAAGACTGACAGCTGTTTCTTCAAAATTTTTACATAAATTTGGATTATTTGAAAGAGACCGCATTTTTTCTATCTCGTCTTTCATCAATCTATAAGTTGATACCAATACATTTCCATAAACTAGACGAAACGAATTCCTATTCAGCAAACCAAGTTGATAAAGGGAGGATACATTCTCATAGGCATCCCTTACTTTGCGTACCTGTTCTTTTAGACCCTCACTAAACGTTGCATTTCCTTTTGGTTTCTTTTTGCACCATTCTTCTATCAGATCGTCTTTTGCCTTTTTTACTCCTTCATCACTTAGTAGCTTAAACGCCTGAAAGTCAGGTTCTGTGCTCTTTAGATCCTTTGGAACCTTTGCTCTCCAAAATGCAAGAAATGCAATGATTACAGCACAACCAGAAATTCCAATTGGGATCCAAATCTCAGTGGCCACAAAGATTCTTTAATCTTACACTTGAAAAACATTCGCTTTATTCATTCTCAAGGAAAGTTTGTCAGTCTAGCAACTTTGTCATGGCATGTACACTTGCAAAAGTTGTAGAATTTTCCATCGTGTTTGTCATCGCACTTTTTACAACCTTTGCCTTCGGCCATTTTAACTGACAAGTTTTAGATTGTGTTTTTAATTTTTTCGAAATTTTTGGATTATTTTTTCTATGTTTTCTTTTAGTTTGTCAACATCTCCCTTGTCTTCAAAATCGTTTAGGCTTTTTTCCAAGTCAGATATGAATTGGTTAGTTTCATCCCTTATGGTATGTTTTTTCTTGTCTGTATCCACTAAGACATGTTTTCACATGGGAATATTATAATGATCCTCTTTGATGGTTTGTCGAATTAGAAACTGCAAATCCAAACAATACTTTATTAGAAAGGCAAGATTCATGCCTAAAATAAACAATTATTCACCCATGTGTGACCAGAATACAAGTTACAGATTATTATTTGGACTCTATTCTCAAAAAATATGGCTGCAGACGAATATGATGAGGAAGGGCTACTCAAAATTATACGTGCGTTTGAATTATCAGAGCAGATTACAAAACTTAACTGGAACTGGAACAATCTTTCAGACCCAATAAAGCTTGCCCATGAGCTTTTGAATAAAAGCCAGCATTTGTTATTAGAGATTTCAGAATATGAACAAAGGATGGGAGATAACCTAAGTGGTTATCAGAGAAACGAGATTGAAAAGGCAATGGATAATCTAAGCAAATTAATTCCTTACATCAAAAACAAGATAGAGATGTCACTAATGGCAAAAGACACAAAATCTGAATCTGACCTTATCTAGTTACAATTTCGAATCAAGTTATAGTAAATTATAGACATATCACAAAACTGATTACCTAAAGTAACTCTAGTATCAGACTAAACATTATGACAAAAACATCCCGGTCTTGCTTTTTTCTTGAGATGCAGGAACAGGATTTGCATCGAAAGTATTTTCATAATGACCATTTTAATGGGATATCCCACATAGTTCAGATCAAAGATTTTCAACTTTGTGGAAAATATTGATTGAAGAATGGTTTAGCCGAAAAGAATACAGCTAAAATCAACATCAAAAGACAGAATTAAGCGATCCAGACTTCTTAAAATGCTAATCTGATATATTTTCGATACTGGTAGAAGCTTGGATCTTCTTTTTCAGGTATGGAATTAATTTTTCTAGGTCATCCAAAGAATTGTAAATCAGGCTTTTCTGATAATCAGTTAGATCCTTTCCCATTCTTTGTTGGTACTCTGAGACTTCTAAGGAAATTTTCTGAGCTTTATTCATCAGCCGATATGCTTGGGTAAGCGGCTCAGAGTGGTTTTCCCACCCATACGTTAATTTTGATATTTTCAGAGCTAGCTCGGAGATTTCCATATACTTTAACAGTCCTTCCTCATCGAATCTGATTTTTTCCAATGGATCAAGGAATAATCCGATTCCATAATAAAATATTCATGATAAATAAAATTCGACTAAATTAAATCATAAATTTAGACATGGAAACATCAGGCACAAATCCAAACCCAGTAAGGCTAAAAAACAAATTTTTTGAACAAGAAAAATCACAACAACCAAAACTGACGTTTGCAGTATTGTATATCCTGTGATGAAAAAGATTCCTTTTGTTCTGGTTGGATTTTTTTCACGGGTTTCCAGTTGGTTTCTGGCAGGTTAACTTGTTTGAGTGGTGAATCTTGTTCTGGTTTGGTCTCTTCTTGTTGTGTCGCATCCTCTGTTTCAAATTTTACTCCATCAAACTTTTGAATAAATCCTTGAAGTAAATCCAGATACTTTTTGCAAACTTGGGTAATGTTTTCTTCGCACAAATAGACAAGCGTCTTTTCTTTGTCAGATTCAGAAATTTTATTATCAAACATATCTAGAGGAATCGTACCCCAAGTTTTTTTGTAATAATCTGGGCGCAAACCCTCAAAATAACGTTTTTCAAAAATTTTAACACCGTCCTGTTCAGTAAATGAACCCCACCTGCTGCCATTCCACTGTATGTGAGAAATCTTGGCTTTCTTTGACTTGAAGTAATTTGCAAGTGGTTCTTGAAAAAATGCATCTAATTCTTTATCATATATTTTGTGAAACTTTTTTAGTAAATTTTTTTTGTGATGGTTATCTATAGTCTGTTTCCTTTTATCTTGATCTTCGTATTCATACCAAGAAATACGTGGTTTTATCTTGTGATATATGAAATCTGCTTTGATATAATCTAAAACAAGACTTGATGAAAAAATAAAGCTGTTCAGATGATAACCAAACTTTTGATCATCATTCCATACATCAGATACTTTTAGGGATTCAAGAAAAAAGTTTGCTTCATTGAGTTTGTTTTTTGCAGTACGACAATGTAGTGTTACCCCCCGATTATCCATGATTGGTTCTCTGATGTTTAGAATTCATTGAATTTTTTTGATAAAAGATACTGCGCATAAGCATACGTTCTATCATGGATAATAACAAAGATGTAGAACAGACTCCCCCTCTTTCCACAAATTTTCTAAGAGGAAGTATGGACTTAAGATTTACTCTGTTATTTTTGGTCTTGAAATTGGATTTCTAGTCAAAAAAATAGTCTAGTGTTCCAAGCCTCCTAAGACGGCTATAACCTTATTTTTTCTAGGCAAATATCGAGATTATTGTTCTATTTCCAATAATAATCCCTGAGGCCACTCATTCAAGCGAGCAAATTTTCGCCCATTATCAGTGGTATACACTTGAACTGGTTGCTCATCTTGTGTCTTTCCATCTTCGACTTTGGAGATCTCTATTTTTTCTTCCTCAGCCTCTGTAGAGTTTTTTTTAACTACTAAACTTGTGTCGGTTGGTTGGCCTACTACCGTGAAAAAATTCTCTTCAGGTATGCTCATGTGCACCTCGCCTTTCCTTATTATTTAAGTCCATGGACAATGATAATTTGCAAATTTTTCAGACCATAAGATGGAAAACCTGTTTTCTAAGATCATACGCCCAACAATTTTTGTCTATATTGAATGGATAAGCATTCTTTGCAAATACAGACATCATAGTCTATCTGGTCTCTTGTTAATTTTGGCTCTTTAAAGCACCAACATGATTCATCTCCTTTGCATTCAAACTTGTTACCGCACCTCTCACATGTTTTCAATACAAAATCATAGGATTTGAAATGTAAAAACTTGATCAAGACCATTCTTTGGAGTGAGAACAATTTGAGCCAAGACAGCCATCTTGGAACCGATCAACGTGACTAAATTCCGCATTTCTTATGTTGGCTAATATGATTATATCTGTGTGGGTAAAGTTGACGTCCTATCTCTATTTCCGTCCTAGAATTCAAAACAGCTTTATCCACGTATCGGTTCTTGCAGTTATTATTTTTGCAATAGCGTTTATCCCTTTTGTATCTGCCGAAGAATCAGAAAAAAACCATATTGCTTTAAGCTCTGAGGAAATAAAAAAGCCAGAGTCATCTACAGGAATTGAAAGTCTTACAGTTAAAGGAAATATCCCAAGCTATGACCGCGGAAATTACATTCATCTGGTATGTGTATTTCCCTCAGGCGAATCTAAGGAGTTTATCACCTTTGGTTCAAAGGATGGGGATTACTTTACTACCATAAACATTGGAAAAGAATACGAAAAGGGCCAATACCAGTTACTCTTGAACTATCAAGGCGAGCAAATTTCATCCGTTTCATTCAAAATAATCTGATGGTGTTTTGTATCAGTCGTCTTTGAAATTACAGTCTAATTCAGTAGGCATTTTAGCGAGATAGGACGACTGAAGCCAAGACCAAAAAAGAAGCTACACCAAGTAGGTCAGGAGGGGTAAAAAAACTTGTCTGGCTTTGGTAGCTTGTCTGACTTCATTCATTAAGTATAGTATGATAATAAATTATATCAACAAATTTAGGGACAATTTTTTGAATAGAATTCTGATTTGTTTCACTAAACGTAAAATATGTAGACATTCATTTCCTTGTTATTTGTTTGGCACAGAGGTTAGGAGAGTATGTGTAGTGTTTGAATGGAAAAGTAATTTAGCTCAAAACTCTAGCCTTCAAAAAATTCACCATATCCATCGGGATGAATAATATAGTCGCCAGGTTCCGGTTCTTGATCTTCTCGAACAAAATGATCACAGATATTAAGTTCTGAAATCTTTTCTAGATTTTCTAATGTAAGCCTGCGATCGCTTGCAAGTTTTTTAAAAGTGCCCTTCTCATCAAGCCGTTTTATTCTATTTCTGAATTCATCATCTAGATCCGGATTTCTAACTCTGAGAATGAGTTCATCTTCATTTCTCATAAGGTAGATGTAATCAAGGTAAATTAAAAATCAAATTAATTTTTAAGTTAATCAGAACGACTCATTCGACAACCTCAACTAATTTCTGGAGGTGTCTTGAGGAGTGTTTGTCCAGAAAACTCTGGAAATGATGTCTATGTCTTGCAAAATGGCATCTATCGATTCAATGGTAACTGGAAGAAAAGGGGAATAGGTAATCTAGGAACTAAACAGATTGAACACATTGATATAATAGAAAAGGATGGGAAACTCTATCAGGTCTTGAAGATTTTGCGTAGTGGTAGGTTAAGGACTTCTATCTTATCAGATTCAATTTCTGATATTGGTAAATTCAAGACTATTGAAAGGTGTGTTAATCTTAACGCTGATCAGAAAAGGATGTGGTTCGAAAAGATTAGAAGTGTTAATGATGAAAAAATGATTAATTCTTTACCTATATCATTGAATTATTCAAAAATTTAATATGAAATTTATTTTTTAAACTTTTTTCGTAACCAATCAATAGAAATAATATCATCGTCAATAGTTTCAATTTGTTCGTTAGCAAATTCTTTGAGAAAGTCTTTTTTGATTTGTTTATGAAGGTCTTTATGGGTGCCCTTTCTTCCTAGTACATTATTTATCCATTGATTTTTATTTTTTGCAATTTTAAAAGGAATTTTTATTATAGAATGATCATTTACAAATGATTGGCGCATAACAGGGTATTCAGGAAAACCTAGTTTAACAAATACTGTATTTGGTTTTAAAGCGTCTTCTAATTTCTTGTATAGTGAAAGCGATGATTCATTTATGCAAAACACTATATTTGCATCTTTAATTTTATTCAAAGTATTTTCATCTTCATAATTTCCATGAATCAATCGAATGTTTTTCTTTTTTCTATGTAATACTTTTTGTTTAGCCTTTTGGTATCTGTCTTTATTATCTTCAATACCATATGATTTTTTTACTTTATCTGATGCCCATATGCAGAGATTTCCCCTCCCACACCCTAGATCACAAAAAACATCATCATTATTGACTTCAAGAAATTCTAGAATTTCATCCAATTCCCATTTTTTTGTAGCTTGAGAATTTCCTCGCCATTTTTCAGACATAATTAATCCTCAGAAGTTTCAACATCTTCGGCTCTTATCCCAGTATCTTTTTGAAAACCTTTTTTGACATCATCAATTCCCTTAGCGAATTTTTCAGTGTATTGCTCTTCTATTTGTTTAACAAGATTAGAAAGCGTTTTTGCCCGTAAAATTTGCATTGCAAAATGATGGTTGGGATCAGACCCAGCTTTAAATTGTAAAAATGATTCAAAATTGGCAAATTCCACATTTTCTAAAGTATTTACCCCAAGAACACAAGGGATATTCTGTTCCTCAAAAAATACTTCAAATTGATCACCAATACGGTTTACATGAGAAATGAGATTTGATTTTTTTAATTCAAGCTCAAATTCGTCAAGTAAATTCATAATCAAATTAAAGATTTGATAAATTAAACAATTTCTTTTGGATCCTACCGCAAGTCATAACCAACTTTTCCTTCGGGAACGGGGGGCTTTGCTTTTTTACTCTTTGTCGATAAACTCGTTTGGAGAAGGAATGTCAGGTGCAAGTCCCTTTCTTTTACGGATATTACCGATAACCTCGGTTTGAATGCTCTTTGGTACCTCGGCCCATGCCTTAAAGTGAGTATTCCACATTGCTTTCCCTGCAGTCTGACCTCTCATAATTTCTGACAAGTCAAAGGTCTCAGATGCTGGAAGCTCACCGTTTACTATATTGATTGGACCCTTTTGTTGCATATCAAGTACCTTGCCCCTCTTTCCAGACAATACTTGTGAAACGTTTCCAATCTGGTCTTGCGGAACTCTAATCTCTATTGCTAAAACAGGTTCAAGTAACGTGGGTGTTGCAAGCAATGTTGAGCCCATGCATGCACGTCTTGAAGCAGGGCCTAGCTGAGACAGTCCCCTGTGTGCCGGATCTTCATGAGGTACAAAGTGATGGAATGTAAATTTGCAGTTTCTCATTTGCTCTTTAGCTAGAGGACCTTCCTTCATTACATCCTCCCATCCAGATAAAATAGAGTCAGTAGATTCTTGGATAAACTGGACACCCTTTGTGCCGTTAATCATTACGTTCCCACGAGGATCAAATTTCATAACATTCTTTGCAACGTCTGCATCCCATCCTTTTTCTCTTAGGATCCTGGCAATCTCCTTTTTTTCCTTAAGGTCACCAATCTCACCGGTTCTAATCATGTCAGCAATCTCTGGCTCTAAAGGCTCCACCTTCATGAAGATCTTGTTGTGTCTGTTTGGAGATTTTGACATTATAGGTTCACACGAACCCTTGATAGTTTCTCTGTAATTGATGAGTGGGGGAGATGAAACAATGTCTACTTTGGCCTCCTGAATGGCATGAGTTGCAATGTCAAGATGAAGAACCCCCATTCCCGCCATGATAGTTTCTCCGCTTTCTTGGTCGATTTTTATAATAAGATTTGGATCTTCAATGGTTAACCGTTTCAAAACCTCAACAAGTCTTGGTAGATCTTTTGGATGCTTTGGCTCTATTGCAACCTGAACCACTGGCTCTGAAACATACTTTATTGCTTCAAATCTTTGAGTTCCCTTTACAGTAGAAAGTGTATTTCCTGCCCTTGCCTCAACTAACCCCAACAGAGCTGGAATGTTTCCACATGGAATTTCTCCTACCTGTTCCCTTTGGTTTCCCATAAAGAAGTTAACAGATTGGATCCTTCCCTCACGATTAGCATCAATGATGTTAATTGGCATTCCATCCTTTAGCGTTCCAGAAAAGAGTCTACCTATAGCCACAGGACCCGCTGCTGGATCAAGTGCCATATTAACAATCATCATTACTGCAGGACCATTCTCATCACAGTTTAAGATGGCCTTGCCAACATCAGAATCCAAATCTCCTTTCCAGATCTTTGGGATTCTGTACTTTTGTGCAACATGTGGCGGAGGATGATGTTTTACAACCATTCCAAGCACCGCATCTCCTAATGGTGCCTTTTCTACCAGAGCATCAACCTTTTCTTCTGTATACGATGTAATAACATCTTTGAAACTCACACCGCTTGCTTTCATAACATCTATGTTTATTGCCCACCTATCTTTTGCAGAACCAAACGTAACACTGCCATCCTGAATTGAGACCTTCCACTTTTCACGATATTCAGGTTCTGCGTATGTATCGATTAATTGATTAAAATTGGAAACAACAGTTGCAAGAGTTTCTTGCATCTTTTCTGGAGTTAATCGTAATTCTTTGATAAGACGATCTATTTTATTTATGAACAAAACAGGCCTTACTCGTTCCTCAAGAGCCATTCGTGTTACAGTCTCTGTCTGGGTCATGATTCCCTCTACTGCATCACAAACAACAACTGCACCATCGATTGAACGAAGGCTACGGATAACCCTGCCACTAAAGTCTACGTGGCCAGGCGTGTCAACCATGTTAATTACAAATTCCTTGTCTGCTTGCTTGTAGTACAATGTCGCATTTGCCTGGTAAATGGTGATTCCCCTTTCCTGTTCTTCTTTGTTAAAGTCCAAAGCCAATGCCTTGCCAGCTGCAGAAGGAGCTATAATACCAGAGTGTGCCAAAAGACTGTCACTCATTGTTGTTTTTCCATGATCCACGTGTGCAATTACGCCAAAGTTGCGTATCTGATCCCGATGTTTTATGATCTTCATCACATGGTCTGTTGACTTGTACTTCATATTCGCAAATCCAAATTTTTCAGCTATTAAACGTTCTGAAGCTAGTAAATCATGTTATCACTTACGTGTCGAAATTTTTTTGCTGTAACAAAGTTGCATTCTTTTTGATTGTTTTTTGCAACTTTGTTAAGAGGTAAAAGCTGGGAGAAAAAGGTGTAAAACAAGATCTGAGAAAGTTTGTTTTTGCTCCCAAGTACTGGATGGATAACTTTGATTCCGACAGATTTTAGATTCTTTACAAGGTTTTGATTGTGTTTGTTTTTTTCTTCAAATATTATTACGGTGTCTCCTTTTTTTGCAGAAAACAGCTCCATGTGTGAAAACTGTTCAATTCTTTCAAAATGTGCATCGATTCCCAAAAGCTCAAAGAACTTTGCAGCACAATACATTGCAATTGGAAACGTGTGCAAGTTTCCAATCACAAAGACTCGGTTGCCATATTGTGAATTCCTTGCAATCTTTTTTGCCTTTGTGAAAATTGAAACCGACTCTGGCACCCTTACTTTTGTTACAAGGGATATGCATGTTAATGCACTCTCAAGGAAGCTGATGCTTCCAGCAGTAAAGACATCAGAATTTGGAAATTTTAGCAAGATAACTTTTGAGCAGACCCTTGCAAGCTTGCTTTTGGGATTTGAAGTTATGGCAATACTTGCTTTTGCGTTTTTTGCGACCCTAACATTTGTTATAGTTTTGCCAGAAATTGAGACGGCGTAAACAATTTTTTTTTGATTTATGGCCTTATTTTTTAACAGATCTAGGGGATCAAGTGCCTTGACGCAAAACTCTGAAAATGCCTCAGCTAGCATAGCTGCGGCAAGTGAATCTCCGCTACCACAAAAAACAGTCTTGTTCTGTAATTTTTTAGAGATTGGTTTTTGTGGTTTAAAGTTCTTTAGAGCCTCCTTTTGTAGTTCAATGTCATTTTTATAGGCTTGAATGGTATTCACAAAAAAAGATAGTTTGATCTGCTTGTAAAGTTTATCCTACAAAGCTTTGTTTTTTAGATTGGCTTGTTTGATTAGATAGCATAATTAGTATCTCATCTTCACCAAACGGTTTTACAATCATTACACCATTTTTGAAAACATTAAAGGTCATATCAAGTCCACCAAGAATCTTGTCAAATTTAGCAAGCTTGAACCTTACTGAGACAAGTGTAGTTACATGTTCCATCCATGGCAGTTTGTGATTCTCTTCAAATGATTCTCGAATTCTTTGTTCTAAAATATTGCCTTTTCCAACAACTAAAGTTCATCCAAGTCTTCCACAGTTTTCCAAAGATACTGTGCAACAGATTCTCTTTGATTTACTTGGTTTGTCGACAAACCGTAGCAAAACCAGTATTAATCTATTAAACTCTTATTCCAAATTGTGTGAGTTTTTGAGTCCTGATTGACAAATTAGATGCTGGGACAAATCAAAAGATACACAGTACAGGTTTTTTCACAATCTTTGATCGTCTGGTTCTGACTTTGCAATATTTGATTTTTATAACGATGCGCAAAGTTTCTAATGTGGATATTACTGTTGGGCATACCCCAGATTCTGATGATGCCTTTATGTTCTACGGAATGCTAACTGGAAAAGTAAAATCACCAACTTTTAAGGTAAATCATGTAATCGGAGATATAGAAAACCTCAACAAAAAAGCTATCAACCCAGAGCTTGATGTAACTGCAGTATCTGTTCATGCCTGTGCGTACATTCCTGACTATACCATACTAAGAAGCGGGGGCAGTTTTGGGATTGGATACGGTCCAACTGTTATATCAAAGAAAGGCATGAGCCAAGACGATTTAAAAGATGCAAAGATTGCAATACCTGGAAAAATGACATCTGCCTTTTTACTGCTTCAGCTCATGATTGGCAAATTCGATTATGTTGAGATGAATTTTAGTGACATACCAACTGCTGTAAGCAGAGAAGAAGTGGATGCGGGTCTTGTTATTCACGAGACACAGCTTTCTTACGGTCAGGAGGGACTTGAAAGAGTCCTAGATGTTGGAGAGTGGTGGGATCACTCTACTCGCGGTCTACCAGTTCCACTTGGCATAAATGTGATGAAAAGTGAATTTGGCTCAAAAACCATTCAAGAGTTTGATCAGTTTTTGCAATCATCTATTGTATATGGATTATCTAATATGAAAGAGGCAGTAGATTATGCTATGGAGTATAGCAGAGGAAAATCAAGAGAATTGATTGAAAAATTTGTTCAAATGTATGTAAATGATGTCACTGTAAACATGGGAGAGCCTGGTGAAAAATCGATTAGGACTCTTTTTGATATGGCAAAAAAAAAGGATCTTGTTCCAAGCTTTGATCTTAAATTTTCTCCGCCTGTTGATTAAAAATAATACTCTAAATATAATGAAAAACAAAGCTTGATTGTTATGGTTTTAATTGATAAACGAATCCTCGCTGGTGGAATTGCGATGGTGGCAGTAGGAATAGCTCTCACATTATACTTGAACTCTGCTATGCCCTTAGGTGAATCTGGAATGACTGAAGAAGAAGCTGCAGAGCTCCGAATGAAACAACGGGAAAACCAAGATTTGACCACATTATCAGGAATCTTGATTGGCGTNNCCAGCTACCTAAAGGAAAGACTTTTCTCAGAACAAAGGAATAATGCTTTGTGATCCATGCCGAGATAAGCGCATATCCCATTGGAACAGAGACCACAAGCGGGAGTTTCTATTTAGCAAAAGCAATTGAGACAATCAAAAATATGGAAGGAATCAGATATCAGATCACGCCGATGGGAACAATTCTTGAATCAAAAAGTGCAGAAGAAATATTCGAGGCAGCAAACAAAATGATGTCTATTATTCATAATCTGGGCGTTATGCGAGTGGAGGTAATTTTGAAGATAGACTCTAGAAAGGACAAAGAGGCAAAGCTAGAAGACAAGATGGATTCAATTAACAAATATCTGAAACAGTAACCAATCTAGAATAGTAGCTCATAAGACTTTGCAAGCTTTAGTAGTTTAGAACCATTATCTTTTAGATTCTTTGACTTTGCCTTGTCCTGTTCATTTTTTGCCTGAAAAAATGATACCTTTGCCCTCATTGAAGCCTTGTAACACATGTAGAATCGTATCAAATCTGTTATCTCCTCTGATTCTTTGTTCATTTTTTTATACTCTTCAACAAAATAATTGCCCAGGTATGAATTTCCCTGAAAATCAAGATCCATTGCTAAATGGCTCACATCCTCTAAAACATCAGCATATCGCAATGATTCGTTAAACTCAATCCTGTCGTAGAGGTAAATCCTGTTGTTTATGATAAAGACATTTTTTGTATGCAAATCCCCGTGAATGTCTTTGATTTTTCTGTGACTTGATCTGTTTTCAAAAAGCTCATGATTGTCTTTGATATATTGTAAAAGATTTTTTTCAATTGTCGGATCTACCTTTTTTAGTTTTTCAAGGGTTCTAAAATTCTCATTTATCTTGCTAGCAATGAAACTTGGTCTTCCAAATTGCAGAATTTTTTTGCCAGACTTGGTTTCTTTGTGAAACTTTGCAAGTATCTTTGCTATGCGTTTGATTGTCCTTTTTGTGACTCTCTTCTTCTGTAATAGATAATCCATTCTGTACTGTTGTGGAATCTCTAACATTTTCACTGCATACTCCAAGGCACGTCCACGATGACTGTCACTTACTACAGAAAAACCGTCGTTTGCCTTGACTACCCTGACCAAGCCCACATACATTTTGCCGCATAAGGGCCTGTTTAGATCTATTTCTTTTTGACAAATTTTCTTTCTTTTTTGTAGTGTAGAAAAATCCAAAACCCTGCCAAACTTTAATCCTTTTTTGAACTTGTATGCAAATTTGCCAGTCAAAAGCACCCATGAAATATGAGTCTCTTCCAAGTCTATCTTTGATACTTTGTGTGAAAATGCACTGGGGTGACTCTGTAGATACTCTACCAGTGACTCTTGGCCAGTCTTCATTCTAATTGAGCTATTGCTTGCTTGGCACAGTCAGCTGGGCTTTTTTGTGATGTATCTATTGTAATGTGTTTTTCAGAGATTGGTTCGTATTCATTTTTTATCTTGTAAAATACAGATTCGTCCGCATCAGAGTATCCTGCTTTTCTTGATTTGATTCTCTTAATTGCCACATTGTCTGGGCAGGCACACTCTATGATCTTTAATTGACTTTTTTCTGAATTGAGAATTGATGCTGCCCTCTTCCTAAGTTTTTCTTTAAAAAATGATGCATCTATCACACAATTTTTGCCAGTAGCATGGATATACTTGGCAAGCAAGAAAAGGGCTCGATAGACTAGATCCTTTTCCTTGCTATCATATGTTGGCTTTTTGAAAAGTTCTTTTCTTACCTTATCGCTGGATAAAAAAGAGGCATCAGTCAAAAGAGAGATTTCTTTTGCAAGAGAAGTTTTGCCAGTTCCGGGCAAGCCAGTGACCAAGATTATCAAAATCTTTTCAGCGTGTTAAAAAATGTGTCACGTTGTGCTGCCTCCTTGCCTATCTCCTTTACCATGGTTGCAAGCTCAAACACAGACGAATCTGTAGGCTTTCCTGCAGCTCGATAGATCTCCTCAGAGAAGGCAGTTCCAACAAGATCATTTCCTCCATTTGACAGTGCAACCTGAGCCAGTTTTTTACCCAATGCAACCCAGTATACAGAGATGTTATCCAAGAATCCTGACAACATTAACCTAGATATTGCAATTACACGCAGGTCATACACTGAAGAGCATTCATGGTTAACCAAGTCTTCTTTTTCAAGTTCAGTGTTGTCAAGACTAAATTTCAGGGGGATAAAGGTCAAAAATCCGCCTGTCTTTTTTTGCAAGTCTCTTATTTTGATCAGGTGATCAACAATGTGTTCTGGTTTTTCGATGTGGCCATACAACATGGTAGCATTGCTCCTTATGCCAAGATTGTGGGCCTGTTCAATTGTATCAAGCCATTCCTGTCCAGTACACTTGCCCCGGACAATTTTGTGTCTAATGTCTGGATGAAATAGTTCTGCGCCGCCACCTGGCATAGAGTCCAGCCCAGATTCTTTTAGTCTTGAGAGAATTTCTTTTGTAGAGTTTTTTGTAAGCTTTGAAAGATAAAATATCTCAGCTGCAGTAAAAGCCTTGATTTTTAATTCGGGGTGATTCTTTTTGATAATCTTCATCATATCCTCATAGTAATCAAGTGGCAGCTTTGGATGAAAGCCGCCAACAATATGGACCTCTGTTGCACCCATCTTCTTTGCAGTTGAAACTCTTTGTTCAATCTGGTCTGGGCTTAACGTGTAGGCATCATCTTCATCTCCCTTTCTGTAAAAGGCACACATCTGGCAGCTTGCAGCACAGACATTGGTGTAATTCATGTAATACGAGGCAACAAAAGTTACATTATTCCCAACTAGTTTGTCCCTGATATGATCAGCTGCGGCTCCCAACATGTGGAGGTTATCATAGTTTATCAGTTCCATGCCATCATTGTAGCTGAGCTCTTCACCTGCTATTGCACGATCCAGTGCCTTGCTAGAACCTATAATTTGCTTTAACACCATCTTTGTCGTTTTTAAGCAAATATATAATTTCTAGAAAAATAGGGCATTAAAATAAGTAGGACTAAAACAAAGGGTAGTCATGGTAATGCCACTAGTAGATGAAAACAAACCAAAATGCTATCTTTGCCATAACGACTTTAAAAACATCGAAGAGCTAAGGACTCATCAGGAAACAGAGCACAAAGAATTCTTTGAGTATCACGAGAAAGCCTCAAAGAAAGAACCTGCACCAGGAGACGTCACTGTTTTTTAGCATCAAGCTGTTTATCCTTTATCGACTTTAGAATGTCTTGTGCCATTTCTTTGCTTATATTTGCAAGATCATACTCTTTGTCAATTGATAATGCTTTTTTAAAGTATGATAAGGCCTCCTTTACTCTATCTTGTTCACCAAGGGAGAGTCCCTTGTAGGCATATGCCATTGCACATTTTGAGTCCAGTCTGATTGCAGAGTCATAGCACTCTATTGCAGAGTCGTACTTTTCTACAGAATGCAGAGCAGAGCCCTTGTTGACAAGAGCATCTACGTTGTTTGGTTCAATTTTTAGTGCCTTGTCATATGCCTTGATTGATTTTTCAAATTCTCCTAGATTTTGTAAAGTGACTCCTTTGTCAATCAAAGCGCCTATGTTTTTGGGACTAGATTTTAAAATTTTATTATATACTTTGAGAGCTTCTTTGAACCTGCCTTCTTCACAAAGATCATATGCTTGATTGAATAGTTGGCGTTCTTGTTTCACTCTTCAAGTAGAGCATGGAAAGTAAATTAATTATTCTAATTGTAAAAGGCCATTGAACTTGCACCTAATCTAGGAGGCCATCTTGTCTCTTGGATCCAGTTGAAGCGATTTGTTAAAACACTCCCTTGCCTCCTCGTATCTTCCCATGCTTCTTAATGCAACTCCTTTAAGATTCCAGAGATCAGGATCTTTGTCGTTTTCTTTTATGGCGTTTTCAAACTGGGTTAGTGCCTCAAAATAGCTTCCTTCCTCTAGCATACTCTTTCCCCGCTCAACTAATTCTGCAACTTTGTCCATGCAATATGTAGGGAATCATATCTTAAAACATGCACGGAACAGATTCAAAAATTTCCATGAAACTTTAAATTCATTTCAGCGTCCGATTTTATTAAATGAAACTAGATGATACTGATAAAAAAATCATAGATTACCTAATTGGCGATGCAAGGTTATCTGCTAGGCAGATTGCCCTCAAAATGGAAATGTCTACTGTTACCGTATTATCTAGAATGAAAAAACTCGAAGCAGAAAAGATAATCACTGGCTATTCTGCTCTTATTGATCATGAAAAACTAGGATATGACCTGACTGCCATAATAGAGATAGTTGGCAAAAAAGACAAGCTGTTCAAGATTCAAGAGAAACTATCTGGTATCGAAAATGTTTGTGCAGTTTACGACATAACTGGCACAACTGACACCATAGTTGTATGCAAGTTCAAAAAAAGAGAGGAGCTAAGTAATTTTGTAAAAGAAATTGCGTCAATACCACACATTGAGAATACCATAACACACGTTGCGTTAAATACAGTCAAGGAAGATTTTAGACTTACATAGTGTCATGATGTTTGAGACCACACTGATGTTTCTTTTTCAAAAGGCGTTTGGACAATCAGAAGAACTCCAGATGGAGCTAGTCGTTACAGAAGAGCAGAGGATCATAATTTTTGTCGGGTTTATCATTGCAGTAGCTGCAATCTTTTTGTATCTGGCAAGAGACTCCATACGCAAAAAGACAACATCATACGATTACGGAAACTATGAATCCAAAAAGGATAGGACTTTTGAGAAGTACCATTCTGACTGGCAAGATGATTATGAAGATCTTGGATCAAAAAGCAGGTCAAAGATTCACGACGAATTTAGGAAAAAAATTCAGAGCTTGGATGTACCAAACTACTATAAAGTACTAGGAATTTCTCATGATGCCACCAAGGACCAGATCAAGAAAAGATACAGGGAACTTGCAAAGGAGTTACATCCTGATCGAACCAAGAGTAAAGATTCACAGGAAAAAATGGCAATGATAAATGAGGCATATGAGGTCCTATCTGATAAAGAATTAAGAGAAAAATATGACAGATATCAAAGTCTGAAATAGCTTCATTCTACTCTTATGATTGTCATGTTTAGCTCAATCCTTGACTTGGCTTGCATGTAATTTGTCAAGTTGGTAAATATGGAAAAGTTTTGGTCCTCGTTTGTGGTTTTTGCTACAACCTTTAGCTCCTCAAATTCTGTATTTGGGCCAAGCATCTTTTTTGATAGGTAGGAAACAACAGATGTGTCATAAAGTATTCCAATCAATTTGTAAGAGGTTTTATCAGAATAATACACCCCACCCCTCATGGTTGGTTTGTTGACTGGCGTCTCAACTTTTTTGATTTTTACAGAGTCTAAAGAATGAGTTTTTCCATTAAGCGACAGTTCAAATGTTAATTTTTCCTCTTGGGCCAACTTTAGAATATCCTCTAATTTATCACTCACATTACCTCTTGTAACAAAGTTCTTTTGTATCTTCCTAAGGAGATACTGGTGCTTGCATCCTTTTTACCGGGTTCGGTGATCGATACATCTTTAAAAATAGGAAGCTTGATCGAATCCTAGTGCAGCAATTTTTCACAACCCACCACATGAGAAATGAAATTTTGAGCCTGATTGTGGAAAGCGGAATGAAAGATAAAGCGTTTACAGAAATGCTAGATTATACAATAGAGTTATTTGAAACCCAAGGCCTTGGCGTTGACTATTATGGATATCATAACATCAATCATGAACTTGAAGTTACGTACGTAACCCTGCTGTCTGCAAACTGGGATCACCTATCAAACCAGATAGATACAAAGGATGTAAAGTATCTTTATGCTGCAGCTTTGTTTCATGACTTTGATCCTCAAAAAAGCGTAGACAAGCCACATGAAGATAGTGTCCTCAAATTTATCGCAATGGACAAAAAACTCAGCGAGTTGTTGAAAAAAGCCGGTTTAGATATAGAAATTATCAAAGCCCTGATCCTCAGGACCACATATCCGTGGGCAGGGGCTTTAAAACAAAGCGCACAAGATCAAATAGAGACATGTTTTAGAAAATCACCAATCACCGCAGAAGATGAGCCAATGCAAGAGCACATTCTGTATTTGGGATGGTTTCTTTCAGTTGTTGACAGAATTAGTGGCTATGCACTGGGCGATTTTTCAAAAGCAATGGAGATGGCAAAGATGAACGCACACGCACTTGGCTGGCATCCATCACTTATCGTTAGAAGCTCTGTTGCCTATTTTGAAGAGTTGTTAAACAAGGAAACTGAAATGTGCCAGAGAGTTCTAAAGTCTCTGCCAAAACACATGAGAAAGAATTTCTTTGACACTGTACTTGCGTTTATGAATCTCAGGCAACAGGAGATAAAAATTCATGCAGATTATGTCTATGAAAATTTGAAGCTTGTTCCAACAATAGAGAATATGAGGACAAGAACTGATTCTGATTTTATAAAAACACTGTTTACAATATATCAAGAGCTTCCAAGCCCGCTCCAGTTTGGCAAGGACAACTTTGAAGAGTCAGTCAGGGACCCAAATGTGATCCTAAACACTCTAAGAATAGACAGCACAAAAGGCGAAATCATAGGGTTTGCAAAGGGAGGTCCACTTGAGTCTTATGAGCTGAGACCAGAAATTAAAGATGAAAACTATGGTCAAAACAACACAGTATTCTTAGAGCCGCTAACCTTGAAAATGGGATACTGGGGCCTCCATGGTGGCAGTGAGATGAGGCACCTATTCATAATGCAAGCTCATGCTAAAAAATTCAAGTACCTCACAAGTTTTGCTTTGAGAGATGTTATACGAAGAAGAATATCAAAAAATGAAGATGCCCAGTTTGTTACATTGTTTGATCCAGAAAGATGGGACTATTATAGAATTAGGCTCTAGTATTTTTTGTTATGAAAATTTCCCAAGTCAGAAAGCTGCTAAAAAACAAACTGGCTTGCGATGTTTTTTGGGATTCTCAAACCATACAGTACTATTCTGTTGATTCTAGCTCCTACCAAATCCTGCCAAAAATTGTTGTAATACCCAATTCAACAGCAGACATTGAGGAGACATTGAGGATATGTAGAAAGTACAAAATTCCCATCGTACCAAGAGGTGCAGCATCTGGACTAGTAGGAAGCGCACTTGGCTCTGGAATTATTCTAGATATGAAAAAGTTTGATTCTTTAAAGATCTCAAAAGACTTTGTAACCGTCGGAGCAGGAGTCACTAAAGGAAGACTGGATGCAGAATTAAAAAAGGCTGGAATGTTTTTTCCACCTGATCCTTCAGTTGGCCCCTATTGTTCGATTGGCGGCATGATTGCAAACAATGCAAGCGGTAGTCATTCACTAAAGTATGGAAGCGTTATAGACAACATCAAAGAAATTAGTTTCTTAACTGTAAAAGGAGATCTTGTTAAACTTCCAAAGGACAAAAAACTTGCAAAGAGAATTTTTCAAATTGCAAAGCAGATTCAAAAAAACAAGTTTCCAAATGTAAGCAAAAACTCATCAGGGTATCGACTGGACAAGATCCAGAGTCCTGCTGATTCTCACAAAGTCCTAGTTGGCTCAGAGGGAACACTGGGAGTTTTGATATCTGCAAAGCTTGCTATAAAAAAGATTCCAGATAAAAAGAAATTATTTGTACTTGGTTACACCCACACCAAGGATGCAATTTTTGATTGTAGGCAGTATCTGCGAGTTGATTCATCTGCCATAGAGTTTGTTGACAAGAGTACTGCAAGCAAGTTTCCTCACAGGCTGGCAAAGGATCTTAGCTGTTTGCTTTTTATAGAATTTGACAGTAAAATAAACAAAAGTTCAAAATTTTTGAAAAAAAATAACCACGCCAAACTAGTTTTAGAATTTGATTCAAAAGAAGACATTGCAAAATGGTGGAGGTATAGAGACTCTGCTTTATTCTATAGCATAAAGACAGTCAAAAAAGACTACAAAGTCCCTCATGTAATAGAGGATGCTGTTGTTCCAGTTGACAAGCTAGAGACCTTGTTTTTTATCATACAAACGATAGATAAAATTTTCAAGACAAAATCAATAGTTTATGGCCACATAGGCAATGGAAACCTGCATGTAAGACTGGCAGCTAAGAATTTGAAAAAAGGCTTGATTAAAAAAATAGCAAGAGATTATTTTTCTCAGATCATCTCACATGGCGGATCAATCTCAGGAGAACACGGGGATGGTCTTGCCAGATCAGAGTTTGTAAAACAGCAATACGGAGAAAAAAATTACCAGCTCTTCAAGAGAGTAAAGTCAACCCTTGATAGTCAAAACCTGATGAATCCTTCCAAGATAATATCTACAAAAAGCACCATTACGGCAAATTTGAAAAATTACTAACATATTATTTAGCACAAACCCTTTATTAGTAAAACAGTTTTCAGAAATCCGTGATGCGTTATGTTGTGTTTGTTATAGTTTTGTTAATTACCTCTCCCTTTGGATTAGCTTTTGGTGTTCCTCCACTTGAAAAAGTCGATGTTAGATCTACAAGTCTGGTTAACGCATTTGGCAGCCCTTTGGGAAATAACATAAACCTCAACCAAGCTGAGAGAGGAATCCAAATTTCAGCAAAGATCACAAACAATCAGGACGTTGATCAAGGATTTGTTTACATTGTACAAATAAAAAATGAAGCAGGAGTCATAGTATCGCTTGGCTTTTTTGACCTTGGTGGAGAGCTTACTCCTGGTCAATCTTTTAGTCCTGCTTTGTCATGGTCTACAAAAACTTCTGGTACATATACTGCAGAAATTTATGTTTGGGACAATCTAGAAAACCAAGAAGCCTTGTCTGAATTCAAAACAATAGATATTATTGTCAGCTAATGGCGTTGGACTCTGCTCTAAGCTGCAATAGCTTTTTTGAAAAGAAAGCACCTAACAAGCCTAATACCACTCCAGCAATTACAGTATAAGAAAAGATTAGAGGCAACAGCTCATAGTATACCATTGCCATCATGCTTGGGGAAACCAAACTCCCACTCATTACTTCATTGTAGGTATAGACAATATATGGATAATATACTAAAGAAAATACTGCCCCAAACAGACCTCCTGCAAACAGCATGAATCTTTTTTCCTTATAAGAGCAAATTACAAAATCTCCTAAAACTATAGGAATTACGTTCAGAAAATAAAATCCAATGGTATCAGAAATTGATTGATTTGTAGTTATTCCAGTAAACCCATTTACCATTAAAAATAAGACTCCGGTTACTGAAAGAATTCCAAATCTAAACCTGCCAAGCCTTGCAGCAGAACACAATGAAAAAGATATTAGAAAAGGAAATGCCAGGCTTGCAACAATTACTGCCAGGTTGGGATCTGGATTGAATTTGAAAAACTCTGTATTAGAAAAGGGCAAAGACAGTGCAGAAATCATTCCGGAAGCTGCAAGCCACATCGGCAGTACTGCCATTGGGACCAGAAAGATGACTTTGTCATTATTTTGGTTGATAATGTACTTTGATATGCCAAAAAATGCGCCAGTACAGCACAACAGCATGCCAACTATCAGTGTCATATGGGAGGGACTCAGTAAACCATCCAAGCCAAAGTTTTCATGCCAGATAAAATCAAATGGGCCAGCTCCTACAAGTAGAAAGATTCCAACACCCATAACTTTGATGGATAATTTGTAATCTGATTTTTCTTCCAGTCTCCTCCATAAAAGAAATGAAAAAATAACAGCAAAAAGGGCAATTGTTACGCCAAGATACATCAAGGCATGTGGCGGAGAAAAGAATGTTTCAGGTTTATTCAAAAGATGGTTTGTAATATCCCAGCTTCCCCCAACTGTTACAAGCAACACGCCAAAACTTGTAACACAGCAAAAGAGAATGTAAACTGAAAGAATATTCTTGTTCTCAAATATTTTTGTGACTTGATGGGTCATACAGTCTTTGAGACTTTGAGGTTAAAAAATCAAGGCATAACTCTAACAGTGTGGATTTGCACATGCTCGTCTTGGTGGTCTAGCTTGCCCGTAGTTGGATAGTGTGAGCTTTGATCAATGTGAGGGATGCCAACTGATTTGACATATACATCAAAGTCACCTGTCTGGTTTGGAGTGACTTTTAATCCTAGTTCAAAAATCTTTCCAGATTCAGCTGGTCTGTTCATTGCCTCAATAGAAGGATACTCTGCCAATATAGTGCTAGTTCCTCCAGTATAATGTGCCCCTATCTTGTCTCCTATCTCGATAAAGTTGGGACGATGTGTAAAGTTGTAGCTTACAATCTGGATCTGGTCTTTTATTTCAGTTAGGTTTGGAAACGCAGCAGACACAATGTGGACATCTCCGTAATCACCTATATTTTCAGAGATTATTTGCATCCTAAATGATTCCCCAAGAGAGATCTCTGTATCAGATAGAGTCGTTTCAAAATACGGTGATGGCACACCCAGTGCTTTGTCTGTATAATTATCTGGTATCAAATACAACGTTGTGATAAAGTAAGCAGCAAGGATGACTGGAACTACTAGTACAATTCTTTTGTCAGTCAAACAGATTTATCATTTTCAGCGGGTTTCTAAAAATGTTGTAATCTGCATGATGGCAAAAAAACTACAACAAATTGATTCAATGGAATCTGGCATTTTATAATATCGACAAACTTGAATACATGATGTACTCTAGTTTTGTATTGGTTGACCTTAGCCTAATTGGGCAGGTAGGCTCTATTGGAACCGCCTTTGCTACCATAGCACTGGTCTTTATCTTTTGGAGAGCAATAAAGCAGATGGAGCACACTGTAAAATTAAGCAAGATACAGACAGAACATAGGTTCCGCCCCTGGATTGGACCATTTGATCAGATTTTGGCCCTTGAAGAAAATAATGGAAAGACAAAATTTGACATTGGGATAAAAAACTACGGCGAGATACCATCAACTAATGTCATTGCATACTTTACAACAAAACCAGAAATGATAAGTAGAGAGGACCTTGAAAACCCACAACAAAAGTATGATCTAGGACCACTCTTGCCAAACATGGAAAAACATTACTGGTTCTTTTTAGATTCAGAAAAAATCAATGATGCAATATCGGGCAATTCAGAAATCTATACCGGTTTGTATTTTTCCTATGAGAGCAAGGCAGGATCAGAGAGTGGTTACGGACTGATTAGCAAGTACGATCCCAAGACAAATTCTTTTGTTCATAAAGACATGTGGACAAACTGATCATATTGTGATTTTGTAAGAGTGGACAGACGCATTAAATGAACTTATTACTTTGCATGAATCTTGCATGATAGTTGAGGCAAAACCTTCAAAGATACGCAAAGACGTTTGGCCCCGGAATACTTTTTGCAAGCACAGCCATTGGTGTATCTCATCTCGTTCAGTCAACTAGGGCAGGAGCTGAATTTGGATTGGCACTTGTTGGATTTGTAATCATTGCCAATCTTTTCAAGTATCCTTTTTTTGAATACAGCTCAAGATATGCAAACGTTACCGGTACAAGCATAATAGACGGATACAAAAGATTGGGAAGACACGCTCTAGTTCTTTATCTTGTCATAACAGTAGCTTCAATGTTTTTTGTTACAGCAGCTGTTGGATTTGTCACTGCAGGATTCCTTGAGAATTTATTCCAAATAGAATTTCTTGGCGTATGGACTGTAATCATTCTATTTTTGGTATGCACTGCCATCCTGATGGTTGGACGTTATCGCGCTTTGGATAGTTTGATCAAAGTGATCGGATCTGTCCTGATTGTCTCAACAATTCTTGCCTTTGCCATTGCAATGATTAACGGTCCTGTCAATTCTGCACCTGAATTTACACAAGACATCTGGACAAAGGCTGGAATTTTGTTTGTTATAGCCTTGATGGGATGGATGCCCATGCCTGTTGATATCTCTAGTTGGCACAGTCTGTGGACAGTTGAGCGGATAAAACAGACCCAGTTTAGGCCAAAACTAAAAGAGACTCTATTTGATTTCAATTCGTCATACATTTTTACCTCAATTTTGGCTGTCTTGTTTTTGGTTTTAGGTGCGTTTCTCTTCTTTGGATCAGGAGAAGAGCTGCCAGATAACAACTCTGTCTTTGCAAACATGATTGTCAGCATGTATACAATAACCATAGGAGAGTGGAGCTATATGATAATAGCAATAGCTGCATTTAGTGTGATGTTTGGAACAACTCTAGCTGTCTTTGATGGATATGCCAGAAGCTTGGGAAGAATAACAAACCTTCTTTCATCAAAGGAGATGAACCCAAAGAGCCTGCCAAGACTATACCTCATATCCGTTCTTGGATTATCACTTGGCTCAATTATCATAATTTTGCAGTTCAAAGACAGCCTGACTGAACTAGTTGACTTTGCCACAATTGTGTCATTTTTGATCGCACCAGTAATTGCAGTCTTTAACCACAGACTAGTTACAGGCAAGCACCTTAGCAGAGAGCATCATCCGCCAAAATGGCTAAAGGGTCTTGGCTATGCAGGCATTGTGTTTTTGATAGGATTTGCCATGTTTTTTGCAATTAGTCGCTTTTTATGACGTCTCATTGAAATCATTTAACAAACTGTCTAAGAAATTAGTCTAAATTTATTAACTTGACTTTTCGATATGGTTGAATTAATTTAACAAGATGGCGCTAATACGAGCCTACAGAACCTTTAGCATGGTTATAGGCTATTGTGTCAAATGCCGTAGTAAAAGAGAGATCAAGGGTGCAAAGCCCACTACGATGAAAAACGGCAAACCTGCTGTACAGGGCACCTGTCCTACGTGCAGCACCAAAATATTCAGGATCGGCAAAGCCTGAATACAATTTCATCTTTTTTAGACTCAGTACTTCCATTCCTCAGAGAGGCCATTCCACAAAGGCTTGAACTCAGATGGATCCTTGCCAATCTCTTCGGTGATTCTATTCTTGAGGGTAAAAAACATGTTCTCAAGTGCATCGACGCCTCCATCAGAGTATAGTTCCTGCCCGATCTCGGCAATTCTCTTCTTTTTTTCAGCTGATTCTGGAGAGTCAGGACTCTGCAGGCATTCTGTCATAAGATCAACTAGCTCCTCTTCTAGCATGAAATCCATACAATTTTTTGTACTTTTCAGGTACAATAAAGAACTTTTGAGATTGTGAGTCTAGGGTTTTATCTCATAATACTCAACGGGGTGTGTAAATTGACGGTTGTAATCAACCTCTCTCCAAAACTTTTCTTCGTCTATTTTTCGTCCCTCAGAAATCCACGCATTTAGAACCTTTCTCATGAACAGTTGCGTTGTGTCATCAATCTCTGGTCTGACTCCTGTCTCTTTTTCTATCCTGTCTCGCTCTTCTTTTAGCTTTTTTAAAACGTCTTTGAGGTTTTTGCCATTTATTTTGGCAGCTCTTTCTCTTTTGGCAGCTTGCAAGTCCTTTCTGAGATTGGATAAAAAGCCCATAATTTTTTACTGTGAATCTTGTTTTAAAAGGATTTTAGAAAAGTTTCCTGATTCAATCACAGCTTCTTTACGGTCAAACTCAAGTTGCTAGACTAGTATGAATCCCTTATTTACCAAATAGTCTATTCCCAATACAAACTCTTTATCAGAGATTAGTCCGTCTGCCCACCAGCCAGCAGTAGTCTTTAGCCATTGTGGTATTTTTTCTTCAACTGAGAACCGGTCTTCACTATCCTCTACATTTATGATCCCATTAGCAATCATGTATTCAATTCCGCTTGCAAAGTTTGAATCAGAAATGGAATCATTTGACCACCACTTTGCATTGTTTTTGATCCAACTTGGAAGATCTATCTGTGATGCAAATTCCAGTGTATCAAAGCCATTTCTTCCATATATTGATACAATATTTTGTAAGTCTAGTTGCGTAATGTCAGCTGAGATTACTTTGGTTGGCTTTATTGGGATCATTACAGAGGGAGGCCTTTCTGCCCCATCATACCATCTCTTTTCTCTTTCTGTATTGTTTGTTATATAATGGCCAAGACCTAGTGCATGGCCCAGTTCATGCTTTATTATCATTCGAAGGTTTGCATCAGGTGCAAGATAGTCTGCATATTCTGGCACAAACTCTGTAACTCTATAGTAATATCCTGGATTCTCGCCAGGAGTTGTATACTCTAACCTCTCAACTTCCACATTCAGATAGTACACAACAATCCTAATGTCATTGAGTCCTTTGCGTTCTGCAAAGCCTGCAACCTTGAAGTAGGCATCTGGATTCTTTGGTCTTGGTTCAAAATGAATTGTAATGTCACAATCTATCAGGTTGTCCTGTTTCTCAAGTGGGACAAGCTGAAGCTGCAGGTTCCAGTCATTTCTATTCTTTGTAAATTCTTGTAGTTTTCGTTCCCAATCAATTACAGGACCTCGTGTGTACTTTGATAGGTCTTTCCACGCATCTCTAATGTCAGTATCAGGCTCCAATGCGCAAATTGTTGGATCATCAGTTAAGGTCCTACCACCTACTTCATACGAGTCATCTTGGTATGTTATTGACAACGAGTCTTGTGGAATTATTAACAAAATCAGGCCAGCTAAAATTACCAGCAAAATATTACAAAGATTCAAACAAGGAATTATCAATTGACTTGGAAATTAACTATTCCTATCTTTTCTCAACCATACAGACAATCTATTGGGATGGGATTTCCCATCCCTGAATTCTAGGAAGCATTTGAACAGCACTATGGCTTGTTTCTACAAGAACTAGCAGAATATTCCATAAAGCATGTTGTATGTTCAAAACGAAAAACACAGGTATTAAGATCCAAGCAGAAAATCATGGAACGAGCCAAGATTACTCTAGTGGATTAAAAAATAATTGAAAAGAAAATTGGGTTTTTCGCTTATGGTATCGCTCTGCTGTACAGC
>JABAHQ010003905.1_pt4 | contig 52416 bp, 49 predicted proteins | sample 7062091 | NCBI WGS metagenome assembly JABAHQ01 (sample SAMN14534359, study PRJNA622989) | marine sediment metagenome | biome: marine biome [ENVO:00000428]; feature: marine pelagic biome [ENVO:01000023]; material: deep marine sediment [ENVO:00002113] | place: India: Gulf of Kutch | collected...
ATTTGCACCAAGAAAGCGATGTGGACATTGGGGTTTTTGTGGATGAATATGATTTTAATCTCAGGTTGGAATTGATAACAGAAGTTATGAAGATTGGATTAAATCGGGTTGATTTGGTAATGATGGGGATACATCAGATTACTGACTTGTTATTAGCATTTGAAATTGTAAAGGGCAATAAAACAATATACTGTAAGGAAGGCTTCGATAGAGTTGGGTTTCACACCCGTATTGTCACCAGATTTTTAGATATAAGGCCTTTGTTAGAAAAGCAGTTTAATTCGTTAAAAAATAAAATATTAAATGAATAATTATAATTTAACAATTTCAAAGCGACTCAAGAAAATCAGAGAGTATCTTAAGGAGTTAAAAAAGTTCAGAAATCTCTCCTTCAAAGAATATTCTGAAAATCTTCAAGTGCAGGCCAGTGCAGAAAGATGGCTCCAACTTTCAATAGAAATTTTAATTGACATAGGAACTCACCTCGTTGTGGAAAATGAATGGGGGGCTGTGTATGTATATCGAGATTTACCGGAAATCCTATATAAACAAAAAATACTGGATGACAAGTATTTTAAAATTTTTTCGGATATGATTGGTTTTAGAAATTTATTGATACACGAATATATTGAAATTGATGCGAAGCGCGTACATGAAATTATTAAAAATGAACTAAATGATATTGAAGTTATTTTGAAGAAATTAGTTGATTTATTATAAGCATTCACTTTGATATTCAAAGGTTTGTCATGCAAAAATATGTCTATCATTTTTTAATCGTTGTAACGTTATTTGTTTTTTCCCTCCCAACCCGGGCCGGTTTGTTTGATGATCGCTTCCCCAGCGCCCGCACTTTTGGCATGGGCGGTTCCGGTGTGGCCATGAACACCGATGTTTGGGCAGCCTATTATAATCCCGCAGCGTTGAGCCGATCCAATCAAATCCAAATTGGAACTGCCTATCTCCGCTTGTTTAACCTGAGCTTTTTGAAGAATTATTTTGGCGCTGGCATTTATCCACTGCCGGGGAATTATGGGTCGCTCTCCTTAAATTTTCAATATTTTGGGGTGGATTATGAAGGCGAAAATCTAACCGGGGAATCCACCTTTGCCCTCTCGCACGGATTTTATCTTTTGGATGACGTGCATAGCAGCCTTGCATTCGGCTATTCCTTAAAAGCCTATCACCTGACTTATGGCACAACGGTAGAGGGAAGGGACCTGGGCAGTGCCACCACGCTTGGATTGGATGTAGGATTGCAGGCCTCGCTCTATTCGCGCACTTACGTGGGGGTCTATTTTTTGAATATCAATGCGCCAACGGTAGGCGTGAATGATAAAGAAGACTTGCCCCAACGGATTGTCGCCGGAATTGCCTACCAGCCCTACAGCGGTGTCACCACCAGCCTGGATTTCAATCGCCTGCTGGGCGAGGATGAAGTGGAACTATGGGGTGGCGCGGAATTTCGGGTGTTTGAATACATCTTTCTCCGCTTCGGAGGCAGCACCAATCCCAATCGTTTTTCGGCCGGCATTGGAATAGAATTCCAGCAATTTAATCTCGATTACGGTTTGCGTACCCATAGCGATCTCGGTGAAACGCATCTGGCGGGACTGCGCTATAGTTTTAAATAAATGCATAGTAAAAATGATTGCCGGACTTTTCCGTAGGAATCTGCGATAGTCCGCTAATGAATTACTTTTAATTCAAAGTCAAAATGCAAAATAAATTCAATATGAGCATGATTCGTTATTCCATCATTACCTTTCTCTTAGTTCTTCTCACCGGGGCTCTGTTTTTTTTACTGAGCCAGGAAAACTCCACCCCCTATTCCTACCAAAATCAATTGGATATAAACAACGCCTCTTTTGAAGAAATTGCAAAACTACCCATTCCCAATGAGGTTGCAGAGAAAGTCTATTATCGAATCCAATATCAGGGATGGTTCGACAGTTTTTACGAACTGGGGGATATCGAAGGCATGACCCAGGAGATGCTGTTGAAAATTAAACCGCTGGTGCGCATCGAACCGTTTCGGCAGAAAACGGAATTAGAAAGCCGTATCGAAGAACTCTATTATCGTTTGGAACGATGGGAAGGCAGTGAAGGCACCAATCAGGCGCTGATCGATTCCTGGATTGAACGGGCGCTGGAGCCGGTTAACGTCAACCGGGTGCGTTACGATCAGTTGATTAACCTGTCCGGTGTTTCTCCGGTGGACGCGGCGGCCATCATCAATTATCGAAATGAAGTCGGCCGCATTTCCAGCCAGAGAGATTTAAGAAGCGCCCCCTTACTTATCCTACTTTGGCTATCGCAATGCCAGTGACTTCGTGACGTTTGAGACCGAGGAGGCAGACCGGAGATTCCACGGTCATCTACTTTACCGGATGACCGATACACCATTCCTTACCGAAGAAGCCGATATCACTGCTTCCCTGGAGCGGAATGCGATCAATATTGCCGGTGATGAAGAGGTGGCTGTCAATGGCTATCCGGAAGTATATACCCGTTTTATTGGCAATTGGGGACAGGACATAAAGGTGGGGCTTTCTTATTGGCATGCACTGCAGGAACCCATATTAAGAGAAGATTTAGGATTTGCAGAAGTGCCAAGCCCCAAATTTTATTTCGGTTTGGAGAATAAATATCTGGGTCCGTTACAACTACGAAAGCTCTACATTGGTAATTACAGCCTGGCATTCGGCGAGGGAGTGGTGATGGAAAATACCGACTTTTTTACGCCCCGTAAATCCGGTTTTGGATTTCGTAAACGATTCATCGGTTTGACCGGGGATAACTCCCGAACCCGGCAATACAAACTGACTGGCGCCGCCGCAGAGTTTGCCTATGATAACGCCAATCTGTTTTTATTCGGATCGTTTGATGAACGCGATGCCATTCTGAATACCGAACCGGTCATTGCCGATGGGGATACTATCAATCCGGTCAATCAACTGATTGTGCTGGATCAACGCTTTAATTTTGCGCCCGGCGATCAAACCCGCAGAAATCTCGATTTGCCCTGGCGGGATTCAGTGCAGGAATTTCTGCTTGGGTTTCACGCCTCCTACAATCTCTTTCCGACCACCCAAATCGGCGTTACCTATTACGAAAGCGCTTATGACCGGCCGCTTCGTCCCAATATTCTGGAAGTGGTCGCCGATAGTACCCAAATCAGTTTCCCCGACAATGAAATCTTCAGCTCCTATGGCGGCCCCATATCGGATGGGGAAAATCCATTTTGGGATGAGGCCAAATCATTCCGACGGGTGTATGGTATCGATTTTCAATCGGTTTATCAAAATGTGGCTTTTCAGGCCGAATATGCGGAACTGGACAAAGGTGAATCCGTAGCCACGTTCGGCCTTACCGGCGATAATCCCTGGGCCTTTGTGGGCAGTGCCTATATCCAATACAACAGCTTTTATCTGCTCGGTTTATATCGAAATTACCAAATGGGTTTTGACAATCCTTATCAGCGGTCATTCTCCAATTATCGTCGCTTTAAGCGCACCATTTTCGAAGACTTCTTTTATTTGCAGTCGGACTTTTACAGTCAATTATACAGTAACAGTCCCCAGCCACAGGCAGAAGAAGGTTTCTACTTTTTATCGCGTTACCAGATGAGCCGCAAATTTATATTGACGCTGGAATATGATAACTGGCAACGTCTCGCCGATGACGTCTCCCAATATCGATTGAGGGGCACGTTGGAATTCCGCCCCATTTATCCTTTGCGTATTGACCTTCGCCAGAAATACCAGGGCCGAGAGACGGATAATAATCAAACCCTGGAGTTTTTTAACAATTTCTCCTTTCGTGGTCGGATTCGTTTCCGGCTCTCCCGCTTTGATGAACTGGGCTTGTTGTATTTGAACAATATTGTCAAATTCAGGCCAAGACCTCGGTTTTCGTTCCCTACCCAAACCGGATCCGATCTGAGCGATGTGAATCGGGCCGGAAATGCGGCCATTACCGGTGACGGTCTGGGAGGATTTTTTACCCACAATTTTAATGAATGGCTAAAAATTCAGGGTTTTCTGGGATATTATAAAGGCTTTTTCTGGAATTTTGAAGATACCCAGTTTTTTGTGATGGAGAGTACCCGTGGCGCCATGCGTTACTGGATTTCGCTTTATTCCCGGATCAGCAACCATGTGACCTTGCGACTGAAATATACCCGCGATCGAGATGCGGCGATCACCTCCATTCAGCCACGCGATAGCAACAATGAACCGCTCCAATCCGACGATCAATTCTTTTTCGCGCAACCGGATCAGGAGTTTTATTTTATGGAAATGAACGTTCATTTTTGATTTTACTGAGATTAACGAGGAGTTCCTAAATGAAATACATTTTTTATCTGCTCATTTTGATGATGATGTTTAGCGGGGTAGCATTCTCTCAAAACTTAATATCTTTTCCCGTCGGCGATGAGTGGCGTTTTCCCGATTCCCGGACATTGGGAATGGGCGGCGCCGGATCTGTGTCCAATTCTTCTCCGGCAGCTCTCATGCTCAATCCGGCAGCGCTTTCCTTGAGTTCGGGTGGGCTTCATCTCTCCGTCTCCGGAAATGTAAGAAATTTGGAAGAACGACGTTCCTTCCCGGTGTTTAATCGCTTTGACGATATTATCGAAAACGGCATCTATGTGGTCAACGACAATTGGTTTATGGATTTGCAGAGCGGCGCGCAGTACGGGTTGAATTGGGCGTCATTTCCCTATTTAAAATCGATTGCAGTTGGGGTGTTTGAGGAAGTTGATCAGAATTACGAGTATGTTGAAGAAGTTCGCGCCAATGATTTCGATGCCGAGCAATCGGTGCTGGCATATAATGAGATTCACCTCGACGGTCGCCTACAACGGGTTAGCCTGGGCGCCGGTTTGCAATTCCGGGAAAATTTAAATCTCGGCTTTCAGGTGGGATTTCTAACCGCCGGGGATGTTGAAAAAGAGCGTTCTGTGGAGTTCGTTGAATCCGATACTGCCGATATCGATGAATTTAGTACGCGCTCCCCGGAGAATACCCCTTTTGTGGCTTCCTTCGGCGCGATTTACGATATTAATCCTTACCTGAGCGTGGGTAGTCATCTGCGGCTACCCTACACAGTGGAATATCAATTGACCGGGAATAGCTTAGAACAACCGTTTATGGAATCTATTGAATATCCGCTGCAATGGAATGTGGGATTTGAGTATCGCGGGCAACAGCCTCTTGAAGCTCGTTTGAATGTTGATTTTGCTTATGAATGGTGGGGGAATACGGAGAGCACCATTCAATCCGATTACCTTGATGTCAGCTTTGATGATGCCATTTTCTTTAAAGTGGGGATCGAGCACATGTTTCATAACAAAATCCCGTTTCAGGTGGGATTACAATATCGGACAGCCTTCCAGCAGCGTTCCGACACCCGGACTATCATTACCGCCGGAACCGGCATTCGCAATGATTTTTGGGAAGTTAATGTGGCCGGCGGATTTAGTAAATTGAGTTACACTTTCCGGGATTTGTTCAGCGATGAGATTTTCGGCGGGGAACGCACCACCGAGTTTGATGACGTGGAAGAACGCTATTTCTTTGCCATGCTAACCTTAAACGTGCAGGTTCGGTGATTGGACGTCAATGTTTATTGATACTCGGCGTACAGCTCTGATGTGCGCCGACATGAGGAAGCTCTGGCTTCATTTTAATTCTTGTATTTTGAAATACTACCGAATATCGAGGTTGTAACAGGATTGCGAAATGAAGCAAAGCTGGAACACAGTCCCCCCCGTGGGGGAGCTTTATCTGCAACATCCTTCCAAGCCGGTCCCTAGGACTCCCGTGGAGAGCCTGGAAGGAGAGCAAAAATTGTGTCATGGGGTTATGAGATAATACCTCACTCTTTCGTCCAATTTTCTATACTCAAGCCGGGAATGTTTTTGAAATGACGTTCATTATTTGTCACTAAAGTGTAATTTAACGACAACGCTGTGGATGCGATAATCAAGTCTAAATCCGGGACCGTCTTACCTTTCGTTTGTAATGATGCTTTTAAATCACCAAAGTTTTCCATGATTGTTTTTGTAATGTCAATAATTGTAAACAACTCGTTAATACGTCGAACACTGGCTAAGTTTTTTTCACTATATTTCGATTTCCTGGCTCCAAAGTAGAGTTCACCGTAACTAATCACTGAAATAGCCTTAAGTTTTTCTTCATGTTTTCTGAAATTTTCTCTTACTACTGGATGATTTTTCATGCTATATATTAAAATATCAGTATCAATCAAATACATTCGGTTCTCCGGAAAATCGTCCGCTGTTGATTCTTTTCGAGCGAATTTGATTTATTATATCCTCAGCCGATTCATTTTTATCTGATACCCAGGAAAGATTCAGAAATTCTTCAGTGCTATTTTTTCGAGACTGGGGGGATAGTTGTAAATACATTTCTATAATTTTTATCACTTCCTGGCTCATAGAACGACGTTCCATTTTTGCTCTCTTTTTTAAAGCCTTATATAATTCGTCATCTATATCTCTTACTTGCAGGATTGCCATAAATTCTCCTTTTTTCAATCAATGTAAAACAAAATTCATGCATTTACAATAATTATTCATGAATTGGGGTTAGAGCTTAAATTGTAGATTCGTTCCATCTTCCAACTGTAAGATTGTAACGCGTACTATAGATAAATTCAATCCATAATCCGCACCAAATGATATTTCTTCTGCCCTTTTCGCAATACTAAAAATCTGCCGTCAACCGTATCCGATACTGAAACCGTTTTTTGCAAATTGGCGATGCGATGATTGTTCAAATAGACGCCGCCGCCTTGCACCAATCGGCGCGCTTCGCCTCTGGAATTTGCCACACCGGCCTTTGCCAGTAAATCAACAATACGCAATCCCTCTCCTTCTAATTCGGATTTTGGGAGGTCACTGGAAGGCACATCCTGAAAGATATCGCGGACTTCGTCGGCGCGGAGCCCTTCAATTTCACCGCCAAAGAGCACCTGAGAGGCTTTCTCCGCTTTGCCCACCGCAGTTTCGCCATGCACCATTCGGGTGATTTCTTTGGCCAGAGTGCGCTGAGCCTCCCGCGCTTCGGGATGCTGATTCAGAGATGTTTCGACTTCCTCAATTTCGGGTTGGGTTAACCAGGTAAAAAATTTCAGATATTGAATGACATCGGCATCTTCGCTGTTTAACCAGAATTGATAAAATCGATATGGCGAAGTCCATTCCGCATCTAACCAGATCGTGCCCGCTTCGGTTTTACCAAATTTAATCCCGCTGGCAGTTGTAAGAAGCGGATAGACCAGCCCATACGCCTTGCCGGAACGCATGCGCCGAATCAGGTCGGTACCGGCAACAATGTTTCCCCATTGATCGCTTCCCCCCATTTGCAGTCGGCAATGGTAACGATCGTACAATTCAACGAAATCATAAGCCTGGAGTAGCAGGTAGCTGAACTCTGTGTAGGAGATACCTTCTTCCGATTCAATTCGTCGTCTCACCGATTCCTTGGCCAGCATGTTATTGACGGAGACATACTTGCCTATATCCCGCAAAAATTCGATTAAATTGAATTTCCCCAGCCAATCATAATTATTGATGAAACGAGCGGCATTGTCTTTCGCCTCAAAATCCAGGAAACGGCTGAGCTGTTCGCGTTGGCCTTCCATGTTTTTTTCCACTTCCGTTTTGTCCAGGAGCGGGCGCTCTTTGCTCTTGCCACTGGGATCGCCAATCAAACCGGTTCCCCCACCCATGATGGCCAGTGGTGTATGGCCGAATTGCTGCAGACGTGCCAGGCCCATGATCGGCAACAAACTACCCACGTGCAGACTGGGCGCGCTGGGATCAAATCCGATATAGGCAGTGACTTTTTCTTTAGCCAGCACTTCACCCAAACCTTCGCTATGGGCGTGAATCACTCCCCGCCACTGAAATTCATCGAATAAATTCATTTAAATATCTTCCCCAATTTTCCTTGTTTTTGTGTGGCTTTTTGAGCATGAACTGGTTTAGCGTTTTACTTTGTATTTTTTCTCCAATCGTTTCAATTCTTTTTCCCGATCGCGCCTGGCCAGGTCTTCTCGTTTATCATATTTTCTTTTTCCGCTGGCCAATCCCAACTCCACTTTCGCCCAGCCGTTTTTAAAATAAACTTTCAATGGAATAAGCGTGACGCCTTTCTCCTGCACTTTTCTGTGTAATTTTTTAATCTCATTGCGATTTAATAGCAATTTTCGTCTTGCCTCCGGATCGTGGCTGGCATAACCTGCATTTTCGTATTGGCTGATATGCATGCCGATTAACCAGGCCTCATTATTAATAATTTTGGCATAGCTGTCCCGCAAATTACATCGTCCGGCGCGCAGGGATTTGACCTCAGTTCCGCTTAACACCAGTCCTGCTTCCAGGGTTTCGGTAATGTGGTAGTCGTGACGCGCTTTTTTATTCGAAGTAACGATTTTAATTTGATCTTCTGCCATATCGTTCTGGTTTCATTATCAAACCTGCAACTTAGATAATAACATTTTTTGATTCAAGAGAAATGTTATTATGACCTCAAGACTTTTGAGTGAGGTCTTATCTATCTAAGAATTATTTTCCTTGTAAAAAATGCAATAATTCGTTATTTTATAAGGTTTTTAGACCAAAAATTTTTAGTGGAGGCAAGCATGAAATTCAGTATACATCGTGATGAAATTCATGAAGCGCTACAAAAGGTAGCCAGTGTAATTCCGCAGCGATCTACGATAACCATGACGCAAAATATCTTACTTACTGCCGAGGGAAAACAACTGGAACTAATGACCACCGATCTGGAAATTACGATGATTTCCAACGTGCAGGCTGAAATTGAGGAAGAAGGTGCCATTGCCGTACCCGGTCGACTGATTCATGAAATTATCAGGGAGTTACCGAATATATCGTTAACGTTTGAATCCGATCAAAATAATCGAATGGAGCTGCGCTCGGAATTCGGCCAGTACAAAATCGGTGGTGATAATCCAGCTGAATTTCCCGAGAAACCGGGATCGGGCGACTTTGATGAAATAGTTCTGCCCAATGATGTTCTAAAACGGATGATTAACAAAACCATTTTTGCTTGTTCCACAGACGAACTTCGACCGGCATTAACCGGCGTCTTTTTTGAGCTGACCGAGAATCAAATGCAAGCTATTGCCACAGATGGTCACCGCCTGGGGATGTTAAAATATACCGATGAGGCGCTTCCGAAGAAGGAGCTAAGTGCGATTATATCCACCCGTGCCTTAAATTTTGTGTTGCGCAGCATTGAAGGAGAAGGGATGACGGCCATGATGGTGGGAGATCAGCACGCACTTTTTCATATGAACAATACCCAATTATATGCCCGACTAATCGATGAAGCTTATATCGATTACAGCCGCGTGATTCCCTCGCAAACAAATTTTGACATGGTCATTGATACTCAAAACTTTTTACAATCTGTACGGAGAGTATCACTGTTTGCTAATCCCATTTCGGCTCAGATTATTTTAAAGATTTATAAAAATCTTATCCAGATCCATGCTGAGGACGTTGATTATGGGGGTGAAGCCAATGAAGAAATTCCCTGTGAATTTAACGGCGATGATTTTGTTATCGGGTTTAATTCCCGCTATTTACAAGATATGCTCCGACATGTGGATTCTTCCCAGATGGTGGTCCAGATGGTGCGACCTGATTATGCGGTATTAGCCAGACCGCTTGAATCTGCCGAGCAAGAAGAACAGTTGTTGTTGCTAATGCCTATCCGCCTGGATGAGGAGGAGTAGGACTTACGGAGCAATTTTAAGAGTTTAATTTGATTTTACCTGACTTAAAGATAAAATGAACCAAATACGTTGTGTATGCCAAACGTCAGATACCCCAGCGAGGATGGACCATGGTATCAATCAATTATGGTTAAATTGATTGCTTTGAAACGTTAATGCAGTTAACCCGATTATCGCTGTTTAATTTCCGCAATTATGTTGAAACCCGGATTGATTTTTCTGATGGGATACATGTGATTTACGGAGAAAATGGAGCCGGCAAAACCAGTATTTTAGAAGCAATTCATTATCTGGCATTGACAAAAAGTTTCAGGACATCAGTGGATAAACACTTAATTTTACACCAGGAAGGAATGTTTCGCATTCAGGGACAGTTTCAAACTTCGCAGGGCCAATCACTAAATACCTCAATTGCTTATTCCATGGATAAGGGTAAGCACCTGACTGTGAACCGTCAAAAGGCTCAGAAATTTTCGGAATATATTGGTGAAGTTCCTGTGGTGCTATTAAACCCGGCTGATCTGAACCTTTCCCAGGGCAGTCCGGCGCAGAGACGCCGCTTTATGGATGTGTTATTATCCCAATCCAGTAAGTTATATTTGCACCACTTGATTCAATATAATCGCTCACTAAAACAGCGTAACCGGCTTCTGGATAGTGAGCTCAAGGACTGGCAATTAATTCATTCCTGGGAGGAAAACCTGGTTACGCACGGAACAGAGGTGATTCTCAAGCGAAAGGAGACCGCCGAGCAGTTGAGCGAAATGGTAAGCCGTTTTTATCAGGAATTAAGCCAGGAAGTTGATCGCGTAAAAATTATATATCGTAGCAATGTGCCGTTCCGTACCGGGGAAGATGTCGTGGAAGTATATCGGCAGCAGTTCGAGCAAAAGCGCGCTCAGGAAACGAATTACGGGGCCACCATGGTAGGTCCCCATCGCGACGATTTGCTGTTCTTGATTAACGGGACGATAATGAAAGACTATGCCAGCCAGGGTGAGCACAAGACCTTCGTGATCGCCTTAAAATTAGCCGAATTTCGCTATTTGCAGCAACAACGCTCACAGTCACCCATCCTGTTATTTGATGATATTTTCGGAGAATTGGATTCTCAGCGAATTCAATCCATGCTCAACCAATTGAGCCAAATCGGGCAGGTCTTTGTGACCACCACGTCACGCAATTTTTTTGATAAGGTGCGCGATTTTGATGCATCAACCCACTATTATTTCGTTGAGGAGGGAAAAATAGAGGCAATTGAAGCTTGAAACGAGCTGGTGAGAAACATTCATGATACTGAGCGATTAAGCGGGAGTGATGATTTGATGATAAATTGGGGGGATCAAAGCAAGGAAACGCAGCAAAAATCAGTCAATAAACTATGCGCAGGGGCAAGGAAAAACATATACGCGATAGCATTATGGCTTTTCTCAAAGCGATGGGAATGCGGGAGCGGTTTGAAGAAAATCTATCTATTGCGTTCTGGGATACCGTAGTGGGGAAGGAAATTGCCCAACATACCGAACCTCAGAAAGTAAGCAGCGGTATTCTTTTCGTAAAAGTTGATAATGATGTTTGGCGTAATGAAATTGTATATTATAAGAATGAGATTATTCAGAAATTAAATCAAAAAGTTGGGAAAAGAGCGATTAAAGAAATCAAATTTTATTAAGGGACGACAGATATGGCAAAGGATCAAAAAAAACAACAAAAGAATGATTACTCGGCACAGAACATTCAGGTGTTAAAAGGCCTGGAAGCAGTCCGGCGCAGGCCGGCGATGTATATTGGTGATGTATCCTCGCGGGGGCTTCATCATTTGGTCTATGAAATTGTGGATAATAGTATTGATGAAGCAATGGGAGGCTACTGTAACAAGATAGATGTGATTATTCACCAGGATGAGTCGGTTACGGTGATGGATAATGGTCGGGGGATTCCCGTTGATACCCACAAAGAATCAAAAAAATCGGCTTTGGAAGTGATTATGACCATGTTACATGCGGGCGGAAAGTTTGACAAGGCCACCTATAAAGTATCCGGTGGATTGCACGGTGTAGGTGCGTCGGTGGTAAATGCATTAGCAGAATGGTGTGTTGCCCAGGTATATCGTGATGGGACTATTTGGGAACAAAAATATGAGCGTGGATTTCCGGCCAGCCCGGTGAAGAAGATCGGAAAAACTAAAAAATCCGGCACCAAAATTACTTTTTTGGCCGATCGGGAAATTTTTAAAAAAGTAAATTATAATTTCGAGACGCTGGCCAATCGTTTACGCGACTTAGCCTTCTTAAATAAAGGGTTGAAGATTACCCTTCGTGATGAACGGGAAAAGGAAGTTAATGAAGAGGTTTATCATTACAAAGGTGGCTTGGTGGAATTTGTCCGTTATTTGGATCAATCCCGGACCAGTTTGCATAAACCGATTTATTTTGAAGCCGAACGAGAAGGCGTTCAGGTGGAAATCGCCTTTGGCTACAACGATTCTTACAGCGACAGTATCTTTACCTATTGCAATAATGTCAATACGGTGGAAGGTGGCACTCACTTAATTGGCTTTAAATCGGCCTTGACCCGGTCGCTCAACTATTATGGCAATAAGAACAACTTGCTTAAAAATGTGCAGATTCAGGGAGAGGATACCCGGGAAGGGCTCACTGCCATCGTCAGCGTTAAAGTGGCGGAGCCCCAGTTTGAGGGGCAGACCAAGACCAAATTAGGTAATGGTGAAGTTAAAGGGATTGTGGAAACCATTGTCAATGAGAACCTCTCAGATTTTCTGGAACAGAATCCCTCTATAGGAAGAAAGATTATCGAAAAATGTATTACGGCGGCCCGTTCCCGGGAAGCAGCCAGAAAGGCTCGCGATCTGACCCGTCGAAAGAGTGCGCTGGACAGCAACAGTCTTCCCGGTAAATTAGCCGATTGTTCGATTAGCGATCCCGAACAATGTGAAATTTATTTAGTTGAGGGTGACTCGGCAGGTGGTTCGGCAAAACAGGGGCGTGACCGACGGTTTCAGGCGATTCTGCCATTGAAAGGTAAAATTCTCAATGTGGAGAAGGCCCGCTTGCACAAAATTCTGTCCAACGAGGAAATAAAAACCATCATCACTGCGCTGGGGACTGGCGTCGGCGAGGGCGATTTTGATATGGAGAGGTTGAGATATCACAAGATCATCATTATGACCGATGCTGATGTGGACGGTTCCCATATCCGCACTTTATTACTGACCTTTTTCTTCCGTTATATGCGAGAGCTAATTGAATTGGGGAATGTCTATATTGCTCAGCCCCCACTTTATCGCATTAAATCCGGTAAAGAAGATTTGTATGTTTTTGATGATGATGAGCGGGATGAGGTGCTGAAAAGATTTTCTAAAAACGGAAATGACCGAAAAGTCGAAATGCAGCGCTACAAAGGCCTTGGAGAAATGAATCCGGAGCAGTTGTGGGAGACCACTATGAATCCCGAAAAGCGGACACTCATCCAGGTCAGTTTGGAAAATGCCGCTGAGGCAGATCATATTTTCAGCATCCTGATGGGTGATAAAGTGGAACCACGTCGGGAATTTATTGAGAAAAACGCCAAGTATGTGCAAAATTTAGATGTATAAAAGAGAGGAAAAATAGAATATGGATTTGCAACGTCAACGCATTGTTCCTGCCAATATAGAAGAGCAGATGCGCAATTCTTATCTGGATTATTCTATGTCCGTCATTGTTTCGCGGGCCTTACCGGACGTTCGTGATGGACTGAAACCAGTGCATCGTCGGGTGCTCTATGGCATGTCAGAATTAGGACTTTATTTTAATCGTGCCTACAAAAAAAGTGCCCGGGTGGTGGGAGAAGTTTTGGGGAAATATCACCCACATGGCGACTCTGCAGTGTATGACACCATGGTACGCCTGGTGCAGGATTATTCGATGCGCTATCCGTTAATTGACGGTCAGGGCAACTTTGGTTCCATTGACGGTGATTCACCGGCGGCGATGCGATATACAGAAGTACGGTTACACAGAATGGCGAATGAGATACTTCGCGATCTGGATAAAGAAACGGTCGATTTCCGTCCTAATTTTGATGAAACGCTTCAGGAACCGGCGGTGTTGCCCACAGTGCTCCCCAATTTGCTTTGTAACGGCGCCTCCGGGATTGCCGTTGGTATGGCAACCAACATACCTCCTCATAATCTTTCTGAGGTGGTTGATGCTTTGGTGGCCAAAATCGATAACCCTGAGATCGCGGTTGAAGAATTAATGAGATATATCAAGGGGCCGGATTTTCCAACCGCCGGTATCATTTTCGGTAGTGAGGGGATTCGGGAAGCTTACACTACCGGCCGGGGAAAGGTGATTGTTCGGGCAAAAGCAAGCGTGGAGCACACCCGTGGCAATCGGGAACGCATTGTTATTACCGAACTTCCCTACCAGGTTAATAAAGCAGGTCTAATTACCAAAATTGCCGATCTAGTCCGAAATCGGAAAATTGAGGGGATCATCGATATCAATGATGAAAGTGATCGCGATGGTATGCGCGTTGTCATTGAAATAAAACGGGATGCCCAGCCCAAAGTGGTACTGAATCAATTGTATAAACACACCCAAATGCAAACCACTTTCGGTATCATCAATTTGGCTCTGGTTGATGGTCAACCCAGAATTATGAATCTGAACGAGTTGTTGCATCACTTCATTACTCATCGTCATGAAGTGATACTGCGCCGAACCCGATATGAATTGGACAAAGCCGAAAAGCGGGCACACATTTTAGAAGGTTATAAAATTGCACTGGATAATATAGATGAAGTGGTCGATACCATTAAAAAATCACGCAACCCGGAAACTGCGCAGAATAATCTGATGAAGCGTTTTGGTTTGACGGAAATTCAGGCGAAAGCCATTTTGGACATGCGCTTGCAACGGTTGACCGGTTTGGAGCGGAAGAAAATTGAAGATGAATATCGCGAGGTTCTCAAAACGATTTCCCGCTTAAAATCTATTTTAGCCAGTGAAGCCCTGCAGATGCAGTTGATTAAAGATGAATTGCTGGAACTAAAAGACCGGTATGGTGACGACCGCCGCACCGAAATTGTTAAAGATTTTACGGAATTTTCTATAGAGGATATGATTGCTGAAGAAGATATGGTCATCACCATTACTCGGGACGGCTATATTAAACGATTTCCGGTAAGCGGTTATCGGAGGCAACGACGAAATACCAGGGGCAGCGCCGGGGCTGTGGCAAAGGGAGAGGACTTTGTTGAACACCTGTTTATTGCTTCTACCCACAATTATATCCTCTTTTTTACCGATAAAGGGAAATGCTATTGGTTAAAAGTCCATGAAATCCCTCAGGTAGGCAAAGCAGGTAAAGGACGCGCCATTGTCAATATGATTCAGGTGGAACGGGATGAGCAAGTTACCACGTTTATCAATGTGAAGGAATTCTCAGCAGATCATTATTTGACCATGGCTACCCGTAATGGTCTGGTCAAGAAAACCAGTTTATCTGCGTTTAGCAATCCCCGCCGGGATGGTATCTACGCCATCAAAATTAACGAAGGGGATCGGTTAATCGGTGTTCGAATGACCGATGGTACTGACGACATCTTTCTGGCAACTTCCCACGGGATGGCGATACGCTTTAGTGAGAACGAAGTTAGAGAGATGGGACGAGTGGCCGCAGGAGTAAAAGGGATTACGCTCAGCAAAGACGATTATGTTATCGGCATGGTGGCCGTTAAACGGGAAGGCACTTTGATGGCTGTCTCTGAATTGGCCTATGGAAAACGCACCGATCTTCGCCAATACCGTGTTGCTCATCGCGGCGGTAAAGGTATAAAAACATTTAAAGTTAGCGAAAAAACGGGACGATTGGTTTCTATTAAAGAAGTGGTCGATGATGATGACCTGATGTTGATTACGAACAAGGCAGTCATTTTGAGAATTCACGTGGGCAATATAAATATTACCGGTCGGGATACAATGGGTGTTCGATTGATGAGATTGGATTCCGGAACGCGAGTCGGTGATGTGGCAAGGGTAGCAAAATCTGAAGAGAATTCGTTGATGGAATAATTGTCAGCGAGGAATATAATAAATATAGATCTTGAACGGAGGCGGAATTTACATTATTCTTAGAGATTCTGTCTGATTACCGACAGTACCAGTCGGGTTCTCTGACTGGGCTAAGCTTGTCATATCGAGTCGAGCTGAAATATATCACCAGCTATGGCAGCGCCCGTTCAATGCAGAGCAACTAAATTATCTAAGCTATCCATAGGTCAGGATTTGTGTATATGAAAAAAATTTCCGAATCTACCATCAGGCGGCTTTCCCGGTATTATCGTTCGTTAGAACATTTGATTAGCAAAGGAACGGAGACGGTTTCTTCCGATCAACTTGCAGAAATAGATGGTATTACTTCTGCCCAGGTACGTAAGGACCTCTCCTTCTTTGGCACCTTTGGAACCAGGGGGTTGGGATATAATACTAAAACGCTCAAAAATCAAATTGGTGAAATTTTGGGATTAAATAAACCGTGGAGAGTTGTCATTGTCGGGGCTGGTAATATTGGAAGAGCACTGGTTAATTATGAGGAATTTGAAAAACAAGGCTTCCGGGTCTGCTTAATTCTTGATACTGATCCGGAGAAAATTGGCAATAACATTCATGGTTTGAAGGTGCAGGATATTAAACAAATTGATGAACTGACTGGCAAAGGAAAAACTGATATTGCTGTTTTAGCTGTGCCTGCCCATGCTGCCCAACGCGTAGCTGATATGATCGTAAACGCAGGTATCCGGGCCATATTAAATTTTGCACCGGTCAGCCTTAAAGTGCCGGATCACGTACAGGTAAAGAATGAGAATACCGCCATTGAGATTGAGGCTTTATCTTACTATCTGGCAAATTCTTAAATTGAGCTGAGAAATTAGCGCTGAAATATATAAAAGGCCGGAAATTAGCATCCGGCCTTTATGAAAGGTAAATGGCTTCGCTCGTTTTAGAATCCTGAATTATACTCACCTGCTCATCCCGAATTATTTTTTAATAATTATCCGGTGTTAAACATAGCAACGCTGCAGATTACGAAGTGATAATATACGAATCCGTTTCCGCTCGTAGGCGATGGTGCCATCTTTTTTCAAATTTGAGAGATGTAAGCTGGCCGTCTCTCTGGAACTTGCGACCAGATTGGCGATATCCTGATGGGTTAGCGAAATTTTAATCTGACCGCTTCGTTGATCGCCGGCTTTTTCATAGAGAGATAAGAGCAGCTTACAGATTCGAGTGCGCACGTCACTAAACACCAGATTTTGCAGCTTCATTTCCAGCGTACTAATTCGGTCGCTCATACTCCTTAATATCTTGCCGGAAAATCGGGGGTATTTTTCCATAAATTCGTCAAAATCAGTTTTATTTAAAATGGCAACTATGGTTTTATCGATTGCCCTGGCAAAGCCGCCAGAAAAATTTTCGTTTAGAATTGACCCAAACACATCGCCGACTCCTAAAATATCGAGAGAGAGTTCACGTCCGCTTTCATCGAGATAGCCGATTTCCACATTGCCCTGTTTGATGAAATAGATCTTTTCCACCTGATCATAGGGAAAGTAGATATAGTCCTTCTTCTCATATTTTTGGTGAACCATTCGGGAATGGATGTTTTGGACAACATTTTCTTTTATGCCGGAGAAAAACGCATATTGAGAATTGGGATATCCATGTCCAGCAGTGATTTTATGCTCCGTATTTCTGAGTACCGTACTTGGCGGGGCTGTTCGATGCAATATCCGTTTCTTATCATCACCGGGTAAATTATCCCTACTTTTTTCTTTCACATCTCTATTTTGATACGTGTTGATGTCATACATAGTAGCCTCCTGACAATTTTGAAAAAGTGTTTTTAAACATTTTTGTCAAACCTTTCTTTATCCGGTTTTCACCTATTTCTTACTGAGAAATAAGCTCAGGAGTTGTCACAAAACTATCACCGTTTAATTAAGAAATGCTAAATAAAGCTGGATTAAGATTTGGTTGGGAATCTAATTTTCAGGATGGTTAAACGATTGGCAGATAGTAACTATAGTTGAGGTAGCGCAGGTATAGGAATTATTTGCCCCGGAAGCGTTCCATTCAGAAACAGTTAAACACCTGAATAGTTAACCAGCCCGTTTAATATCATAGATGGTCATCTTACTCCGCCCCGGTCTCAATCCCCATCAACTCTCTGCGGAGCAGGTCGAGTGTTGCCTGGGCGCCGCGATCTTTGTTAATCAGGCGATCCTCTCCCAATAAAAATTTTCGCGAAAGCACTTTTTCTGAAGTTGCCAGGCCAACGTAAAGTAAGCCGACCGGTTTATCTTTAGTCCCGCCAGTTGGTCCGGCGATGCCGGTAGTCGATAAGCCGATATCAGTATCAAAGTTTTTTCTGATACCGGCAGCCATTTCCCTGGCGACGACATCGCTGACCGCACCATGCCGCTCCAGGGATTTCTCTCTGACGTTTAAAAATTTAACCTTACTCTCATTGCTGTAGGTAACCATTCCGCCCTTAAAATAACCGGAGCTACCCGATATGTTGGTGAGTTTGTGTTGGATGAGGCCGCCGGTAGCACTCTCTGCCACACCAATGGTCAGGCGTCGTTCCCTTAAAATGTCACCGATTGCCTCTTCCAGTTCCGCATCTCCTTTAGCGTAAATATACTTTCCGATGATACTGTAGAGCTCATTCTCAAAGTCAGCAAAATCCTGGACATCGGAGGTCTCTGCTTCTTTGGCCGCAACCCGAATATCAACGCCAATAAATCTGGGTAAAAATGCTGCTTCATAGCCGGGATACCTTTCCAAAAGGTCCTGACATAATTCATATAGCTTGGATTCAGCTATCCCGGTCGTTCGATAGTTGTGGATATCAATACGTCCTGATTTGAATTTCTCTCCCAAAAACGGTAGGACAGATCGATCTATCATACTTTGCATTTCTTTGGGGACGCCGGGCAGCACAAAAATATAGCGTTGGTTATCTTCAAAGCGCATTCCCGGGGCAGTACCGACCGGATTATCAAAAATCTTTGCTTTATCCGGGACCAATGCCTGGTTACGATTTACTTCAGGCATTTTAAGTCCACGACGGCGAAATTTATCTTTAACTTTTTTTAGTATGGTTTCATTGAAAATTAACGCGGAATTAAAAAAATCCGCCACCGCTTTCTTGGTAATGTCATCATGGGTCGGACCCAAGCCGCCAGTTAAAATGAGGACTTCTGATTTTTCCAGAGCAGCCTGTATATTTTCTTTAATGGCGTCAGCGTCATCTTTCACGGTGATAATTTGCTCGGTAACAATCCCCAGATTGTAGAGTCGGCCCCCAATGAACGTAGCATTACTGTTGACTGTTTTCCCATTTAACAATTCATTTCCAATGGATATGATGGTTGCTTTCATAGTTATTCTCCGATATTTATTAAAATTTAAAAATGTAGATCGTAAAAATAAACTCTTTTATCTTGCATAAAATTTCAAAATAAAGTATTTGTTCTAAATTAAAAATATGACTTAACTTTAAATGAAATCGATCAAAAGTTCATAAAGAAAGCATAAATATTGTCGATATTTAAAACCTTTACAGGTAATTGCTTATATACAGTTAGGTAACGGTTGTTACTTGATTTATGCCAGAACATAATGTTCATCGATTACAAAATTTGACTCGCCAATCTCACTAAGGAGAGAATATAATGAAATATGGCTTACCTCGTTTGGCACTGTTAGTTATCATATTGCTTATATTTGTATATCTGCCGTTGGCATTGCAAGCGCAGAAAGCAGCCGCTGAGTTAATTGCCAGCGCCTCTCCTCCAAAAGGTAAAGTTGTTTACGAAGATGGGGCTCGTCAGGTAACGGTGTATAAAAATCATCTTTTTATTACCAATTTCTGGGCCGGATTACAGGTGATCGATATAACCAATATGCAAAATCCGGAGCAATCCGCATTTTTGCCAACAGATGATCTGGCTTACACGACAGATATCGAAGGAGATAAGGCGTATTTAGCTAATGAAGCTTCCGGCGTCCAGATTTACAATATTAGCGATCTGCATAATATTTTCAAATTGACTCAGGTAAAAACGCCCGGCAACGCCTACTGGGTAGTCGCTGAATATCCGCATATTTATGTCGCTTTGGGAAAGGCTGGATTTGCCATCATGGATATCACGGATTTAAATAACCCAATAGTGGAGAAACTGGAAGTTACCGGTGAATGGGTACAACAAATTTATAAAAAGGATAACCTGCTATATTTGGCTGCCAAGAAGAACGGATTGCTAATTTATGACATTTCCAATATGGAGCGGCCGCAACGATTGTCACAATTTCGAACTGGGTTTAATGCGATGAAAGTCCAGGTGGAAGGGAATATAGCTTATGTTGCTGATGGATCCGGCGGAATGGTGACCATTAATGTGAAAAATCCCAAATTCCCGGTGGAGGTTGCCAGATTTTCAAAAATTGGTTTTGTTAATGATTTATTCAAGGCAGGCAATTATGTTTATCTCGCTAATCGGGATGTAGGACTGCAAATTGTTAATATGTCCGATCCGGAAAATCCATATTTGGAGAATACCTACACAACCGATGACATAAATTATGGGGTTTATAAGCTAGATATCTATGTGTTTCTCGCCGCCAATAATACCACCCTGATTATGAGGCATAATAATGCCCCGACTTTAAAAGATATCACCGATCAACAATTAGTTGAAAATTCTCCCTTTTCACTGCAATTGCAAGCGGACGAAGCAGATGGTGATTCCATTTATTACGAAGCATTCAATTTGCCAGAAGGCGCTACATTTGATAAAAAAACAGGTTATTTTTCCTGGACGCCCACTTACGAGCAATCGGGTGTATACAAAAACGTTCGATTTCGTGTGGTAGAGCTTACAGGATCAAATTTGAGTGCGAGTGATACGATCGATCTGTCTGTAGCGCATGTCAATCGGTTGCCGGATCTGCCTTCCCTACCGGATACGACCATTGAGGAGCAACAACTGTTAACACTTTCTATACCGGAAGGCAGTGATCCTGATAAAGAAGATCAAAACAATCTAACATATCGGGCAGAAACATTGCCAGAAGGGACACAGTTTGATCCGATGACTCGCGAGTTTAGCTGGACGCCTACCTACGAACAATCCGGTTTGTATACGGTGGATTTTTTAATTGATGACGGGGCCGGAGGCATTGACCGTGAGCCGGTTACTATCACTGTCAAACATGTGGATCGAAAACCGTCTATTGATCCGATTGCCGATCAAACTATCGATGAAGTCGATACGCTCACACTTACGCTTACCGGAACCGAACCGGACAGCGAAGATCAGGATAAGATTTCTTTTGTAATGGAGAATTTGCCGGAGGGCGCCAATTTTGATCCCGCGAGCCGACTTTTCACCTGGACACCAACCTATGATCAGTCCGGCTCCTATCAGAATATTCTGGCGACTATGATCGGGGGAAAGTTGCGTGATTCCACTTCCTTCTCCATTGAAGTTAACCATGTTAACAGAGCGCCGGTGTTGGCAGAAATTTCGGATCAATCAGTGGACGAAAACAAAGTTTTAAGCTTTAAAATCGAGGGTAGTGATCCCGATGTTGAAGATAGCGGTAAGCTTGCCTATAGCGCGACCGACCTTCCCCAGGGTGCTACCTTTAATGAAGATTCGCTCATCTTTCAATGGCAGCCTACTTATGAGCAATCGGGCACCTATCCCGATATTACCTTTACCGTTAACGATCCTTCCGGGTTGAGTGATAGCAAGACTATTAGTATTAGTGTAAACCATGTCAATCGTGCACCTACCATAGCCGAAGTCGAAAATAAGACAGTGAATGAAAATGAAAGTCTGGAATTTCAACTATCGGCCACTGATCCGGATAAAGAAGATCAGGGCAAGCTTGCTTTCTCTGCCGTTGGATTACCGGAAGGCGCCACCTTGGACTCACAAACGGGTGCATTCCAGTGGGTCCCCACTTACGAGCAATCAGGAGAATACCCGGTTACATTTATGATTTCCGATCAGGAATTTACCGATTCTACCCAAATGCAAGTGTCGGTGCTTCACGTCAATCGGTCACCGAGTTTAGCTTCGATTGAGCCCAAAACTGTAGATGAAAACCAATTGCTTAACTTTGTTATCGAAGGCAGCGATCCCGATCAGGAAGACCAGGGGTTGCTCAGCTATTCTGCAACCGATCTACCCCAGGGTGCGGTCTTCGATTCCACCACTCGTTCTTTGGAGTGGATGCCCACCTACGAACAGTCCGGCAACTATGCTGTTAACTTTACCGTAACTGATCCGGCTGGTTTGAGCGATCAAAAAACGGCAAACCTGACGGTTAACCATGTCAATCGGTCGCCATCCTTACAGCCGGTAGCTGCCCAAACGGTGGATGAAAATCAGCCACTGACATTTCAATTGGTCGGTGAGGATTTCGATCAGGAAGATACCGGTAAACTCGTTTACAGCATGGATAATTTACCTGAAGGGGCAACCGTTGATCCCGCCGCAGGAACCTTTAGCTGGACGCCAACTTATGAACAATCCGGCGAATATACGTTGACCGCACAGGTTCAAGATGCTTCCCAATTAAGCGCTACCCAGCCAGTCACGATTACTGTCAATCATGTCAATCGTCCGCCGGAATTTACCGAATTGCCCGCTCAAAACGGCGAAGAAAATGCGGTTCTACAATTCTCCCTGCAGGCCAGCGATCCCGATCAGGAAGATACAGGCAAATTGACCTACACTGCAGAGAATTTACCGCAAAATGCGACTTTACAACCCTCTTCCGGCGAATTTAGCTGGACGCCGACTTATGAGCAAAGTGGTGAGTATGACCTCAGTTTTCGTGTAACGGATAGTTTCGGTGTGACTGACACGATGGGAGTTACCATTAACATTGCCCACGTGAATCGTCCTCCCACACTCACTACCGTGCAAAATTTTACCTTTCAGGAAAATCAGGCCGGCAGTTTTACAATACCGCAGGGCCAGGATCCCGATCAGGAGGATGCCGGCAAATTGACTTATGCAGTAGAGGGGCTTCCCGAAGGTGCGGTTTTTACGTCCGGAGAGCGAACGGTTAACTGGACCCCGACTTTTGACCAGGCCGGTGAATATCCACTTACCGCCACAGTGAGCGATCCGGCGGGATTATCGGCATCGCAGTCATTCCAGGTTACTGTGGAGAATGTGAATCGGCCACCTCAATTGACAGAGCTCCCGCCGCAGACCGGCCAGGAAAACAGTTTGCTGCAATTTGCTTTGCAAGCAACTGATCCCGATCAGGAGGATGCCGGCAAATTGACCTACAGTTCTGTAAATTTACCGGAAGGCGCACGGCTTGACGGCTCTACAGGCCAATTTAGCTGGACCCCGAGCTTTGAGCAGAGTGGAGAGTATCAGGTTACCTTTCAGGTAGAAGATGGTTTTGGCGCCACTGCCACCACCGACGTTGCAATCACCATAGAGCATGTCAACCGGCCGCCGGAAATCTCTCAGATAACTAATTATGATTTAAAGGAAGACGAGCAATTCCAAACCACCTTACTACTAGCCGAAGATCCCGATCGGGAAGATGCCGGCAAATTAACCTACCAGGTAGAAGGGCTTCCGCAAGGCGCCAATTTTGATGCCGCTACCCGGCAACTTAGCTGGACGCCAACTTTTGAACAGGCTGGTAATTATCCTGTTACCTATGTTGTAAAAGATCCGGTAGCGGAATCTCGACAAGATTTTAATCTTAACGTGGAAAATGTTAATCGGCCGCCGGAGATTCAGTCGCCTGGTAATCAATCCGTTAAAGAAGGGGAAGAACTGAAATTTAAAATTCTTGCCAACGATCCAGATGCTGAAGACGAAGGTCAACTGCAAATTGAGATGAAAAACTCTCCTTCCGGTGCGTCCTTTAACAATAGCGTTAATGAATTTGTCTGGACCCCGGACAGTACCCACCAAGGAGATTATACTGTGGGATTTGTGGTTAAGGATAAGGCCGGGGCAACTGATCAGGTATCGGTATCTATCCAGGTGCAAGATGTACCGGAAAATCCGCCAACGCCTTGAGGAATCATTTTTCTAATCACTCAAATTCCTGTCTTCAGTTTTTAACGAGCTTTTAACAAATCGGAATGCGGTGCCTTATGCACCGCATTGCATCGCCTAAAGGCGATGCACTCCTCCTTCCTCTACCCTGCCGGTCAGCCTATCTGCAACAGGTAGGGCAGGTGATAACTTAGGTTTTACCATATACCAATCTTTCCCCTTGAATTTTATCCTCAATTGCAGTATTTTATTCTTAATTATGACGATAAATTAACTGTTGTAATTTACATAGTTGATTATCTATAAATCCGTTCGAACTTTTATACCCACATTATTGAAGGAGGGAAGTATGAAACGCTATCTGTTTTCTCTGGTGCTCATTTTTTCATTAATTGGACAGAGCCATCCGCAATCAATTCCGAGTATTATTTTTTCTCCTACCCAAAACCATTTTCAGAGCATTCCTTATGCGGATATTGAGTTTGCACCAGTCAGGTTGCAGGGACTTGGCGTGCAGCTGCACAACGTGGTGGCGGATACCGTATCGGAATTATTTCGTAATCCGGTCTCAATCTATAATTTAAAGGAAGATTTGTTAACCACGGTTTATGAGCAAAATAAGACAATTACCTTGCCGGTTCAACCAATGTCTTCTATACTTACGGTAGGCAACCTGTTTAATGTCAATCCGCTTATACCACCAATTATATTTGAGCAAACCGGTTCAAACTTTTATTATTCTCCTAGAATCACTCGATTGGGAGTATACCCAAACTATCCATTGTTCTCTGCCGGATATTGGTCATCCCCAAACGGCATTTTGAAAATTCCATTTGGGCTTTTTATTAAGGGTGGATTAACAAAAGAAGATAATAGTTTAAGCCCCCCTGAATATCCTGGTGTGAATTTCTCCGGAAGGGGAACTTCAAACCAGAGTTTTGCTGAGTCTGTAGATGTTACAGATTTTTTCGGGCAAGCATGGCTGGGACTTCTAAATACGGATCATTTTAAACTCAGCTTTTGCTACAACCTGTATTATAATGAAACATCTGCCTCCATCAGTAGAACCTCAAAGGATTCTTCGCTTAGTAGAGATCGAATTAGGCTCAACAAAGATGTGATTGACGATCATTTTAATTCGGAATGGATACGCCATAAAGTGACAATGGGGGCACAACTTACCTCAGGTGAATGGCGAATTGAACCGGCGCTTTCTATTCTCTTTTTTTCCAACGCATTAAAGGATCGAATATTTGATCAGAATTTTTATCTCACATATGTACAGACATATCCGGACAGCATTATCTATTTAAGCAAGGATGAATTAGTTGGTAACTTTGATTTAGACAGAAATTTAACCGGGATAGAGTTTGATTTACAAGCAAGAAGTGGCAGAACAGTACTTTTCGGAAAGGGGTTCTATGCCAATCTTTCACCGGAAGAAAGCGCCTTTAGCCAAACGGATCAATTGAGAATTGACTATGGGGATACCACAGAATTTGGATTTAATTCCTCCAAATCGGATTTTGCCGACGATGGCAGCTTGTTTCGATTGCGAGGCGGCATCGGGCGCAATTATTTTTTAAAGGGTTGTTTGCAATTATATACTGCTGTGGTCCTGCAATATAATCGGCATGATTTATCGGGCGCTTTGTCAGAGGAATCAACAGATAGATACCAGTCTCTTTTTTCCGATCCCACTGAAATCGATACTTCGCTACAAAATTCGGTGGATGTCAATACAAATCAGTTTACATTATCGCTCCCGGTTGGACTGGAAATGAAATGGAAGTTCCTCTTTTTACGATTTGGATTGAATGGTATCTATTGGCATCAGAAAAACGATGCCAGGTTTAAAAATCGGAATAACAAAACTGTTTTTCATGGTGATCAGACCAATGATCAATTGTTTCTAAATGAATTTTTCGGCATTGGATTAAAGTGGAAGAAAGCTGAATTAAATATTGCTGCCTTTGGCGACATTTTGGGTTTCAGCTCCTGGAATGCAGGGCTCCGCTATCATTTATAACAGAAGCAGGATCGATATGAAATTCAGACACACAGTGCTCCTATTATTTTTAACCGTAAGTTTTTCTTTCGCGCAAGAATGGCAACACATCGGTTTGGATTCACTCAGTTTCACTCCAGCGAATGAAATTATACTGAAATCGGCTCAAGGCTTTGGATTAGCCTATCGCAAAAATCCGCCTCCGGACTACCCAAAGCGGTACTGGATACAGGGGGATTATTGGCTGGAAGAATCATCAGCAAAACCGGATGCGTATTTCGTATTCGGGCACGCTGTAAAAGATACGGTGCAACTCTGGGCAGGGGGGTATTCACTTGTGGAGAAAAGAATTCGCTTTGGACGCATTCATTTCTCCGGCAATGGAGAGATTTACTTTGAAGATTTGATGCAGAAACCGGTGGAGATTTTGAATAAAGAAGATAAATATGTGTTCCGATTCATCTTTCATCATCAGACCGGAGAAATCAGGCTGGATGTAAACGGTGTGCCGATGCGTTGTGAATTACCGATATCATCCCATAAAATCACCCATCTTGGTTATATGGTCAAAAATGGTAAGGTGTGTTTTAAAGCAATGGAGTTTGATGGGGATTGATTGTAAAGGTAAAAGGAAAAAGTTAAAAGGTAAAAGGAAAAAGTGTTCTGGTGCTCAAGTGTTCGAGTATTTTCAATGTTTGAAGGGAGACTTTAATGGAGTGTTGGAGTAATGGGGTGAGGAGTATCGAATAGGTGCTACTCCAGTATTCCCACATAGTGGGCACGGTGTGCCAATACTCCATTACTCCAGTCCTCCATCTTTCCCCTACAAAAACACTTGAACACCGCAACACTTTAAACACCATACGCCCCTGCTCACTAAAGCTCAGTTTCATACACAACCCGCCCCGCCTGTACGGTTAATACAACCTTCGTGTTCAGTAACGCTTCCGCTGGTTGATTAAATATATCCTGATCGATTAGTATGAAGTCAGCTAACTTCCCCGGTTCGATAGTGCCAAGCTGTTTTTCTTCGTAAGCAGCATAAGCACTGTTTAAAGTGTAAGCCTGTAACGCCTGTTGAATATTGAGTTGTTCTTCCGGATAAAAAGACGGCTCATTAGGATCCCAATTGTATCTCCGCGCTACTGCAGTGTAGATGCTTTTCCAGGGATCGAACGACTCCACCGGTGTGTCGGAACCGAAAATGAGTTTTGCGCCGCTCTCCCACAAGCTGCGGAAAGCATACGCATATCTCCCCCGATTTCCCCAGTATTTTTCCACGATGGGAATGTCTGCTGCTAAATGAATCGGTTGCACGCTGGCGATTACGCGGTTTTTTGCAAACAGTTGGAAGTCTTGCGGATGGAGCAATTGCGCATGTTCTATGCGGTGACGCAGGTCCAGTGCTGCGCTGGCCGTATGCACATCACCGAATGCCTTTAATACCTTCCGGTTGGCCAGGTCTCCGATGGCATGAATGGCACAGGGTAGCTTTTCCTCGACACTCAAGTGGATTTTCTCCTGAAGCTCGTCCGGTGAAAGCACCGCGACACCGGTATGGTCCAATCCTTCATAGGCTTCCAGCATCTCCGCGGTCTGGGAGCCCAAAGAGCCATCGGCAAACATTTTGACGCCACAAATTTTTAAAAAGCTATTTCCGCGATGGTTCGAATAATCAACCTCGGTATCGCCGCCCAGATATTGATCCGGAAAATACCAGAAAACCCGAAGCCTTAATTTGTTAGCTTCATACAAGCGATTGTAGTGGGAAAAATCGTAGGGGGTCTCCACGCTATGGATGCCGGTTATGCCATATTGATGAAATTCCTGAAATGTTTCTTTCAATGCCGGATAAATCTGTTCCAGGGTTAACGGGGCAATGCTTTGAAAGACAATCTCACAAGCCTTCTCTTGCAAAATGCCAGTAGGTTCATCGGAATTGGGGAACCGGTAAATTCGGCCTCCTCCCGGATCAGACCTAAGTTCGGTAATATCGCAGAGCCGGAGTACCGGGGAATTAACCCACAAACTATGCCAATCTTTACTCTGCAAGGAGATGAAATGCTGGTTGGAAATCTCATCCAAAAGTCTTTTATCAGGATAATCGGTGAGTCCCCATTTAATTTTATCCCAACCCGCACCAATAATCCAGCTACCTGGCTCGGAGTCTTCGACCTTTGCTTTTACCTTCGCCAATGCCTCATCCAGGGTATTACAATCGGAGAGGTCAATTTGCAATTTTCGTGCGACATAACTGGTTAAGTGAGTATGAGAGTCTATCAGGGCGGGAAGCAGCCATTGATTTTGTGCGTTAATCTGACGGCAGCTCGAATGGGACAGATTCAGAATGTCGCGATCGTTGCCCACTGCAATGATGCCTTCATCGGCTACAGCAAGGGCGGTGTGTTTAAAAAAATCTCTTTGAGATGGGTCGTAAATTTTACAATTATAAACAATGAGGTGCGGAGCGGAGGATTTGTTTCTCATAGTATTTTCCAAAATAGCGATTGAAACGGTATGATGTCCGAGAGTCAAAAATCGGCGAACCCCGCATCGCCTTTCTATAAGAATTTACAAAGAAGATACGGGGTTCATTGGGGGAATACCAAAGTCAAATTAAGGTTAGCGACGTGATGACTCGTAATAATATTCTATTTTGCGAGACAAAAATTCCCGTTGTGAATTGAGAATCGGATTTTCATCTTCATCCGGTGCTTCTTCAGTAGCAGTCTCTTCTGTTTCAGCAGGCATGAATTCTTCTTCCATCCCGCCTTCTAATTCTTCCAATATTTGTCGGTCGCGCTTTTTCTGATAAAGTTCATCATTAATTTGTCTCGCTCGTTTGGCGATCACCATTGCTGCTTCATATAAATTTTCTGATATATTCAGCATGTCTTCAATATTTTGGGTTTTGGCCGGCATAAGTTGTTCCTCCGTTAGTTAATTTTTTAAAAGACTATAAATATACAAATCAAAAACAGATAAATCAATCGCGTGATTTTTTTTACAATCTGCGCTTTGGCCTATTGAATTTTGGTGGTATGGCCAAAAATCGCTTCCATTCACCAGGATCGGTAAAAAGAAACACGCGTTCGTTATTCCCGGCCGTCGTGCTGATACGCAATAGCTGCATTTTAAAAATCATATTATCGACCAGAATGACCATCCTTTCCGCATCATTTTTGAACAGCAGATCCTGCATTTGTTGGATGTAGGGGATCAGTCTTTGTTCCAGGACTTTCATATGTCGCCAGTCGGCGACTGCTGTCCAGCCCGGATCGAGTTTGATAATTTCCCGATTGAGCAAAAAGCGAATCGATTTCAGCTCTTCCTCATCAGAAATGTTGCGAATCATTAAAATGAGTTCCTTTTCGGCGGGAATTGATTTAATAATAAACATGACCCAAACCTCCTTGTTAATGCTGAGCCTATCAAATTATTGGTCATCAGAAGGTATGTTGAATATGCAGAACACACCTCGATTTTTAAGCAAACGCATTGTTTACCTTCCGATGCTACACATCCTTTTGCTAAATCAAGATACACCGATTGAAAGGTAAATGATTAATCCAAATCACAAATTTTAGTAAGCGAAATCATTTGCCACGCTGAATGATCTGTTAACAGAAAATTGATTGCAATGTACTCTGGTTAGGGAGGGAAAGTTGATTGATTATAGCTCGTTCGACGGCAATTACTTCATCCGGGTTAGCCTGATAAATATTAAGAAAGCAGGCGCTTTTTACTCACGGTCATCAGTTGATCGGCTTTGGCCTTACTTGGCCGACGGTTTACCTCTATCCGCACTTCACACGGATAAAGTTATTGGTAAACTACGGAGTATCCTGATTTTCCCGGACAAACCGGGTTTATGTGCCAAATGGCAAAGGCTGGTGTTTTGTTCCTTCAGATGACTCAAGGCTTTATTTTTTTCAGGATTTTTGAAAGTTTGTAATACCAATTCGTCCTTTTGCCTTAATACTGTTTGAGCTGTGACCACATTGTTCGCCGATAATTTTTATGCATTTATATCAATAAAATATTTCATTTTAAATAAAAATTGAATAGTTTAACCCTAAAATACAGGCGTAATTATTGAGATTGGACTAAGAAGAGGTTCCGGGCATGAGTATCTTAAAATCCGTCCCACTATTCGGAATTTTATGGATTATTTATAATATCTTCGCTTTCTTTGTGGTTGGCCCCAATAGCCAACTTACCTTAATGGATATTCGGTTTAAACCGATTATGCTCCCCTCCAATCATGCCTGGCAGCCAACCATGCATGATATCGTTCTGATGATCGGGTTGTTGGTGCTCTATTTCGAAATCGTGAAGTCCACCAAAACCGGCTCTACCACGGTTGTCGATCATACCTTATCCACCTTTGTCTTTATTGCCTATTTGCTGGAATTCCTGATGGCGCCTATCGTGGCCGATTCTACCTTTGTATTGTTAGGATGCATGTCGCTCCTGGATGTCCTGGCCGGATTTACTATCACTATTGTTGCGGCGCGAAGAGACTTTTCGGTCGGAGGAGGGTAATCGCAAAGCGCCTGTTCCCTGCAGCCACATCGTGGCAACCCTGTCTGGAACAGGCAGGCAGGTAATTATGCGAATTAAGCGAATTAAATAAATTATGGAGTTAATAAAAGCAATTAGCGATAATTTGCGTAATTCGCGGTTTAAAATTTTTAGAGTGAAATCAATTTAAATTTACAGGGGTTACTATAGATTCCAATAAATTATTTGTGGTGTTATCTGCCGCCATCGGGGGAATCTCTCCCAACATCCTGAGATTGGCGGTCTCTTTGATGCAGGAAAACGCCGAACTACCCGAAGCCAGCTATTTATTAGGGCTGGCCATTTTTGCTGTCATGGGCGCGGTAGTCGCCCTGATCTGGAAGGAAACCGATTTGAAGCGGGCTTTTTATCTGGGCATCGGGTTACCGGCCTTTATCCAGATGAGCGCCGGAGAATTGAGCTACACTACCAGTATGGCCATCAACGACAAAATTTCCGAGCACAATTTAGTCGAACAGGAGTGGGTAAGTGAACCGGCCTTTTTGATAATGCCGGCTTCACTTCCTCAGCCGGGACCTCGCAAGTTGGCGCTTCGCTTTAACAAATTTCAATCGCGATTTACGGTGATCTTCATCTCCGCCGATAGCAGCAGCGAGCAAACTTTTCGGCTGCGTCCTAGCGATAATTTAGCCAAGACCATCGACGTGCCCGATTTTGCCACCGCCTTTCGCATAAGGATTCAGGAATCGGAGAGCCCACCTCAGAGATTGGCTGCACAATCTGAACAACCCTCCAGTGGATCGGATGAAGGTGGAGAGAGAGCTGCATTTAACGTCAACGTCAGTCAGCGTACCTGGACCGGTTTTTTGAAAGCAATCGGGTTTCGATCGGCGGATGAATTGGAGATTGAGGTTAAGAAAACGCGATAGGGAAGTACCTACGCATAATCACTCGAATAAATCCGAATGAGTGCCAGTTCGAACCAAATACAAAGAGTCTTCCTTTTCCATCTAAATAAGTAGCCAGTCTGGTTCGAGATGGCACTCACGACAATTATGATATATACCTTTTAATGGATGGTCTTTATATTGGGGAGGTAAAGCTTTTCCTTCGGATAATGTGGTAATAACTTGGGTAAGTTTTTCAAAGTCTTTCTGGCGTCGTTTTCTTCGTTTAAAATCTTTTTTAAACTTCGCCGTTAATTTGATCTTTAACATGAATATTTACCAATTTTTCGAATCCTCCAACATGTCTTCCACGCTGTCATATTCACTTACCTGTTCATTCACAGCAGCTTCAATTGCTTCTATCGTTTCCCGGTTGGGTATCTTGACTTCGAATGGTATCCCTTTTTGCTGCTTAATCATCTTAAAAAAGATGTAAATCGCTTCAGATGAGGTAAGGCCAAGCTCATTTAGGATTTTCTCTACTTCCTTTTTTAAAGACGGCTCCAGACGAGCCCGAACAACCTCTTCCCGCTTCTCTTTTTTGGTTTTGCTTAGCACGGTTAACTCCCTTACTAATTAATTATTGAACTAGCCAAAATGTAGCACATTTGTGCTACACAATCAATCCATATTTAATTTTATAACCTGGTTTTGATTGTATCATAAAAAAAGGCGCTTCCGGAAAGAAAGCGCCTTTTGACTGCTTGATTGAATTTTCCGCATCGATTACTTCATCAAAACCATCTTCTTCACTGCAGAATATTTGGGAGTCGATAGGCGGTAGAAATAGACGCCGCTGCTCAGATTCTCCGCAACAAAATCCACTGAATGTTCTCCGGCAGTCAGATTCTCGTTTCGGATCAACGTTCCAACTTTTGAACCGGCAATATTATAAACTTCCAGGGTGATGATGGAAGTGTGGGGGATGTGGAAATCAATCGTCGTGCTCGGGTTAAATGGGTTGGGATAGTTTTGCTCCAGTCGAAATCCCTCTGGCACCTCACCCTTACTTCCGGGATCGATAGCCAGGAAGGTGGTATCCATTCCTAATTTTTGCATCTGCTCGGAGGTCAAGGGTGTGGCAAAGAACAACTGATGACCGTCCCAGGTGTTTTTGCCAATCGGTGACCAGTTTTTGGAAGGCCCGGGCGGATCGCTGGGATCGCTATTGTAGGTGATAAACTCCATTTTAAAGGAGCTCTGGTAATCTTCCGGGAAGGGCACCACGCCGTGCAGCCAGCTTAAGGTGCTGTCGCTGGTATTCCAGGTGGCAAAGTTGATGACGCCATCGGCATTGTAGTCATCGATGGCTGCAATGGAGCCGCCCATATTGGCATGGCAATCAGTACATCCGCGACCCTGGCGGGTAATGGTATGGGAGTGGAAAGGCGCAAATGCCGCCCAGGCATTGCCCTGGTGGGTCAGGGATTGGAATGTGGCGGTGCCGACTTTCCCATCCTTGGCGCGATTGACCAGGATGACGAAATCATGAATGGGCTGTTTGGCGCGTTTGATATGAGCCTGAATTTGGCTTTCGAAATGACAATTATAGCAGGAGATAACCGTTTGAGCGTGGCAGGCATCGCAGTGCAAAGCGCCGCCGTGCGGATCATACTGACTGTGCCCGGAAGGGAGCGGATCGTGGCAACTTTGGCAATCGGCTTGAATAGCCCCCGGTTCTAACATGGAATTGTACATAATGCCATCATCACCATGTAATTCTTCCTTCGGGTGGCAATCCCAGCATTTGAGCGGAGTTGCTGCAGTACGATGCACATCCGAATATCCTAACGCAATTTCCTTGGCCTGTCGGCCGTGACATCCCATACAGTCATCTTCCGTAACCGGCATTCCCGGTGAAGCAGTTGCGTGACAATCCACACAATCAGCGCCGGGATAGGGAGTCGGATAAGGATCGCCATTGGCGTTCAGGTTGTCCGCAGGGTGGCAAAGGACGCAGCCCAAATTGTCAATGGGCACGTTCACCAGCGATTCAAAGCCGGGCGCCGGAGCACCGGTGATGCTGGTATCCGCGCCATACCAATAGTTTTTGCCTAAACGGGTTTTGTGTAAGCTGGTATTAAAATTGCTCTGCGCAAGCAACGCTGCGGAAAAGAGTACCAGTAAACCAGAAGTAATGAAAAGTTTTAGAAATTTATCCATACGTTTCCTCTTGAGTTATTTGATAAAGTGAGTGTTTGCTAACAATTATTGTTAATAATTTCACAATTTATTTAAAAAATTTTTCCTATATTGATGATGAATTAGTCATACTGTCTATTATTGTCTTCAATCTTTTGGGATTCTATTTGCAGCCGCAATTGTATGAGTGACAAAATCGATTTTATCTGCGGATGTTGTGGATCCAATTTTTGGGCCTGTTTGAAATACGCTATCGATTTGTGGATATCACAAAAGAGCCACAACATTCCCAGATTAAGTTGAAAATCCACTGAGTTTTGATTTTGATCTAATTGTGCTTCCATATCATAGACGATTTCCGGGCAGGGGCAATCATCTTCGATCGGATCAATATTGATGATGAAATCGATGTCCTCATTTGCTAAGGACATAAACAACTGTAGGGCCTTTTTTACCTCACCGATCTGAGTATAGCAAACGATCAATTTACGGCGTATTGCCTTATCTTTCGGTTTTTTGCGCAGAGCTTTCTCCAGAGTCTCCGCCGCACGCGTATAATTGCGCACCAGGAACAATTGGTTTCCTAACATTTCGTGCATTCAGTACCTCCACGGCTGTTTTTAGCAATTTTATTGCCAACTTGTAAACCCAATAAAAACAAAAAAGAACAAGATAAAATAAATGAAACGGAGTGTTTCAACAAGCAGAGGGGAAAGGTAAAAATGGGGTTAAAAGACTGTAAATTATAAGGTTATAAAAACGAAACCTTTTGTTTCAACTGAAACAGTTCTGCGAATTCGTTATTAATTATCCAAACCAAGCGCTTTCATACGACGCCAGAGTGTGGTTCTGCCGATGTTCAGCGCCCGGGCCACCTTGCTGCGGTTCCAGTGATGTTTCTCCAACAGGTTCAACAACTGTTGATATTCTTCATTTTTAATGGTGAGCGGAACATCCTTAGTGGCGGCGAAATTGCTCTGCAGGCTTTGTTGGCGGATGGCAGGCGGTAAGACATTTACTTTGATGGTTTTACCTTTGGTTCGGGCAATGGCATACTCCAGGGCATTTTCCAACTCACGTACATTCCCCGGCCAATGATATTTCATTAACAAATCAATTGCAGCGTCTACAATTTCCTGAATTGACTTTTTGTTCAGCAGAGAAAATTTTTTCAAAAAATGTTCCACCAGCAACGGGATATCTTCGGGGCGTTCTCGCAGCGGCGGCACTCCCAGGGGAATGACATTGAGACGATAAAAGAGATCCTCACGAAATTTCCCGCTGGTAATCGCCGCTTTCAGATTGGTATTGGTTGCTGCGATAATGCGAACATCCACTTTGCGGGTGAGCGATTCTCCCACCCGTTCGAAGGTGCCCTCCTGCAGCACCCGCAATAGTTGTAATTGCATCTCTAACGGCATCTCCGCTACTTCATCCAGGAAGAGCGTCCCCTGATTGGCCATCTCGAAACGCCCAATCCGATCTTTGATCGCGCCGGTAAACGCGCCGCGGACATGACCGAACAGTTCGCTCGCCAGCAACTGAGGAGGAAAGACAGAACAGTTGACTTTAATGTAGGCCTTATCCTTGCGCAAGCTGGTCGCTTGTACGGCGTTGGCAACCATCTCTTTGCCAGTTCCGGATTCACCCTGTATGAGGATGCTGGCATCGGAGTCAGAAATCTCCTCGATCAATTGAAAGATGTCTCGCATCGCTTTGCTGGTGCCGATGACATCGTGGAAGATATGTTTGTGCCTCAGCTTTTCGCGGATGATTTCCAGATCGGATAAATCCCGAAACGAAATCACACCGCCGACGGGTTCATTATTATGGTTATTGGTCAGTACAGCAGCATTCAGACGAATTGGTTTTTTGTACCCATTTTGATGATAAATTTCCGAATCAACATCAAAAAGATTTTCGCCTCTTTCCAATACCTGGGCAATGGGACAGACTTTAGCACAAAGGTGAGATTTAAACACATTCTTGCAAAATTTACCGATCACCTCCTCTTTCCGAAAACCGGTGATCTTTTCCGCAGCCTGATTGAAGAAATTAATTTTAAAATCCTTATCGACAGTAAAAACCCCTTCTCCCAGAGAATTAAGGATGTCTTCTGTCAACGATTTGTTCAGTGCCATATTTGTCCCTTTTTGTTTCAATCTTGAAACACCTGAAACAAACTGTTTTATTTTAAAAGAATTTTTTCACAATGTCAATTTAATTAAATTTTACGCTTAAGAAATAGTTAGAGAACACCGCTAATCGTAAAATGAAAAAAACATCTTCTTTTGCAGCATGGAAAGGCATATTATCTTGTCATTTTTAGTATCAGGGTGGGTGTTTCTACTGTGGATACAATTTAAAACAGATTACCCGGATCACTGATAAAAATCATATTTTTTACTAATAAAAATCATTGTTTATTGAAGGGATAGATGCGAATTTAAGGCAATTATAGATATAACTAAGAAGAACAAAGTATATGAATGCGATTTATCAAAAAATAAAACAAAAATTCCTACCGAAAGTGCTGACCTTAAAATTCCGGTTAATGCTGTTGATTACCGTCGTCTTGCTAATCGTAGTAGGCGGACCGTTGTATTTTTTGGTCTATCAATTGGATAAAAATTACCAGGAATTTTCGGTGGATATGATCGAAACCACCAGTCAGGCAGTATATCAGTCCGTTTATGAAGGATTTATGCAAAATGACTGGGAATCAATCCAGCGTAATTTGGAGTTATTGTCTTTGGAGCCCAATATAGAACATTTGCGCATATACAGACCTTCCGGGGAAATTCTCTATTCTTCCAATCCCAATGAGGTCAATAAAAATATCTTTAAGTTAGGCGATCCTGTATTTCAAAATCCCTCTGATACGGCTGAACAGGAGGCGTTTAAAAGGGTAGGCAATGCGTATTCCCATCAACACTTGATTTATGTCCAAAAAGAATGTCTGCCCTGTCACGCAAACCAGGGTTCGATTATCGGGATAATGGATGTAAAGGTTGAATTGTCCCAATCCGAATATATATATTCTTCGATAAAACAGTTGACCATTATCAGCGCGATTTTGATTGTGGTATTTTTATGGATAATATTAAATTTACTTTATGAAGGCCAGATCGAAGCCCGTTTAAAAAAGATCATCTACGGCTTTAACGAGTTGGCCCGGGGGAATTTCAATTTTAAAATTAAGATGCCCGGACGACACGAATTGGCAATGCTCAGCGAAAAATTTAATCAAACCACCGAAAAATTGCAGGAAGCCAAGAGCAGAGAAGAGCAATTTATGCAAGAAAATTTGCAGCGAGCTGATCGATTGGTCACCCTGGGTGAAGTCGCGGCGGAAATTGCCCATGAAGTGAATAATCCTGCCGGTATCATCCTGACACGCGCAGAATATATTCGGGATGAGTTGCAGCAAAATAATGCATCCAATTCTCAATATGTGGATGATTTAAACATTATTATTCAACAAACTCAGCGAATTGCCGAAACAACCCGTAGTATTCTTCATTACGCCCGCAAACTTCCCCGGCAGTTTTCGCAAACGGATTTAAACCAGGTCGTTCGACAATCCATCAAAATTTTGGAACCCCGCATCCGAAAACGAAATGTACAGGTCTCATTTAATCCATTAAGTAAACCGGTGTTAATCGAAGGAAATTTCCATCAACTGGAACAGGTATTTTGCAATTTGATCAACAATAGTTTGGATGTGGTCCCTGTAGAGAATGGCAAAATTCAAATCGAAATTCAATCCAGGTCTTCGAATAATCATCACACCGAATATTCCGTGATTTATAAGGATAACGGTCCCGGAATTCCCCTGGAATACAGTGATGAAATTTTTTCCCCGTTTTTTACTACTAAAGGTGATGAGAAAGGCACCGGTTTGGGGCTATTTATCGTTCGCAATATTATCACCAATCACCGTGGAAAGATTTATCTTGCCAACGGGCACAATGGGGAGGCAGTTGGGGCGACGTTTATCATTGAATTGGAGGCAAGCTATGAGCAGAACTGAAATATTAGTGGTCGATGATGAACAGGAAATGTTAGAAAGTTATGAAAAAATTTTGACCCGGGCCGGATATTCGGTTAAGTCGGCTGTGAGTGCCAAGGAAGCGCTTAAGCACCTACAGCAGCAGAATAATGTGGTTTTAATGATAAGCGATCTGAAAATGCCGGAAATGAACGGCATGGATTTGATGTCGGTCGTCAAGCAGGAACATCCTTACCTGCCAATTATCATGGTAACCGGATATGGCACGCTGGAGCAAGGGATAGAAGCAGTTAAACAGGGCGTATTTGATTTTATTGAGAAACCGATTTCTTCCCAAAAATTGCTAACCTCTGTAGAAGAGGCGTTGAAGCAGATTTCGCCTGCCAAAGCCGAGGATCCTCTAAATGATGATTTCCCGGATATAATCGGTCAGAGCGCAGCCATGCGGCAATTATTCAATTTGATTAAGAAAGTTGCTTATGGCAATGCAAATGTGTTGATCACCGGGGAGAGCGGAGTTGGCAAAGAACTGGTAGCGCGCAGCATTCATAAGCACTCGCTGCGCAGGAACCGTCCCCTGATACCGATCAATTGCGGCGCGCTCCCCGGCTCCCTGTTTGAAAGTGAGCTCTTTGGATATGAGAAAGGTGCCTTCACCGGGGCGTTTCAATCCAAGCCCGGATTGGTGGAGTTGGCCAATGGCGGCACCCTGCTTCTGGATGAGGTTTGCGAAATGCCCCAGGATTTACAGGTGAAACTTCTGCGCATGTTTGAAGACCGCAAAATTCGCCGCATCGGTGGAAAAGAGGAGATTCCGGTTGACGTACGGGTGTTGACCTCTACCAACCGGGATGTGGAAGATTCGGTGGAAAAGGGAACTTTGCGAGAAGATTTTTTCTACCGCATCAACACTATCCGAATTCACATTCCCCCGCTGCGGGAACGAAACGGCGACATTGTCTTGCTCATTCAGCATTTTATCGAAGAGCTCAATCAAAAATATAATCGCCAGATTACGGAAGTTGCCCCGGAAGCGCTTGAGCTGATGCAAACTTACGAATGGCCGGGAAATGTCCGGGAACTGCAAAATATCATTGAACGAACCTATTACCTGGCAACGCCACCTCGAATTCAGACTTTCGATTTGCCTGCTTATATCAGTGCCAGGAATGGTGCCAGTCAGGTTAGAAATTGGGATAATTTGACTTACAAAGAAGCCAAAGATTCGGTGCTGGAAGAATTTGAACGGGAATATCTGAAGCATCACCTGGAAAAGCATAATTGGAATATCAGTCGCGCAGCTCAAACCTGTGAAATCGATCGGCGAACCATTCATCGATTAATCAACAAGTTTGATCTTAAAAAAGAAGCCTGACCTTCCCTCAATCTTCAATTCCATTTCAAAGGGCCATTATGAAGAATTGTTTTTCTCTGTTGCCCACTGTTACGCTTTTGATTTTAAGCATATCATTGCGTGCACAGGATGTTATGGTGTATACCGCCAATCAAAACTGGTTATCGCGAATCTATATTCTGCAAATGGATGGAACAGTGGTAAATTTCCATGAATATTCGTTCTACCGTTTTGTTGATACGGAGATAATCAATAATGAACTCTATGCAGCGGAAGCCTTTGCCCCCCGGGTTTATAAAGTCGTTTTGCAGACCGGTGATTTACAAGTCGTGGTTGATGATTGGTCATTGTTCTATTTTTACGACATTGCCTATGACAGCACCTATCTGTATGTGACTGAATGGGATTTGAACCGCTACGATCTGCAGGGCAATTTAGAGAGCCGGGCCAGTTTTGATGAATCCGTGATGGGAGGCGCCTGGGACGGCCAGTATTATTGGACGCTTACCGATAGCAATCTGATTAAATGCTGGGATCTTTCCGGGTGGCCGACCGTGGTGGAAGTCCCCGACAGCCATTTTACTCCACCCAGCCCCGACTGCCGCGGCTTGTGGTTTGACGGCCAATATTTTTGGACTGCGGAGTCAAAGGATGTGCTGGGAAATATCTATCAGTTTGACCATTCCGGCACAATTGTCAACCAGTGGTTGGAACCGGCCTTTCGGGGCTGGGCCGCCGGGGTGATCAGCGATTATTTGACGGATATAGACCCTCCCTCGCCGGCAGAAAATTTGACTTTCCGTTTATTCCCTAATTATCCCAATCCCTTTAATCCGGAAACGAATGTTCGCTTTACCATTCCCGAAGCCTCGTTGGTCAGCTTAAAAATATATGATTCACTGGGCAAGCGAGTTGCCACGCTCAAGAACGAAGAGTTACCGGCCGGTGAATATGAAGAAACCTGGGATGCCGGTGATTTACCCAGCGGTATCTATTTTTACCAGTTGCAGGCCGGCCAATTCTCGAAGACCAAGAAGATGTTGTTGGCGAGGTGAGGTGGGCGATATATGAGGTGGAGAATTTTATTTAGAACTCTACGACTATAAGGATAAGTTTAAACAAGAATAGGCAATTTTTCGTATATCGATGCAATGAGTATCCCAATTCCGCGTCATTTTTTTATCCTTTTTTAAACTTATCCCTGTAGTATTTCGCCGCTTCAAAGTTAATAATAGAGCTTAAGTCGTGACCAACTGACGAACATNNGCTTAAGTCGTGACCAACTGACGAACATGCATCACATCTCTTCGGGTTGCCCGACGCAAAGCGGTAGCGGCGACAGAAACAACAGCAATCGTCTTCCCATTACCGGCAAAAAATTCGACTTCATAACCTTCAGGATATTCTCTTGTGGCAGGATGGTGCTCTACAATGGTACCCATGTCACCTGCAACCAAATTTTCATTCGGAATATCCTGTTTAAGAATAACTCTGGAAAATAAAGAATGCCTCATTTTCTTTTCTCCGGTATAAAGGTAACAAAACGGGCGTTCGGTGCACTTCCTATGATTTCAACTCATCGGGGAAATTGATACGCTCAGTCTTCTTTCGCCAGCCGAAGTGCAGTTTTTAATACTTCTCCGCTAATATATCAACCTGACTGCTGCAATTGATCGAGAAGGGAAGAGATAGCTGGAATCTTCTTCTCGCGTTTCGCTAAGAGGATGAGACCGATCGTACCTCGATACTTTATTTTGAAAGCACTAGCGCAATTTCTTGCAGCAAGGCCATCGATGATTACCTCAAAACCGGGATTCTTAATCGCATAACTAAGCACTTCACTCTCACCTAACCCAAGATCCCATCCCGTAACGGATGGATGAATCGGCGAAACATCCATAACCCACTTTTTCCCATCCGAGTTAATCCATTGACGCCCAGGATCGTTGCTGCTACCAGCATTGACTTCCTCATAAACACCTGTCGGGATGACAATTTGCGGGCTTAATTCCATCAACAAATGAACGTGATCAATTTTTGCGAGGGTAATAATGGGTGATGCCTTAACGACCCATTGTCTATCCATCCTTTAATTCCTCAGACAATTCAGCCGGACTGACCTGAAATGGAGAAACCCGGAATGTGGCCAATGCTTCGATAAATGCCTGACGACTGATACCGGCAAGCTCCGCAGCCTTCGATTGGGATAGCCTGCCGATTTCATACCATTTAACGGCTGCAGCCAGGCGCATTTCTTTAAAGAAATGTTCCGGTGAACTACGGGTAATGGTGAGCACATCTTCCGGTATATCGATGGTCAATTTTACTGGCATCATTTTCTCCCTTTGTTTTCAGAAATATAATTGATTGCAGGCCATTAAACAATTTTAAATCCTGCCACACTGTGACTTTTCGCCAGGAACGGTTTTTGCGAGAGACCGCAGAAAAACATTTGTGGTTGCTTTTGCCACAGGCATCCCCCCCACGGGAAAAACTATCGCCGTAGTCTTTCGCCGCATCTCGTTTCCATTTTCCCAGCCTAAAAAACTACAGGGATATTTTTAAACAAGAATAAACATTATACACATGGAGTACGAGCATAATCCCTATGCATCCCTTTTTAAACTTATCCCTGTAGTATTTCACCGTATCTCCTTCCCACTTTAGCAGCTCTTACCCGGGCACTTCACTGCCGATGCCGGTTGATCACCACCCGCACTTCATAAGAATGTTGTGATTGAGTGGACCCTTTGGTGAAATCGAAAAACTCCACCCGCACGTAGCGATTGCTTTCCTGCACATTTTCGGTAATTTTAAAGTATTTTTGCTGATAACGAGAAATGACACCCGTTTCTTTCCAATCCTGTGTTTCGGTTTCCCAATTATCTCCCAGACAATCAGTAATATCCTCCACCAGTCGGGTGTATTGTTGTTCAGCACGGGTTCTGTTGTAACCGGAATACATCAGCGCATTATACCACTCGCGGGAGGGGCTGACAATTTCCGCCGTTTTGGCACCCTCCAGTATTACCGTGGGTGTCCACACACCTGATTTTCCGGAGACAGTATCTTGTTTAAGAAAGTGAAAATCGACTGCGCAGTGGGCTAACAGAAATTTTAAAGTGGTGCAGAAATCCGCATTTTCATCCAGGGAGACGGTGTTATCAGCAACCCAGAGATACATCAGTTTGTAAGCACCGCTGGCGGTGCTGTCTCCAACCACCGCAATTTCCCAGGTTCCGTTTTCTTTGACGATGCCCTGAAATTCAATGAACGGTTGACCCTGGGAAGGTTTGCGTCTGAAAATTTCATCGGAAGGGGAGAGCAGAATCAGCTTCGGTGAAAAATTTTCCGAATAGAGGCCGATATACAATTGATCCCCGGCTTCGAGATCCATTTCATAAGCATCGAATCGCCCCAGATTGTTTTCCAGCGGATCATCGGCGGACAGCTCGCCGTCCAGAAGCCGCTGCTCGGTCATAAATTGTGAGGTCTGGGTGAGTGCGATGGCGGTCAATATCAAAGTCAGGACAAACGATAAAGTAGTTTTGGTAATCATGTTTTAATATTTCCGGTCTGATTTGAATTTATCGGTTGTAGTTCAAATACTATCAAAGCTAATCTCGTTCCAAAATAGAGTTTAGCAACGAGTAACCCAAAGGTGTTCAAAACCCAACCCTAAATCCCCCCCGGGAGCCTGCCTGCCGACGCAGTTCAGGCAGGGGGACTAAGGGGTGGGTCCGTGCCGAGGCGATAAATATCTACGAACTGCTAACTGTCACCAACAGCCTATGCAATCGATAAATAATACACATTCTCCGGCGGAATAATGGCATCGAAAATCTCTTCATTGTGTGACACCATCAGAATCGCTTTGCCCTCTTTCTGCTTCTGCTGCAATTTGTCAATCACCTTCTTTATGCTGATGAAATCCAGCCCATTTAACGGTTCGTCGAGGATGACGATATCCGTATCGAGAATTAAAGTCCGCAGCAGGTTTAAGCGCTGCTTTTGTCCTCCGCTCAACAGGGCGACTTTTTTCTTTAAAAAGGCCTCGGTAATGGGAAAATCAAACAATTCATTTAACCGATCTATTAGATAGCTCATTGTCATGTTGGAGTGGCCGGGCAACCCGCCAAAGACTTCCTTTACAGTGGCATTTTGATTCAATGCCTCGTCGGCGTGCTGGAATATCATCCCGATTCGCTTACCCCATACTTCTCTCTGCCAGGCTGCCTTCGGTGTATGTTCAGTAAACTTATATCTGCCAATAATCAGGTTCAGGTTTCGACAAAATTGGATACCCATGATAATTTTAGCCAGGGTCGTTTTCCCGACGCCGCTGGCCGCTTTAAGGTATACCATTTCTCCCGGACGGAGCTGCAATTCCCCGTGGCTTTTACTGTTTTTGTGGTTGGAGAGAATCATCTTGTTCCCGAAAACTTCGTATCCGCCGGAGAGTCTTAAAACAGGTTTCCGCCGGGCGTTACTGGTAAAGTGCACCGGCTTCTCTGCTTTGAGCCAATTCAAATATGCTGTCGGGGCAAAATTTTGCAGGCGCAGTTTTCCGTTTTGTAAAGAAAGTTCCTTGAAAGCGATTTTATTTAAATGTCCCTGGTGTTTGTTATAGACTTCGCTAATGATGGAATAATCGTGGGTGATGAACAACGATGTAAACGGGAATTTGGCAAATTTTTCCATCAACAGTTGCAAAAAGAGGTTGCGGAAATGGTTATCCAGATTTCCGGTCGGTTCATCAAAAATGAACAAGCTTTGCGATATCGCTTTTTCGTTGGCGAACATGTAATTAATTTTTTTTATCGCCATCGCCAGCAGTATGCGCTGTTTTTCACCACCGCTGGGACGATGCGGTTTGGGATAGACGGACAGAATTTTTCTAATGCCAGCATCATTGCTGGTATCCCACAGATGTTGAAGAATTTCCTTCTCCTGTGGGGCGTTTTTAAGACTCCCTTCCTGGAGCTGTTCGGTGAGGGAGAGTAGAGGATTCAGATGGGTGGAGGGTTCCTGAAACACAAAAAATCCGTTTTCGCGGATAAACCTGGTGTAGGCTTCCTGCAAATACGCGTCGTAATCCTGATTGTTAATTTGTATGTTAAGATTGGCCGGATCCAACAACCCCAAAATGGCCTTGGAAAGAATGGTCTTGCCGATTCCCGACTCCCCGAACAAAAACGTAAGTCGGTGACTGGGGATTTCAAAATCATCGATGTTAACGATGGTGTGGCCGTGTTTGGCTATATGAATGTTAAATTTGAGATTCATCAAGAGTAATTATCGGCTTGATCGTTGACCCTTTCCAGAAAGTACTGTTCCTCCGGAAATACTCATTCAAAACAGGTTAGCTTTTTAGATTTCCTTTTCCGAGGTGATGATTTTTCCCACCAGTCCGTATTCTTTCGCCTCCGAAGCGGTCATCCAGAAATTGCGATCAGTGTCTTTCTCAATTCGTTCCATCGGTTGGCCGGTTTGCTCGGAAAAAATTTTGTTGAGACGTTCGCGCATTTTTACAATCTCTCGCGCTTCAATGCCAATATCAACGGCCTGTCCGATAACCCCGCCACTGGGTTGATGGAGCAAAAAGCGCGTGTTGGGAAGACAAAAACGGTCTTCGGTGGGAGATGCCACATAGATCAATGCGCCAGCGCTGGCTACCCAACCGGTGCCGATGATTTTTACGCGAGGCTTGATGAAGCGGAGCATGTCATAAATCGTGTCGCCGGATTCCACATGGCCACCCTGGGAGTTAATAAATAAGCGGATATCGTCATCGGATTCAGCAGCCAGGACCAGAAGTTTTTCAGAAACATCTCTTGCGACTTCCTGATTGATTTCGCCGTAAATCATAATCGTTCTGGTTTTCAGCAGCCGTTCCTGAAGACGTTGGCTCAGGGTATCATCTTTTCTGGGTTCATCACGTTTATACATTCTTAAGTTCTCCTTACTTTTTTCACTTTTTCTCCAGCTAAATGATTTTGTTAAACTACGAAAGCTATAAATATAACCTACGTTTTGCAAAGGAAAAAACATTGGGGATTTTTACTCTTAGTGGTAAGTCTACTAAGGATACATTGTTTTTACGAATCTTTTCTTGGGGAGAAAAATTTAGCGAACCCTTTTTGCTTTAGATGACTCTTTAAGATTTCATCACCTGTCCACAGATGCCCATCTAATTCCAAATTTAAGGCGACAAATGGTATGTCTTTCAAGTCTACCTCTTTGCAATACCTGTATGCTTCTTTCCAGTGAGATTCATCAATTAAATCTTCATTGTAAAATCTTATTCTTTTTAAAATTTCATGAAGTGTTTCAAGTAGTACTTCTTCTTCTAATTTCGTTAGTTTTTTAATTTTCTCTTTATTCTTGAAAATTTCTACAATGAGAAACCTGCAAGTGTAAAACTCATCCTCTTCATTGAAAATCAGCTCATTTCTAAAAGTATTTTCCGAGCTCAGTAAAGCTGAGAACACGATGTTGGTATCAACTATTACTTTCAATATTGCTGATTCCCGCCTTTTTTAAAATCCAGTCTTTGTTTTGACGCCACCAATTTTCTTTTATCTCTTCAGAAAGTTCCCAAGCTTGTTTCTCAGTTAATCGGCTCTTTTTAAGCAGCTCTTCTAATTTGAACTTTGTTAACAGCTTATCAATAAACTCGTCAGAGACATCGTTCCTGGTAAATTTGATGGTAAAGACGTCGCCTTTTTTGCTAATATCTATCATTTTTTCCTCGCGCTAGTAAATGTTCTATCATGCAAGAAATTTATTGTCAAAATATAATTATAAACTGGGTTTTGCAACGAGTAAAATCATAACTCATACCTCCTTGCAAATCCATTGGAAATTTTATAAATGCAGATCAACGAAAAGACGATCAGAAAGGCAACCGTAATGCCCTGCAAGTGTTCGAAAAATAAGCGGTCAAAATAACCGGGGCTGGTTAGGGTGTGACCGATGGCCAGGATATCCTGCTTGCTGTCAATTTTTGCTAACAGACTGCCCAACGTTACCGGAAGATTAACTGAACTGACTTCAGTGGCAAGCCCCACAGAAATAATGAAGTCGATACTGCATAGTAAAAAGATGGTGATTCCGAAAATGGAGATCAGTTTGTTGAAAATATGTGCCATACTGTTTTTCCAGAGGATTTCCCGATTGATGATTCGCCGTTCGCGAATTCCGCATACTAACATAGCATTGTAAAAGTCGAGTTTTTTGTAGTAACCAATCCGTTCACGAATGAGATCGACCAGTTCCAAAAACACAAACAGGCTGATGGTCAGTGCAATCAAAACGATCGTCATGGTTTTGCTCTGCAACATCCCCTGTTGAATCAGTACGGTAATCACCACATAGCCGATCAAAATACCGACGATCTGGGGAATAGAGCGAATGACATTGAGGAGAAAAGTGACAAACAGATATAGGGGAGAAGAGCTGTTTTCTAAAAAATAGACGCCGATGCCTATCGACCAGCCCAGCAGCACAGAGAAGGTGATCACCAGCACCGCAATCACCAGGGTATGAATAAATCCGATTTGCACCTTTTCCAGCGCCGGTTGGTTGAGGAACATGGAATCCCAGAGCCATAGTAAGAGAATTCCGGTCAACCAGATAATCAGCCAGAGCTTATCCTTTTGTTGATAAATCTGATGGATTATCGGATGAATTTTAGCCCGGGCAGTCTCGAGCACATCCATGATATGCCTTCCGCCGATTTGAAGCGCTTCGCCAATGTTCCTCAGTGTGTGATTACTGATTTTCATACTTCATCGCTTCCCTGTGCATCCAATAATCGGTAAAAACTTCCGTGGCTTTCACGACCAGGAAGATGCCGAAAATGATGGTTAAAACCACGTCATACTGTTTGTAGAGGATATTTTGCAGCAGTTCGTAAGTGAAATGACCCTGGATATTTAATGCCATCTCAATGATCACCAAACCGGTAATCAAGAACGAGGCCTGCTCTTTTATGGTGCTCAAATATTGATATCTGGCATTTAAGTAAATGTGTTGGAAAACGTGACCCGGAAATGATTTACGCCAGCGCAAAATCCATTTATACGGAATTCCCTCTGCTGAAGAATGATGATAAGCCGCATTCAGATTTTTAACCATTGCGGTTTGAACATACCCTTTACGGCTTTCCGTGATCAGATACGTGTAAAACTTTTGAGCGTAGGTGATTAGTAGTCCGTTGGAAATAACGCCCAGCAAAACCATGAACAAAAAACTATTGGTGTCAAAACGGGTTTTAAAGGAGTAGGCGATGACATAAGCGGGGGAAAATAAAATCAAATAAGCAAAGCCTTTTAGGATGGCTTTTCCGGCCAATTGAGCTCCCTGGGCAATATATCTTAAAATCGCTTCCAACTGATTTGGCAATCGATTGTTGCGCAGGAAATGAACAAATTCCTCAATATAGGAAGTGCGCTGCTGTTTCATTTTAACGAATCGAAAAACCGCCAGGGTGTGCACGCCGTAGTAGGTCAGCACCATAACGATTAAATAGGCGAGAATAAAAACCACATACATGCCCAGCAATTCCCCGAGTTTTGACCAGGATAATCCATCGCCCGGACTTCTCTGGCGGGTTAATTGCTGGAATTGGGCCGCACGATATGCATCTATGGATTGCAATAGAGAATCGTGGTAGGCTACGGAATCAGGGTAAAATAGATGCAGTGTCTCTTTCAAAAAAGTTTTGTGGAGCGGGTTATCGTAGTCAACGAATTCCAGGTCAAGCAGCGCTTCTATCCTTGGATCGGTTCTCGCAGGTCTCCGTTCATTATCTGGTAATAATTGAATCCCGATCAGCAAAAACAGCAATCCAACAAATGCGATGCTCAACAGATGTTCGATAAGCGTTCTTCTAAACATTATTTTGACCGTATCTCAATAATTCCCTTCTCATAATAAACGCCATAAGATGTCCCCAGCAGTGCCGTTTTTAAATTATCGATCAATTTAGCGGTCGTTTCAGAAAGCTCACCACGATATTGTTCGTTTTCCAAATAACAGATAATTTTTTTATCGGAAATTTCCATCTGCCATTTTGCTGTTGCGATCTGCTGTTGGGATTTTTGGTTAAAATGGGCGAACAATTGTTGGCTTAAGCGATTGAATGATTCAATTTCCCGTTCAACCTTCTCAATCACCCGGCTGGTAATTTGATCAGATTTATCCTTTGCCTGACGCAGAATTTTCCAAAATTCATTTTGTTTACTGCCGGCCAAATAAGACCATCCATAGTCGCTGTCCCGTCCCAATTTTTCTACATAAAAAAAATTATTTCGACGAAATATTCGTTGTAATTTGTCGCCTTTTTTCAGAAAATATTTTTGGGATTCGGCGGTGGAGCGAAACGTGGGGCGCTTGGCGATAAACAGCGTCCGGTTGACCAGGACTTCAATCGAGTCTTCCATCACCGGACGATTGTTGAATATGCGATGATATCCTATCCGGTCAAGATTTTTTAGTCGATCAGCCTCGTTTTTGATGAGATAATAAGTTTGACCGGACTTTTGGATTTTCATGCAGGGCGTAAAATTATCGCTGAGATAGGTCTGATCTTCGATGACGCGCAGCGGTTCAAAGGGGGCAAACTCTCGTTGCTCGACGGAATTAATCTTTTGTTCGTATTTGTTGTAGATGACTAAAGATTGGGGACTTTCAACGATCAGAAAATCTGCTTTTTGAGATTGATTTTGACCGTGACCGACAAAACTACAAACCGCCAAAATCAAAAATAGCAAGAGCNNGGTAATATTAATCTTCGAATCTTTCTTAACATATGTTGAAAATTAGTGCAGTGACCAAAATTTTGATCACCCTATTTTATGGCAAAATTATTGGAGGCAGAATGATTTCATTTCTTCTTTATTACTCGTTGCTAAACTCGGTTTAGTAACGGAACAGATAGACGAAACTCAGTTTTGTCTATTAGTGCGTTCTTCCATAGGAACTCCTCTGGAGCAAAATAGAATTTTGGAACGAGAGTGAACACGTTAACACCTCACTTTATGGTTCCATCATTCCCACAAAGTGGGCACCGTGTGCCAACATTCCCTTACGCCAATGTTCCATCACCTCATCATTCCTGCCGTTCCTGCCACTGTTCGATGGTTGAAAGCTGAGAGGCAACACCGTATAGATCAATGCTTTCATCGTCAAACTGGGTGCTGAAATATGCCAACGAGGGTAGCGAAAACAGCCAGGCGCTTAGTGCCATCTCATGTTCGAGGTCGCTAACAAATCTGGCATAGGCCTGCTTATCCCCAATGTGATTGGTCGCCATAAATCCGTGCACGTATTCCAGAAATTTTAATACATCTTCCTGTTTGGGTCCTTGTTGGGTCGCATCCAGCCGGCAGAAGTTATTGTTGGCTTGCAACGAAGCGGGACTGGCTACGGTCTCACCTTCCTCATTGGTTTCGGTTTGTAAATTTATTTTGTAGGTAGCCAAATCCGGCTCCCGTAGGAAAATGTTGTAGAGATCGAACAAAAAGGTACTTCGATATCCTTCGATGGCGATCAACAGCGCATCATAATTGCCCTGTTTTATAGTTTCGTTTTGCACCGCAAGGGCGCGAATTCGATTTTGAAACAAATCTGCATCGTTTAATATCTCAATCAATTCGGAATATTCCTCCCGATGCCCGTAGTTGAGAGAAGCCACAAGTTTAATACTGTCAGGTAGCACGGATAAGTCCGGCGGCGAATCATCACGAACGGGAATCACAATTTCTTCATCTACGTAATAACTGGAGGACGGGAAAACACTGTAGTTTAAATAATCGCTATAATTATCCTGATTACCTTTGTAATCAGTAATGTGCCGCTGTTGCTCAGTATTGACTTTAAAAAATCGATTGATGATTTGGCGGTTACCTAACAATTTTCGCAGCTCCACTCGTTGTTCCCGGTTAAGCCGCTGCGTATTGAATAAAATCGCAAAGAATACGGTGCTGATGTTCGATTTGTAGAAGAAATCTTCCGGATCTTCCAGAATCGGTGACAAGCTGCCAAAAGGGGTGCTGAGCAGCACGTTGATGTTATTGTTTTTTAATTCGGTAGTAAAGGTGCTGTTATCGATAAAAGGGATCAGGTTAAGATAATCAATATACGCATTCTCAGCCGCATTTTTGTAGAAGATGGCCCGGTCTTTTTGCGGCGCCGCTGCTAAATACGGTCCACTGCCATTGTAATAATTGGGAGCAGCCATTTCGGAATTCTCAGGTAAAATTTTAAAGGAGAGGACTTCCTTGATGTCAGCTTCAGTCCAGATCCGATCCCCTTTAAACTGAAAGCGGATTTCATTGTTATTGTCCGGTCCTTCAAAAGAGAATGATTCCAGCGCCTGGGAAACCAGAATGTAGTCCGGAGAGAGACTGCCCAATCGTTGGATGCGTTTGAGGGTAAATCGCAAATCTTCGGCGGAGAAATATTGCGGACTCGCATCAGTTACCGTCACTTCATCATCATCCACATTGACATCAAAACTGCTGTGCCACTTTTTCTGAGTGTTTAGCTTGACGGTGACTACGTTGTTTTCATCTATGTCGATAAATTCCCCGAATCCATCCTGATAGACAATGCCGCTGGGATTGGCAGAAATATTAAACAAGCCGTCAAACATGGCTTCATCCATTTTATCGGAAAGCGCAACGGCGTCAGGCAGATGTGGATCGATGCGCGGTTTTTGGTGTGAAATATAGGGAATCGCAATTTGACCGGATAAATCTGCCCGGAGGACAAACCATAATACAACCAGAAGGACAACTACCACGGCTGCCCCGATAATGATGTACAATCTCGTATTCTTTTGCATAATTATTCCTCTCCATTCTTAATCGTTGCTAACAATGTCAGGTGCTACTTTTTATGCCTTATCAGTTTTTCTTAATAATGGGCCGTTGGGCCATAACGCTAATTTCTAAGACTTTGAAAGCATTCTGTTTAAAGCGAACTTCCAAAATATTGTCGCGATCTTTATTCACCTGCAAGGGAGTAATCTGGCATTCCCAGTTATTATCTTTGGTTGGTGAAGTGATGGAGAATCTGCCTTCATTTTTGAGTATTTTATCGTTCATGGTCATTTTTTCATACCATTGTTGTTGACCGGCGCTGCTGGCGACTTCTCTGGGCAGCTTAATGTTGACATCGAAAACCGGAAACTTGGCCTCGGATGGAATTTGCAGATTTAAGCGGAACATATAGTCATTCTGGGATTGCTGATTTTCATTCACCGGCAACACATAAATTCGTCGATACTCCTTCGGTTCGGTAATCCATTTGGGTTTCAACGGATCTACTTCAGCTACCAGATTGTTGATTTTTCGATCATCGCCTTTATAATATTTTCCGTGAGTAATGATTGCCCTCGCCTTCGCCACCCCATTATCGCGAATATTTTGTGAGAAGTCTCTATAGATTGTCCCAATCGCCGCTTTGGGAAAACGATTGTATTTATAGGAGTCCAAAAAGTTTTGGAGTTCCTGTTGTTTCTGTGCTAAAATATTTCCGCCGCCTGATGAAAAGGTTAACGTATGTGCCGGGGTGAATGCATCATTATTATATAATTCTTCAACATTGGTAATCGTCGCCTTGTTGTTTTCAATAAAAGAATTAACTCGCCTTCTGGATGCTTCTTCGATAGCCGAAAACAGCTTGTTTTCCAGACTTCTGACCATGCTTGCTTTTTTGGAGGCTATAGCACTATAATTTAAGAAATTACGATCTCGATCTAAGTTTCGCAGGCCTCTTTCGGCCTGAGCCCAATTTTGGTTTTCGATCGCGCGAGATATATCCACTTCGTATTGAGTTAATGCCAGTTGGTCAAGATCGGGATATTGAGAAATGAGGAAATCCAGATCACGATTATTTTTCAACAATTCGATAATCGCACGATAATTGGACTGATTTCGATACCGGTTGACTTGGGAGGCAACATCGGCAGCTCTTCGGTAATTGCTCTGGGCACTCGTCACATCGTTTCTGAGATCGGCAATTTCGCTTTCTAAAATGGAAACACAGCGCAGATCAGAGTATTCACCGAACTCACTTTTTGAAAATGCAGGTAACTGAGGAGACAGACTGTTAGCTCGGCGCTGCAAATCCTTGTAAAAAGTACTGGAAGGCCATTGATCTTCACTGCTGATCATTGATTGAATGTCGGAGAGTTCATCGCGGACCGACGATAATGCGGCTGCTTTGCGATTAAATGTGTCTATAAAATCCGCCAGTGCTTCAAACTGGCTGCCCGGTTGCTTATTGCACGCTTTGAACAGGTCACGCGCTTGATTGGTGGGGAGGTCAATATGTTTGGCATCACTTTTTTGACGGAGTTTTCGCTGATAATACGGCCCAATATCAGCTAATCGATTTCCGATCACCTCTTGCATTTCCTGCACCACATTGGCAGGATAATTTTCTTTTTGTTCGAAAAATTGCAAAAATTCAGGAATGGCCTCCACAAATTGTTCATCATTATTT